>Ga0137403_10000071_pt2 | contig 53508 bp, 45 predicted proteins | sample CZOMad2_1_16fung_FD_122057 | JGI IMG/M metagenome (GOLD analysis project Ga0137403, IMG submission 122057) | Vadose zone soil fungal communities from Angelo Coast Range Reserve, California, USA - CZOMad2_1_16fungal (Hybrid Assembly) | ecosystem: Environmental > Terrestrial > Soil > Vadose zone... | reverse complement strand
TTCCGCAGAATCCTGCAACTCCTCAACAGCCGCAGCAACCAAAACCAGGTTGCAAGCAAGACAAAACCGGCGGTGACAGAGGCGATATCTTGGATCTCCTTGGCCGGGCGGGAGTGTCCGATTCCATCACCAACGTTCAAAGTGCTGCCCCGAAAAACCCGGAGGGGATCACTTTTGAGATCAGTAACCGCCAAGCCTTCGTCGCCGTCTTGGATGCCAATCCAAATTTTAGGCACGGAACACCATTTGGCGGGGAGCATACTGGTCAAGTCGGTGGCAACATAGGTAACACTCTCGACTACCGATCATTTACTACCGCTCGAGACACTGGGTATTGATAGTCATCGATTTAGACGAAGTTTGCAGGTCGATGTGGGGCCTCCTGGGACAATTCCTGGCAACTCGCAGGGTGCTCTAGGATATGCAGACCTCGACTGTGACAACCCAGCACAAGACGTAAACTCGGCCGTTCGTCACGGCGTGCCAATTATTTTCCGAAGACTCGGTGGTTTGTTTTGGGAGGTGAAATAGTAATCGTGTTGCCAACAATAATTGCCATTAATCTTATTTCTTTGCTTAGTTTCCAAAACCTCGCTCTGTCTGCGGTACCAGCGCCCGAAATACCGGTAAACAAATTCATCGAGCACATCGAAGGAATAAAGCCACCGGAGGAAGTACAACGCTTGTGGGATCAGGCCATTGCTGCTAAAGGCGGACGCGAACGCCTTGATGCTGTGCGCAACTTGATCATTTCGTCTGGCGCAAAGTACAGGACAAGTGCGTTCAAGGAGAATCACATACGTCAAGAAATGTTATATGCATTACCTAACAAGTTTTGGACATGGAACGATCTCAGGCCAGATGTATTTGGGTTACGGATCGAGATGTACAACTACGACACTAACGTAAAGTATGTCATCACCGATGGTGAGCCGAACCATCAACCAGAACCGATCACAGATAACAAAAGAAAAGAGCTTTTCCTTAATTCATTACTGCCTGTGTTGCCCGAGTCCAAATGGTTAAAACCTGTGTTAGTGAAGGCAAGCATCGGAAGCAGAGGCTTGCGACCAGTAGACGTTGTGCAGACAACGGTGAATGGCAAGCGAGTTGACTTCGCCTTAGATCCTAAGACTCACCTGCTAGTTACAGTCAGCTATTACGACGTTGTCAGTGACAAGACATACGTTACCTCTCTAGCGTTGTCTAATTACGTGGAGATCAGCGGAATCAAAGTTCCGCAAACTATCAAGTATGATGACGGCACGGAATACAATCAAAGTTACCAATTCAATGTCGAGTACAACCAAGACCTCTTCATAAAGCCGCCGAGTATTGAGGCAGGGCCGGAGGCTTGGAGAGTAGCAAAACGATAGTGAGGGGAGCAGGAAGAAGAGAGCCCGTTAGTTCCGCAGAACTCCAATCAACGAGCCATCGATGCTGCTGTCGCCGACGCGCTCACAATACTCAGCACCGATAATCCATGCAGTCAGTTCTTCGGTGGATCGAATCCTCAAAACGGCTCACGTGACGGCACCGAGGTCCTAAAGGAACTCGCCAAGGCGCTAAAACCAGGCATTATTTCAGCTACAGATACGACTACGGGGATACAGCTCTCCAACTTTGGCAATGTTCTAAATGCCCAAACGGGCTTTGAATACCAGATGCCGGCGTCAGCGGTCGTGAATCAGCGAGGTCCCTTTTTTGGCAGTGGATCGTTCGGCAGCTTCAGCTCAACTTCACGGGCAGGCCGAGCGTTAGCGATCCTGCATGAGGTCGCACACCTTATTAAGGTTGCAACTTTTGTAGAAATTGATAAGCACGGCGGCTCAAAAGTGTCAGACATGTGGTTAATTCCTGAGGACGGAGGAAAATCCGATCTCAGTCGCGAGAATAGCGCGTGGGTCGAGGCGCACTGCAGAGATCAACTGAAGGCCTTGAAGTGATCTCATTGTCCGTGAGGTATTCAGTCTGTCATGAGATATCAGTATCTAAACTTATTGCGGAATTTGGCTGTGTCCTTTCTAGAGTCGACTCTACTCCTTGGAGTAGGAATCAGTGCGGCTTACAACAATTACTTCCGGCTGGAAGCTTCTGGCAAATCATCGTCCGCGGTTGCGTGGCGCGATAGACGTCTGACTAGTCAAGTTAATGTTGGATCCGTACCTTTCTGCGTCCTCGTTACCAAGCCGACATTATACGATCAACGCATTGTTCGGACGACAGCAATTCTCATCGCCGGCGATGAACAATGGTTCCTTTATAGTCCACACTGTGACGGTCTAGACAAATTTGTGTGGGCCGAGAATGATCCGGCTCTAAAGTCAAGCCCCACAATCGATAAGCGTCTTGAGTCGATATTGAAAATTAAGTCATCCAAACACTCTGCCGGGCGAGCGGAAATTGCCGTGCTTGGACGCTTCATTGCGCCAGGAGGAAAGCGTTTTGGGCATCTTGATCAATTTCGGATGAAGTTCGTTATTATTCGAATCGAACACGTTACATCGGTGTCACACGATACTACCTGGCCTTTAAGCGATGGAGTGAGTGGCGACGCCAGCGAAACCGAGCAAACGATTCGGTATATTAACAAAGAGTTTGTCTTTCATCTGGCTGGAGCGCCCAGCTATTCGGTCGTTCCCTCGGAAATTCTCGCCGATGATTTCACATTTACTGACGTGAACGAGCATCGGAAAGGTAAGCCAGAATTTCTTGAGGCCAGGGTCCCGGTTTTCCTGGGTAAGATTTATGATACGGAGATTGAGGTCTATGCCTGCGGCGATACTGCGGTAGCAACAGGACTCTTGGTGAAGTCTCGAGATAATTCCCCCGAAAAGCGATACCAATACACTAACAAGTACGTTAGACGCTATGGAACGTGGCAAATTATTTCGTCACGACTGAAGGAACTGTGAACTAAATATGTAAGGGTTCCCGCAGAAACCTACACCAACTCCTCAGACCACTCCGCGTCAAGACTTTAAGAACTTTCTGCAAACGATGTCGCAGGATTGTAAGGACGCTTTGAAAAAAGTTGGCCTGCTCGGCAAGGTGACAAGTTTGGCGAATACGGCCCAGGTCTATGACGTGAACAGTCTTCAGAATGCCCGCGGCTCTACGTATGTGGATGGACTAGCGAGAGGCAGAGAGACTTTGGGGCAATGGTTCGATAGAACCACGCAATCAGGAGGTGCTCACACAACAGTCCGCGTTCCTCATGTTGGCATTTACATCAGAGGCGGTGAAAGCGCCTTCGCCGGCAATTTGTATCTCGAGTTGCATGAAATGACCCACCTGGCTTACCCCATCGGGCGTAATCTTGATGCCTCTTTAGGTAGCAAACTTGGCTTGACGAAAGGAGCTAGCGAAAGTTGGTCTGATGCCGTTAGTCGGTTCTTCAATAGCCAATGTACAAAGAAGACGCCATGATGATGCGAACGATTTTAAGGATAGTCCTTCTCAGTCTCCTGACAGGCAACATTGCAGGAGGGGTGAACAAGAGCATGTCACAGATATCAAATCGCTCGCCGTTTCGTTATGCCATCGTGAGCAACGAGGTCATTGACGACAGCGGCACTCCCCCGAAGGATGCCTACCGCTACGTTGAGGTTCTCCTGGATGAAAAGGCTTTTTCAGAAAACAACTTGAAAGAGCTATTCAAGCTTGTATCAAAGCGATTTCCAAAGCCAAAGGTCCTGCACGTTCAGGTCTACACCAACTTGAACGACGTTGAGACTCCGGAGGAGAGGGAGGGACCTAAAATGTCGGAAGTACCTGATGACCCGTCCCAGGACAGATACCATCAAGCGTCCTACCTTCGTGATGATGATGGTAACGAGTGGTTTACATACAATCCAAATGCACCAAGGACTGGCACGAAGAAGGTTATTCTCAAGAGGAGTTGAAGAACTCACACTCTCAAGCGCCGCGATTGTGAGCGATGAAAGCTTCTAAGAGGGCGGCGATCTTTTGTTGCTGGCTACGCGGGAGTCGAGAGGCTGCTTCGAATAGCTGACGCATCTTACCGGCTGGGCCAGTGCCCCGTTTCTTCTTTCCGTTAGTACCCACCAAATCATCGACCGAGACATTCAGAGCCTGGGCCAACTTCAATAGCTGGTCAGCGCACAGCGCGACTGGATGACGCTCCCAGTGCGCATAGGCTCTTTGGGTGAGCCCGAGTCGGTCGGCCAGCTGCTGTTGCGAGAGTCCTGCTTGCTCACGGAGGGCATAGAGGCGCCCGGAGCCTTGGAGAGTAGCAAAACGATAGTGAGGGGAGCAGGAAGAAGAGAGCCCGTTAGACGGCCGGCCGCTTTCCTTCGGCTCGCAGTACGGACACCTATGTTGCCACCGACTTGACCAGTATGCTCCCCGCCAAAGCAATGCTTCTGATCAGCGTGAGGTACTTGAGATGAAGCTCTTCATCAACTTCCACGGCCGTCGTAGTGAGTAGGATCATCACCGGGCCTTCCACCCGGTACGGTTGGGGGCCTGGCCCGACAGCCGACATACGAACGGCCTATGCCGATGACGCTAGCTCTCTTCGCAATCTCTATGCGCCGTTTCTGAATTGCCTAAAGACTGGTCAATAGGAGGGCGAGCATGATTTGTCAACTTACCTGTGCCGGTTTTCTGTCAGCATTACTTCTCGTTGGTGCGTGCAACACGTCATCTGACGTTAAGCCGCCAGAACAGCAGATCGAGAAGACGCTAGCACAGCAGCCATCACCTCAGATATTCCCAGCCGGATTACTTGACGACGACCCGAAAGCGAAAGAGGCGTGGGAAAAGTTCACCTCAAATGGCCGATATCGCATAGCACGCAGAGATGACTTTCAAATTCCGGAAAAGGTAATGAGAGAGCATCTAGACGACCCTTTCGTCACTAACAAATTTGCCTACGTTGGGGGAGACTTCAATCGTGACGGCCATCTGTTGGATCTAGCCTTTATTGTGGTCGATACAACTACGACGGCTAAGGAACGTTTTGGACTAGTCATATTCAATGCGCCTACAGACAGAAACGACTTGCCATCGGCACATTGGGTGCGTACGTCCTTCGATTTGTCGAAATCGGTTTTATCGGCGGCAACTGATGTTTTGTCGTTGAACGAATATCATGAAGACGGCAGTGAGGAATTGTGCAATGTTCGCTGGGACAAAAGGCGAGGCCAATACTCATGTGAGGTGGTCAGGTAGTTCTTTGAACACTCGAGGTTGGCAAGTCTAGAGAACCGCAGAACCCTGATCGCCGCTTAACGACCGATGAGACCAGCGCCCTTCGCAACAGGATAGCAGACTTACTAAGCGACCCTAATTGCCTGCCATTCATCAACGAGCTTCTGGCGAAAACAGCCGAACAGAATAGCAGTAACCCGCCTTTCAGCAACGATCCGCTGAAGCTCTTCGACGAGATCAATAGCAGAGGCGGTTACAACTACAGCACGCAATACGGCTACAACACGGTAAGCAGCAATCTCCAGTATTCCAACACGGCCGTGGCGCTTCTTCCTCCATCGAGTTTTGGTCCCGGACGCTGGCCGGGCAGAGAACAGTACATTAGCAATGAAATTGCCCAGGCAGGTTTACACGAGACGCTGCATTTAGCGGGAAGGAATGGGCAATACTCGGATCAAGCCTTTGCAAGGGCAGCGCTCGATATAGCTGCGGCCCACAGCTGGAAACTGCCAAGCGAAGCCGACAGACAGAAGATATTATCGGACAGATTTGCAGCCAGCTTTTACTGGGGCGGAATACTAAGATCGAAATGTAAGCCCTCCAGCGTAAGACGCTGCGTAGAGGTGTGCCTATGACAATCAGAACGAGTTTGCTGATCACTAGTACTATTTTCTGCGTGCTGACTGTCCTGCCTGCATCGAGGCGTATTTCCCCAGGTACAACTTCAACTAGTGAGGCTGTTCGATTCGACTCCGGCCGAATGTTTGACAAATATGGCGTTCTCTCAATGAAAGAAGAAACTGCGCGACTTGATAATCTCGCGGCCCAGTTAAAAAGGGAGCCACTTTCGAAGGGCTATGTAGTAATGTACGAAGGAAGTAGTGACGGTATCCGAGATCTGAAGGCCAGGGCTTGTCGTGACATTAAACATTTGATTGTCCGCCGAGGCGTGAATTCAAAACAGGTTGTCGCAATGATGATAAATGGCGGTCATCGAGTAAAGTTCACGGTAGAATTATGGATGTGGCCACTTGAAGCTTCTGATGATCTTCCGCGATTTGAACTCGGCGTGGATGAAAGGGAGGTGTCCATTATTAAGGGCATTGAAGTCACGAGAAAGTGTGGTCGAAGGCGCTAATGACTTCCGCAGAACCCTGCACAGCCCAACTTAGGACCATGCAACTCAGTCACGCCAAGCTTCATGATTTAGCTGGCCGTCCAGCTTTAGGTCTGCTTTCGGGAAATTTTGACGATGATCCTGAATCGTTATACAACTCCCTTGGCACATACCATCAAGCTGTGCTACTGAACAGGACCGCAGCACTTGCCGATGCAGGGTTGAACTTGGCTAATCCCAACTTCATCGGTTTCTGTCGCAGCGACAAACCTTGCATATGGCTTACGGACAGTTTCCGCCTGGTGCGCAACGCACCGTAAACGGGGAAAGAATCAAATGAGAAAAGTTCACCCACGGCTGGACTTTTTTCTTTAGGCTGCAGACTTGGAAATAAAGGCTTCAATAGTGCGCAAGAGTGTGTACCCTGATCTCTCTTTGCCAGATTCCCAATCTGCTCCAAGGTCATACTGTCGGACTACAGATCTCCACGTTTTGACACCTCTTGCCGGTGGCTTATCATTGATGCACACCAAATGAACCACGTACCGACAATGATGCCAACAGCCGCGAGCGGAACTCTACAGATGGACACAGCGGCGGCCATGGCACTTTTTCAACAAGTGCGCGCTCAGACGATGCGGATCGTTGCGCCACTCGAGACGGAAGACTATGTCATTCAGACCGCTGAGTTCATGAGTCCTCCGCGGTGGCACATCGGCCATACGTCGTGGTTCTTCGAGACGCTGCTGCAATCATACAAACCCGGATATCAGGTTTACGCTGAAGATTTCCTTTTCTACTTCAATTCATACTACGAAGGATTTGGCGCGCGAATAGAACGCCCAAAGCGGGGAACGCGCTCGCGTCCCACCGTTCGCGAGACTATTGCCTATCGCAACCGAATCGACGAGCAAATGCTTGAGTTCCTCGACGCCCTCAAATTCCATCCAGAGGCCGGCAGGATTCTCAAGCTTGTAAGGCTGGGTCTCGAGCACGAGATGCAGCACCAGGAGTTGCTGGTTTACGACATCAAGCATCTCCTCTGCGATCTTTACAAAGCTCAGATCAAACCGGCGCCAAACGTTGCTGAGCAGGTCAAGGGAATGGCTGAAATTGAAGGCGGGCTCTTCCGGCTGGGGTTTTCTACAGTAGACGGAAAAGGCGGCGTTCCGCTGAGGCCCGCAAGCTCAGGTTTTGCATTCGATAACGAAAAGCCAGCACATCAGGTTTTCCTGCAGAATTTCGCCATCGATCGGACGCTCGTCAGCAACGGCGAGTACCTGGAATTCATTCGTGATAACGGTTATCAGGATTACCGCTGGTGGTTCTCGGAGGGATGGGAGGTGGTAAACCGCGAACAGTGGCATGCGCCGCTCTACTGGGAGGTGCACGACGGTCGCTGGATGATTCGCGATTTTTCCGGCTTGCATCGGGCGGAGAGCAAAGCTGACGAGCCGGTGTCGCACGTTAGTTACTTCGAAGCATCTGCATTTGCCAAATGGGCCGGAAAACGATTGCCGACGGAGATGGAATGGGAAAAGGCAGCGAGCCTTTCAGTTGCCGGCAACGAGAAGCAGGCCTTCCCCTGGGGTGATGAACCGGTTGATACTGCAAAAGCAAATCTGTTTGAGAACTCGCATTGGGGCGTAACGCCAGCCGGCGCTTTTCCGGCAGGCAAAACTGTTGCCGGTTGCCGACAGATGATTGGGGACGTGTGGGAATGGACTAGTTCGGATTACGTTCCTTATCCGGGGTTCAAATCAGAATTTGATGAGTATAACGACAAATGGTTTGTTAACCAGAAAGTTTTACGCGGCGGTTCGTTTGCTACGCCGCAACTTCACATCCGCTCGACCTATCGCAATTTCTTTCATACAAACGAGCGTTGGATGATTTCGGGATTCCGGTGCGCGAAGGATCTGTAAAAATTTTACATCATCCTGCTGATTCAAACGCCCGCTTGCACACTAACAATTTATGGCAACCGTGTTGAATGACGTTGAGGTGCGGGTGCTTGCGTCGCTGGTCGAAAAGCAGGTAACGACCCCTGAATACTATCCGCTCACTCTAAACTCCCTCACGCTGGCCTGTAATCAGAAGAACAACCGCAATCCGGTCACTGCATTCGATGAAACCACGGTGATGCAGGCGCTCGAGAGTTTGCGAGAAAAGAACCTGGCTTACGTCTTTTATGGCAGCAGCAGTCGCGTTCCGAAATATAAGCACGTCATGCCGGAAGTCCTTCACCTCAGCCAGCAGGAGTTGGCGGTAATGTGTGTGCTGATGCTGCGAGGCGCCCAGACTTTGGGAGAACTCAAAGACCGGGGCGCTCGGCTTCATGAGTTCTCCAATGTCGAGGAAGTTGATGCAACTCTTAATCAGCTGGCGGTTAAGGAACCCGACCCGTTGGTTACCAGACTGCCGCGCCAACCAGGTCAGAAGGAAGCGCGCTTCGCACATTTGCTGTCAGGTGAAGTAGCCGTAGATGTCCCAATGGAGTCTGAATCTCCCCGACGGGCGATCAGAGTGAGCGAAGCTGAAAGAGTCTCAGCGCTTGAGCAACAATTGGAAACGCTCAGAGCCGAGGTTACAGCGCTGCAACAGCAGTTCGAACAATTTAAGAAGCAATTCGAGTAGATTCCGCGCTGCAGTAAACAACCAGAATAGCTATCCGGCCTCCTACCCTAATTGAAGCGACTCTACACTCGCAACTTCACGCAGCGGAACCTTATCACCGCTCGCCCAGGGTAAGTCGAGCGCCCGCGTAAGGAATTCCATGAACGGCCCGGAGGCACGACAAATAGTCGAAACGCGGCTGAGAAAATCGGGCGCACATACCTGAGTGTCCGGAAAGCTTGTGTACATAATGAAGTCCTTCCGTTTTAAGTCGTGAGCAAACGGATGATCCTCAAGCGCGGGTGGCAGGCGTTTCAACAAGTCGCCGCCCAAGGTGCAATTGGTTTTGAAAGCTTTCGAGCTGGTTGCTTTCTTCCATTGCGAAGGGTTTCCCACAATCGCATCTCTAATCCTGGAGCGTGTTTGCGGATCGGGATGCCACAGGCCGCCACCAAGAAAACATTTTCCCGGCTCGAGATGTAAATAGAATCCGGGAGCAACTGTTCTCTTAAAGGCGCTGTGGGGAAAGCGTGCCGCCGCCATTGTCTTGTAAGGAGGAGCGTCGGGACGAAACCTCAGATCTTTGTAAATGCGCAGCAGTGAGCCACCCGAAGGTCTGGGATCGACTATGAAGTGCGGACTGATTTTCTGTAATTGCGGTTGAAAATCGCGGATGAAATTCAAGAATGGGTCGCGCACCGATTGCTCGTACCGGGTCTTGTGAATTTGAAACCAGTCGCGGTTGTTGTGGCGTTTCAATTGCCGCAGAAAAGCGAAGAGCTCGGGACTGAAGTGGGATTCGCGCGGCATCGGCTGAGTGTATTTCCAAAGCCCTTCAGAGTCCATGAAATGTTCCTCTAATTTATTTCGTGTGATGCGCGTGGATCATGTCTTAGGTTTTTGGTTGCGGCTCTGCTAGGGCTGATCTCCGTGAGAATCCTGTCTTTCTGGATTGCAGGCTTGGGTCGTTGTGCCATCCGTGCAATTTCATTGGTGGGGCGCTATAATGTCCGCTCCTATGAATCTGAAAATCTTTCATCCAGCTGTTGCCGGCTGGTTCAAGAAACAGTTTGCTTCGCCCACCGCGCCACAATTCGCTGCCTGGCCCGCGATAAAGCAGCAGAGGCACACACTGATTGCCGCACCCACAGGGTCGGGAAAAACACTCGCCGCTTTTTTGGCGGCAATCGACGATCTGGTTCGTCTGGGATTGGAAGGAAAACTCGACGACTCGACTCATGTCGTTTATGTCTCGCCTTTAAAAGCCCTCAGTAACGACATCCAAATCAATTTGCAGAAGCCGTTGGAAGGGATCCAGGAAGAGTTACGGGCACTCGGACTCCCGGAAGTGAATATCCGTACTTTGGTGCGCACGGGCGACACTCCGGCCGCCGAGCGTACGGCAATGACAAAACGACCACCTCATATCGTTGTAACCACACCTGAATCTCTCTACATTCTGCTGACCAGCGAGGGCGGTCGTCGTATGCTCGGGACGGCCCGGACCCTAATCCTTGATGAGATTCATGCGGTCGTCGGAGACAAACGCGGCTCACATCTCGCGCTCTCAATCGAGCGTCTGGAACAACTGACTCACCAATATCAGCTCCAGGCTGCCGAACACACAATCGGCAATCGGAATTTGATAAGGATCGGTCTCTCAGCCACTCAGCGCCCCATAGAAGAAGTCGCTCGCTTTCTTGTCGGTACGGCAAATATCAACTCAAGCGGCCAGCCAAACTGCACAATTGTCGACAGCGGCCACACGCGCCGGCTCGATCTGGCCGTTGAACTGCCTGAATCACCTTTGCAAGCCGTAATGTCCGGCGAAGTTTGGGACGAACTCTACGATCGACTGGCGCAACTCATCCGCGAGCACAAGACGACCCTAATATTCGTTAACACACGCCGCCTGGCTGAACGGGTGGCGCGTCATCTTGGGGAACGAATCGGGGACGAAAACATCGCCGCTCATCATGGCAGCTTGGCGCGTGAACAAAGGCTGGTGGCCGAGCAAAGGTTAAAAGCCGGCGAGCTGAGCGCGCTGGTAGCCACGGCCTCGCTCGAATTGGGAATCGACATAGGCGACGTAAATCTCGCATGCCAGATCGGTTCGACTCGCTCGATCGCAAGCTTTCTGCAACGAGTCGGCCGGTCCAATCATACGGTCGCGGGCTTTCCCAAGGGCCGAATCTTTCCCCTTTCGCGCGATGAACTCGTAGAGTGTGCGGCGCTGATCGATTCCGTCCGGCGCGGCGAGCTTGACCGTGTATCTATACCTGAGCAGCCGCTGGATATTCTGGCACAGCAGATAGTCGCTTCAGTTGCTGCAGAGGAATGGAGTGAAGATGCGCTGTATGAAATGGTGCGGCGCGCCTATCCCTATCGAAACCTGGCCAGAAAAGAATTTGACTCGATCCTGCGGATGCTTGCCGAAGGGTTTTCGACAAAGCGCGGTCGACGCTCGACTTATTTGCATCACGACGCCGTCAATCACCGCCTGCGAGGACGTCGCGGCGCCAGGCTCGCGGCGATTACCTCAGGCGGTGCAATTCCCGACACGGCGGATTATGCCGTCGTGCTTGAACCGAGTGGTTTGGTCATTGGCTCAGTAAACGAAGATTTTGCGATCGAGAGTTTGCAGGGAGACATCTTCCAGCTTGGCAACACTTCATGGCGCGTATTGCGTGTCGAGCAGGGCAAGGTCCGGGTCGAGGACGCGCATGGACAGCCGCCATCCATTCCCTTCTGGTTGGGTGAAGCTCCGGCTCGAACAGAAGAGTTGTCGGCATCAGTTTCGCGTTTGCGTGAGGAAGTTGCGGAGCGAGTTGTGCTGAGCTCCCCCGACGCGGATGGCACAGATTTGAATCAGGGTGACGATGACAACCGTGTTGACCAGGGAGACTCAATTCTGTTTAACCTCGAACCGGCCACTAACTGGCTCGTTGATGATGTCGGCTTATCTCGCTCCGCCGCCGAGCAGATGGTCGAGTACCTTGCTTCAGCGAAAGCGGCCCTGGGTGTAATGCCTTCCCTCCAGAATATCGTACTCGAGCGATTCTTCGACGACAGCGGTAGCATGCAGCTCGTTGTTCATTCTCCTTTTGGCAGCCGCCTCAATCGCGCCTGGGGCCTGGCTTTGCGCAAACGTTTTTGTCGCAAGTTCAACTTTGAGTTGCAGGCGGCTGCCACTGAAGATGCGATCGTTTTATCGCTGGGTCCCACACATAGTTTTCCGCTGGAAGATGTTTTTCATTTCCTAAACTCGAAAACCGTCCGCGAGTTGTTGTGCCAGGCACTCCTTGATGCGCCGATGTGGAATATTCGCTGGCGATGGAATGTTACGCGTGCCCTGGCTGTGCTCCGACGCCGAGGTGGCAAAAAAATTCCCGCTCAACTGCAACGAATGGATGCGGAGGATCTTTTGACCGCAGTCTTTCCTGACCAGGTTGCCTGTGCGGAAAACCTGGTTGGCCAGCGGGAGATCCCCGAGCATCCACTGGTCAGCCAAACAGTCCGCGATTGTCTGGAAGAAGCGATGGACATCGACGGGCTCGAGGCTTTGTTGCGGTCAATTGAGGCGAACGAGAAGAACTTGATTGCCCGCGACGTACTCGAACCCTCTCCGCTAGCTGCGGAAATTCTGAATGCGCGTCCGTACGCTTATCTTGACGATGCTCCACTTGAGGAGCGCCGCACCCGCGCGGTCTATCAGCGTCGTTGGCTTGATCCTGAGACGGCTGCGGACCTCGGTAAGCTGGACCAGGCGGCGATCGATCGTGTTCGCGCTGAAGCGTGGCCACAACCGGAGAATCCGGACGAACTGCACGATGCCCTGGTCGAACTGGGTTTTATTACCACGGCGGAAGGGGTTCTGGGTGCGCTCGCTGAGGAGGCTGGGGCCGGTTGGGAGAATTTGCGCAGGGAATTGGAAGCCGAAAAACGTGCGGCAGTCCTGTTTCCCGGGACCACGGACATCTTGTCTGCAAGCGCAGCTTTGTGGGTTGCGGCTGAACGTTTGCCGCAGTTGCAGGCAATCTTTCCTGACGCTGCTGTCGATCCTGCGATTACTGCGCCTGACAGCTACGCTCAGGTTAAATGGTCGCGCGATGACGCGTTGGTCGAGATTCTTCGTGGTCGTTTGGAGGGCCTCGGCCCGGTGACGGTACAAGCCATTGCAGTCTCGTCAGCGATTCCCGTTAACGACGTCGAGGCTGCTTTGCTTCGTTTGGAAGCAGAAGGTTTTGTGATCAGGGGAAGGTTCACGCCGGGAGGCGACCAGACTGAGTGGTGCGCGCGTCGACTGCTTGCGCGGATCCACAGTTACACCCTCAATCGTCTTCGTCAGGAGATCGAGCCGGTATCTTCCGCTGATTTCGTTCGCTTCCTGCTTGCCTGGCAAAAACTTTCGCCTGAGCACCAGATGGAGGGGCCTGAGAGTTTGTCGGCGATTATTGAACAACTCGAGGGCTGGGAAGCTCCGGCCGCAGCTTGGGAAGGCGAGATCTTCCCAAGCCGGATAGTGGAATATGATCCGGCCTGGTTGGATGTGCTTTGTCTTTCCGGCGAAGTTATCTGGGCCAGACTGACGCCCGCGCCCGCGAAGAATGGCCAGGAGAAAACCAGATCGTCAGGGCCGGTGCGAACTACTCCTATTGCCCTGATTCGGAGAAAGAATTTCGCCGTTTGGAATTCCGCTTTTCCGCATCCCACTATGGAAGAACTAAATTTGTCGACCACCACGCAAACGGTCCATCAATACTTGAGAGAGCGTGGAGCTTCATTCTTCAATGACATAGTTGACGGAACACGCCTGTTGCGCACGCAGGTTGAAGAGTCGCTTGCGGATCTGGTTGCCGCCGGGTCGGTGGTTTCCGACAGCTTCACCGGGTTGCGGGCGCTGCTGACCCCATCTCATAAGAAGACACAAGCCGGAGTGCGGCGGCACGGACGAGAACCGGTTTACGACATGGCGAGCGCTGGACGCTGGTCGTTGCTTAACCGGGTAGAACAGGCATTCCAGCCGGTTTCTTCAGGGGCAAAGAAAGTCGCGGCTGCCGATCCCGCAGTTGACCGTGACACTGCCGAGCAAGTTGCGCGCATTCTTCTCAAGCGCTATGGCGTTGTTTTCAAGCGCTTGCTGGAACGCGAAGGAATCGTTATTCCCTGGCGTGTCTTATTGCGCACCTATCACCGGTTGGAAGCAAGAGGCGAGATTCGCGGAGGCAGGTTTGTAGCTGGCATTTCCGGGGAGCAGTTTGCTTTGCCGGAAGCTGTAGGCATGCTCCGTTCGATCAGACGCGCGCGAAACACTGAGGGAGTGGTTATTCAGGAGAGCCTGATCTCGGTGAGCGCTGCAGATCCGTTGAACCTGCTCGGGATAATCATTCCCGGCAGCCGGATCGCCGCGCACACGGCCAATCGGATTCTCTATCGGGACGGCGAACCGATTGCCGTCCGCGAATCGGGTGAGATCAGATTTCTGACGGAACTCACGCGCTCGATGGAATGGAAAGCAAAGGCGGCCTTACTACGCCGGGCGACGCCGCCTCAACTCCGAACTTACTTGCGGCGCCCCGCGTGATTATAGATAACGCAAAATGCACGCACGGGCCTTACTTGGCCCCAGGCGTCAATCAGTGAACGCGCGGCATGAAATCCTCTTCCTTCGCGCATGACCGCTTCCCGTGATGTTGAACCTCTAATCGAGTCATCTAATCGGTCCTACGACTTGAAAACCCTCATTGTTTTGAAAAGTATTGCGGCTGTTGTCGCCTGAAATCAAAAACCGCCGGTCGATTGGTCCATTGCCGGTGTAGGTAAGGGTGTTGCCCTCGATGCGGCTGTCTCTTAGTCCTTCAACAATGAAACCGGCCGTGCCGCCGCCACCGACGTCCGTCAGCTTGTTGTTGAGGACCGTAATGCGCGAGCCTGCCACTCGAATACCTGCCTGACCAGTGCGCGTGATGACATTGTTTCTAACCGTTACATCGCGCATGGTATTGCCTGCGATATAAATTCCGTTGCTTAGGGCGCTGTAAATGATCCCGTGATTTTCCCCGCCGATAATGGTGTTGTTCTCAACCAGAATATTTCCGATGAGAGGCGTTCCCGGACCAGCCTGCACGACGATCCCGTTGCCGGTCGTGCCCATCTCGGTGCCTCGATGATCGATAACGTTGTTCCTGATAATGACATCCTGCATCCGATCACTGGACTGATTCGGTTCCAGATCGATACTCGTGTTGCCTGGGCCACCCTTTTGCCCTGGAGCCATGAAACGGTTGCCTTCAAATACAATGTTTCGTCCATTAACCAGCGCCAAATTCTGTGACGCGACTCGCGTGAACAGACAGTTGGTGACGCGGACGTTCTCGGCCCAGTGACCCGAAAACGATCCACCTCCGACCTGGATGCCAATCGACCTCGTGCCATTCACCCAAACGTGATCGACGTTGCAATTTGAGCAGTTGGCGAGCGAAATTGCCTGGGGCGCTGAGTTAAAGCCCGGATTCGCGCCTTTGATCTGAATATCGCGAATGTTGATATTGGAATCGGCATTACCATTTACCAGCGTGCCGGCATAAGCACCAATGACCGTGAATTGGCCCGGCACCGTTGATTCGACGATGATCGACTCCCAGCCGGAACCGATCAACGAAGACCCTGACTTGAGAAGAATAGGTGCATCGGCTGTTCTCGCAGAGTAAGTGCCCGGCATTAGCCGCAGTACGTGACCGGATGAAACGACAATTTGAGTAGCGATCGTCCCGCCGCCCTCAACGATGATTTCACCGCGCCTTTCACCCAGCGACTTGTCGGCCGCATTAATCCTGGCTCCAATGTCGGCGCCCGGGAAATCCCTGGCTCTAACTCGTCCTGCTTGTGTCTGATTCGCGCGCGTTATAGCCGCACAACCGGGCAGCAGAACCAACAGCAATAATGCTTCGAGAATGATCTTCTGTTTCATGTTCTATGCCGCTCCCCTTCGCGGTCCTGACTTCGAGTTGTAAGCGATTCTGGTACCATCGAATGTTCCGCTTTTCGAAGAACATTCGAACTGGCATGGTGGGAGAGTTTAGCGCGGCGCTCAAATCAGGTCACCATGTTTAAGTGTGCAAAACGCGTTCGGTTTCGTACCCATACGGATCGCTTCTGCACGATCTCGTGTGCAGAACCGCTTCGGGAGGGTGCGTAGAAGGCGCATTTTGCGAACTTATCGGTTCGGTCTAAGAGTTGCTGCACGCGAGATTAGGAGGGTCAAAAATGAGTTCACTTCTGTCTAAGACAAAGTTTGGTGGATTAATTTTGGCGTTATTTGTAGTTCTCGGTCTGACGACAATCTCGGCTACTACTGCCCAGGCGCAGTGGCGACGTGATCGGCAGGTTCAGGATAGAGACTACCGGCGCGATCGCGATCGGGATAGAGATGGAGATCGAGACGATCGGCGCGATCGTAATTATCGCAATCGGCGTGATGATCGGAATGGCCGCAACGGTCGAGACCGGAACTATGGGAACTACGGGAACTACGGGAACTATGGGAACTATGGGAACTATGGCGGATACGGACGGAATGGTGGATATGGTTACAACGTTTATCAGGCAGCGATCAGCCAGGGCTATCAGGCAGGTCTGAATACAGGCGCCAGCGACGCCCAGCGCGGTCAAAGCTACAACCCGCAACGTTCACACTACTTCCGCAATCCTCCTACCAACGGCTACGGCTCATATGGAAATAGAGGTCAATACCAACAATCTTTCCGCGAGGGCTTCGTACGTGGTTATGCCGATGGTTATCAACGCTATGGCGGCTACAATCGTGGACGCTATAGTACGGGACGATTTCCCTGGTAGGTTTCAGCACAGTTTCTGAATTGTAAAAGGCCGTGACGAGAAGTCGCGGCCTTTTTGTGTAGCGTCCTCCACTGTACCACCATCGCATACGAAAAACTGGCTGGACCGGAACAGCAAGTTAGCCGATAATGAGCCAGCCAAACAGCGTTTGTTAAACTTGTGAGTTGCAACTAATCCCGTTGGGACTCGGCGGGTTCGCGAACAATTAACCACCTTCGGTATAACGAACCGAATGGATAAGATGAGAAAGGCCAGCATTAGTGCGGCACTGATTGTGCTGCTGTGTTTTTTTCTGCCCTGGATTCAGGTGAGTTGTGGCTCCGCGAAAGACTCCGTTTCAGGAATAAATCTCGCTCGCGACGGTCACAGCCTGCTCTGGCTCATTCCCATTTTGATGCTGGCGTCGATCTTCGCTGGTTTCGTACGAAGCTGGCGAGGAAAGCTGGATCTTAGTGCGTTGTTGGGTTTTGCCGCCGGCCTGATTAGCACTTACTTAATGAATCGAGAGCGGATGAGAGCAGATGAGGCTGCCGGGCTGCTTGAGATCAGACCGACAGCATGGTTCTGGCTTGGATTCGTCGCCTCGGTCGTACTTACCGTCAGTAGCGCCATAGACTTTCTGAGAGCGCCAAAAGCACGCTGATTAGGCTGGCCCCCAAAGCCACAAAGAGGCGCAAAAAGCATAAGTTCTAAGATTTTACAAAGGCAACGCCTCTCCGATTGCGAAGAAGCGTTGCCGGCTGTGGACGTGCTCTAGTGTTGCCACCAGGGCTTCTTAAGAAGACGAGTGCCACAGTTCACCCGTCCTCTATTTGTTGACGCGTCAACGTAAAGTTTATAGGTGTCCAACCAGGCTCGTCAGCATTACACGGCGCGCCGGCCGCTGATGATGTTGATAAGAAAAACCACCAGAGCAATGACCAGAAGCAGGTGAATTAGTCCTCCGCCGACGTGGGTAGCAAAACCCAGCAACCAAAGAACCAACAGAATCACGAGAATTGTCCACAGCATCTCAAAGTCTCCTTTTTGAAAAGACGCAATTTGTTTAGCCGTCTTGTTCAGGGACCGGCTCTAAAACACTTTGTCTGATTAGGGTTGTGAGCAACGGTCATGCCAGCAAGCGTTGCTGCCCGTGCAGGACTTGCCTTTCCTCGTTCTTGCTGGCGTTATTGTGATTTTTGCAAAACATAGAGTTCCGCTTTGGAGGGCCAGGCAGCACTCGAGAATGCATCAGAACAATTCAGCGAGGTTCTCTCGCGTGGAGGTGATTTGTGCGGAAAACGGACTCTGGGTTGAGCCGGGTCTTTACTTCTAGGGCGTCACCAGGCCTTTTTTGATGTTGCGTTGCCAGGCCTCGAAATTCCTTACCCGGCGCTTGGCTTGTTTTCGGGTGATCTTCAGTTCCTGTGCTACGTGATCGATTCGTGAGGTGCGATCCTTCTTCTTGTCGAAACGGTCACCTGGCGCTTTTAGGTATATGTTATAAGCTCGCGTCCACTCAGCCTTTACGTCCGCGGTTGCTTGTTTCCCACGTTGTTCCGGCATGTATTCTCTCCAACAAGAAAATTGACCCACTAAAGCGCGTCTAGAATAGGGGAAAGAGGAAAAAGTGGGAAGCTATAAGTTTTCCGTCGCTAGCGGGTCAGTTTGATGTCCGATAAGCTTTTAGCTTGTCGTAACGCGCGACAAACTGAAGTTTATCGGACACTTACGGACCAAACCACGAAAAAGCTCATCCGACAACTTCTGGAGCAAACTGGTGGCTTGGACGCGGAAGCTTGCTAAGGCTTGAACGTGTGGAGATCTGTCATTGGAATGGCCGTGCTGAGATCTGAGGCCCAAAGCTCCGGAGGTTGAAATTAGGGGCGGTTGAATCATTTTGCCTGTTACCGAGCAAACCCTGGACGATGGACATGCGCGCCAATATTCTTGATTCGGTGAACTGGAATCGATTTGCCAGCGACTGTGCGCGATCAAAATCGTTTTTGGCCAGCACCGCAAGGGCATCGCCATAGCGGCTGATCATACCAATCAAGTTATTTCGTCCCTCCAGTGGGAGTTCGCCATCCCTGAAAACATTGACCTCGAAGCCACTCAAGGTCGAAGCGGCTGCCAGCAGCTCATTCAATTGGACGATCCCAGGTTCCAGCACCTCAAAACTGCGCGACGGTTCGAGTTCTCGGAAAGCCTCGGCGACTCGCAGTTGCTGCTCGAATTGTTGGTAGTTGACGGCTCGCCGGGTGGTTAGCTGTTTAGCCTGATCGAGCAGCTGAAGGGCCAGCTTCGGATTTTTCTCACGCGTCGTAAATGATAGCTGGATCAAGAGATCCACGCGCTCATCATCTGATCGCAAAGCAGAGAGTGTTTGTCGCAACTCATCCAACTGGGTAGCGTCTGTCTTCTCGGACATCTGGCGAAACTCAACCTGCTGTAGCACGCGATCGCGTGTTGTTCCTTCCAAATGGTCGCTGGCGATCTGGCGAGCCCGATCCGCATCCCCTTCATCCAGGGCTTTGGTTGCCGCCTGCTGGTAGAGTCTCTGTTGCATCTGTGGCGGCGCGGTTTGGGCCACACTCAATAGACTATCGGTGGAACCTTGCCGGAGTGCGTTTAAAACCTGATTCATCGAGGCGCGCTGATTATCGACTATTCCCAACTCCGTCAGTTTGTCTCGCACCGACTGAGCTCGGCCAGGAAGGTATTGGTCTATCTGGGAGAGCATCACCTGTAATCCATTCAACAGGCTGCGAGCATTAGTCTGCTCAACCTGCGCATCACTTGGAGGGGTTGCATTGTTTTGGCCACTGCCTGGTCCAAAGCGTTGGTTGCCTCGAAAGCGCGGATTATTTTGACCTCGCTGAGAGTTGGCGGCTTGCGGGGTGGCTTTTAGTGCCGCATCGATAACCGTGCCCAGCAGATCCACGTAGCCGGATTGAGCCAGCAACTGGCCGCCGGAGTTATTGTTCGTCGTCGCTTTCGTTTCGGGTGAAGGACTTTCTGATGCTCGCGGCCCCGATCGCAATAGGTTAAGCGCAAGGCCACCTCCGTCTGTGTTTGCCAGCAGGTTTGTTCCTTGCAATCGTTTCAGCAGTTTGTCTTCGAGCTTTAAGGCAGCTTCTTTGTCCTTACGCTGAAGTTGGGCAAGCACGCTGGCCAGTGTCCGGGGAAACTGTCCCTTGTCCAAAAGCTGTTCGGCATTTTGGAGAGCCAATGCCGGATCAACCGCAGCAACGCGCGCCAGGAGCAACTGCTCGAGGTTGTCCTCAGCGTCTGAGCGAAAACCATTTCTTCCGTCACTCGCCGGCGGCGCTGGAGGTTTCGTCGCGGCTAACAATTGATATGCGAGCGGCGCATCGTGACGCGCCACAGTCAGCACCAGTTGCTGGCGAAGCTGCGATGCAGGGCGAGACTGATTGTTACCCCGACGCTGCTCGGTTGCGTCAGCATTGCGCATCATCTCTGCGATACTGTCGGCGGCAGACATGAACAACGTTCGCGCTCGTCCTTGGTTTCGATCCCAAAGCAGATCGGCCGTATCTATTTGCACATTGATACGATTCTCGGGCAGCTTTAACAGCTGCGCATCGGCTACGATCTGGTCAAGAAGGGTAAAAGCCCGCTTCTCGCTTTCGGCCTTCTGCTTTTGCTGCTCTTCGTCGTTCTGAGGGGATGAGCTTGGGGTTTCTTGAGCTCTGACTGCCGCTACCGGGAAGAGGATTATGGCTAAGGTCACCAGCAGGGGGCTGATGCGGAATTTCAACATGATGTGCTCACCTCAAGTGCCAAACGTTTTAGCGAACAATTTGCCTGGCTAGTCGTTAGTTAGGGAGGGATCTGACTATAACAGATTAGAGGTTAGACGCGATACGCGTTCCGTTGGCCGAAGCCCATTTGCGTGCTGGACATAGTTGGAAACGATCGGGTTGGTTTCCATGAAAATCCGCCAAAATCATGGATCAATGAAACGTGCCGGGTAACCACGAGCTAAAGCCTTTGCTATAATTCCGGCACTACTGAAACCAAGAATTCCGGGAGGTCTTTGTATGCCTGCCCCTGTCAATTTGGAAATAAACACGGGTGACTCTCTTTTGCTCGTCGGTACGATGAAAGGTGCTTTCCTGTTGCGTTCGGATGGCGCACGTGCGAGCTGGGAGGTTGGTGGTCCTTATTTTCCCGGGCGCGCGATTTATGCCCTTGCGTTGGACGATCGCCAGGGACGAAATCGAGTCTGGGCAGCTGTCAATAGCTCTTTCTGGGGTTCATATCTCAGCTCAACAACTGATTTTGGCAAAACCTGGTCAGAGCCGGATACCTACAGCGTCAAATTTCCCGTTGAAGCTGACAATTCAGTCAAACAGATCTGGCAAATAAGTCTGGGACATCCCGACGAGCCGAACGTCCTTTACTGCGGTGTAGAGCCGGCTGCCCTGTTCAAGTCTGAAGACGCGGGCGAGAGCTGGAAATTGGTCAATGGTCTTTACGACCACCCGCACCGGCCGCAGTGGATGCCGGGTGGCGGAGGGCTGTGCCTGCATACAATCCTTCCGGATCCGTCAAACAAACAGCGACTCTTCGTCGCGATCTCCACGGGAGGCGTATATCGAACAGATGATGGTGGCGGTTCCTGGCAGCCTCGGAATGTAGGTGTGCGGGCCCAGTTCCTGCCGCCCGAGAATCGATTTCCCGAGTTTGGCCAGTGTGTTCACAAAATCGCCTCGCACCCAGCGAACCCCAAGCGGATGTTTCTGCAAAATCATTGGGGACTTTATCGTAGCGACGATGGGGGTGACTCATGGACTGACATCGCCAATGGAGTGCCTTCGGATTTTGGCTTCGCGCTGGACATCGATCACAACGATCCGAATACGGCTTACATAATCCCACTGGAATCGGATGAATTTCGCTGCACGCCTGAAGCCAAATTGCGAGTCTACCGAACTACCAATGCCGGCGAGTCATGGACACCGTTAACGAAAGGTCTGCCGCAAGAAAACGCTTTCGAAACTGTCCTGCGAGATAGCCTCTCCACAGACAAGATGAAACCCACCGGAATCTATTTTGGCACTCGCAATGGGAAGCTGTTTGGTTCAAATGACGCCGGCAGGTCGTGGCAATCAATCGCGCAGGGACTGCCTCCAATTGTCTGCGTTAAGCCGGCGACGATTTGAATGGATTGGTTAGCGGAGAGGTAAATGAAGCGCAAAGTTTTAGCGGTGATGCTGGCTCTGATGGTTACTGGTTCTGCTTGGTCGGTAACTCGGCAGAAATCAGAACCTGAATTCAAGTTGGTTGAATTTCAGATGGCCTTACTCAAGCGCGCTCCACAGGATCAGCGGCCGTTGAATACCGATCTGAGCGACCTTCACAGTCAACATCTGGCTTACATTCAATCACTGCTCGAGTCGGGCAAGGCTGTAATCGCCGGACCGCTGGCGGGTGATGGCGAGATACGCGGAGTATCAATCTTTCGCACGAAGTCGACTGACGAAGCCCGCGGTTGGGCGGAAAACGATCCGCTGGTTAAAGCCGGCCATCTCATTGTCGAGATGCATCCGTGGTGGTCAGAAGAGGTTATGAAGAAACCAGCACTGCCGCTGAAGATGACTACGGCCTATCTCGGGTTTCTGGTGCGCGGGGCTCAGTGGACTCCTGAAAAGACACCACAGACAGAGGAGTTACAAAAGGCACACCTTGCCAATATCAACCGGTTAGCAGAGATGAAAAAGCTCGTTGTCGCGGGCCCATTCGGAGATAACGGTGAGCTTCGCGGCATCTTCGTTTTTAAGGTAGCTTCGCTCGACGAGGCGAAGGTCCTGGCAGAAACCGATCCAGCCGTGCGCGCGGGCCGGCTGAAGATCATCATGCACACCTGGTCTGTACCGGAAGGGGTTTTGCCTTGAATTCCCTTTCCAGTTTCACTATCGAGTTTCAGGTTCCAAGTTTCAAGTTCCAAGACTTGAGACTTGAAACCTGAAACTTGAAACCTGAATCTTTGCTGACGCATGATCACTTTCAACATCACCGGGTTCTTGACGGAGTTTGCGGATGGCCGCAGCCAGATTGCCTTCGATTCGTCGGCCCGGACGGTCGGCGAAGCATTGGAAGAGTTATGGCAACTGCACGTTGGATTACGCGATCGGGTCGTTAACGAGCGGGGCGAGCTCCGGCGGCATGTCAACATCTTTCTTGACAATGAGAACATTCGCCGGCAGGAGCTGTTGTCAACTCCAATCGGCGCAAACAGCGAGTTAACGATATTGCCATCTGTTAGCGGCGGCGAAGACACTGTGTTAGTTCTCATGATTTCGTGACGTGAATAAGAAGGGAAAGCGGAAGGTTCTTTGTATGAAAGCAATCTGGAATAACGTTGTCCTGGCGGAAAGTGATGACACGGTCGTCGTCGAAGGCAACCACTATTTTCCGGCCTCGGCTGTCAATAACAATTATCTTCAGGAGAGCAGCACACATACGACTTGTCCGTGGAAGGGGCTGGCAAGCTATTACAGCGTGGTAGTTGATGGGCAGGTAAATAAAGATGCTGCCTGGTATTATCCTGATCCCAAGCCTGCGGCCGCAGAAATCAAAGATCGGATAGCGTTTTGGCGTGGCATCAAGGTCGAAGGGTAAGAGCCTGCCAAGCGTTTAGGTTGCGGCACGCCCGTATTGAGTCCTGTGATGTATTGTCCAACCTGCGGTTCTGAAGAACGCCAGCCAAGCCAGTTCTGCCGGGCTTGTGGCACCGATATTCGTTCAGTACGTCTGACCCTCGAGCGGCCGGACGATGTTACCGCGTCAGCGGTGTCTGCACGCGAGCAGATCGGGATGGCGATCGCAGAAAAGATCCGAGAAGCTGAAGGTGCCCGCGACTTGGAACGGGTGGCAGAAGATGTGCTTCCACACATTGAAAAGTTTCTGGAATCGCCAGAGGAAAGACGCTTGCGACGAGCCCGGGCTGGTGTAGTCACTACATTCACCGGACTGGGCGTTGGAATTCTTTTGCTGTTGCTCCTGTTAGTATCCAACCGGGAAGCCGCCGTCCTGGTACTCGGGGGCCTGGGGCTAGCGGTGGTTACTTTCCTCGTTGGTCTGGGTCTGATTTTCAATGGAATGTTCTTCACGCTACCGCGGCGACATTTGCCCAGCCTCGGAGTTGATGCAAAACCCGGCGCGGCCCTGGGTAATCGACAAGCTTCAACAGTACAGCTTGCAGAAACGGCTCCGCCTCTCGCTGTTTCTTCCGTCACCGAGCACACAACACAGCATCTCAGCAATAAGCCTTAATATCCCTTCAGGATCATTTCGTCAGACCTGAACATTCAGTATTATTCGTGACACGAGGGAACTTACGTGGCGGTCAGACTGGAAGGCAAATGTATCGTCCTCGACATGCGTGAAGGAGAGCCGGCCGTCAGCGGGACGACCGCAATTTGGCAACAGATAGGCAAGCGAATTGGGGCTGAGGCGATATCGTTGCGCGTGCTCGAATTCGCGCCCGGGCTGTCTGGTGGTATTCGCAACGAAAACAGCGACGAAGTTCTGTATTTTTTGGAGAGTCTGAATGATACTGGCGGCGGACCGGCTCGGGCTACCGTTTACATAGACGGCTGGCCCGTTGAAACTGGACCACAAACCGGGATCTACTTGTCCGCCGGGCGAACGTTAACACTAGACAATTCAGGGCCGGGAGCAATAATCCTTATCAGCTCTCAATGTCCTGAACCAGAAACCGGGCCCTCATTGGTTGATCCGTTGACATCTCCCAAACCTGGAACAATGTATAGCGACGCTGCAACCCTGGTAAGCCTGGCAGATCGCAAATCGATTCCGACCGGAAACCGCTGGTATCGAGTACTTGTCGATGAGGAAGTCGGTAGTAAACAAGTAACGCAGTTTGTTGGTTCTATTCCGCCTGGGCGAGCGCCGGATCATTTTCACACGTATGAAGAGGTGTTATTTATCCTGCGAGGCCAGGGGCGCTTGTGGGCGGGCCAATCGAACACTCCCATTGGCCCGGGATCATGTGTGTATCTCCCCAAAGGGCAGGTGCATTGCGTTGAGAATATCGGAGATGATGAGTTGCGCTTGTTAGGAGTCTTTTATCCCGCCGGCAGTCCCAGCGTCAGATACGATGCTGATTAAGTTTAGCGAAGTTCAAAGGCAAGACTTAGTTCCAGGAGGAAAACTAGCATGAGGATGCGATTGGTTGCAGTCCTGATCTTTGTCCTGGCCAGCCTGTTAACCGTCGACTTCAGGCCCCCGGGTCAGGCCCAGAGTGAGGACGCTCTGGCCAAGATCGCGCCCTGGGTTCTCCAGCATACAGCAGCCAAGCAGGAGGCTGAGTTTCTGGTAGTGCTTACCGATCAGGCCGATTTTACCGGCGCTGACTCTCTGCGGACCAAAGAAGAGAAAGGGCGTTATGTTTATGCCTCGCTCTTTTCTAAGGCTCGGGCCACGCAGAAGCCTTTGCTCGACTGGCTGGCAGCGAACGGAATCGAACATCGTTCCTATTACATCGTTAATATGATCTGGGTGAAGGGAAGCCGGGATGTTGCCCTCACGCTTGCTTCACGCACCGACGTTCAACGCATCGAAGGAAACCCGGTAATACATAACGCGCTCGAACCGGCTGCTCCAGAATCAAAGAGACCTTTGGCGCCGTTCGCAGTTGAGCCGGGAATCAACTACACCCGGGCGCCACTTGTCTGGGCGGCCGGATTTACGGGACAGGGAATTGTTGTGGGAGCCGCGGACACCGGATATCGCTGGGACCACGATGCACTAAAACCACACTATCGCGGCTGGAACGGAGTGACCGCCAACCATGACTATAACTGGCACGACAGCATTCACTCCGGTGGAGGTTCTTGCGGCGCGAACTCTACTCAGCCATGCGACGACCATGGCCACGGCACACATACCGCGGGAACGGCAGTCGGTGATGATGGCGCAGGCAACCAGATCGGAATGGCGCCCGGCGCGAAATGGATTGGTTGTCGCAATATGGACCAGGGCGATGGAATGCCCTCCACTTACATTGAGTGTTTCGAGTTTTTTCTTGCTCCCTATCCGGTGGGTGGCACACCGGCACAGGGCGATCCCACAAAAGCTCCAGATGTAACGACCAACTCCTGGGGCTGCCCGCCGTCGGAAGGATGCTCGGCAGCATCCTTGCAGTCTGCCGTCGCAGCGCAACGCGCGGCCGGTATCGTGACGGTCGTTGCGGCGGGCAATTCGGGATCGAGTTGCTCAACAGTATCGGATCCGCCTGCAATTTACGGTGAATCATTTACTGTCGGCGCCCTGAACACGGGATTTGATAGTCTTGCCTCGTTCAGCAGCCGCGGACCGGTTACCATCGACGGCAGCAATCGTCAAAAACCAGATATCACCGCGCCGGGGACAAGCACCAGATCAAGTTACCGAACTACCGTCAGCACGTATGCAAGTCTTAGTGGCACGTCTATGGCGACGCCGCATGTTGCGGGCGGAATTGCTTTGCTGCTATCCGCCCAACCGAGCTTGCGCGGACAAGTCTCGACTATTGAAAACTTGATGAGAGATGCAGCCTTCCCACTGTCATCAATACTGTGCAGCAGCAACGGCGTGCCCAATAATCTCTTTGGGTATGGGCGATTGGACGTTAAAGGCGCGGCCGATATGGGGCTGACCACGTTTGCGCTGCAAAGCGCGGCATTTGGCAGCACGGGTAACAACGGCGTGCTTAACATATCGGCGCCCGCGGGCGCGAACTGGACCGCCGTCAGCAATGACTCCTGGATCATCATTGTCTCGGGCAGCGGCACGGGTAATGGCGCTGTAATGTACACCGTTACAGAGAATCTCAATGAGAGGTTCCGTACCGGCTCGATCACAATTGCCAGACGCAACTTCACTGTGCGCCAGGCCGGAAGCGCAATGGGAACCTGCCCCAACCTGATTAGTCCGGCTTTTCAAGCCATTTCGCGTTCTGGTGGGAACGGAAGCATCAACGTGATTACCGGCGAAGACTGTGTTTGGGACGCTTCCCCGAACGCGAATTGGATAACAATCTCGACCGACAACGGCGGCGTCGGCAATGGATCGATTTCTTTCTCGGTCAGTGCCAACGCAACCGGCGCCGCGCGCAAGACCACGATTACCATCGCCGGGAAAAGCTTTACAGTGAAGCAGAAGTAGAATTAATACTTCTTTTACTTGGCAGCAAAATCGCGGATATCTTTAAAGGGAGTGTCCTTATCATTGAAATCTGGGCGGTAGTAATAGGCAGCGCCGTCAAACTCCTGCATCCATCCTTCTTCCATTCCCAGCTCGTCGAGTGCGGCAACCGTTGAGAGCCATTCAGACTCCCTGATGCGCCGGGAAAGAAGCACATAACGTTGATTCTTTTCAGCCTGGTTGGTGGGGTAGTACTGGGCCATCAGCGAAACAGCGACCTTCGGGCCCAATTCATCCCTGATCCAGCGGAGGGATTCCTGAACGCCACCAATGTCATTAGGCAAAACCAGTAGCCGAATAACCAAACCGCGCTTCAGCAATCCATTTTCGTCGAAGACGAGTTCATCACCGGTCTGGCGATGCATTTCCGCGATGGCCGCTCGCGAAACTTCCCTGTAACTCCGGACTTTGGAATAAAGATATCCGGCCTCGTCCTCAGCATACTTCAGATCGGGCAAATAAATGTCCACTACGCCTTCCAGCAGGCGGAGCACTTCAACCGAATCGTACGCGTTTGTGTTGTAGACGATAGGAAGTCGCAATCCGTGCTCGGCAGCCAGCAGAACAGCGCGAGCCATCTGCGGCGCAAAATGTGTCGGCGAGACGAAATTAATGTTGTGACAGCCACGCTCCTGGAGCTCGAGCATCATGCCTGCGAGACGTTCATGAGTAACCTCATTTTTCAACTGCTCTTTGTGCGTCTGTGAGATCTGGTAGTTCTGACAGTACACACAACGCAAGTTGCAGTTGCCGAAAAAAATATTGCCTGCGCCGCTGGTACCGACCAGAGGGGGTTCTTCACCGAAATGCGCGGTATAAGAAGAGACGATCGGCAAACGCCCCGAATAGCATGCCGCCAGTTCGTTTTGCAGTCGATTGTTCAGGCAGTCCCGTGGACACACGGTGCACTGTTCAAGCAGGGCCTCCAAAGAGTCGACCCGTCGCAACAGCTCGCCACTCTGCAAAAGACGCAGATACGACGGACCCGCGGCAATGTCCGGCCTTTCCTGACTCCTGACTCCAGACTCCAAACTCGCGACTCTCATACGTGTCTTCGAAAATGAACGAAATGCGGCTTGTGCTGTTGCACGATTTCACTGGGCGCCACGCGTTTGGATTGACGCCAGATAAAATCCATCTCGATGTGAATTGTGCTCAGCGCCAGTCGTGCCTCGAAGATCAAAAGTATGCTGCCGTAAAAAAGGAAACACGCCCCGGCCAGTCCCAGGATGATTGGAATCAGGTTATGGCGCGGGTTTCCGGTAATGGCCACGACTCCGATTGCCACGCTGGTAGCCACAAACGCAGCGAGGGCGAGGTAGAAGGTTACCATCGATCGTTGCAGGATACGGGCCCGACTTGTCAGCTTGTCCAGTTGGTCAAAAATAACTTCCTGCCGATCGCGCGTCTCATCAGGAGAGCCGCCTTTTTCTGCGATCCCGGCCCAGCGATCGGATAGCGTTCTCACCCGATCCACCACTCGACCGAGCCGAACCGATGTAGACAGAATCATGCTGCCGCAAGCAGAGATTAATACTGCGGGCGTAATCATCGCGGTCAGGACGGCAATGGCTGAAGATGAATCCATTAGTTGCGAACGGTCACGTTTCTGAGCTACGGGTCCGACCCTAATTTATATGTAAGGTTCCGCAGAGAGCAAATTGAAGCTCTGTGCTATCCTCGCCGCAGCGAGCAGGGGCCGGCTCAAATCACTCATCCCGTCACCGACTTAGCCATGCGTCTTTGGCTGAAAAAGAATAGTGAAGTCCCTCTGCGAGAGCAGTTAGTGGCGCAGATCGTCCTGGGTATCGTCAGCGACGATCTGAAGGCTGGTCAGCGCCTGCCCAGTACGCGCGAGTTGGCGCGCCGCTATCAAATTCATGCCAACACGGTGAGCGCTGCTTACAGGGAATTGGCGCGGCGTGATTGGGTGGAATTTCGCAAGGGAAGTGGCATCTACGTTAGATCGCGTAATGTTGAGAACGAGGACGGCGTCGTGGAGCTCGATCAGTTGATTTCAAAATTCTTTCGCACAGCGCGAGACAAAGGTTATTCGCCGGCTGAGCTGCAAGTCGGATTAGAACGCTGGTTCGCTGTCCAGCCTCCGGATCATTTTCTGCTGATCGAGCCCGATGACGATTTGCGAGCTATTGTCGCCTCCGAAATTGAAGGAGCGACAGGGGCGCGAGTCGTTAACGTAGGCTTGGACGGTTGTAAGGACCCGCGTGTCTTAAGTGGCGCCTTGCCGTTGGCGCTCTACGGACAAGTAGAGAAAGTGCGGGCGACGCTAGGGGCGGGTACTGAGCTGATTGTGCTTCGTTCTCGTTCGGTTGCCGAAGCGATGCGCGGTGAGAAGCCTCCTCCCCGTGACGCTCTGGTGCGGGTGGTATCGCGTTGGCCCGAGTTCCTGCGCTGGTCGCGTGCGATGCTGGTTGCAGCCGGACTGGACGCAGATGCGCTCAGCTTTGCCGATGCGCGAGAAGCTGGTTGGAAGAGGGGACTGGCTTCGACGGCTTTGGTGATTACCGACTCGGTAACGGCAAGGGAGTTACCGGCCGGATGTAATCGCCGGATATTTCAGATCCTCTCAGATACATCTCGCGAGGAGTTGGTTCGTTATGCACAGCAGTTAGGAATTTGAGGCATGACCTTAAGACTTTGGTTTGTCTTTTGCCAGGGTCCGCACATAATTCACCACGTGCCAGCGCTCTTCTTCGCTCATCCGCTTTTCCCCTGCCGGCATGATCCCGTTGATGCCTTTAGAGACCTTCCAGAAGATCTCGCCATCAGTCATCGCTGCCATGCGTTCTTTGTTTGAAATGTCGGCTGGCTTTCTCCGCAACTTCGGCAGGTTGGCTTCGTTTCCTGACCCAGTGTCACCATGGCAAAAAACGCAGTTACCCGCCTTGCCAAAGTAGAGTTCCTTGCCTTTCGCAATGGACTCGGGGGTTGCTGGAACGGGATTCGGCGTTTTGTCGGCATCCTCGGGAAGTTCCCAGGTGTTCTTAGAGAAATCCTGCTGCTGCTTTTGCGACGGTGATTCGGGTGGTTGTGTGAGCGACACGGGCTGCGGCGGGCCGGGTGGCGGTTGTTGCGAAGCCGGGGGCATCGATTTAGGCGCCGGGGGAGGTATCGGATTTTGTGTTCTTCCGTAGCCCCAGGATTCCAGTGAGATGGCCAGTGAACTTAGCAACAGTAGCATTACTACTAGCGCAAACCTGTTCGTTCGGATCATTTTGAATTTTTCTCCTGATTTTGTTCACATCGTTTCGCGTTACTCTTTCGCTGGCCCAACCAGATTTTTCAAACCGCTATGTTCCACTTCGCCGCTTCCTGACTACCCTGCGTGCCTTTCTGGCCGGGGTTGTACTTTCGGGCGGCTTACTCACGGTCACGGACGCTTTCGGCTTCATCTGTTCGCGTATGAAATCCAAAACCATCTGTTGCGGAAACTCTGCCTGCAAGACCACTTCGTTTTCCTTTGCCGCCAGATTTATCCTCCGCAGCATTGAGGGAAATGATTTGGCATCCGTATTCTCGCCGGGCACGGTTTTCATTAGACCACCCAGCAGGTTGCTAATGATCTTGGCGGTATCGGAATTATCGGCATTCATTGCTCCCTGCAACTTGAAGTTGGGCCCTTCCAGAGTGACAGCGGCGTAATAATCGCCCAGGCGTGAGTCGCATTTAGCCGCCCGCGGAGCAGCATCGGTACCCATCAATCCAAAGCTTTTGGCAAACGCTGTCCAGGGCGATCCGGCCATGCTGATAAGGGCATTTGGATCACGCATTAGAGAATTCAGTGTGTCCTGGCTAATCCGCTCCCGGCCTTCGCCGGCATCAACTGCGGCCTTGATGTAAGAAACACTGCCGGCGGCGATTGTGTAGCTGTTGAGCGCCACCAGGGCAATTTCACTAAATGACTTAAGAAACGGGTTTGTCTCAGCTTGTTTAGCAATATCGTCAATGGTAGACAACGTCAGCGTTTTCGATCCGTATTTCTCTTCGCGAAGCTTTTCCTGCAACGCCAGGCGTGCCAGCGTTAGCAGCGATTCGGCGCTGAAATCACCGCTACTGACAATGAGGAATTCCGGTCCCTGAAAATTGAGGTCCACAGCGGGTTTGCGAAATCGTATTGCCAGCACCACAAGGTCGATCCGAGAGGGATCAACTCCGGCTGTTCGCTTCAAGTCACTAAACTGCTGACGCATCTTCGCCACATCGGCCTCAGACATCACTTTTGGCGCCGCTTCGTTAAGGATCCGCTGGGGATTGATATAGATAAGAGTGTCTGCTTCCGGCAAACCGGCAAGCACAGCGGTTACTGCCTGAGGCACTGTTGCACTGACCGGTTGTGAGTTTACGGGGGCCGGCTGGTCCTGCGCTCGCGCAACTACGCTCAAGAGCAGCAGTGTGGTCGCCAGGACTGCTGACCGCCGGATAGGAATTTTCAGCATAGGTGTCTCCGTTCGAAATGTTCAACTAGGTCAGCGTAATGCTTAAAACGGCTTAGGATAGTAACACTATTTTAGGATGCCCGCGGCTTGCCCGAGCGAGCATCACGCTTGCAGCTACGAAACAACAGAATTCAGATCTGTTCGAGCGTTTTTCGGGTTAGCTCATTGCTGACGTTCCCGGTGTTCAAAGTTGATGCTGGTTCAAAGAGCATTACCTCCGCCTCGGCATCGGCAACGGGACGATGTTCAATGCCGCGAGGAACGATGATCAGTTCACCTTCCTCAATCCAAACAGATCTTTCTTCAGCCCCTTCACGAAATTCCATGCGAAACCTGCCTTTCATGGTCATGAACAACTCGTCTTCGTTTTCGTGATGGTGCCAGGTGAAGGGTCCTTTGAATTTCACCAGCTTGATTAGCTGGCCGTTTAGCTCGCCAATAATTCGTGGATTCCAATAATCGTCGAATAGGGAGAGCTTCTCATTCAAGTTTATCTTTTTCATATGTTCTAAAATTCTAATCCCTCTTCATTCTCATCAGCGCCGCCATCGTCTCGATCCCGTCCCAAAGATTTTGCAGCCGCAGGTTCTCGTTCTCAGCGTGCTGGTTGTTGTCGTAATTAACTATCGGAACTGAGATTGTAACCGTGCGGATTCGATCCGTGATTATCGAAAGCGGCAGACTTCCGCCCGAAGTCGGCAATTTGACGATCGGTGCTGGAGGCGACGGCATCGATAACACTCAGCGAGACGGGGAGATCCATGCTCGTCCGCTCGGCGTTGTATCCGCCTGGTCGCGTGAGCACTTTCGCGATCATTGGGAATTTCCCGCGCTCGGCGATGGTGGGATCATGATCCACTACGTAAAAGCCTTGTTTTCGAAGGTGATCCAGCAGTCGCGCGACTTGACGGGTGTGATCGTTACCTTTCACCAACCGCAGATCCAGAACCGCGGTGGCGGTGGTGGGGATCACGTTACGCGCAAGGGTTCCAACGTCACCGCTACTCAGGCCATTGATATTCAACGATGGCTCATTTATGAGTTCCAGTAGAGTTTTTCCTGCACCCTCCGTCTGCCGGAGTCCCAACTGGCCTCGCAGTTCTTCGTCGTTTTGCGGAGCGTCGGCGATGGCCTTACGCTCCGCCGCTCCGAGGGGTTCCACATCGTCGTACCACCCGGCGATCGTCACATGACCAGACGAATCTTTCATCGAAGCGAGCAAGCTGGCCAACGTCATTGCCGGATTAGGCGCCCAGTTGCCGTAGTGCCCGCTGTGCAGGGGGCGAAGCGCGCCATAAACCGTCAAATCTACATTAACGTCGCCCCGTGCTCCGAAAACTACTTGCTTACGACCTGACTGATGCACAGGACCATCACACATGAGCCAAAGATCGGCTGCGAGCAAGTCGTGGTAGCGATCGATGATTTGCCCAAGATGCGGTGAACCTGCTTCTTCTTCGCCTTCGAAGAGAAACTTGATATTCGATGTGGGAACGATCTGGTTTGCTTTCAGCGCCTCAACGGCAGTCAGGATCGCCATCACACAAGCCTTATCGTCCGAGGCGGAACGAGCATATAGTCGCCACTCCGGATTGATTGGCTCGCCTGGCGGCGGAGACGGCCGGATAGTGCCACCGGCCTCGAGCGACGCTGATCGAAGTACAGGCTGCCAGGGCAAGCTTCCGGTCCATTGTTTGGGATCTGTCGGTTGGCCGTCATAGTGCGCATAGAAGAGGACCGTCCGTTTCGCCCCGCGGACATTCCATTCTGCGAAAACGGCGGGCGGCACATTCGGATCACTGGTTTCCAGCAGTTTCGGCTCGAGACCGCGTCGCTTCATCATCTCAACTATGAAGGCGGCGTTCCGGCGAATGTTCTGCGTGTCAGAGGCCACGTTTGGAATGGCCAGGAGCTTGACGTACTCATCGAGAATGCGATGTTCATTCATTCGCCGGAAGGCTCGGACTTGACCCTCGTCGGTGTTGATGAACAAGCCGGCATTGAGCAACGCCAACAAGAAAACTGTAAGAAAAGTGCGCATAATTACAAAGACTTTAGGAAGGTCTTGCCGCAACTAATACATGATCCACGAAATGACACACAATAACGCAAAGAGATTTCGTGTGAGTTCGTGAATTTGGTTTGTGTATTTTCGTGGATGGATTTGTCTACTCCACAATATCTGGTCGGGAAACAGAAATACGCATCTCAGAAATTGATTACAGATTCTCTTCAATTGATTGCCGGATCTGCGGCGCTGGCTGGTTGCACGGCATTGGCATGAATCTCGCCAGACATCGAGTCGATATAGAAATGCCTGCCCTGTCTTCCTGCCACGGGATCAGCCAGACAACTAAAACCGGCGTCTGATCCGGAATTGACAGTCAGCGTCAGCACATAATCCTTCAACGGCTTATCGGATCCAAAGCGAGAATCCAGGTAACCAGCCTCAGATAACTGCGCCAGGGTAGCGTATCCGCCTTCGTGGCTGAGGCTGTAACTTCTCTGCGCCTGAACAATGGAATGCAAAGCCGCGATGGCAACCGTTTCATCTGCCCGGTCGACAGTTTGTTGCAGTCCGGTCGTATAGTTCTGACAACCGGCAATGACAATCACTGCGGCGATCAACGCGAGACATCGAAGCATAGCCGGAACTCCTTTTGAAGTGACAACCTGCGGACCTATTCCGAAGGCCGACGCCGGTCAACTATGGGTCAATTTCGTTGTACCGAAAACACCACGGCTCGTGATCATTCACCATTCCAATGGCCTGCATGAACGCGTAACAGATTGTTGAACCGACAAATTTGAACCCTCGCCGCAAAAGGTCTTTGCTGAGCGCATCGGAGGTCTCAGTCGTGGCAGGAAGAGGAGCATTGCGTTTACGTTTCAGCTGACGACCGTTGACAAATTGCCACAGGTACGAATCGAAAGTACCAAATTCTTTCTGCACAATCAGAAACGACTTTGCATTGGTGATCGCTGACTCTATTTTTAATCGATTCCGGATAATGCCGGCGTTACCCAACAGTTGCTCGACTTTGCGCGGGCTATAACGCGCGACTTTTGCTACCTCAAAGCGATCGAAGGCGGCGCGATAATTTTCGCGCTTGTTTAGAATCGTTTCCCAGCTCAAGCCAGCCTGGGCCCCCTCCAGAACCAGGAATTCAAACAGCACCCGATCATCGTGTTGAGGCACTCCCCATTCGCGATCATGATAAGCGATCGATAGCTCAGTCCTGGCCCAGTCACAACGTTTCTTCATGCGTGGCAATTAATTCATAGTTGAGCGAGCGGCGCAACCGGGCAAGACGAGCGGCAGCGGCCGGAAGGCGGAAAGCAGAAGGCGGAAAGCAGAAAGCAGAAAGCAGAAGGCAGAAAGCGAGCGTTAGCTTCGATCAAGCCGCCCGGACAGGCTGGCAACAACAGTGAGGAGTTCATAACTCTCGATTGGTTTAACGGCGTGCGTGTTATATCCAGCAACCATTGCGCGCATTCGGTCCTGCACCCGAGCATAAGCTGTTAAGGCAACCGCAGGAGTGCGCTGCCCTTTGCCTTCGTTCCGTCGCACTTGTCTTATAAGCTCGTAGCCATCCATTCCAGGCATTCCAATATCCGCAACCAGTACATCGAATTTCGCTTCATTCATGGCCGCGAGTGCTTCCTCACCCGTAGTCGCCACTTTGACGATAGCGCCATGTCCTGTCAGCTCAATATTGATCAATTCCAGCGCATCTACGTCATCGTCGACGACAAGGACATGTACGCCCTCGAGATTGATCGCACTTGGGTCCACTTGTGACGTTGTCAGGCTTTCCCGCAAACTTCCGGTTGAAAGCTCGCCGCTCGGTAAAGGCAACCTCACTATGAAAACGGCTCCCTGGGAACCTTTGTTACGGTTCTCAGCGGAAATCGTTCCGCCATGCAATTCGACTAAGTGGCGAACTATTGCAAGCCCCAGTCCCAGCCCGCCATGAATTCGGGTTGTTGAGCCATCGGCCTGGCGAAAGCGCTCAAAAACGTGTGGCAGGAACTCGGGAGCGATCCCCGGCCCTGAATCGGTAACAGTGATCTGTAGTTGGGACTTGTGCTGGCTTACCCTTACTGCGACCTCGCCATTCGCAGGTGTGAACTTCACCGCATTCGATAATAGATTCCAAACTACCTGCTGCAATCGATCTGCATCTCCCGAGATGGGTCTCAGATTCGGCTCGATCGAAGTAGTTATCGTGATCTCTTTCGCTTGTATCGCCGGACGTACCGCATCAAGCGCAGCCTCGACTACCGAGCCGATGCGTACCGGGCCCAAATTTAGCTGAAGTTTTCCTGTAATTACTCGAGAGACATCAAGAATGTCTTCGATGATCTGTTGTTGCGCCCAGGCATTTCTTTCAATCACTTCCAGGGCGTGGAGGGCGCTGTCCTTATCCAGGCGGCCCGATCGCAACATGCGCGACCAGCCGATGACGGCATTAAGCGGCGTTCTCAATTCGTGTGAGAGCGTGGCAAGAAACTCATCCTTGAGACGATTCGCCTGTTCCGCCTCGGCGCGCGCCAGCTTTTCTCTGCCCAATAGTAGGCCGAGTTCTCTTTCAGCACGCGCTCTTTCCTTAAACTGGCCGATTTGTCCTCCCAGCCCGGTCATCACCTGTAGTAGTTCTTCGTCTGGCTGGCGGATTTCCTGGCTGAAGAATTCGATAACGCCAAGCACCTCGTTTCCAATCCGGATGGGAAAACCGAAGGCTCCCCGCAAGCCGGCGCTTTTTGCAGCATCTCCTCGGGGAAAGTTGGAATCCTCAAGAACATTTGGAAGCCAAACCGGTGCACCCCAGCCCCAAATGCGCCCGGGTAAGCCAATCCCTCTGGCAAAGGTCACCTTGCGACAAAGGGCCTCAAAAGCTTTTATCTGAGCCTCAGGCGAATGCCACATATCGACGAGATACAAAACGTTTGCCTGCGGATCGACTTGCCATAAGGCACCGACTTCCCAACCCAAACACTCGCCGATGGTCCGCAACAGCTCACTGGCGCAACTCGAGAAATCAAGCGACTCGGAAAGCACCCTGGTTACCGCATACTGCAAAGCCAACCGTTGTTGGGCACGGCGACGTTCGGTGATGTCGCGTGTAAAGCTGCGCGTGTGCACAAACTTTCCGTTCTCCCAGAGTACGCTTGAGCTGATTTGGACATTCTTGATGGAGCCATCCTTGGCGCGCATGCGAGCTTCGCAATCCTGAAGGTTCTCTCCTGTTTGCAGCCGGGCGAGCAAATCATCGATGAATTCTTTCTCGACGTAAAAATCGCGAACGGCTCGACCCACGTACTCTTCTCGGGTGTACCCAAGCAGATCCAACTCAGCCTGGTTCACCCTCAGCACACGTCCATTCGCGCCGACCCAATGCATGCCAACTGAAGCAGTTTCGAAAAAGTCGGCAAGTTCAGTTTCGCTGCGCCGCAGCGATTCCTCTGAGTGTTTGCGAGCAGTAACGTCTCGTTTAATCCCAACGTAGCAGAATGGTTCGCCCATACTATTGCGCACTGCGAACGCTGACAGTTCCAGATGGCGTTCCCGTCCGTCCTTGGTGCGGCTGGTCACCTCACCGTAATAGGTTCCGGTGCAAGCCAGTTCGCTCGCAATTTTGGCGAACACCGCTTCGCCCAGATGCAGGGCTGGGGTCTCGTTTTGCAGCTCGTCGTCGGAGTAGCCCAAAAGTTTATAATGCGCGCCGTTTTGTTCGAGGTAATGACCTTGCGGGCTGATAATGGCAATGGCTTCCTTCGAATGAACAAAAATCTCCCGATACAGTTCGGGGGTAATTAGCGGCAATTTCGCTAATACCGGACTGACGAACTGCTTTCGCTGTTCCACACTTCGGGACATTCTGGTTGCCGAGCGAGGGGATCCAAATATTCAGGGGGTTACAGGGGTAGGGTTCGATAATACCTCAAAAGGCGACCGCTGGGTAAGGGGGCAAGCGGGGCAGGTTACAGTTTCACCTTTTAGAGTGTTCAGTCGCCCTCTGAGTTGCCGGGCACAGGATCCAGGAATTTCTTGATACTCCGTGTCCTGGGTGTCTCCGTGGTGAAATATGACAAGGAAACCGCTCACCACCGAGACACGGAGAACACAGAGATGGCAGCGACAACCGAAAATATGACACTACGGCATTTGACTTGTCTTGGGCATTAGTTGTAAAAGCGTGTAGCTTCCTAAATAACGTTACATATCCCTCTTACCGTGTCCTGGAAAGTCACGGCTATTGCTTTTGCCGAATGAAAGGAGATCTAAAATGGCTTTACGTTTAGGAGACATTGCTCCCGATTTCACCGCCGAAACCACAGAGGGTCCGATTCGCTTGCACGATTGGATCGGCGATAAGTGGGCCGTTCTGTTTTCACACCCGAAAGATTTCACTCCTGTCTGCACCACTGAGCTTGGTTACATGGCCCGTATCAAACCTGAGTTTGACAAACGAGGCGTCAAAGTCGTCGGCTTGAGTGTTGACCAGACGGATTCGCACAAACGCTGGGCTGAGGATATTAAGGAAACACAAGGCTCAGCGCTGAATTTCCCTGTGATTGCCGATCCGGATCACAAAGTTGCGGAACTGTACGATATGATTCACCCGGAAATAAGTGACGTCTTTACGGTTCGCTCGGTCTTTGTCATCGGCCCGGACAAGAAGGTCAAGCTGATGATCACCTATCCCGCCAGCACTGGCCGCAACTTCGACGAAATCCTGCGGGTGATCGATTCATTGCAACTGACGGCCAAATACAGTGTGGCCACACCCGTTAACTGGAAAGACGGTGACGACTGCATCATAGTGCCATCACTGTCGGATGAAGATGCCAAAGCCAAGTTCCCCGCAGGCTGGCGAGCACCGAAGCCTTATTTGCGGATTACGCCACAACCAAACAAGATCGCTTCCGACAGCGCTGCGAAAACCGCACCCTAGCCCGAACGGAAGTCTAAACAATTTTCCGAGGCGCAGCGTTAATACTCTGCGCCTTTTTTGACGAGCTATCAGTATCGGATTGGTTAGTCGTTCGTATCCTAATTGAACCTAAGATCCCCCGACCAAGTTGGGGGTCTTATCATCTCAGGACTAAGGGTCAATGAAGGAAAAGCGAGCAATCGGCTCCATTCTGCTGCGAAGTCTGAAACTACTCTGCCCAGTCTGTGGCGAGGCGTCCATCGTTGAACGGCCCTTCCGGATCAAAAAACGCTGTAGCGTCTGTCGTGCAGTGTTCAAGCGGGAGGAGGGCTTCTTTGTCGGCGCGATTCTCGCCAATGTTATTACTACAGAGCTGGTGATTCTGGCCGTCTATCTACTCAGCCTGCCGTTTTTCAGCAATTACGATCAGCTTATCCTGGCGGTTCTTTTTGTGGTCGCGCTCGTTTTCCCGGTAGCGTTCTACCATCATAGTTGGAGTTTCTGGCTGGGGTTTGATCACCTGGTGGAATCGTTGCCCAATGATTTGAAGGACGACCGCTGGGATTAGGGAGAATTCACGGACAAGCATGAGACAGGTTGTCACCACAAAGAATGGCGACGTGGATGTCTTGAAAGTGTTGGAAAAGGCTGACCCTGCGCCAGGGGAAGGTGAGGTTGTAATTCGAGTACGCGCTGCCGGGCTCAATTTCGCCGATATTCTCGCCAGGCAGGGGTTGTATCCTGATGGACCGCCCAAGCCTTGTGTAATGGGGTACGAAGTTGCAGGCGTAGTCGACTCGCTCGGCGAAAATGTGAATCCGGATCTGGCCGGCAAAGCCGTGGTCGCGCTGACGCGTTTTAGTGGTCAATCAGAGCTGGTAGCGGTGAAAGCAACCCAGATGTTTGAGAAGCCTGAATCGTTGACCTTTGAACAGGCTGCGGCGATCCCAGTCAACTATCTCACCGCTTATGCGTTGCTGGTGGTGATGGGCTCGCTTCATGAAGGTGAAGCGATTCTGATCCATAACGCCGGGGGTGGTGTCGGTCTTGCCGCGCTCGACATCGCAAAAAAGATCGGCGCCTTAACCTACGGTACCGCCAGCCCGTCGAAGCATGAGTTCTTAAAGCAGCGCGGGCTGGACTATCCAATCGACTATCGCAATCAGGACTGGCTGCCGGTTTTGAAGCAATTGACGGGTGGCCGAGGTGTCGAGTTGGTGATCGATCCAATTGGCGGCGCCCACTGGAGGAAGAGCTACGCAGCACTGAGGCATACCGGCCGGTTGGGAATGTTCGGTGTATCTACGGCATCGGCAAATGGTTTAAAGGGCAAATTTAAACTGCTCAAAGCTGCGGCTCAGATGCCTCTCTTTCATCCACTGGGGTTGCTAAGCAAAAATCGTAGTGTGTTCGGGTTGAACCTGGGCCACTTGTGGCACGAGCCGGAGAAGGTGGCCCTGTGGATGAGGGATATTCTGCGTGGCGTCAAAGAAGGTTGGATCAGTCCATATGTCGATCGCAGTTTCAAGTTCACAGAAGCGGCTGATGCTCATTCCTACATCGAAGCTCGCAGAAATATCGGCAAGATAGTACTCGTGCCATGAGCTCCAAAACATCAGGCCTGCGATGATTGAGCGTTTTCGGAGAAGCGTTTAGCGACCGCGAATGAAATAATCGTTGAATAGACCAGACCGAAAATTAGTGGAAGAAAAAACATCCCTGCAAATGCCTTTGCCGCAACTTGGGCGATCGGTTCGTTCGGCGCGCCTTCTGCTGCCATCATTTTTGAACCTACAATCAAAAGTGCTGCGGCGAAAAACAAAGAAGTAAGAAAGGCATATACGAGAGAGATTAAGACACCTGTTTTCAAGACTTCTTTGAAGAGCAGTTTCTTTCCTGCCTCTCTTTTCCTGGCACTCATTCCCAAATAGATACCGGCAAACTGCAACACGTTGAAGACCACGACGGCGCCCAGCGTGTGAAGTATGGAACGAGGGTCCCGAACGAGAAAGTGAGTTACGACTACCCAGGCTATTGCGCCCAGGGCAATCAGCAATCCATACTTCAGGATTATCCTCATTAGCTGCTACCTCGTTTCTACAATTAGGACCACATCATTGGTTATATTCCCGCGCGCCATTAGTACTTGTTTTCCATCGCGGGACCAATCAAACGTGAAAATCTGATCCACGCGGAAATTCGTTAGTTGTTTGGCGGGACCGTCCAGCGGTTGGCTCCAGATATTGGAAACGCCGCCGCGAGTGTCGATGTAAAGCACCGAGCGTCCATCTGCAGCCCACTGTAGAGTAGCGAATGTATTTGCCGTGGGTGGCAAATCAATGGCCTTAACTTTCTGACCGGTTTCAAACGATAAAATGCCCAGTTGAAACGGACTGAGGTCCTGTTCCCTATAACGACAGGCGATCAATTTTCCATCCGGCGAAAGAGCCGGCTGGGAGACGAGTTTATCGCTTAATCTCTCGGGCTTACCGCCATCCAGCGAGACCTTCCAGAGTCCCAGACCGTCGATGTTTTGGTAGACGATCCATTTGTTATCAGGTGTAACGGTCGGATTAACTTCCGCGATACCGTTCGTGATCTGTTTGACGTTACTGCCGTCCAAATCCATGCGATAGATGTGTGGCCCGCCGGCGCGCGTAGAAAGAAAAACGATGTAGCGGTTGTCGCTCGTTACCACAGGAAAGCCGTTCAACGCTGCATCAAACGTCAACTGCTTTGGATTTGATCCGTCGGCGTTTGCGAGCCAAAGATCGCCGACTACGCCGGTAAATACCGAATAAACTATTTTGCCGTCTGGCGTCCAGGCCACGCGGCCGGCGCCATCATTGTTGCCCGAAGTGATCCGAACGGTTCTATTAGCATCTCCGTTCGGGGCCACCCACACATTAGCCGTTGTTTGACCTTCTACTGTTGCCAGGATCGATCCGTCGGCGCTGAGACTCGCCCCGTTATAGTTATTCAGATCGTTAGTGATTTTGTAGATCTGATCGTTCGGATAGCTTGCATAGAAAATTTGTACAGGCCCATTTTGTTGCTCCTGTGCCCCAAACACTATTCCGTCGCCGGATGGCGTCCAGTTTAGCTGGCTGAGATTAGACCAACTGCGCGAAGTTAGCGGCTTCTCGTTTTTTGCGTTGGGGTCTATCCCGACGATTGTATGGCGGTCAATACCGTTTAAAGGACCACCAACCGAGCAGGCGATCAAACGCCCATCAGGTGACCAGCTTGGACCCGGCGGACCCGCGTCGAAGCGATTAGGCCGCTGGCGGCTGGCGATCTTCTGTTCGCCTGTTCCATTTGCGTTGGCGACAAAGAGTGCGGTTTCACCGGATTGCGGATAGTTTCGAACGAACGCGAAGTGCTGGCTGTCCGGCGAGAACGTGATTGCTGAATCGACATCCTCAATAATCTTTTTTTGCTGCCCTCCCAGTACGGGTATCTGGTAAACGGTTCCCAGTGGGCTGTTCTTTTCATAGACGACGTAGTAGACAAAAGCGCCATCCCGGGAAAAGGTTTGTCCCACGAACCGGCTCTCGGCGGGGGGTACGATCTGGACGTTGCTGGCGGCTGCAACCTGTCTGACCCAGAGACTTGATTGTGCCCCATCGCTGTTGACGTGGACCACATACTTTCCATCAGGTGAAATCGTTGCTACGCCGGCTTTGCCTGTGTTCGTCAGGCGGCTAAGACGCATCTGTTGAAATGGCCTTCGGCCTGAGTTAGTAGACTTCATTCTGGAGGCCAGGAAAATACCCCCACCTGCCAGGGCGAGCAAAACGATAGCGGCAATGCCGAAACCAAGCTTGTGTCCACTAATACCGCGAGCAATGTACTCTGCACTGGACACCGTGTGTGTGGCATCAACCGAAACTGTTCTTTGATCCGGAAACGCGCTGACAGTAGGAGCGTCTGTTCGGGTGTTCGTGCCCATCGGTAAAGCTCCTGCCCCGGTAATGTGAGGCGCGACGGATCTTTCCATTTCCGCGCCAACATCGAGACGTTGTTTCAGGCGGCGCAGATCCGTTAGAACTTCACGAGCGGTCTGATAGCGATCTTCCGAATCCTTGCTCAGAGCTTTGGTGACGATCCACTCTAGTGCTTCGGGCACGTCTGTCATGAAACGGGCCAGCGCCGGTGGATCTTTTTCCAGAATCGAAACAATGACGTGACTTGGTGTGGGACCTTCAAACGGCAGACGGCCGGCGATCATTTCGTAGATAACTACGCCGAGGCTCCAGATGTCGGTCCGCGCGTCGACGGCTTGTCCTCGCGCTTGTTCCGGTGACATGTAGTTTGCGGTGCCCATTACCGCGCCCGGGCTGGTATTCACCAAAGCCCGGGTGGCGGCTTCAGTGTCTGTTTCGGGCCGTTCGCTGAGTTTCGCGAGTCCAAAGTCGAGAACCTTCACATAGCCGTCGCGCCGCACCATAACGTTTTCGGGTTTGATATCCCGGTGAGCAATGCCCGCGGACTGCGAGGCTGAAAGCGCGGACGCGATCTGGATGGCGATATCCAGTGCTTCTGAAAGCTTGATGCCGGCGCCTGCAGTTTGCCCGCCGTCCGGCACAGAAGTGTGCGAGCGCGAGAGGTGTTGGCGGAGGGTGACACCTTCGACGTACTCCATGGCGATGAAACGCGTCGAATCAACCTGGCCGATTTCGTAGATTGTCAAAATGTTCGGATGGTTGAGTGCCGAGGCGGCGTAAGCTTCCTGCTCGAACCTGCGGACCCGGTCTTCGTCTTGAGTAAAGCTTGTGGGGAGCAACTTGATGGCCACGGCCCGGCGCAACTGTGTATCCTGGGCGAGATACACCTCGCCCATCCCACCGGTGCTGATGTGGGATCGGATTTCATACCGCCCCAATGTTGTACCCGGGGTGATAGCCATGGAATCCCCTGCCAACTAAACCAACCAAGCTCTCGCGAGTGATACGCTCGCCATTCTAATTGCATTCATGGTGGCGCGCACCTATCGAGGCTGTATGAAAAGTCTTAAATCCCCCCAACCGCAGTTGGGGGATTGTTCAAACCTAACCTACAAAAACTGGAAAAACATTTATGCGCGCTTGCGCGAACATGAATGGCAGCGAGGATTACGCGTCAAACGCGAGAATTGTTAAAGCACTTCGGAGGCAGGCTGGATCTGAAACATCCCCCAACTGCGGTTGGGGGGATTTGAGAGTTTCACACGGGCTCTATAGCTCATGGAGCGCCGGCATCCGGTCGCGGTCGCTATCGCCTCGCGGTACTGTAATGGGTTGAGTGGTGGCAACGAGTCGCAGTTGCTCGCGTTCTGAATCTGATCCCAGATTTCTCAACAGACTTTCCTGGCGGATGGACTCACTGCCACGCCGCGCTTGACTGTCCCTGCGCGTCACGCCAATACGGCGTCCAAACAAGCGTAACCAATGTCACTGCAATGTTTGTCTTCGTCGGCTTCAAACTCACCTTTTCCAACACTTCGGTTTGTGGATCCACCGACTTTTCCAGCGCCTCGGCTTCAGCTTTGAATTGCGTGTCCAGGTCTGCCACCTGTTGTGAAACGGCGTCCACGGTCTCCTGTGCCCGGGAGACATCGTTAGCCTCCTTCATCGAGCGACTGACGCCTCTAGCAGCGGTTGTGGCCCGGCCCAGCGTAGTCAAGCTCACGGCTTTGCGTCCCATGAACGAAGACAACAGAGTGGCGCCAAAGGAAATGGCAGTCTGAAACTTTTGCGTTTTCGACTGCTCGGCCTCACGCGCGACTGCTTGCTCGGCACGCCGCCTCTTTTCTTCCAGCGCCGCTATTTTCGGTGCGTAGCGCTGGCGCAGTTTCTCCACTGCCTGATCGCGCTGCTCGCGCGCGAGCTGTTGCAGACGCACTCGAAAGTCTCGTTCTGATTCACCGGGATTCGAAGCGATCTCCAGACTCGGACTCTCCATTAATTCGAGCCGCTGGTTGCGATACAGCCAGGCCGCAAAGTCCTTGCGCCAGGTGTCGTAGCTCTTGGCCTTGGCTGCTACCCCGGGGAGTTCGAGAAACTGCCCGCTTGCCTCAGGAGACTGCTCGAGATCTGCCACGGCGAGGTCTGTTGGTTGGCTTTGACTCCAATCGATCGCGACTGGTCCGTCGCCGATGGGCGTGAGGTACCCAACATGTTGGCTCATATCTATGTCCTTCTTATCGCTGTAGCGAACTTCCGCCACTCCCAGCAACGCCGGTTGGTACGTCAGTGTCGAATGCTCAGTTGGATTGCTCCTGAGGCCGATAAAGTATTGCTGAATTTCCGGAGGCAACACAGGTTGTTGAATCTTGGCCGGCGCTGTGGCAGCGGCGAAGGGCGCCCCGGCCGCGGCCGCAATGGTTGTAGTTGACGAGGCGCGGGCCGGCTTTGCGGGGACCGCCGCGGCACCAGCGTTGTTCTTCTTTTCGTCCATCAAAGTCTTGATCTGGCTGCGGGTCAGTGGCCCACGCAGGTAGGACATGGCCCATCGAGTTTGGAAGACTTCGGTGCCGTCTTCGTGCACGTTGTTCAAGAGGAAAATTCGATTAGTAAGTCCGGCCAGCACTTCTTCCATCTGCTGGCGATCAAACTTCTGCCCGCTGCCGGCCGCAATTCCCTCGAGACCTTCAATCACGCGAGCTTTGTCGCGCTCCGTCTGGAGACGGCCAATGAACCAGGTACCGGCATTCGATAACCCTTTGTAATCAAGATCGACCGGGTTCTGCGTAACCAGTACCACACCTAAACCGAAGGCGCGTCCTTGTTTCAGCAAAGTGAGCAGCGGCAATTTCGACGGCGGATTTGCAACCGGCGGAAAGTAGCCGAAGATCTCATCCATGTAGAGAATAGCCCTGAGGCTGGTAGTGCCTGACTGCGTCCTCATCCACGCCAGCGTCTGGTTCAGGAGCAGAGAGACGAAGAACATGCGTTGACTATCATTCAGGTGCGCAATGGAGAAGATCGCGATTCTTGGTTTGCCTTCGGTAGTGTGCAGCAGATGCTGAATGTCCAACGGTTCGCCTTCCATCCAACTGCTGAAGGCCGGCGCCGCGAGCAGATTGTTCAATCCCATCGCCAATTCGAAACGATCTTTTGCCGGGAAGAACGACTCGAGGTCCATAACGCCAATCCGGTTGACCCCCGGATCCTGAATCTGTTGGATCAGTGCGGCAATGTCCAAATCGTTGCCTGCGGTCCACTCACGATTGAGTATCGTCGAGATCAGAATGTGCTCGCGGCTTCTGATTGGGTCGGCCTCAATTCCGAGCAAACCAAGAAGACTGGTCACGGTCGTATTTACCCGCTCGCTCATCAATTCACCGTCCTCACGCAGTGCGGAAGGCGGAGCGGCAAATGATTTTAGAATCGAGACTGGAATCCCGGCGTTGCTGCCCGGAGTGTAAATTGCAAAGTCGGCAGCACTCCTGAGTTTGGCAATGCGTTGCGCATCCTGTCCCCAGTCGGCAAGACCTTTGCGCCACAGTTCAGCTTGCTCGGCCGCATACTGCTCTGTTGAAAGTCCCTTCTTTCGCGCATCTTCTTCATTGACCCAGGGAGCAAAATCTTCAGGCTCGAGGTCCGGAAAGGTCAGCAGCAGGTTTGCCAGATCGCCTTTGGGGTCTATGACGATCGCTGGGATACCATCGATTGCCGCTTCCTCCAGCAAGGCAATGCACAGTCCGGTTTTGCTGCTGCCGGTCATGCCGACACAAACTGCATGCGTCACCAGGTCGGCCGAGTCGTAAAGAAGAATGCCCGGTTTCACAGCGCGCTTGTCGAGGTCGTAAGGCTTTCCCAGATAGAAAGCGCCGAGTTTTTCAAAGTTTTCCATGTGTGTTTTGCAAAAAGCTAGAACCGCAAGCAGTCCTATACGGATGATGAACGGCAACTGGTGCAAACGGATTATTATTTCGACGTTTCAGGTGTCACGCGACCGGCGGCACTGGCGATCGACCGGACCAGCATTTTCGGCTCAATTGGCTTCGCAAGATGCAGCTGAAACCCGGCAGCCAGTGCGCGTGCTCGATCTTCACTGGTTGCATAAGCGGTGAGTGCCACAGCGGGAATCTGTTTGGCTCTTTTTGATCTAAGCTTTCTTAATTTCTTTAGCAGACTGTATCCGTCTTCGACGGGCATACCGATATCGGTCACGATTACATCGGGGTGCCAGGTTTTGAACGTGTCGAGCGCTTCGGCGGCCGACTCGCTACACTTCACCTGACTTCCACAGCGGGTCAAAATCGCAGTCAGCAAATCGCGTGAGTCCGCTTCATCGTCGACGACTAGAATGCGAATCCCGTCAAGCATCTTTGCGTAGTCGGTCCCCAAATATTTTCCGTCCGCAGCGGACACCGCACTTTTCGCATCAGTCTTCAACGCCGAGATTGCCAGCGGAAAGGTGACGGTAAAAGTGGATCCAAGTCCTTGTCCGGCACTATCTACTGAGACTTCGCCGTTGTGCAATTCGACCAGATGGCGAACGATCGCCAGACCCAATCCGAGTCCACCATGCGCTCGCGTAGTGGAGCCGTCTGCCTGGCGAAAGCGTTCAAAGATAAAAGGCAGGAACTTTGCATCGATGCCGATTCCGGTATCGGTAATTGAAATCGCGGTGTGCGAGCCTCGTCGCTTCATCCTAACGCTGACCTTGCCGCTTGAGGGCGTGAACTTCATCGCGTTGTTGAAAAGATTCCAGAAGATCTGTTGCAAGCGATTCGCATCACCACGCACGGGACAAGAAGCCATCTCTCCCAATACTTTGAGTTGAATCCCCTTGGTTTCGAAGATCGGGCGAACTGAATCCATCGCCACCTCGATGACTCTCCCGAGATCAACCTGGCTGAACTCGATCTGTAATTTACCGGTAATGATCCGCGATACATCGAGCAAGTCATCGATCAATTGCGATTGCGAACGAGCATTCCGCTCAATAGTCTCGAAGGCGCGGGCCAGTTGATTCTCCTCGAGCTTTCCGGTTCGTACCAATTGACTCCAGCCGAGAATCGCCGATAAGGGAGTTCTCAACTCGTGGGACAGAGTCGCCAGGAACTGGTCCTTGGCCCGGTTCGCGCGTTCTGCTTCTTCGCGTGCGGATTGCTCGCGAATGAGCAACTGGGCACGCTCTTCTTCGGCTTGCTTCCGTTCAGCTACTTCGGCGCGCAATTCAGAGGCATGATTCTGCGCCTCAGTGTAGAGGCGGGCGTTCTCATAGGCGATTGCCACCTGGTTGGCGAGGGTTGCCGCTAAACGCTCGTCTGCTTCACTGAAATCATCTGCGTTCTCTTTGTTCAGGAGGCAGAACCATCCTGAAACTCCGGACGGCGACAAGATCGGCGCGCCCAGAAACGAGCGCACATCGTCCGCACTCGCTAGCTCATCTCGCAACGGGGGATCAGATTCGGTTAAGCGGAGAGGACGCCGTTCGGAGATTAACCTTTTCAGTGCCTGTTGGGCGACTGCCGGGATTCCTGTGTTGGCGTTACCGTTCTCGCTCGAAACGCAATAATAATCGCGGATCCCGCCATGGCTATCGACCAATCCCGCCGCGGCCGTTTGGGCATTGACGATTCTCCTGCCTGACTGGCAAAACTTTTGCAAGACGCGGGCGGGGTCGTGCTCCACAGACAGTTCCTGGCCAAGATCCAGCAGCATTTTCAAACGAGCGAGGTTCGCATTTTCAAGCTCTAGATTCTTTTGTCGCAGCAATTCTGCCTGACGCTTGATCTCCTGAGTCTTCTTGAACAATTCAACAAAGACGTTGACCTTCGACCGCAAGATATCCGGCTCGACAGGTTTGACAATATAGTCGACCGCTCCAAGTGAATAACCTCTGCTAAGCAAACTTCCCCCACTGCTGTCCGCGGTGAGAAAGATGATTGGAATGTCCCGAGACTTGTCACGTCCGCGCACGAGTTCGGCAGTTTCGAGTCCGTCCATGTCCGGCATGAAGACGTCCATCAGAATCACTGCCACATCGTTATTCAGAAGATAGCGCAGCGCCTCTTCTCCCGAACTCGCCCGGATCAAGTTTCGACCCGGTGCGCGCAGAATCGACTCAAGTGCCAACAGGTTTGGCGGACTGTCGTCGACCATAAGAATGTTGATCGGTTCTTCAGCTCGCATATTGTCCAACCGTTGAACTACCCAGCTGTTTCAGTAGCGGCGCTATTCTCTCTATTGGTACCACCCAATCCACTTTATTGGTTTTGATCGCGGCCAGTGGCATCTCACGAACCGCAGCTTCCTCGGGATCTTCGACGATCGCCAAGCCACCGCGTGATTTGATTTTCGCCAGGCCGCGGGCTCCGTCGCTATTGCCGCCAGTTAATATCACACCGATCGCCCGTTCGCCGAATTCATCGGCCGTTGACTCGAACAGAAGATCGATTGACGGTCGAGCGAAAGCCACTGGTTCATCCGTCGATAGAGCGAAGCTTCGGTCGGTGATCAGCAAATGATAGTCGCGCGGCGCCAGGTAAACATGACCCTCGAGAATCGAATCCTTATCGTTAGGTTCGCTGAGCGGTAGTTTGCTGGAGTGGGCCAGGAATTCACACAAACCAGGATCTGAGTCCTTTCCGCGATGCTGCACAATGATGATTGGCAGGCGAAACTCCGCGGGCAAGTCCGCCAGCAGAAGTTGCAGCGCTTTCAGACCGCCTGAAGATGCGCCCACCACTATGATTTCAAACCCCACCTATCTAACCTTTCGATAAAGCTTATCGTCACTATTCAGATGTTCGTAAGCTGCGGCCCGGGGTGTGAATTTCAATGACTCCTTGTTACCCAGGCCGAAAACACCAAACATAGTCAAGCTGTTGTAAAGCAGATTATGAACCCGCTCCTGAAGGTGTTTGTTGAAATAGATCATCACGTTCCGGCACAGAATGACCTGGAATTCGTTGAACGAGCTATCCGTTGCCAGGTTATGCTCGGAAAAGACAACGTTCTTACTCAAGCCTGAAGAAAAGATCACACGGTCATAACGAGCCGTGTAGTAATCTGAGAATTCCTGGGCGCCGCCGGCGAGATGGTAATTATTTGTGTACTCGCGCATCGATGCGAGAGGGAAAATGCCGTCCTTAGCTTTCCGCAGGACTGCATTACTGATGTCAGTTGCATAAATACGACATCGCTCGTAAACCCCCTCTTCTTTCAACAGGATGGCCAGCGAGTAAACTTCCTCACCCGTAGAACAACCGGCAACCCAGATCTGCACAGTGGGATACGTCTTGAGCAGGGGCACAACCTTCGTTCGGAACGTTCGATAAAAGCTGGGATCACGAAACATCGAAGTTGCGTGTACCGAGAGTCCCAGTAGCAGGCGTTGAACGCTGGGCTGGTCGTGCAACAGCATGTCCTGATAGGCCGAGATACTCTCGATCTTCTCCGTGCGCATCAGCTCGAGTAATCGGCGCTTTATCGAAGCTCGCGAATACTCTCGGAAATCGAACCCATAAACCCGGTAGAGTCCCTCGAGCAAGAGAGTAACCTCGATATCCTCCAGCTCGGCTTTTTCCAGTTGCAACCTACTCATTTTCCTCCTGGTGATAGAGCCAAACTCGCAACAGTGAAAGGAGCTGATCTACATCGAGCGGTTTTGAGATGTAATCAGAAGCGCCGACCTCCAGGCACTTGTCACGGTCGGCCTTCATCGCCTTTGCAGTCAGGGCGATGATTGGAAGCGATTTGAACTCTTCCATTTCCCTAATTGCCGCAATGGCTTCATAACCGTCCATCTCGGGCATCATGATGTCCATGAGGACAGCATCAATTCCCGGCGTGGCTTTTAACAGCTCGATGCCTTCAGAACCGTTCTCCGCGTGCAGCACCTCCATGTTATGCGCTTCAAGCACGCTGGTTAAGGCAAAGATATTTCTTACATCGTCATCGACGATCAGCACCTTTCGTCCCGCGAGCACAGGGTCGTTTCGGTGCAGTTTTTCCAGCATCCGGCGCTTCGGCTCCGGCAGGTTGGCTTCGACGCGATGAAGGAACAACGCGGTTTCTGCCAACAGTCTTTCCGGCGAGCTGGCTTCCTTGACGATGATCGCATCAGCTACGCGTTTCAAGTGCATTTCTTCCTTATGCGTTAGTTCCTTGCCGGTGTAAATAATGATGGGAAGGTCATATCGTCCAAGTTCGGTTTGCAGCTTTTCGATCAACTCGAAACCGGTCATGTCCGGCAGTCGTAGATCAAGCACCATGCAATCAAACCGCTCGTCTTTCAACGCGTTCAGGGCTTCGCTGCCGGTTGCGACGGCAGTGGTGTGAACGTCGCCATTGCCGATCAGTTCGACCACACTCATTCGCTGTACGTCATCATCCTCGACAATAAGCAACTTCCGCACCCGCCGCTCTGCGAATTGAGCGATGTTTTCAAATGCGGAAGTCAGGTCTTCATGACTGACCGGTTTTTGTAGATGTGTAAACGCGCCTTGCTGTAAGGCTCGCTGTCGTTGTTCTTCGACAGTAATGATGTGAACCGGAATGTAGCTGGTTTGCGCATCGTGTTTCAGACGATCGAGCACAGTCCAGCCGTCGCGATCGGGCAGGCGGATGTCTAAAGTTATCGCTGAGGGTTTGTACTTCTGAGCCAGCGCGAGCGCCATCGCGCCGGTGGTCGCGACGAGACCTTTGAATCCCTTCTCACGAGCGAGGTCGAGCAGGATACCAGCGAAATTAATATCGTCTTCGACGATCAGAACCACTCGATCGCCCTCCTGAATGTCATGCCGATCGTCCTGGACGACGACGGATTCGCCGGCCAGTATTCCTTCCGCATCCACCGCGTCCAGCGGCGTCCAATCTGGACTCAACTCTTTCCATTGTCTCATCGTGCTTTGTACCTGAGAGGCAGAAACCGGTGCGTATTCCCTGGGCAGGTAAAACGTAAATGTGCTTCCCTCGCCGGGATGGCTTACGACTCTGATTTCACCGCCCAGCAACCTTGCTATTTCGCGGCTGATGGAGAGTCCGAGACCTGTGCCTCCGTATTTCCGGCTAGTGGTTCCGTCGGCCTGTTGGAAAGCTTCGAAAATAATTCGCTGCTTCTCAGTCGGTATGCCGATGCCTGTGTCACTCACCGAGAAAGCGAGCACCTTCCCGGCGCGGTTGAGTGAATCAAGATGGTAAGTCTCGTTCGCGGAGGCAGGCTCAATGCGAAAAACTATCTTGCCTTGTTCGGTAAACTTGAAGGCGTTCGAGAGCAGATTCATCAGAATCTGATGCAAACGTTTGTCGTCCGTCTGTACCGTTTCTTCGAGATCCTCGGCCACCTCGACGGAGAACTCCAGATTTTTATCCTGGGCGACCCCATGGAAATTCCTTTCCATCTGACCGGTGATTGATGCGATCGAAACTTCCGAGACCTCGATCTGCATCATCCCCGACTCGATCTTGGACAGGTCGAGAATATCGTTGATCAGCGACAGCAGGTCGGCTCCGGACGAGTGAATCGTTTCCGCAAATTGCACTTGCTTGGGTGTGAGGTTCTCGTCGCGGTTCTCAGCCATCTGGCGAGAGAGAATCAACATGCTGTTCAGCGGGGTACGCAGCTCATGCGACATGTTGGCCAGGAATTCTGACTTGTACTTCGACGTCAAAGCGAGCTGTTCCGCTTTTTCTTCCATCTCCCAGCGAGCCTCTTCGACTTCGCGGTTCTTGGCCTCGACTTCGGCCTTCTGACGCGCCAGCAACGCTGCCTTTTCCTGCAACTCTTCATTGGTTTGTTGTAGCTCTTCCTGCTGGCTCTTTAACAGTTCTTCCGATTCCCGCAACGATTCAGCCTGCTGTTCCAGCTGCTCGTTAGTCTTCTTTAGTTCGTCTTGCTGGCTTTGTAGTTCGGCCGCCAGGGATTGTGATTGCTGCAACAGGTCCTCGGTGCGCGTATTCGCCGCGATCGTGTTAAGCACGATACCGATGCTTTCCGTCAACTGATCGAGGAAGGTGAGGTGGGTATCGCTGAAAGTGTTGAAGGTTGACAGCTCAATTACGGCTTTGACTTCTCCCTCAAACAATACCGGCAGCACGACGATATTTCTTGGCGGCGCTTCGCCTAGACCAGAACTTACGTACACGTAACTATCGGGAACATTGGTTACCAGGATCCTTTCCCGCTCGAGCATGCACTGGCCTACCAGCCCCTCACCCGGTTTAAATTGATTTGCCAGGTTCTTGCGTTTCTTGTAGGCGTAACCCCCCAGCAGCTTCATTCCGCCGTCGCCATTGGCGCCCTGGTTTACATAGAAGACTCCCTGCTGTGCATCTACCAGCGGAGCCAGTTCTGAGAGAACCATCTGGGCCACCGTGGTCATGTTGCGCTGGCCCTGCAGCATGCGCGTGAAACGTGCAAGATTGGTCTTCAACCAGTCCTGCTCCATATTCTTCTGAGTGGTATCTTTGAGATTAAGAATCATCTCATTGATGTTGTCTTTTAAGGCCGCAACCTCGCCCTGTGCTTCGACGGTAATCGATCGCGTCAGGTCGCCCTTGGTCACCGCAGTTGAGACCTCCGCGATGGCGCGAACCTGGGTGGTAAGATTTGCGGCAAGGCCGTTTACGTTATCCGTTAAATCGCGCCAGGTACCCGCCGCACCTGGAACGTTGGCCTGGCCTCCAAGTTTTCCTTCGACACCAACTTCGCGCGCCACTGAAGTTACCTGATCGGCAAAGGTGGCCAGCGTCTTCGTCATGTTGTTAATAGTGTCGGCCAGCTCGGCAATCTCGCCCTTGGCTTCGACTGTCAGTTTCCGGTTGAGATCGCCGTTGGCGACTGCAGTTACAACGCGTGCGATTCCGCGGACCTGGTCAGTCAGATTGCTGGCCATCGAGTTCACATTGTCGGTGAGGTCTTTCCAGGTGCCGGCCACCCCGCGCACATCAGCCTGGCCGCCAAGCTTTCCTTCCGTTCCCACTTCGCGCGCCACGCGCGTCACTTCCGAAGCGAAGGAGTTCAACTGGTCCACCATCGTGTTGATAGTGTTCTTCAGTTCCAGGATCTCGCCCTTCACGTCGACTGTGATCTTTTTGGACAGGTCACCGTTGGCGACCGCCGTGGTGACTTCCGCGATGTTGCGCACCTGACCTGTGAGGTTGCTGGCCATCGAGTTCACATTATCGGTGAGGTC
>Ga0137403_10000437_pt1 | contig 53516 bp, 53 predicted proteins | sample CZOMad2_1_16fung_FD_122057 | JGI IMG/M metagenome (GOLD analysis project Ga0137403, IMG submission 122057) | Vadose zone soil fungal communities from Angelo Coast Range Reserve, California, USA - CZOMad2_1_16fungal (Hybrid Assembly) | ecosystem: Environmental > Terrestrial > Soil > Vadose zone... | reverse complement strand
GCCGGCACGGGTTGGAGCGACGTCAGTTAGTCTTCGTCAGCTGTCTCGAGCTCGTATTCGCTCGGTACGAACTGGCGCCCGAGGCGCTCGATCCGGTCCTGGCACCGAACGCACGTCGTGACTTCAGGCAGCGCCTGGAGCCTCGCGGGCGAGATAGCTTCTTCGCATTCGATACAGGTCCCATAGTCACCGTTCTTCAGCCGTTCGAGTGCCGCCGTGAGCCGGTTGACACGGCCGACCAGAAGCTCGCGCGTGGCGAATCCGATCTCGCGGCGCTCGTTCTCCAGGATCTCATCGACCTCGTCGGCGTACGGCGAGTTGTCGCCGATCGCTCCGGCCAACTCCTCGACCGCGACCGCCCCGCCGATCATGCGGAGCCGTCCGACGGCCGTTCTAAGATCCTCTTCCAATCGCTCTCGAATCGTCTCCATGGTGTAGGCCTCCCTGGCACCCCTTACCTCTAACTGGGCCACACACGAGTGCAACCCCTATGCCTGAGATGAGACGAGGGGAGAAAGGGATTGATTCAACAATAGAGATACGGCTTTGGAGGCTGCGCCAGAGAAGGGGCAAGGGCGGATTGCCCTTTTGGCCTGTCATTTTTGGCGGCAAGATGGGCACATTTTGCCCACTGCATCGGGCGGGATTGCCGACTTCCGGAAATTACTGCCGTTAAACGAAGATCGGGCCCCGCGCCAGGCTGATCTTCGTCCCAGGGCGGGGCCCGCTGTAATCAGAACCGAGAGAGACTTAGCCTGCCGCGCTCACGCGCGAGAGCGCGACGCCTCGATGGCGCCTTCCTCCCAGATGCTGTGCTTGCGCGTCTCCGGCATCACGAAAAGGGCGATGAGGAACATGACGGCCGGCACGATGATCGGATACGCGAGCGCCCAACCCAGGCTTCCCGTGTTGAGGTAGGCCGCGGTCGTGACGATGGGCACCAGGCCGCCGCCCCAGCCGTTGCCGATGTGATACGGCACCGATACCGACGTGTAGCGGATACGGCTCGGGAAAAACTCGGCCAGGAACGCCCCGATCGGTCCGTATGTCATGCCCACGTAGTTGACCAGGATCACGACGATGAGAATCGACATCGGGTAGTTGACGCCGGCGGGATCGGCATAGTTGCCCAGGGCCGTGTAGAGCGGATAGTACGTGAGCGACGCCAGGGCCATGCCACCGAGGATGATCGGCTTGCGGCCGATCTTATCCGAAAGCCAGCCCCAGAAGATCAAGGTGGGCGTGGCGATCAGCAGCGCGATGCCGACGATCGAGCTCGAGGTCAGCACGTCGAGCTTCTTGACCGTTTGTAAGAAATAGAGCGCCCAGAACTGCCCGCTGTACCAGACACAGCCCTGTCCCAGCACGACCACGCTGGCGATGGCCACGTACTTGAAGTTGCTGCTGAGAAACGCCTCACGCCACGGATTGGTGGTGGTGCGGCCCCGCGCCTTCATGTCCTGGAAGATCGGCGTCTCACCCAGCGAGAGCCGGATCCAGATCGCGATCGCGACCAGAAGGAGCGAGATGATGAACGGAAGTCGCCAGCCCCAATCGTTGAACGCCTCGACGCCCAGATAGGTCCGAATGCCGATGATCGTCGCCAGCGATACGACGATGCCGAGCGTGGGCGACGTCTGCAGCCAGCCGGTGTAGTACCCGCGATGCTCGTCCTCGATGTGCTCGGCGACGTACGTGATGGCGCCACCATACTCTCCGCCCAGGCAAAGACCCTGGATCAGGCGAAGGGCGAAGAGAATGAAGGCCGCGGCGAGACCGATGGACTGGTAGGTCGGCACGAAGCCGATGAGGGCCGTCGCCAGGCCCATGCCGGTGAGCGTGACGATGAAGGTGTACTTCCGGCCGACCTTGTCACCGAGCCAGCCGAAGAAAAACGCCCCCAGCGGCCGGATCAGGAAGCCAACCGAGAAGATCGCCACCGTGCTGAGAAAGGCCGCCACCGGGTGGCCCTTCTCGAAGAACTTCACGGCCAGGATCGCGGCCAGGCTGCCGAAGATGTAGAAATCGTACCACTCGATGATATTGCCCACAGACGCGGCGACGACGACGCGACGGAGCTCGTTGAGTGGAACCTTAGACGCCCGCATAGGTCTCCTTTGTGCGCAGCCGTTGCGACCGCGGGCGCTCGTCCACCGGAACGAACCCGTCGGCCGGTCAACTCTCCTAGTTCTGCCCGTCCCGCAGGCACTATGCCACAGAACCGAGACCTAAAAGGTTGATTTTGTGCGAGTTGACCCCCAGGAAGCGGCTAGGCCTCCTGCTCCTCGTACTTCGTCTTGAGCTGGGCGACGACCGTCGGATCGGCCAGCGTCGTCGTGTCGCCCAGGGCGCGGCCCTCGGCAATGTCGCGCAGAAGCCGGCGCATGATCTTGCCGCTTCGCGTCTTCGGCAGCTCGGCCGAGAAGATGACGTCGTCCGGCCGCGCCAGCGCCCCGATCTTCTTCGCGACGTGAGCCTTCAGCTCGTCCATGAGCGCGGGCGAGCCGTCGACCCCGCTCTTGACCGTGACGAACGCGGCGATCGCCTGCCCCTTGATGTCGTGGCTCTTGCCGATGACGGCCGCCTCGGCCACCGACTTGTGGTCGACCAGCGCCGATTCCACCTCCATCGTGGACACGCGGTGGCCCGAGACGTTCATGACGTCGTCGACACGCCCGAGAAGCCAGAAGTAGCCGTCCTCGTCGCGCTTGGCGCCGTCGCCGGTGAAATAGATGTTGTCGTACTTCGACCAGTACTGCTTCACGAACCGGTCGGGGTCGCCCCAGATTCCCCGCAGCATCCCCGGCCACGGCTTGCGGAGCACCAGGTAGCCCGACTTCGCCGGCTTGCCCTTCTCGTCGAGCACCTCGGCGTCGACCCCCGGGAACGGGAGCGTCGCCGAGCCGGGCTTGAGCGTGGTGAGACCCGGCAGGGGCGTGATGAGGATGTGACCCGTCTCGGTCTGCCACCACGTGTCGACCACGGGGCAGCGGCCGCCGCCGATGACCTTCCAGTACCAGACCCACGCTTCCGGATTGATCGGCTCGCCGACGGAGCCGAGCAGCCGGAGGCTCGAGAGGTCGCACCGCTTCGGGTACTCCTCGCCCCACTTCATGAACGTCCGGATCGCGGTGGGCGCCGTGTAGCAGATCGTGACGCCGTATTTCTCGACGACGCGCCAGAACCGGTCCTTGTCCGGGTAGTCGGGCGTGCCCTCGTACATGACAGTGGTGGCGCCGTTCGCGAGGGGCCCGTAGACGATGTAGGAGTGGCCGGTGACCCAGCCGATGTCGGCGGTGCACCAGTAGACGTCGTCGTCGTGGAGATCGAAGATCCACTGGTGGGTCGCGCTGACGCCGGTCAGGTAGCCGCCGGTCGTGTGGATGATGCCCTTGGGCTTACCGGTGGAGCCGGAGGTGTAGAGGAGGTAGAGGAGATCCTCGGAGTCCATCGGCTCGGCCGGGCACCGCGCCGGCGCGTCCTTGACGAAGTCGTCCCACCAGACGTCGCGGCCGCTCTGCATCTCGATCGGCTGGCCGGTGCGCTTGAGCACGATGACGGTCTTGACGCCGGGGGCCCCTTGCAGCGCGTCGTCGGTGTTCTTCTTGAGCGGCACCGTGCCGCCGCGGCGATAGCCGCCGTCGGCGGTGATCACCAGCGTCGACTCCGCGTCGTGGATTCGCTCGCGGACCGCCTCCGGCGAAAAGCCGCCGAAGATGACGCTGTGGGCGGCGCCGATCCGCGCGCAGGCCAGCATCGCGATCGGCAGCTCGGGCACCATCGGCATGTAGATCGTCACCCGGTCGCCCTTGCGGACGCCGTGCCGCTTCAGCGCCGCCGCGAAGCGATTGACCTCGCGGTAGAGATCCCAGTAGGTCAGGACCCGCGAATCCCCCGGCTCGCCTTCCCAGATGAGCGCGGCCTTCGTCTTGCGCGGGCCGGTTACGTGGCGATCGATGCAGTTGTAGGCCACGTTGAGCTTGCCGCCGACGAACCACTTCGCGTAGGGCGGCTTCCACTCGAGCGCCTTCTTCCAGGGCTTGAACCAGTGAAGCTCGCGGGCGCGCCCCTCCCAGAACTTCACGAAGTTTCGCTGCGCCTCGGCGTAGATCGCCTTCCGGTTCATCACGGCGTTCTTCACGAACGCCGCCGGAGGGGGAAACTTGCGCTTCTCCTTGAGAAGCGCCTCGATGGGCACGTCCGCCTTTACCTTCGCCTGAGCCATGGCTTTCCTCGTGTGCTGGGTTACCGCGTCGTCGCCGTCACCGCCTACCGCGACGCGGCCGTCGCGGCGGTGCCGCGGGTGCGGCGCCGGGCCACGCCCGAGCGCATGGCCGCCTCGGAGACGGCGGCCGCGACGGAGGGCACGACCCGGTTGTCGAACATCGACGGCGTGATGTACTCCTCGCCGAGCTCCTCGGAGGTCACGATCGCCGCCAGGGCCTGCGCGGCCGCGAGCTTCATCTCGTCGTTCACGCGGCGCGCGCGCACGTCGAGCATCCCGCGGAAGAACCCGGGGAAGCAGCACGAGTTGTTGATCTGGTTCGGATAGTCCGACCGCCCGGTGGCCATCACCTTCACGAACGGGCCGGCCTCCTCGGGCAGGATCTCCGGAACCGGGTTGGCCATGGCGAAGACGATCGGGTCGCGGTTCATGGCCTTGATGTCCTTGAGCGCGACGACCCCCGGCCCCGAGAGCCCCACGAACACGTCGGCGCCCTTGAGCGCGTCGGCGGCGGTGCCCTTGAGCCGCTTCTCGTTGGTGTGCTTGGCGAACCACTCCTTCATCGGGTTCATGTTGTCGGTCCGCCCGCGGTAGAGGGCCCCGGCCCGGTCGCAGGCGATGATGTGCTTGGCGCCCGCCCGCATCAGGAGCTTCGCGGTCGCGATGCCGGAGGCGCCGGCGCCGGTGAAGACGATCCTCACGTCGCCCATGCGCTTCTTCACGATCTTGAGCGCGTTGAGGAGGGCGGCCAGCACGACGACGGCGGTGCCGTGCTGGTCGTCGTGGAACACCGGGATCTCGAGGTCCTTCTGCAGCCGCGTCTCGATGTCGAAGCAGCGCGGCGCCGAGATGTCCTCCAGGTTGATGCCGCCGAAGATCGGCGAGATCGCCTTGACGATCGACACGATCTCGTCGACGTCCTTGGTGGCCAGGCAGATCGGGAACGCGTCGACGCCCGCGAACTCCTTGAAGATGAGCGCCTTGCCTTCCATCACCGGCGCCGCCCCGAACGGCCCGATGTCGCCGAGCCCCAGGACCGCGGTGCCGTCGGTGACCACCGCCACGCAGTTCTGCTTGATGGTCAGCGCGTAGGCTTTCTGCGGGTCGTGGTGGATCGCCATGCAGACGCGCGCGACGCCGGGAGTGTAGGCCATCGAGAGGTCGTCGCGCGTCTTGACGGACATCTTGCCGCGCACCTCGATCTTGCCGCCCAGATGCATGAGGAAGGTGCGGTCGGAGACGTTCACGACCTTCACGCTGCGGACCCCGCGGATCCGCTCGACGATCTGCTGGCCGTGCGGCTCGTCGCGCGCCTTGAAGGTCAGGTCGCGGGTGATCGTCGACTTGCCGACCTGGACGAGGTCGATCGCGCCGATGTCGCCGCCGGCCTTGCCGATGGCCGACGTGACCTGTCCGAGCATGCCGGGCCGATTGGTGATCTCGAGCCGGACCGTCAGGCTGTAGCTCGCGCTGGGAGACTGCATCGTGGACGCCTCCGTGAGTGAATTCTGCCCGTGGGCGGGCGTATTCTACCTCTGTTGTAGAGGCTTTCGCGAGGGAGTACGCTCGGGCGGGAGGCGGTGCTCATGATCGACGTCAAGACGGCTGATCGGGAACTCCAGCTCTACATCCGTCCGCAGACGTTCCCGGTGGCGATCCGGATGCTGCGGCCGGGCGAGGAAATTCCCGAGCGGGCTCGGCGACCCGCGCGCGACTTCAAGAAGCTCAGCATGAACTGCCAGGTCATCGACATGGCCCGGCGCTACGGCTGGATGATCGCCCTCACGCGCGAGGACCACATCTGCTCGCTCGGCATCGCGGCCCTCGGCTTCGAGAAGCCGACGCACCTGCACAACTCGGGGACGCTCTGCGAGGGGATGTACACGGAGACGAAAGCGGCCGGGCAGCGGTCGGAGGCCGCGGTCGACAAGTTCGCGCCGGGCGAGTTCGCGACCCTGCTGGTGGCGCCGCTCGATCGCACCACGTTCGAGCCGCACCTGGTCTGCATCTACGCCAACCCCGCCCAGGTCATGCGCCTGACGCAGGCCGCGCTCTGGAAACGCGGCGGCAAGCTCACCTCGGCCTTCGGCGGCCGCATCGACTGCTCCGAGATCATCGTCACGACCATGCGGACGGACCAGCCGCAGGTGATCCTGCCCTGCTCCGGCGACCGCATCTTCGGCCAGACGCAGGACCACGAGATGGCCTTCACGATTCCCTGGAATCAGATGGAGGAGGTCATCGAGGGGCTCAAGGGCACCCATAACGGCGGCATCCGCTACCCGATCACCCAGTTCATGGAGTACGAGGCCAAGCTGCCGCCGAAGTACATGGAGGCCAACCGCATCTGGGACGTCGAGCGCGGCCGCGCGCAGTTCACGAATCGCGACCGCGTCGTCGCCGCGTACCGCCGCTCGTTCACCGATCGGGTCCCGGTCTACCCGATCGTCGCCTCGTTCGCCGGCACGCTCGACGGCCTCTCGATCGAGGAGTACTGCACGAACGTGCCCAAGGCGATCACGGCGATGATGAACTACTACGAGCGCTACCAGCCCGACGTGGTGCTCGCCTACAACGATCTGGCGAAGGAGGCCGAGGCGTTCGGCTGCCGGGTGAAGTACTCCGACTACGTGGTGCCGTCGATCGACCAGCACGTCCTCCACGACGACAAGGCGAAGCTGGCGCGGTTGGTCATGCCCGACCCGGCGAAGACCGCGCGTCTGCCCGGCTTCCTCGAGCAGTGCGCGGCGCTCGTGCGGGCCAAGCCCCCGACCGCGATCGGCGCCGTCGCGGTGGGCCCCTGGACGATCGCCATGCTGCTCCGGAATCCCGAGACCATGCTGCTCGACACCTTCGAGGACCCGCAGTTCATCCACGACCTCATGCGGGTCACGACCGACTTCTGCAAGATCTGGGGCGACGCGATCGTGAAGACCGGGATCGGCCTCTCCTTCTCCGAGCCGACCGCGTCGATCAGCCTGATCTCGCCCGATAACTACCGCGACTTCGTCGCGCCGTACCACAAGGAGCTGGTCGACTACTTCAAGGCCAAGAAGGTCGGCGTGACGGTGCACATCTGCGGCACGACCTATCCGATCTACGAGGACCTGATCCGCTGCGGCTTCTCGACGGTGTCGTTCGATCTCGATCAGCAGGGCGACCCGAAGCTCTACGTCGATCAGCTCACGCGCTTCATGGACGTGTCGAAGGGCCGGGTCGTGGCGATCGGCAACGTGGACGCGACGAAGTTCGAGCGCACCAGCAAGGAGGCGATGGTGGCCGACGTCCGGCGCTGCATCGACGCGGCGGCCCGCCACTCGGCCTTCATCCTGTCGACGTCCTGCGAGATTCCGCCGCGCTCCGAGCCGGAAATCGTCAAGTGGTTCATGGACGCGGCGTGGGAATACGGCCGCTACGACCGCGTCTTCGACGGCGCCGAGCCGACGCCCGCCGGCTGATCGCCCGCCGCGGCCCCGCCCGAAACGCCGAAGGGGTCAGCCGGTCGCGGCTGACCCCTTCGTCTTCGTCAGTCGCGCGCCGCCCTGCGGCGCGCGCTTGGCACTACCACTTCACGGGCTTGGAGGGACGGTGCGCGTAGCCGCTGTCCCGCCCGCCGCCACCGCCGGGACCGCGGCCGCCCCCACCGGGACGCCCACCGCCACCGGGCCGGCCGCCGCCACCGGTGCGCGGCGCCTGGGGGTTCGAGATCTCAACCGTGATCCGCCGGCCGTCGAGCTCGCGCCCGTTCAGCTGGGAGATCGAGTTCTGGGCCTCCTCGGCGGTGCCCATCTCGACGAATCCGAATCCCCGCGACTGGCCGGAGAAACGGTCGGTGATCACCGTCGCTGACTGGACATTGCCGCACTGGGTAAAGAACTCCCTGAGCCCTTCGCTGGTCGTGGAGTATGCGAGACCGCCGATGTACAGTTTGGATGCCATCTGAACCCCCTCGGACTGTCTTCCGCTCTCTTGCACGCCCCGCGAACGCGGAAGGCCTTGATTCCTCGGGGGCGAGGCCCGCCCAAACGACGGACCTTCCCAGTGTACACAGGGAACGACCGGGCGCAACTGGACCTAGCGCCTATTGCATGAATTCCGGGGGGCGGATGTCGTACCCGATGATCTTGCGGTAGAGCGTCTTGGGGTCGATCGCCAGGAGCGCGGCCGCCTTGCCGCGGTGCCCGCCGACCTGACGCAGCGTGGTCAGGATGTGCTGGCGTTCCATCGCCTCGAGGCTGCCCCGGGGCGACGCGGCGCCGGGCGCCGTCGTGCCCAGGACCTCGGGAGGAAGGTCCCCGGGCTGGATCTCGTCGCCTTTGCTCAGGATGACCGCGCGCTCGATGGCGTGAAGGAGCTCGCGGACATTGCCCGGCCAGCCGTACGCCTCGAGCGCCGCGAGCGCGGCGGCGCTGAGCCGCTTGACGCCGTACGTGGCGTTCGCCCTGACGAAGTGCCCGGCCAGCAGCGCCACGTCGTCCCGCCGCTCGCGCAAAGGCGGCAGGGCGATCGCGATCGTGTTGATTCGATAGTACAGGTCGGGGCGGAAATCGCCGGTCTTCATCGCCTCGGCGAGGTCCTTGTTCGTGGCGGCCACGATGCGGACGTCGACCCGCCGCGGGCGCGTCCCTCCCACGCGGAAGAAGCTCCCGGTCTCGATCGCGCGCAGGAGCTTCACCTGGCTGTCGGGCTCCATCTCGCCGATCTCGTCGAGGAACAGCGTGCCGCCATCGGCCAGCTCCACGAGACCGGGCTTGGTGCCGACCGCGCCCGTGAACGCACCCTTCTCGTGGCCGAAGAGCTCGGACTCGAACACCTCGCGCGGCAGAGCGCCGCAGTGGATCGGCACGAACGCCCGCGCGGCGCGAACCGACTGCTCGTGGATGGCCCGCGCCACCAGCTCCTTGCCGGTGCCGCTCTCGCCCAGGACCAGAACCGTCGAGTCGGTCGGCGCCACCCGCTCGATGAGGTGCAGCACTTCGGCCTGCATCCGAGTGTTCGCCGTCAGGATGCCGCCGAAGGGCGCGGCGCCGGGCGCATGGGCACGCAGAGCGACGTTGTCACGGAGGAGCTGCCCCTTCTCCGCCGCCTTCCGCACCACGATGTCCAGCTCTTCGATCTTGGTCGGCTTGGTCAGGTAGTCGTAGGCGCCGAGCTTCATCGCCTCGACCGCAGTGGCGACGTCCTGGAAGCCGGTCATCACGACCACCTGCGGCGCCTCCGGCATCGCCGCCAGCTCGCGCAGGACGTCGATGCCCTGCTTCTGCGGCATGCGCATGTCGAGGACGACGACGTCGAACGACCCCTCGCGAATGCGCTCGAGCGCGGTGGCGCCGTCGGCCGCCCCGTCCACCTCGTGCCCGCGCCGGGCTAGCTCGCGGATGATCAGCTCGCGCAGGTTCCGCTCGTCGTCGGCGACCAGCACGCGAACCGCGCGCGTCATAGTGGCAGCACCACGCGGAAGGTACTGCCCTGACCGCGCACCGAGGTGACCTCGATCCTTCCCCCGTGATCGGTCACGATGCCCTGCGCGATCGCGAGCCCGAGGCCGGTTCCCTGTCCGGGCGGCTTGGTCGTGAAGAAGGGATGGAAGATGCGGGCGAGGTTCTCCTCGGAAATCCCGGGGCCCTCGTCCTCGAGCTCGATCTCGATCGAGCCGTGAGCCCGGCGCGAGCGAATCGTCAGCGTCCCCCGGCCCTCCATCGCCTCGAGCGCGTTCGACGCGAGCCCGAGGCACACCTGGCGCAGCTGTCCCTCGTTGACTGCGAGGGGCGGCAGCGCGGGGTCGAGGTCGGTCGTCACCCGGCTGGCGGCAAAGCGGGACTGGTGCGCCAGGAGCTCGACCGCCTTGAGCACGACCGCGTTCAGGTCGGTGGGCTCCCGGCGGCTGCCCGGGTCACGCACGAACTGGAGCAGGCTTCCGGTGATCTCTTTGCAACGGTAGGCCTCTTCCTCGATCAGACCGAGGTAATGGCGGAAGTCGGCGTGCTCCGCCAGCGCGCGCTGATCGACCGACCCCAGCTGTCCCTGGAGCGACTCGGCGCACCCGGCGATCGTCGCGAGCGGGTTGTTCAGCTCGTGCGCGACCCCCGCAGCGAGCCGGCCCGCCGTCGTGAGCCGTTCCGTGAGAAGCATCTGGCGCTCGAGCCCCTTCGCGCGCGTGATGTCCTCCACCAGGACGACCGCGTAGGCGCCGCGATCGCTCGGCACCACGACGGGCGCCACGGTGAACCGGAAGATCTTGGCGTCGCCGGCGATGATCATTTCCCCCTCGACCGAGCCGCCGCGCCGGCTGTTGAAGGCCGCCCCGAGAAACTCCAGCACCGGCGCACCCGTGTCGTGAGGCAGGAACTGGGCGAGCGGACCGTGAGCGTCGGAGGCACACGCCAGGGCGCGGGCACCGGCGCGGTTGATCCTGACCACGTTGAGGTGACCGTCGAGCACGAGGACTCCGATGGGCATCGTCTCCAGCACCACCTCGACGAACCGCTTCTGGGCGTCGAGCTCGCGGGTGCGATCGGCGACCATCCCCTCCAGCTCGGTGTAGAGACGCGCGTGCTCCAGCGCGATCGCCGCCTGGCTCGCCAGCGCCACCAGGAGCTCCTCCTCGTGCGCCGAGAACTCGTGAACGTCGTGCCGCAGGACGCTGATCGCGCCGATCGCGTGCTCGCCCCGGATCAACGGCGCCACGAGCATCGAGCGGAAGCCGCTGCCGCGCGCCAGGTGCTGATACATCGCGCGGGTGTCGGTCCAGAGGTCGGGGCTCTGCATCGGACGCCGCTGCTGAACCGCGAGACCCGCGACCCCCTCACCCGGCTTCAGCCGCACTGTCGACACCAGGGCGGCAGGCACGTCGAGGCTCGCGGCCATCACCAGCTCGTCCGTCGCGGGGTCGATCGTCAGCAATCCGCACGAGTCAACACCGAGGACGCCGCGCGCCTCTTCCAGCACGACCCGGATCGTCCGGTTCACGTCGAGGCTGGCGGTGACGGCCCGGCCCGCCTCGAGGAGCGCGTGGGTTTCCCGCGCTCGGCGGCGACTCTCGTCGGCGAGGCGCCACCGCTCGATGCCCAGGGCCAGCGGGCGCGCGATCTCGGCGATCACCACGAGGTCGACGTCGCGCAGAGCGCCGGGACGCGTGGTGGCGAGCGCGACGGCGCCGAACACGGTGCCGGACGACAGGGGCACCAGCGTCAGCGCCCGGTAGCCGCGGTCGGCGAACACGCGCCGGCTCGCCTCCGGCGTCTCGTCGTGGTCGAGATCGTCGATGCGTACGGGAGCGCCGGTAGCCACCACGCGCTCCAGCAGAGTTCCCTCGAGGGGTGTCCAGGTCCCGGGGGCCGGAGATCCCCGAAGCGCGCCGGCCGCCAGGTCGAAGCTCTCGAAGGCGCCGCGCTCGGCGTCGAGCAGCGCCACGCTGATTGCGTCGAACCGCACCAGCCGCGCGACGCCCTCGGCGAACGCGGCGAACACCTCCTCGAGCGTGTGCGGCGACGCCAGCAGGGTCATGAGCCCGTTGACGACCTCGGCGCGCCGTGCCATCCGCTCGAGATCGCACCGGCGGTCGATGGCCGCGCCCAGCTCGCGGGGAAAGCTCGCGGGCAAGGCCGCGGCCGTCAGCCTCCCCACGCGGCCGAGAAGGGCCAGCTCGCCAACGCGCCGGCCCCCTGCATCGAGCGGCGCCCTCAGGAGAGCCGCCGGCCGGCTCCGGGAGGAGCCCGGCGGCACGACACGGGTGAGTCGCGTCCCGCGCACGGGCGCCGCCGTGACGTCCGTCAGCCATCGCCGGAGCGGAAGCGGCGCGCTGCTACCGCGCGCGACGACGATGGGCGCATGGTCTTGCGGCAGGAGCGCGACGACGCCCGCGGTCGAGCCGGTCACGGCCACCAGCCGGCGCAGCGCCTCTCGGAGCCCCTCCGTCACCGACGGCGCGGCGGAGATCGGCGCCAGCAGCTCGCGCGACGCTTGCCCGCTCTTCATGCCGGTGTGAGGAGCCGCCCTGGAAGGTTCCCGGTGTGCTCGCCGTCCTTGATGACGAAGCGCCCGTTGACGAGCACGTGCTCGATCCCCGATGGGTACTGGTGGGGCTCCTGGTACGTGGCGCGGTCGCCGACCCGGCGCGCGTCGAAGACCACGAGGTCGGCCCGCTTCCCGACGGCGATGACACCACGGTCCTTGAGCCCGAGACGGCGCGCCGGAAGAGCCGTCATCTTGTGCACCGCCTGGGGCAGCGTCAACACGCGCTCCTCGCGCGCGTACTTGCCCAGGACACGCGGGAACGTGCCGTAGCTTCTCGGGTGCGGCTTGCCGCCGGCCGCGCCGCTGGGCGCGAGCGCCGAGCCGTCGGAGCCGATCATGACGGCCTCGTGCACGAGCGCACGCCTGAGGTCCTGCTCGTCGAGCTGAAACAGGATCATGGAGCCCTTCCCGCCCTCGGCCACGAGCAGCTCCAGCGCGGCGTCCACCGCGTCCACGCCGCGGCCGGCCGCGATCTCGGAGAGGCGCTTTCCCTCGGCGTCCCGGCGCTTGGCGCAGGACGCGATCATCACGTTCTCCCACCCGATGCGATCGACGAGGCTCTGGCCGGTCGCCGGCGACTCGATGTCGCGGCGGATGCGCGCGCGGGAGTCGGGATCGGCGAGGCGCCCGAGCATGGCGTCGATCCCGCCCTCGAGCGCCCAGTCCGGCAGGAGCGCCCGCAGCATGGTGCTGGACGCAGTGTACGGGTAGACGTCGGCCATGACGTCGAGTCCCTCCGCGCGCGCGGCATCGACGAGCGCGAGCACATCGGCCACCTTACCCCAGTTCGGCCGCCCGGCCGCTTTAACATGACTGATCTGCACCGGGAGGTCGCCCTCGCGCCCGACGTGGATCGCCTCCTGAACGGCCTCCAGCAGGGTCGCCCCCTCCCCCCGGATGTGGCTCGCGTAGAAACCGCGATGGCGTCCGGCGACGGCGGCGAGCGTGACGATCTCGTCGGTGGTGGCGTAGGAGCCGGGCGGATAGATCAGCCCGGTGGAGAGCCCCCAGGCGCCGTCCTCGATGCCATCGGCGAGCAGCTTCTGCATGCGACGAAGCTCGGCCGGCGTCGGCTCGCGCCGCGCGAAGCCCATCGCCGCCACGCGCAGCGTGCCGTGGCCGATGAGCTGGATCACGTTGAGCGCGGTGCCGCTCGAATCGAACGCCCGGAGATAGTCGCCGACGGACCGCCAGCGGAAGTCCATGCCCGCCGGCACGTGGAGCGCGAACCCGCGCAGCTCCTCCAGGAACTCGTCGGAGACCGGGGCCGGCGAGAATCCGCAGTTGCCGACCACCTCGGTGGTCACGCCCTGCCTCACCTTCGACTCGGCGCGGCGATTTTCCCAGAGCCGCCAGTCCGAGTGCGAGTGCATGTCGATGAAGCCGGGCGCCAGGACCTTGCCCGACGCATGCAGGTTGCGACCCGCAGCCTCGCGGTGAAGGTCGCCGATCGCCTCGATGCGGTCGTCCTTGATGCCGACGTCCGTCCGGGCCCCGGGCCGCCCGGTGCCGTCGATGACCTGCGCGCCCTCGATCTTGAGGTCGAACACGGGCGCTAGACGGACGGGGCCTGCGAGAACGCGAGCGCCCGCTCGCACCAGGCGGCAACACCGAGGAGGCGCGCCGACGCCCCCGCGGCCTGGACGAGCTGGATCGCGTGGGGAAGCCCCGACGCGGCGATCCCGCTGGGCAGCGAGATCGCGGGAACGCCCGCGTTGCTCCAGGGCGCGCAGAGGGAGCCGTCGCCGGTCGAGCCGAGCCCGGCCGGCGCCGGCGCCGGCGCGGTGGGAGACAAGAGCGCGTCGTGCGCCTCCAGGAGCGGCATCACGTCCTCCCGGAACGCGAGGCGAGCGCGGTTCGCGTTGACGTACGCCGTCGCGGGGTGACGCAATCCCGTCTCGATGAGACTCCGCATCTCCTTGCTGTAGTCGTCGGCGTGCCTGGCGAACGCGGGGGCGTGATAGGCCGCGGCCTCGACCTCGAGGACGGTCAGCCCCGCCGCGTGGATCCCGCGAAACGACGCGGGGAGCTCGACCTTCGACACCGTCGCGCCGGCGCGGACGAAGGCGTCGGCGACGGACTGGACGTGAGCCGCCACGTCCGGCGACGCGCGCTCCAGAAGCTCGGGGGCGAGCGCGATCCGCGGGGCGCTCACGGGTTGCGGGTCGAGAGCCCGGCCGGCGAGCACGGACATCGCGAGGGCCGCGTCGCCGACCGACCGGGTGAGCACGCCGACGTGGTCGAGCGACCACGCGAGCGGAATAACCCCCGCGACCGGCACGAGGCCGTGCGTGCCCTTGAAGCCGACGACGCCGCAGTACGCGGCCGGCCGCAGCACCGAGCCGACCGTCTGGGAGCCGATCGCCAGCGGCGCCATCCGCGCCGCCAGCGCGGCGGCCGAGCCGGCCGAGGACCCGCCGGGCGTGTGGCCTTGATTCCACGGGTTCCGCGTCGGCGCCGGATCGCGATAGGCGAACTCCGTCGTCACGGTCTTGCCGAGGATGATCGCGCCCGCCGCCCGCAGGCGCGAGACCGCGGGCGCGTCGACGGCCGGGCGCGTGTGGGCGAACGGCTTTGCGCCGCCGGTTGTCGGCATTCCCGCGACGTCGACAATGTCCTTCACGCCCACGGGTACTCCGTGCAGAGGCCCGCGGAGCCGCCCGGCGCGAACCTCCGCCAGACGCTCGCGCGCGGTGGCGAGCGCGCCGTCCTGGTCGAGATGAGCCCACGCCCGGATGGCTCCGTCGAGCGCCCGGATGCGCGCGAGACATGCCTCGGTGAGCTCGACCGGGCTCACCGACCCGGAGCGGACCGCGTCCGCCGCCTCGCGAAGGCCGAGCGCGAAGAGGTCACCGGATGGCATCGAGGACCTCGGCCACGACCTCGAAGCGTCCGAACGAGGGCATCAGGTAGGCGCCGGCGTAGCGCTGGCGCACGGCCCGGACCAGCTCCTGCGCCATCTCGATCCCGGCGCGGAGCGCGCCGTCGCCGGCCTCGCGCAGACGCCGGCGGATGGGCTCGGGGATCGTGATGCCCGGGACCTCGTTGTGGAGGAAGTCAGCGTGACGCGCGCTGTGGAGCGGGAGGATACCGACCAGGACCGGCACGGGCGAGCCGCCGGCCTGCGCGAGGAAGCGGTCGAGCTCGGCGAGGTCGTACACCGGCTGGGTCTGCACCCAGCGGGCTCCTGCCTGCACCTTGCGGTGGAAGCGGTCGATCTCCCGGGCGACGTCCTCGGCCGCCGGGTTCAGGGCGGCGCCCACGTAGAACGAGGTCGGCTCGCCGATGCTGCTCCCGGTCGCGTCCTGTCCCTCGTTCATTCGGCGAAGGATCTCGATGAGACCGACGCCGTCGACGTCGAAGACGGCGGTGGCGTTGGAATAGTCGCCCGCGCGCGGCGGATCGCCGGTCATCGCCAGGATGTTGCGCACGTCGAGGGCGTGGGCGCCCAGCAGGTCTCCCTGGATGCCCATGAGGTTCCGGTCGCGACAGGTGAAGTGCATGTTGATGTCGAGTCCGGTCGCGTCCCGAACGAGGAGCGCGGTCGGCAGCACCGCCATGCGGACGCGCCCGAGCGAGCCGTCGTTGATGTCGACGATGTCCACGCCCCGCTCGCGCAGCAGCTTGGCGCCCTGGACGAGCTTCTCGACGGTGTGCCCGCGCGGCGGGTCGAGCTCCACGGTGACCAGGAACTCGCGGGCCGCGAGCTTGCGGCCGAGCACCGTTGGCGGACGGGCGACGCGAAGCCCGGGCTCCGCACCCGCCGCAACGGGGGTGACCGTCAGCGTCGGGCGCTTGGTCTCCGGACGCGCCGGCCGCCGCCGGTCGAGCACCACGCGCATCGCCGCGATGTGCTGGGGCGTCGTGCCGCAGCAGCCCCCGATGAGCCGGGCGCCCGCGTCGACCATGCGTCCGGCGTAGTCCGCCATGTAGGACGGCGACGACAGATAGATGAGACGCTCGCCGATGCGGCTCGGCAGCCCGGCGTTCGGCTGGATGCACAGCGGCAAATTCGCTGCTTCGGCTTGCATTTGCACGAGCACCTCGTAGAGAGTGCTCGAGCCGACCGAGCAGTTCGCCCCGAACGCCTGAATGGGGAGCGCGCGCATGGCTCGCGCGACTTCGGCCGCGGGGCGGCCGGTGAAGGTCGCGCCGTCGTCCGTGAACGCCATCTGCGCAACGATCGGCACGTCGGTGATGCCGCGGATGGCGCCGACCGCGAGCGCCAGCTCCTCGAGGTCGGAGAACGTCTCGATGATGAACGCGTCGACGCCGCCCTCGAGCAGCGCCTCGGCCTGCTCCTGAAACGCCGTCCGGGCCTCGTCGGCGGTCACGGTGCCGAGGGGCGCCAGGTACTTCCCGAGCGGGCCGATGGAGCCGAGGACGAAGACATCGCGTCCGGCGCTCTCACGCACGTCGCGGGCCAGGGCGACGCCGCGGCGGTTGATCTCGCGCACCTGCCCGTCCAGCCCGTGCGCCGCCAGCTTGAACCGGTTCGCGCCGAAGGTGTTCGTCTCGATGCAGTCGGCGCCGGCGGCGATGTAGTCGGCGTGGATCGACTGGATCACCCGCGGATTGTTCAGGTTGAGGACGTCGAAGCAGGCGTCGACGGAGACGCCGCGCGCGTAGAGCAGGGTCCCCATGGCGCCGTCGCACAGCAGGGGGCCCGCACCGAGACGGCGGCTAAGCTCGTACGGCATGCGCGTCCCGCAGGGCGGCCAGGACGAGCGAGACGACCTGGTCGGCGCTGCGTCCCGTCGTGTCGATCGTGATGTGCGCCTGCCCGTAGTAGGGCCGGCGCGACCGATAGAGCTCCTCGATCTCGTCGCCGGACCGCCCGTCCAGCATGGGCCGGTTGCCGACCCGGAGGGCGCGCGCGAGCAGCTCGCGCACGTCGCCGTCGAGCCAGACCACGGTGCCGAGCTCGCGCAGGCGCTCCATCCGGCCCTCGCGGCACGGCAGGCCTCCTCCGGTCGCGATGACGTCGCCCGACTTCAGCGCCAGCGCGTCGAGCATTTCGGCCTCGAGCTGGCGGAATCGCTCCTCGCCCGCCTCGCGGAAGATCTCGGCGATCGAGCGGCCCTCGCTCGCGACGATCATGTCGTCGGTCTCGACGAAGCAGCGCCCGAGCCGGCGCGCCAGGAGCCGCCCGCACACCGACTTGCCGGCGCCCATGAATCCAACAATCACGACGTTGTCGCGCCGCATCCCCGCATCGTATCAGATCGTGGCGCGCGGCAAAACGCTACCGCGGGCCTGGAACGCTAGCGATGCACGGTCTTGTGGGCGGCCGTCCGGCGGTAGGCGCAGTCGCGCATCCAGCATCGCGCGCACTGGCTGAAGTAGTGGTCGACCCGCGCGCCGGCGCCGGCCGCGGCGAGGAGGGAGATCGACTTGACCGGGGTCATGAAGCACGCCTCGTTCAGCCTGACGCCGATCGCGTCGCCCGGGCACACGCCGAACAGCGCTCGCTGCTGGGCTACGTCCCAGCTGCCGTAGCCGGGGCTCACGCGGTTCGTGACCGGCAGCCCGAGGGGAATCGCCTCCTGGCACAGCAGATCGTTGACGTACTCGGCCAGGCTCTCGACGGCCCCCGACCCGACGCTGTCGAGCATGGAGGCGAGTGGCAGCTCGCGCGCCTCCCACAGCTCGGCGGCGCGCCGCTCGAGCTCGTCGCCGATCGTACACACGGCGGCCGCGATCCACTCGACCGGTCCCCACAGGCGGCCGACGTCGGGGATGGCCAGCGTGGCGTCGCCGGCCTCGATCGCGCCGGCGCTCTGGCCCCTCACCGGGAGCCAGCGCACGACGGCGCGCGGCGCCATGAGGCTTCGCCCCAGCGCGAGCGCCTCGTCGAAGAGCGCCCGCACGTCCGGGCCCGGAACGTCGGCCGATTTCTTGTAGCCCTGGAAGCGGAGCACCTCGGCCGGGTCGATGGCGAGCGGGAGCGCGGTAAGAACGCGCGGCGCCGTGGAAAGCAGCGCGCTCACCGCTTCGGGCGTCGGCCTCGGACGATCTCCGCGATGCGGCGGATGTGCTCGGGGTTGGACCCGCAGCACGCGCCCACGATGTTGCATCCGGCCTCGAGGAGCGCCGGATACTCGCGCGCCATCTCGTCCGGACCGAGCTCGTACGTGACGGTGTCGCCCGTGGTGACCGGCAGGCCGGCGTTCGGATAGGCGACGAGCGGGGCGTCGGTGGCCCCGCGCATCTCGCGGATGATCACGATGGCGCGGTCGGGGCCGCGGCCGCAGTTCATGCCGACCACGTCGGCGCCGGCGGCCACGAGATTCTTCGCGACCTCCGCCGGGCTCTCTCCCCACATCGTCCGATCGCGGTCGTGGATATCCTCGTACTGGAAGAACATGGTGGCCATCACCGGAAGGTCCGCCACCGCCTTGCACGCGCGGATCGCCGCCGTGCACTCCTGCGGGAACATCATGGTCTCGACCGCGAACAGGTCGACCCCGCCCTCGGCCAGCGCGGCCGCCTGCTCCTGGAACGTCTCGATGTACTGTTCGTCGGTGACGCCCTCGTCGAGGGCGTAGTCGAGAGGTAGACGGCTGGTCGGGCCGATCGATCCCGCCACGTACCCCGACGGCGGCGCCGCCGCCCGCGCCAGCCGGGCGCCCTTCTCGTTCAGCTCGCGCGTGCGGTCCCCGATCTTGTACTCGTTGAGCTTGAGCCGGGTACCGCCGAAAGTGTTCGTCTCGACGATCTGGCTCCCGGCGCCGAAGTAGCCCGCGTGGATGCCCCGTACGACGTCGGCGTGCGTGTCGTTCCACAGCTCGGGGCAGGCGCCGTTGTCGAGCCCCGCCGCGAACAGCATGGTTCCGTAGCCGCCGTCGAACACGAGCGTCTCGCCGCCGCGGATCCGGTCGACGACCTCCCAGCCGCGCGCCCTCACGAGGCGACTTCCGCGGTGGCCCCGACCAGGGCCTTGGCCTTCACGACTGCCAGCGTGGAGTCCCTGGCGTACCCGTCGGCGCCGATCTCGTCGGCGAACGCCTGGCTGACCGGCGCGCCGCCCACCATGACCTTGACCCGCTCGCGAAGGCCGGCCTTGACCAAGGCGTCGATCGTGCGCTTCATGGCGGGCATGGTGGTGGTCATCAACGCCGAGATGCCGACGATGTTCGCGTTGTGCTCGCCGACGGCGTTGACGAACACCTCGGGCGCGACGTCGCGGCCGAGGTTCACGACCTTGAAGCCGGCCCCCTCGAGCATCATCGCGACCAGGTTCTTGCCGATGTCGTGCAGGTCGCCCTGCGCGGTGCCGATGACCACGATGCCGAGGTACTCACCGCCGCTCGCGGAGGCGGTGATGAGCGGCTTCAAGAGATCGAGCCCGGCATACATGGCGCGCGCCGACAGCAGCACCTGAGGGACGTAGTACTCGTTGCGGCGGAACTTCTCGCCGACGACGTCCATGCCCGGGATGAGGCCCTTGAAGATGAGCGCCTTCGGGTCGAGCGACAGATCGAGGCCCTCGCGCGTCTTGCGGGCGACGGTGTCCCTGTCGCCCAGAATCAACGCGCGCGCCATCGTGGGGTAGTCGAACGTCTCGTCGCCCATGCGCTCCCCGCCATCTTACAACGGCGTGTGCTAGTATCGCGACAGCATGAAGATTCGCGTGCTCGGCGCCTTCGGCGGCGAAGGTCTCGGGCATCGCCCGTCGGCCTTTCTCGTCAACGACAAGGTTCTCCTCGACGGCGGTAGCGTGAGCGGCGCGCTCACCATTCCGGACCAGCTTGCCGTCGAGCACGCGATCGTCTCGCACGCCCACCTGGACCACATTACCGGCCTCGTGTACCTCACCGAGACGCTCGCGTTCTGCGAGGTCGGGGCCGCGGTCACGATCGCCAGCATCGATCCGGTCATCACGACGCTCCGCGCCGGGGTCTTCAACGACACGCTCTGGCCCGACTTCAGCAGGATCCCCCACCCCGACATGCCCGTCGTGAAGTACCGGACGTTGATCGAGAACGCCGAGCAGCGGGTCGGCGATCTCTGGGTGACGCCTGTCGCCGTCAACCACACGGTGCCGGCCGCCGGGTTCATCGTGCACGACGGAACGGCCGGCGTCGTCTATTCCGGTGACACCGGGCCAACGGAGGCCCTCTGGCAGGCAGCCCGCGACGTCCGGGGTATTCGCGCCGTCATCCTCGAATGCGCGTTCCCGAACCGGCTCGGACCGCTCGGGCAGGTCGCCAAGCACATGACGCCCGCGCTCATCCGGCGCGAGGTCGACAAGCTGCCGCCGGACATTCCGGTGTGGATCTTTCACGTGAAGCCGCAGTTTCACGAGGAGATTGCCGAGGAGCTGGCGCGCATCGACAACTCTCGCGTTTCGATTCTCGAGCAGGATCGCATCTACTCTATCTAGCGTCTGCTGCGGCGCGCCTCGGGCGGGCGCGGGCACGACGGGGGCGCGTGGGGGTCGAGACGACCACGCGGCACCCGTTCGCTGCTCCTGGGCGGCTGGGCTCCATCCCGGCGCGTCGCGCCCGCTGCCGCGTTTCGGGAACGGGTCCCTTCGACCCCCACGCGCCCCCGCCGTGCCCGCGCCCGCCCGATGCTCAACGCCGTCGTCCGAGCGTTTCCCTTCTCGCCACGCGCATGCGTACCGAGGCGTCGGAGGAGAACCGCCGTTTTCGGTGGGAGCTGGTCAGGCGTCGGGGACCAGCAGCCGAATTGGGCTGAGTCAGGCGTCGGGGACTAGGACTACGGTTTCGCTGGAGATTTCTACGCGGACCCGGTCGCCCAGGCGGAAGACGCGCTCTTCGCCTGCCGAGGGGAGCTCGACGCGTATCGGGACCCTCGTGCCGATCTCGATCTCGTAGAGGTGGCGGGAGCCCTCGAAGACGCGCAGCGCGACCCGGCCGGGAATGCCCGGGCCCCGCGCCATCGCCGCCTCGGTCATGGACAGGGTCTCGGGACGCAGTACCAAGAGCCCGCGATCGCCGAGACGATAGGCGCCGCGGCCGGCGACGGGCACGCGGTCACCGTGCTCGGTCTCGACGACGACGCCGAGATCGCGGACCTCGACCACGCGCACCGGCAGAAAGCTCGCGGGTCCGAGCGCCTCGGCGGCCGCTCGGGTCTGCGGCTGATGGTAGAGCTCGGCGGGGTCGCCGACCTGAAGCACTCGACCGCCGTCGATGACCGCGAGGCGATCGGAGAGGGCCAGGGCGTCGGCCGCGTTACGAGTCGCGTGAATCGTCGTCACCGCCAGGTCGCGGTGCAGCTTCGCCAGCTCCAGGCGAAACGCCTTGCGCGCCGTCGGGTCGAGGTTGGCGAGCGGCTCGTCCAGGAGCAGGACGCGCGGCTCGATCGCGAGCGCGCGCGCCAGCGCCAGGCGGCGACGCTGCTCGAGGCTCAGGGCGCCGGGCTTGAGCGCCGTCGCGTCCGCGAGCCCGAGCCGCCCCAGTACCATCCCCACGCGGCGCTCGATCTCGTCCTTCGGCAGGCCCTGCTGGCGAAGGCCGTACGCGACGTGATCCCGCGCGCGCATGTGCGGCCAGAGCGCGCCATCCTGAAAGACGTAGCCGACGCCGCGCAGGCGCGGCGGCACCGTGGAGATGTCCTGGCCGTCGACCAGGACGTGCCCGTGGGTGATGGGCAGAAAGCCGGCGATCGCGCGCAGGACGTCGGACTTGCCCGATTTCGGCGGCCCCAGGAAGGTGAAGAACTCGCCGTAGCGGACGTGCACCGAGACTCCGTGCACGCCGGGAGCCGCGCCGCCCCGGGTGTCGAGGCCCTCGAGGCGAATGTCGACCAGCGGCCGCGAGACGGTGCTCACGGTGCCGTCCGGACCTCGCGCAGCCTCACGAGCGGCACACACGCTAGACCGATCGCCGCCAGGAGGACGTACACGGCCCCCGGCGAGGACCACGTGAGCAGCGTGGTCGCCACCACCGGGCCGAGAAAGCCGGCGCCGATGCGCGCGGAGTTGATGACGCCGATCGCGGCGCCTCCGGCGTGCTGGGCCACGCGCGCGACCACGAGCGGAAACACCGGCGCGATCGACAGGACCTGAAGGAAGCGCAGGCCGCCGTAGAGCCACACCGAGCTCGACGCGGCGAAGGCCGCCAGGCAGATCGACGAGGTGACCAGGAGCGCGGCCACGAGCCTCCGCTCGGGGAAGAGATCGGCCAGACGCGGCACGGCCATCGCTCCGAGCGCGGCGGCCACACCCGACACGAAGATCAGCATGCCGCCGACCTCGAGGTGGCGGCTCGCCTCGACGTCGAACCCCGTCAGCACGTGCGGCAGGATCGAGGTGAAGAAGAAGATCTGGATCGAGCCGCCGAGGACGATCAGGGTGACCGCGGCGACCTCGCGACGCCGGACCGGTCGCGCCGCCGCGATCGCCGTCACGGGCCCCGGCGGGCGCGGAACGCCCCAGTGGACGATCGCGGCGCAGCCGAGCAGGACCGCACCGCCCAGCACGAAGGAGGCGCGAATACCCAGGCGGGCCGCCGCGATCGCGCCGACGAGCGGCCCGATGACCTGCCCGACCGTCATCGACGACTGCAAGGCGGCGATCCGCCGCCGCACCGCGTCGGTGTCCGGAAGGCGCCCGGCCATTATGAAGGCGAGGGTCGACGCCGCGCCCATCGCGCCGAGGATCAAGCGCGCGAAGAAGAGCTCGGGCAAGGTGGTCGCGAGCGCCATCACGAAGAAGCCGACGCCCTGGAGCGCCTCGACCGCCACGTAGCAGGCCTTCGGGTCGCCGCGGGCGGCGTATCGGCCCCAGACCGGCGCCGTCACCACCGTCACCAGCGAGGTGATGCCGAGGATCCAGCCCGTCCACCGGAGCGTGGCGGCCGGATCCAGCGGGCTGATGCGCTGGATGTGAAACGGCAGGCTCACGAAGACGAACGACCAGGCGAACGAGCCGAAGAACATCGTCACGGAGAGGAGGTGAGGCCCGGCCAGCCTCAACGCGGACTCACGCCTGACTCGGACGCCTCATCTCGGCGATTTGAGCACGCAGAAGCCCTGCGCTTCGATGCCGAGGGCGACGTTGAACTTCGAGCGGAAGTTCTCGAGGGCCACGGCGGCGGTCAGCTCGACCACCTGGGCCTCGCTGAAGTGCGACCGCACCCGGGCGAAGAGCTCGTCGCTCACTCGCCGATCGCTGAAGGTCATCGCCTCGGCGAACTCGATCGCCGCGCGCTCGCCCTCGCTGAAGAGCTCGCTCGACGCGACGTTGGCGACCTCGGCGATCTTCGTCTCCGACGCGCCCGCCTGCATCCCCCGGGATGCATTGATGTCGATTCAGAACGGACACCCGTTGATCAGCGCCACGCGCAGGTAGATCAGGGCGAGCAGCTGCGGCGGCAGCAGCCCGGAGCGCTCGACGGCGGCGCCGAGCTGCTTGGCGGCCTTCATGATGCCGGGCGTGTGGGCCTGGATCCGCGTCGTGTTCAGCACGAACCCGAAGGTGTCCGTCTCCTTCGCGAAGGTCTCCTTGAGGATCGGATCCGGGCCGGGGTCGTTGACCTCGCTGACGCGTGGCATGCCGCGATTATACCCTCGGCGCGCTCACCGCCGCGCACCCGGCGAGCGCGTGAGCGCTTCCTCGATCGCCGGCAGCGCGTCGAGCAGGACGCTGCCCACGATCTCGAGGCTCCGAGCCGACACTTTGTCGAGCGTGTCCTCGGCGGTGTGCCAGGGCGGGTAGTCGAAGTCGATCAGCAGCGCCGCCGGCACGCCCACGCGCATGAACGGCGCGTGGTCGTCCTCGACCGGCAGCACATCGGGCAGGAAGCTCGCCTGGTAGCCGAGTCGTGTGGCGCTGGCCCAGAGGATGTCCGTCAGCCACGGCGTGGACGCGGCCTCACGGCGGATGCCGAGATCCCGGTCGCCGATCATGTCGGCCACGATCATGGCGCGCGGCAGTCGTCGTGCCTTGTCGAGATCGGCCGCCATGCGTCGAGACCCGTAGAGGCTGTCGAGGGGCGTCCACGACTCACGCGCCTCCTCGCCGTCGAACCACGCGATCCAGTACGTGTACTCGTGCGGCCGCTCGCGAAGGCGACGGGCCAGCTCGATCAGGAGCGCGGCGCTCGAGCCACCGTCGTTGGCGCCCACGAACTTGAACTCGCGGAACCACTTGGTGTCGTAGTGCCCGGCGATGAGGATCACGTCCGGGCGGCGTCCCGGCAAAACGGCGACGATGTTGGCCATCGGCAGGCGGCCGTGGGGCGTGTCGGCGTCGAACGGCTCCACGCGCACGGTCACGCCGGCCGTCCGGAGCGCGTCGACGATGTACTGGCGCGCCCGGACGCCGCCCGCCGATCCGGCCGCGCGCGGGCCGATGGTCACGAGCCGCTCCACGTGGCGCAGCGCCGCCGCGCCGTCGAACGTCACCGCGGCTCGTCGCTCCTGCGCGGCGAGCGGCGCGAGCCCGGCCAGGAGCATCGCGGCCAGCGCCAGCCCCGCGCCCTTCAGCTTCATTCGGGCTTCGTTCCGACGGCGCCGTAGTAGTTCAGCGTCATGACGAAGGCACCCTCCGCGACGACCTCGGTGAACCCGTCCAGCCAGCGCGTGGCCGCCGGCGCATCGACGATGCCGAAGCGCAGGGCGCGCTCGGCGCGGCGCTCGAGGAAGGTCTTGGTCCACGGCTCGAGCGTGGTGTCCTGGTAAACGTCGGTCAGCAGGCGCACGCCGTCGAGACCCGCGCGACGCAGGAGGCCCGGGAGGCGGCGGCCACTGTGCGGCTCGGGATAGATGTGCTCGGCCACCCCCTGCAAGATCCGATCGGTCAGCTCGCGGTCGGGATGGGTCAGCGCCACCACGCCGAAGTCCTGATCCTGAAGTCCGACGCGCCCGCCCGGCCGCGTCACTCGCGCCATCTCCTGCGCGATCCTGAGCGGGTCGGCGACGTGGAGAATGACCGTGATGGCGAGCGCGGCGTCGAATCGATTGGCGGCGAACGGCAGCTGCGCGCCGTTGCCGAGCCGGAGCAGGACGCGGGACCGGCGCGCGGCCTCGCGGCAGAGCTGACGCGCGCGGGCCAGGAGGAGCCGGCTCGGGTCGATGCCCACGACCTCGCCGCGGCGGCCGACGAGCGCGGCCAGGTCGCGAACGACCACCCCGGTGCCGCAGCCGACCTCCAGCACGCGATCGCCGGGCCCGACCGGGACGAATCTCAGGAAGCGCCGGCGCAGCCGGGCCTGGGTCGGCGTGCGCCCGCGCGCCTCGAGCCCGGCCGCCATCTCCTCCACGTTCGCCTGGGCATCGGCGTCGCGCCAGGGATCGGGAGGACGGCGAGGCGTGCTCGCGCGGCTCGCCGGAGCGGCCGTCCCCGAGCGGTGAGATCTCACGCGGGGAGGATCAGCGGCCCATGTCGAGGCGGGCGCACTGCTCGCTGCAGAAGTAGCGTACGCCGTCGGCGGTCGTGCGGCGGACCGCACGCGATTTCACGATGTACGTCTGGCACACCGGGTCCTTGACGAGCTCGTCACCGACGGTAGTCGGCACGGGCCGCGCGGGCAGGCGAAGCCGACGCAGGGTGGGGAGCAGGATCATGACCGCGACGACCGCGAAGATGAGAAACGGCAGCAGCCGCATGAGACTCAGCGATCGGGCTTGATCGACACCGCCCGGAGAAACTCCTTGTCCTGGGTGGTCAGCTCCGACGAGATGGTGACGCCCTTCTTGCTGCCGGCGAAGAAGATTCCGGTATCGGCGCCGCGCCTGAGAATCTCCTGGACCGCGTCACGCGCCGCATCGGCGGCGGCCAGGGACACTTCGACCGTCTGCAAGAGCTTCTTGAGGAGCGCGTCGATCTGGCGTTCCCGAGCCATCGCGCCTCCTACGATATCATAGGGGCCGTGAACGCAGCCTGGACCCGCCTGTCGTCGTCTGCCCGTTACGCACGCGGCAAGCTGACGCTGCGCGAGGATGCGTGGCGCCTGCCGGACGGCCAGGAGGTCGTCTATCCGGTTCTCGCCGTAGGCGTCACGGTCAGCGTGCTTGCCTTCGTCGACGCCGCCCGGGTGCTGCTGATCGCGCAATTCCGACACCTGCAGGGCGCGGTCTCGTGGGAGCTGCCGGGAGGCGGCGCGCAGGCCGGCGAGGATCCGGTGACCGCGGCCCAGCGCGAGCTGCGCGAGGAGGGCGGCTACCGCGCCGAGCGCTTCGCCTTCTTGACGCGCTTCTACCCGTCCAACGCCTATCTCGACGAGGTCGCGCACTGCTACGCGGCGTACGGGCTGACGCCCGACCCCCTCCCCGCCGACGACGACGAGTTCATCGAGCGCCGGGTCGTCCCGCTCGCGGAAGCGGTGCGCATGGCCCTCGACGGCGAGATCACCGAGTCGGTCTCGAAGATGACGCTGCTGCAGTATATCGCCCGACCGCCCGAGCGGTCGTAAACGACGGCTCTCAGGCCAGCGCCTGGTCGAGGTCGTCGATCAGGTCGTCCGGATGCTCGAGGCCGATCGACAGCCGCAGGAGATTCTCCGGAGTGCGCGTGCCCGGGCCCTCGATCGAAGCGCGATGCTCGACGAGGCTCTCGGTTCCCCCGAAGCTCGTCGCCCGCGTGAAGACGCGGAGCTTCGCCGCGACTTCCATCGCCCGCGCCGCGTCGCCGCGCACCTGCATCGAGAGCATCCCGCCGAACGCTGCCATTTGACGGCGCGCGACGTCGTGGGCCGGATGCGTCGGGAGCCCGGGGTAATGGACCGCCTCGACGCGTGGGTGGCCGTGCAGGAACGTGGCGACCCGCAGCGCGTTGTCCGAGTGGGCGCGCACCCGGTACGGCAGCGTGCGGATGCCGCGACGAACGAGCCAGCAGTCGAACGGCGACGGCACGGCGCCGCCCGAGGCCTGGATCGCGCGGATACGCTCGAAGACGGCGTCGCGAGTCCGGGTCACGACGGCGCCGCCGAGCACGTCGCCGTGGCCGCCCAGGTACTTCGTCGTCGCGTGCAGCACGAGGTCGGCGCCGAGCTCGAGGGGCGCCTGGAGCACCGGCGTGGCCGTGGTGTTGTCGCACACGTAGAGCGCGCCGGCGCGCCGGGCGATCTCGCCGATCGCCGCGATGTCGGTCACCTTCCACAGCGGGTTCGACGGCGTCTCCACCCAGACGAGCCGCGTGTCCGTCCGGATGGCCGCCCGCGCGGCCGCCGCGTCGGTCATGTCGACGAAGGTGGTGTCGAGCTTCCACCGGGCGAACGTCTCGCGCAGGAGGCGCGAGGTCCCGTGATAGGCGTCCATCGGCGCGACGACGTGGTTCCCGGGCTCGAGCGCGAGCAGGATCGCGGCGGTGGCGGCCGACGCCGACGCGAAGGCCGCGGCGTCCTCACCGCCCTCGAGGGCGGCCAGGCATTCCTCGAGCGCGGCGCGGTTCGGATTGCTGTTGCGCGAGTACAGGAACCCGCGCGGATACGCGCCGTCGGCGTCGCGCTCGAAGGTCGTCGACGGATGGATGGCGGGGGTGACGGCGCCGGTCCCGGGATCGACGCGCGTTCCGGCGTGGACGGCGACCGTCTCGATCCGCCGCGCGTTCATCCGGCGGTAAAGCCGCCGTCCACCACCAGCTCCGCGCCGGTCATGAACGAGGATTCGTCGCTGGCGAGGAACAGCGCGACGTAGGCGATCTCACGCGGCTGGGCGATGCGGCCGAGCGGAATGCCGGTCTCGAACTCCTTGCGGATCGCCTCGGTGAGATACGGCGCTTGCAGCGGCGTGTCGACAATGCCCGGATGGATCACGTTGCAGCGGATCTGGTCGCGGGCGAACTGGATCGCCAGCGACTTGGTCAGCGAGATGAGCGCGCCCTTCGCCGCGGTGTAGGCATCCTGGGCCCGCGTGAAGCCGGCGAGCGCCGAGACCGAGCCCATGTTGATGATGGAGCCGCCGCCGCCGCGCCGCAGGTGCGGGATGCCGTGCTTGGTCACCCAGAACACCGACTTGAGGTTGATCGCCATCACGCGGTCCCACCAGCGCTCGTCGGTCTCGAGCACCGAGCGGTCCCGGTCCTTCCACAGCACGCCGGCGTTGTTGTGGAGCACGTGCAGCGCGCCGAAGCGCCGCACGCCCTCGTCGACCATGCGCTGCACGTCGGCCTCGAGCGCGACGTCGCCGACGACGGCGAGAGCCTCGCCGCCGGCCTTGCCGATCCGCGTGGCCGTCTCCTTCGCCGCGGGGGCGTCGATGTCGGCCACCACGACGCGCGCCCCTTCCTCGGCGAAGAGCATCGCCGTCTCGCGCCCCATGCCCATGCCGCCGCCGGTGATCAGCGCGACCTTTCCGGCCAGGCGTCCGCTCATCAGATCCTCTCGAAGTTGCGCGCCAGCTCCCAGTCGGTGACGACCTGGTCGAAGGCCCGTTGCTCGAGGCGCGCGGTGTGCAGGTAGTGCTCGACCACCCGGTCGCCGAACGCCGCTCGCGCCACCTTCGAGCGCTCGAGCTCGGCGATCGCCTCGCGGAGGGTCTTGGGCACCTGGGGAAGCGTCGCGTCCGCGTACGCGTTGCCCTCGTAGAGCTTCGGCGCCTTCAGCCCGCTCGCGACGCCGTGGAGCCCGGCGGCGATCGTCGCGGCGAAGGCGAGATAGGGATTGGCGTCGGCGCCGGGAATGCGGTTCTCGACGCGGAAGCCGCCCCCTTCACCGCACAGCCGGAAACCGCACGTCCGGTTGTCCCACCCCGCCACGATGCGCGTGGGCGCGAACGACCCGGACTGATAGCGCTTGTAGGAGTTCACGCCCGGCGCGTAGAAGTACGCGAGCTCGCGCGCCATCGCGAGCTGGCCGGCCAGCCACTGTCCGAACAAGGTCGTGCTCGTGGTCCGGGATCCCTTGCCGCCGGCGGCGAACAGGGGCTTGCGGCCCGTCTTGTCCCAGAGCGACGAGTGCAGATGGAACGACGAGCCGGCCGCGGCCATGTCGTACTTGGCCATGAACGTGATGGCCGACCCGTGCTGGTACGCGATCTCTTTCGCACCGTGCTTGTAGAGCGCGGTCCGGTCCGCCATCTCGAGCGCTTCGGCGTAGCGGAGATTGATCTCCTCCTGGCCGCGCCCCCACTCCCCCTTCGAGGTTTCGACCGGGACGTCCGCGCCCTCCATGCCGTTGCGGATCGCGCGGATGAGCGGCTCCTCCTTCGAGGTCTGCAAGATGTGGTAGTCCTCGAGGTAGCCCGACACCGGCGTCAGGTCGTGGTGTCGCTTGCGGCGCGCCTCCTCGAAGGACTCCTTGAAGCAGTAGAGCTCGAGCTCGGCGGCGGTCTTGACGACGTAGCCCAGCGACGCCGCGCGCTCGATCTGCCGCTTGAGGATCCACCGCGGCGCCTCCTCGATCGGCTCGCCCTCCTCGGTGTAAACGTCGCAGAAGACCAGCGCGGTCTTCGGCAGCCACGGAATGAGCCGCAGCGTCGCCAGGTCGGGGACCAGCTTCATGTCCCCGTACCCGCGCTCCCACGAGGTGAGCTTGAAGCCCGGCAGCGGCTCCATCTCCATGTCGACGGTGAAGAGGTAGATGCAGGCGTGGGCGCCGTCGTCCACGACGTGATCGAGGAAGTAGCTTCCGACGACGCGCTTGCCCATCAGCCGGCCGAAAGTGTCGGGGAACACGGTCAGCACGGTGTCGACGTCGCCCTTCTGGACGAGCTGCTCGAGCTGCTTGCGACCGAGTCGGCCCGGCATGGCGCGGATAGTAGCGTACCCGCCGGGGCTGTGTCATCCTGCCGGGCGTGACGTCGTCGTCGCGCCGCACGATCGTCGCGTGGACGCTGTACGACTTCGCCAACTCCGCTTTCGCCGCGATCGTCCTCGCGACCGTCTACCCCGCCTACTACGCGAATCTCGTCGTTGGCAACGCGACGGGGCGAGGCGATTTTCTGTGGGGCGCGGCCATCTCGACCGCCATGGTCATCGGCGCGCTCACCTCACCGCTGCTCGGCGGCGTCGCCGACCACGCCGGTACCCGCAAGCGCTTCTTCGTCGGCTTCACGGTCGTCTGCGTGGCCGCGACCGCCCTCATGGCGACCGTTCAGCCGGGCATGGTCCTCTGGGGCTGGGTGCTCGCGGTGGCGGGCGTCGTCACGTACGAGGCGGCGACGGTCTATTACAACTCGTACCTCCCGCGCATCGCGCCGCCCGAGCAGCTCGGGCGGGTCTCGGCCGCGGGGTTCGCCGTCGGCTACGCCGGATCGCTCGTCGCGTTCGTGGCCGCCTATCCGTTCGCGGTCGTCGACGCGTTCTGGGGCTGCTTCCTCTCCGCCGCCGCCCTCTTCGCGGTCATGTCGGTACCGTCGTTCATCGTGCTTCCCGCCGACCAGCGTCATCCCATGCCGATCGGCGTCGCCGCCGCCCGGGGCGCGCGAGTCACTCTCGCCACGCTCCGCGAGATCCTCACGGCCCCGGAGCGGGTTCACATGCGCCGCTTCCTCGGCTCGTACCTGATCTACGAGGACGGCGTGAACACGGTCGTGACCTTCGCCGGCGTCTTCGCGGCCAAGACCCTCGGCTTTTCCTTCACGGAGATCATTCTCCTGTTCATGCTGGTCCAGATCTCGGCGCTCGTCGGCTCGGCGGTGTGGGCGCGCCCCACCGACGCGCGCGGCCCTCGATTCGTGGTGCGGGTCACGCTGGTGCAGTGGGCGGTCGTCACCGTGCTCGCCTTCTTCGTCCAGGTCAAGTGGCACTTCTGGATCGTCGCGGTGCTCGCCGGCACCGGGCTCGGCGCCGTGCAGGCGGCGAGCCGCACCTTCATGGCGACGCTCGTCCCGCGCGAGCGCGAGGCCGAGTTCTTCGGCTTCTACGCGCTCGTGGGCAAGACCGGCGCGGTGCTCGGGCCGGTGGTGTTCGGCCTCGTGTCGTGGCTCCTCTCGGGCAACCAGCGCGCGGCGATCGTCGCGGTCGGCCTCTTCTTCGTCGTCGGCTTCCTGCTCCTGGGTCGGGTCGGCGCCGGCGGCCCGACCACGCGATCGAGCGAGGTCCCTGCCCGCTCGGCTAGTGGATGACGACTGGCGGGAGCATCAGGACGAGCAGGATGAGACAGACAACGCCGACCAGCCGCCGGCCCGGCGAGAGCGGTGAGAGGTCGTCGAGGGGCGGCGTGTGATGGAAGCCCACCAGGAACGAGATCAGGCCCGCCCACACGAACCAGTTCAGCGACGACGCCAGCGCCGCGAATGCATCGCCTCCGGTAGCCCGGAAGTTCCACAAGAACGAGCCGACGCCGAAGAGGAGCAACGCCGAGACCGTCGCCTTGCCGATGGCGCGATGGTAGCGGCCGAAGAGCGCGTAGGCGATCCGCCCGCCGTCGAGCTGGCCCACCGGGAACAGGTTCAGCGCCGTCACCAGAAAGCCGGCCCACGCGGCATCGGCCATCGGGTGCGTGAAGAGCATGTACCCCGGCGGGATCGGTCCGAATCGCAGGTAAGCGAGGGTCCACGTGAGCGCCGAGTCGCCGAACGCCGTGTAGCCGCCGGGCGGCATGGGCACGACGCTCGACCACGCGAGCCCCAGGAAGATCGCGGGGAACGCGACGGCCAGGCCGGCGAGCGGACCGGCGGCGGCGATGTCGAAGAGCGAGTTCCGGTCGCGCGCCGGCGAACGCATCAGGATGATCGCGCCGAGGGTGCCGAACCCGATGGGCGCGGGGATGAAGTACGGCAGGCTCACCGCCGCGCGGTAGTATCGCGCGGTCACGTAGTGGCCGAGCTCGTGAACTCCGAGAATCGCCATCAGCGTGAACGCGAACGGTAGCCCGGCCAGGAACCGGGCGGCCGACGACGATGCGCGAAGGGCGTCGAACGTCGGCGACCCGGCGAACGAGAGTCCCGCGACGAGCGTCGACAGGCACGTCACCACGAACAGGAGCACGTTCACGCCGATCCGCCGGGGCACGGCGGTCTCGGCAAGCGGCCACGCCTGCACCGCCACCGTGTCGCCCTCCTGGCGCAGGAACGGAGTGTAGCCGAAGGGCCGGAAACGGTCGATCAAGAGCTCGAGCGCGCGCCGCGGCTCGATCGTGAGCACGCCGCGGAACACGACAACGCTGCCGCGCACCTGCCGGTCGCGCACGACCAGGACGTCCTCGACGTTCCGGCGCAGCTGCTCCTCGGTGACGAGCACGTCTTCCGGCGGCGGCACAGCCGACCGGCGACGCGGGCGAGCGGGCCACAAGCGCATGCTCTCAGGCTACCACGCGATCATGTGCTCGATCGCGGCTCGCACGGCGTCCAGCCCGCCCTCCAGGTAGATCGCGCCCAGCAACGCCTCGAGCGCCGTCGCGAGGATCGATTCGCGCGCGCGCCCTCCGGACTGGTCCTCTCCGCGACCGAGCCGCAGGAGCGGCGGCAGCTCGAGCTCGAGTGCGAAGCGCGCGAGGCGGGCGCCGGCGATCAGCTCGGCCCGCCGGGGCGTCAGGACACCGACCGGCGCGTCCGGATCGGTCGCGATGACGTGCTCGGCGACGACGAGCCCCAGCACCGCGTCGCCGAGGAACGCGAGCCGGTCGTGAGCGGCCGCCGGCGGGTATTCGTGAGCGTACGACGTATGCGTGAGGGCGCGCTCGAGCAAGGCCGGATCGAGAAACCGGTAGCCGAGCCGCCGCTCGAGCCCGGCGACCCGGAGGGGATCCACCTACCCGACGTAGCTTCGAAAGGCGAGCGTGGCGTTCGTGCCACCGAAGCCGAACGCGTTCGACAGGGCCGCCTCGACGTCGTGCTTGCGCGCCTGGTTCGGCACGTAGTCGAGATCGCACTCGGGATCCAACGTCTCGTAGTTGATGGTCGGCGGCAAGACGCCGTGGTGGAGCGCCAGCGCGGTCGCGATCGCCTCGACGCCACCGGCGGCGCCCAGCATGTGGCCCGTCATCGACTTGGTCGACGAGACGGCCAGACGCCGAGCGTGGTCGCCGAAGACTCGCTTGATCGCGAGCGTCTCGAACTTGTCGTTGTACGGTGTCGACGTCCCGTGGGCGTTGATGTACCCGATCGCCGAGACGTCCAGCCCGCCATCGCGCAACGCGGCGGCCATGGCCCGCGCCGCCCCGTCGCCCTCCGGATCAGGCGCTGTCAGGTGGTGGGCGTCGCTGGTCTGCCCGTAGCCGACGATCTCGGCATAGATGCGGGCATCGCGAGCGCGCGCGTGGTCGAGCGACTCGAGGATCACCAGGCCGGCACCCTCCCCGCACACGAAGCCGTCACGGTTCGCGTCGAACGGGCGCATGGCCTTCGTCGGATCGTCGTTGCGGGTGGACATGGCCTTCATCGAGCAGAAGCCCGCGATCGTCAGCGGGATCACGATGGCCTCCGAGCCGCCGGCGATCATCACGTCGGCGTCGTCCCGCTGGATGATCTTGAAGGACTCGCCGATCGCGTGGTTGCCGGTGGCGCACGCCGTCACCACCGCGGAGTTCGGGCCCTTGGCGCCGAAGCGCATCGACACGAGCCCGGACGCCATGTTGATGATCATCATCGGAATGAAGAAGGGCGAGACGCGGTCGGGTCCCTTGTCGAGCAGCGTCTTGTGCGTGTCGAGGAGCGTCGAGATCCCCCCGATCCCGGAGCCGATGAGGACCCCGAACCGCGTGCCGTCGACCTTCTCGGTGTCGAGCGCGGCGTCCTGCACGGCCATGACCGCGCACGCCATGGCGTACTGCAGGAACGGATCCAGCCGACGCGCGTCCTTCTTGTCGACGAACGCCAGCGGGTCGAAGTTCTTGATCTCGCCGGCGATGCGGGTCGGATAGTCGGTGGCGTCGAACTTGGTGATCGGCCCCACGCCCGAGCGCCCCTGCAGCAGCGCGGACCAGAATTCGTCCGCGGTGTTGCCGATCGGCGTGAGGGCGCCGAGCCCGGTGAGGACGACCCGTCGCGTGCTCACCGCTCTACGAGTTGTCCTTGATGTACTGGATCGCGTCGCCGACGGTCACGATCTTCTCGGCGTCCTCGTCCGGGATCTGGATGTCGAAATGCTCCTCGAGGGCCATGACGAGCTCCACCGTGTCGAGCGAGTCGGCTCCCAGGTCTTCGATGAACTTCGCCGTGGGGGTGACGTCGTCCTCCTCCACCCCGAGCTGCTCTACGATGATCTCCTTCACCTTCTCATCGACTGACTTCGCCATGAACCCGTCTCCTCCACGGATAAGGATGAGCTACATGTACAGGCCGCCGTTGACGTGAAAGACCTGGCCGGTGATGTACGTCGCGCCGTCCCCGGCCAGGAATCGCACCATCTCGGCAACCTCGCGGGCAGTCCCGCTGCGTTTGAGCGGCACCTGGGAGAGCAGGGCCTCGCGCGCTGTCGCGGGAAGTGTCGCGGTCATGTCGGTCTCGATCAGGCCCGGCGCCACCGCGTTCACGAGAATCGACCAGTGGGCGAGCTCACGCGCCGAGGCCTTCGTGAAGCCGATGAGCCCCGCCTTGGCCGCCGAGTAGTTCGTCTGGCCGGCATTTCCCATGGCGCCCGCGGTCGATGAGATGTTGATGATGCGCCCGCCCCGCTTCCCCCGGACCAGCGCCTTGGTGACCGCGCGCGTCATCAGGAACGCGGCGCGGAGGTTCACGTCCATCACGCGATCCCAGTCTTCGTCTTTCATGCGGACGAGCAACTCGTCGTGCGTCATGCCCGCATTGTTGACGAGGATGTCGATGCGCCCAAAGTGCTGTCGGGCCGCATTCACGAGCCGCTCGCAGTCTTCGCGGCTCGCGGCTTCGGCGACGATGCCGAGCGCGGCGGCGCCCTGCGCTTCCAGCTCTCGCACCGCGCCCTGCAGGCGGTCGGCGTCGCGACCCGAGACTACCACGGCCGCGCCGTCTTCGGCCAGCCGCGCGCCGATCTCGGCCCCGATTCCGCGGCTGCCGCCGGTGACGATGGCCACCTTGCCGTCGAGCGGACCCTTCATCGGCGTGCCGCCCCGGGCGCGGCGGCCCCCGCCCCGCCGACGGCCGCCAGCGTCTTGTCCAGGCCCGCCGGATCCTCCACCGAGTGCCCGCGCGCGTCGGTGATGATGCGTCGCAGCAGGCCCGTCAGCACGCGGCCGGGCCCGACCTCGACGAAGGTGGTGGCGCCCGCCTCGGCGAGCCGGCGAACGCCGTCGGTCCACCGGACCGGGCTGGCGACCTGGCGGAGCAGGAACGGCCGCACGTCCGCGGCCGTTCGCGTCACGCCCGCGTCGACGTTGCGGACGACGGGCAGCTTGGGGTCGGCGATCTGGGCGGCGTCGAGCTCGCGGGCGAGCCGCGCGCCGGCCGGCGTCATGAGCGAGCAGTGGAAGGGCGCGCTCACCGGCAGCATCACGCTCATCCGGCCGCCGCGTTCCTTGGCCAGCGCCACGCCGCGCTCGACCGCGGCGCGATGCCCGGCGATGACGATCTGCATGGACGAGTTCACGTTCGCGACCTCGACCACGTCGCCCTGGGCCGCGTCTGCGCACACCTGCTCGACCGCCGGCAGTTCGAGCCCCATGATCGCGGCCATCGCGCCGGTGCCGACGGGCACGGCCTCCTGCATGAACTCGCCCCGCTTGCGCACGATCCGCACCGCGTCGGCGAACCGCAGCGCGCCGGCGACGACCAGCGCGGTGTATTCGCCGAGGCTGTGCCCTGCCGCGAAGGCCGGCCGTAGGCCTCGCTCGGCGCAGGCGGCCGCCGCGGCCACCGACGCGGTCAGCACCGCGGGCTGGGTGTTGGCCGTCAGCGCCAGCTCGGCCTCGGGCCCGTCGAACACGAGGCGGGCGAGGTCGAAGCCCAGCGCCTCGTTGGCCTCCTCGAATACCGCCTTGGCGCCGGGGACCGTCTCGTAGAAGCCCTTGCCCATCCCGACCGCCTGCGAGCCCTGGCCGGGGAAAAGGAACGCGATGGTCATCGGCGCGTGGTCACCACCGCATGAGGGCGGCGCCCCAGGCGAAGCCTCCGCCGAAGGCGACCAGCAGGACGAGGTCGCCCCGCTTCAGGCGGCCGGCGGCGATGGCCTCCTCGAGCGCGACGTAGACCGACGCGGCGCCGGTGTTGCCGTAGCGGTCGACGTTGACGAACACGCGGTCCATCGGCAGGTTCACCCGCTTGGCGGCGGCCTCGATGATCCGGAGGTTCGCCTGATGCGGGATGAACAGGCTCACGTCGTCGGGGGTGAACCCGTTGCGCGCCAGGATGCGCTCGGCGCAGTCCACGAACAGCCGCACGGCCACCTTGAAGACCTCGTTGCCCTTCATCTTCGCGTAGTGCATCCGCGCTTCGACGGTCTCCTTCGTGGCCGGATGCCGCGAGCCGCCGCCGGGCATGTAGAGCAGCTCCCAGTACTGGCCGTCCGAGTAGAGATCGAAATCGAGGATCCCGCGCTCGTCGTCGGAGGGCTCGAGCACCGCCGCGCCGGCGGCGTCGGCCAGCAGCACGCAGGTGCCGCGATCGGTGAAATCCGTGATCTTCGAGAGGGTCTCGGCGCCGATGCAGAGCACGTGCTTGTACTTCCCGGTCTGGATGAACTGCGAGCCGATCGACAGGCTGTAGATCGAGCCCGCGCACGCCGCCAGCATGTCGACCGAGCCGGCACGCCGGCAGCCGAGCCGGTGCTGGACAATGTTGCCGACGGTCGGGAAGATCATATCGGGCGTGGTGGTGCCCACGGCGATGAAGTCGACGTCCTCCGGCACCAGGTTGGCGCGCTCCAGCGCCTGCTGCGCGGCCTTCACCGCGAGGTCGGACGTCGCTTCCGTCTCGTCGGCGATGTGGCGCTGGCGGATGCCGCTGCGCTGCACGATCCACTCGTCGTTGGTCGCGACGATCTTCTCGAGATCGGCGTTGGTCAGGACCCGCTTGGGCGCGTAGGCGCCGACCCCGGTGATCCTCGCTCGCGTCATTCGCGTCCCCCTTCGCGCCCACCGCGCGCCACCTCGGCGTCCAGCGCGGCCTTGATGTGCTCGTTCACGCCGGCGCTGGCCCACTCTTGAGCCACTCGCACAGCGTTCTTGATGGCCTTCACCGGTGAGGCACCGTGACAGATGATGGCGGCGCCGTCAATGCCGAGCAGCGGAGCGCCGCCCATCTCGGTGTAGTCGACGCGCCGGCGGAATCGCGCGAACGCCGGCATCGCCAGCTTGGCGCCGAGCTTCGAGCGCGCGTCCCGCGTGAGCTCTTCCTTGAGCATCGCGCTCAGCATGTCGGCGAGGCTCTCGGAGATCTTCAGCGCGACGTTGCCGGTGAAGCCGTCGGTGACGATGACGTCGCAGCGGCCGTTGTAGATGTCGCGGCCCTCCACGTTCCCCACGAAGTTCAGCGACGACTCGCGCAGCTGCTCGTACGCCTCCTTCGTGAGCTCGTTACCCTTCCCCTCCTCCTCGCCGACCGAGAGGAGCCCGACGCGCGGGCTGTCGAGCCCGAGGATGTCCCGCGCGTAGACGTGGCCCATGACCGCGAACTGCAGGAGGTGCTCGGCCTTGGGATCGACGTTGGCGCCGGCGTCGAGCAGGATCGTGAACTTGCGGAGATTCGGGAGCACCGCGGCGATCGCCGGCCGGTCGATCCCGGGCAGCACCCCGATCACGAACATGGCGATTGCCATCGCGGCGCCGGTGTTGCCGGCCGAGATGAAGGCGGCCGCCTCGCCCGCCTTGACCAGCTCCGCCGCCACGCGCAGGGACGAGTCGCGCTTGCGCCGGAGCGCGTGCGACGGGCTCTCGGCCATTCCGACGACCTGCGAGGCATGGTGCACTTCGATCGCCAGGCCCTGGGCGTCCAGCCGGACGACCTCGCGCTCGATCGCGGCCCGGTCACCCACGAGGGCGACGGACGCGCCGAACTCCCGAACGGCCGCGACCGAGCCCTCGACGACGACCCGCGGCCCGTGATCGCCTCCCATCGCGTCCACCGCGATCTTCATGATGGCGGCGTCGACCCGACTACGTCCCTTCGACGGCGACGATCTCCCGGCCCTTGTAGTACCCGCAGTGCGGGCAGACATGGTGCGGCAGCTTCGTCTCGCGACACTGCGGGCACACCGAGCGCGTCGGCGCGGCGAGCTTGTAGTGGGTGCGGCGCTTGCGGCCGCGCGTCTTCGAATGGCGTCGTTTCGGCAGAGGCATGCGATCTCTCCTAGCGCGGGAACCGCGCAGCCAGATTCTTGAGGGCCGCCAGACGCGGATCCGGCGCCCGCTGTTGGCAGTCACACTGAACCAGGTTCCGGTTGCCACCGCAAACCGGACAGAGCCCGAGACATCCCTCGCGACACAGGGGCTTCATGGGCAGCGCCAGCGACGTCTCGGTCTCGATGATGAGCCCAACGTCGATCTCGTCCTTGTCGTAGAAGTCGACGTCCAGGTCGTCGGGGGCGAGCTCGACGCTATCGGCCGTGGCCGGGCGCGGGATCAGCCGCACGTCCAGGGCGGCGGTCACCGCCACGACGGGCACGGGCTCGAGGCAGCGGCCGCACGCCTGCGACACCGCCGCGCTGAGCTCGCCGGTCACGAAGACCTCGACGCCGTCCCGCGCCAGGCGCAGCTCGACCCGCTCGAGCCGCCACGTCGGGTCTCGGTACACTGGCCCGAGCGCACCCACGTCGGTCACGCTCAGCCCCTCTGTCGGTATATCTGGAACCCGAACGATCATGAGAGGTAAATCCGTGTCAACAAACGAATTTTAACGCACGCCGGGTCAGTATATCGACCGTTGAGGACGCAAGTCAAGGCATTTGACGACGTTTGACCCCTGTCAGGCCCTCTGCTAGGCTTCGACCATGTCAAACGTGTTCAAGACCGGAGTTCTCCTGGCCGTCCTGACGGCCATGCTCGTTCTCATCGGCGGCGCCATCGGCGGCCAGCAAGGGATGGTGATCGCGTTCGCCATCGCGCTGGTCATGAACTTCGTGAGCTACTGGTTCTCGGACAAGATGGTGCTGGCCGCGTACGGCGCCCAGCCCATCGACGAGGCGGCAGCACCCCGGCTCTATGCGATCGTTCGCCGCCTGGCCACGCGCGCCGGCATCCCGATGCCGCGCGTCTACCTGGTGCAGAGCGAGACGCCCAACGCCTTCGCGACCGGACGCAACCCCCAGCACGCCGTGGTGGCGGTGACCGAGGGGATCCTGCGGATCCTCGACGAGGACGAGCTCGAGGGCGTGCTGGCTCACGAGCTCTCGCACGTGAAGAACCGGGACGTCCTCATCTCGACCATTGCCGCGACGCTCGCCGGCGCCATCACGTATCTCGCCCACATGGCCCAGTGGGCCGCCATGTTCGGCGGGCGGAGCCGGGACGACGACGAGGGCGGATCGAATCCGATCGCGATGATCCTGCTGGCCATCCTCGCCCCGATCGCGGCGCTGCTCGTTCAGATGGCCGTCTCCCGCTCGCGCGAGTTCCAGGCCGACGCCACCGGGGCGCAGGTCGCCGGACGTTCCTGGGGGCTCGCGAAGGCGCTGGAGAAGCTTCAGATGGCGAACCAGGCCATGCCGATGGCCGCCGCGACGCCGGCCACCGCGCACCTCTTCATCGTGAACCCGCTCAGCGGCCAGACGCTGATGCGGCTCTTCTCGACCCACCCTCCCCTGGAGGAGCGGATCGCCCGGCTGCGCGCGATGCGGATCTAGCCCCCGCTCAGGCTTTCCCGACGATGTAGATGTGCGGGAGCATGTCGACGTAGATGTTGCCGTCGACGACGGTCTCACCCAGCTTGTTCTTCTCCAGCCCCCGCACCTGCGGCTTGGCCGCGGCCCACCGGGCGACCCATGCCACCGGCACGTAGCCGCCGTCGGCCTGCATGATCTCCTCGGCCTTCGCGTAGGCGGCGAGTCGCTTCTTGGGATCGCGCGTGTCGCGGCCCGCCTCGAGCTCGCGATCGAAGGCGTCGTTGACCCAGGCCTGGCGCCTGCCTTCGGTCTTCTTGCCGTAGAACGTGTCGAAGTACTCGTTGTGCGGGTCCGGGTAGTCCATGAACCAGCGGATCCACACGAACTGGTAGTCGTTCTTCCAGAGGCCGGCGCGGAACACGCGCTGCTCCAGGATCTCCAGCTCCGTCTTCATGTTGAGGTGCTCGAGGAGGACGGCCTGCACGGCCTCGGCGAGCGGCTTGGAGCCGAGACCCTCCTCGCGCATCGTCAGCGTGATCTTCGGCCAGTGGCGGCCGCCCTCGTACGTCGTGCCCTTGAGCTGCGCCATCGCCGCCTTCGGATCGAAGCGCTGGACGTCGCGGATCTTCTTGTCGTCCACCGCCCCGGGAAAGCCCGGTGGAATCATGGCGTAGGCGGGAATGGCGAACCCGTCGGCCACCTTCACCACGCTCTCGCGGTCGATCGCATGCCCGACGGCCCGGCGGACCTTCACGTTGTCGAACGGCGGCTTCGTCACCTGCGGGATCAGATACCACGTACCCGGGAACGGGAAGCGGAACACCTGCTTGCCCGTGCGCGGGTCGTCGCGCAGGCGCTTGAGATCGCCCGTCTGCAGGGGCGAGATGTCGAGCTCGTTGTTCTCGTACGGCAGGGCACCCGACTGCACCGGGACGATGGGAATCGTCACCTTGTCCAGCGTGACGTCCTTGGCGCCGAAGAAGTGCTTGTTCCGGCGCAGCACCATGACCCGGTTGTGCTCCCACGACTCGAGCACGAAGGGGCCGTTGCAGACGATGTTGGCGGCCTCTGTCCACTTGTCGCCGTGCTTCTCGACCGAGGGCCGGTGAGCCGGAAGCGCCGCCAGGTACGCCGAGAGCACCGGGAAGTAGCCGCGCGGCCCCTCCAGCGTGACCTCGAGCGTCCAGTCGTCCTTCGCGCGGACGCCAACCTGGGACGCGTCTGGCACCTTGCTTTTGTTGAACGGCTCGGCGCCCTTGATGTCGTAGAAGTAGCTCGAGTACGGGTTCTTGCTCGCGGGATCCATCTGGCGCTTCCACGACCACTCGAAATCGCGCGCGGCGCACGGCGAGCCGTCCGACCATTTCGAGTCCTTGCGGATCGTGAAGGTCCACACGGAGCCGTCGGCGTTGGACGCCACCTGGCTGGCCACGTGGGGGACGGGTTGGAAGTCCACGTTGAACTTCATCAGGCCGGCCCAGAGCGCTGGGACACCCGTGCAGTACAGGTCCTTGTTGTAGTCGTGGCTGGACGGATCGTTCTGCCACCAGCCGCCGCCGCCGATCCGCACGTGCTGCTCGCGCGCCAGCTTCTCGCCGGGAGCCAGCTGGGGCGCCGCGGCGGCGGCCCGCGCGTTGAACCCCGCCGCGCCCATCGACGCGAGCCCGGCGGCGACGCGCAAGAAATCGCGACGGCCGAACCCCACGGCGGCGAGCCGCGTCGCCAGAAGCGCCATCTGCGCGTCCGAGATGCGAGGAGGTCGCATGCCCGAGTCTCCTTGCTATTTCAGTTTGGGATCCAGCGCGTCGCGCACACCGTCGCCGAAGAACGTGAACGACAGCATGGTAACCGCGATGGCGATCGACGGAAACACGCAAAGATGCCAGTAGGACCGGATGTACTGCTGACCCTCGCCCACCATCTGGCCCCACGAGGGCGTCGGCGGGTTGATCCCGACGCCGATGAACGAGAGCGCCGCCTCCGTGAAGATCGCCTCCGGGATGCCGAACGTGACCGCGACCACGATGGGCGTGAGGGCGTTGGGCATGATGTGCCGCCCGAGCAGACGACCGAAGCCGGCGCCGAGGGCGCGCGCCCCGTCGACGTACTCCTTCTCCTTGATGGCCAGGACCTGCGCCCGCGTCTGGCGGGCGATCCCCACCCATCCGGTGAGGCCGATCGCGATGAAGATGTTGGTCAGCCCGGCGCCCAGCATCGACATGACCAGGATCACGAAGAGAAGGCGGGGGAACGCGTACATGACGTCCACGAAGCGCGTGAGGATCAGGTCGGTGCGGCCGCCCAGATAGCCCGACAAGGCGCCGATCGGCACGCCGAGCAGCACGATGACCACCTGGGCGCCGAGCCCGACGAGCATCGACACCCGCGCGCCGTAGATCATCCGCGAGAGCAGGTCGCGACCGAGCTGGTCGGTTCCCAGGAGATAGGTGCGCGACGGCGGCTCGTTGAGACGGGCGAAGTTCGTCTTGGTGTAGGGCAGCGGCGCCAGGAAGTCGGCGAAGATCGCGATCAGGCAGAGCAGGACGATGACGCACCCGCCGGCCACCGCCAGCCGATTGCGCCGGAGCCGCCGCACGCCGTCGCGCCAGAGGCTCGACCCACGCGACCGCGACGCGCCGGGAGTATTCGCTTTCGAGCGCGGGCTTTGCCCGCGCAAGTCCTCCTGGGGGGAGGCATCGGAAGGGGGGCGAAGCCCCCCTCCGAGTTTAAAATCGGATGCGGGGGTCGAGGACGCCATAGACGAGGTCGACGGCGAGGTTCATGACGGCCAGAAAGGCGCCGTAGGTCAGCACCACCGCCATGATCATCGGGTAATCGCGCCCGGTCATCGACAGGACGAAGAACCGCCCCATGCCCGGGACGCGAAAGATCGACTCGACGAAGAAGGATCCGGTACCGACCGCGGCGAACATCGGTCCCAGCAGCGTCACGACCGGAATGAACGCGTTCTTGAGGACGTGCTTGAACACGACGGGCACCTCGCCGAGCCCCTTCGCGCGCGCGGTGAGCGTGTAGTCGGCGCGGATGACCTCGAGCATGCTGGCGCGGGTGAACCGGGCGATGATCCCCATCGGGGCGAGCGCCAGCGCCACCGTCGGCAACACCCAGTTCCGCGGCGACTCCCAGCCTCCGGTCGGGAAGAGCGGCACCACGAACGAGAACAGGATGATCAGGAACACCGCGAGGACGAAGTTCGGCACCGCGACGCCGACGGTCGCCAGGCTCACCGACAGGTAATCCCAGCCCTTGTTCTGGTAGACCGCCGCGAGGATGCCGAGCATCAGGCCGCCCACGACGGCCAGCGCGAGCGCCATCGAGCCGAGCAGGAGCGAGACCGGAAACGTCTCGGCGAGGATCTCGCGGACGGTGCGCGTCTTGTACACGAAGGAGTTGCCGAAGTCGCCGCGCACGGCCTTGCTCACGAAGATCGCGAACTGCTCGTGCAGGGGCCGGTCCAGGCCGTAGTACTTGGCGAGGTTCCGCTGCGCCTCCGGCGACAGCGGGTTCGCGCCCTCCGCCACCGGATCGAGCGGGCTCCCCGGCGTCGCGTGCATCACCAGAAACGTGACCAGTGCCATGGCCAGGAGCGTCGGCGGTAACCACAGCACACGGGACAGCGCATAGTGGAGCAATCGCGTCCTCCCGCTACCAGGTTATCGAGAGATGGCGTGACCGCAAAATAACGATGGTGTGGTTACTTACTATGGCAGGGCGGTCGCCCGAGTCAAGCTGGCCGTTTCTTGACCGGCCCGGATGGCTCTGCGACAATCGACGCTCGAAGGGATGTCCGCCGACCCACTCATCCGAGTGACCGGTCTTCGCAAGACCTTCGGCAACCACCGCGTGCTGGACGGCCTCGACCTCGACGTCCGCGCGGGTGAGGCCGTCGCGATGCTCGGCGCCAACGGGGCCGGCAAGACGACGCTGCTGAAGATTCTCGCCACGCTCGTGCGCCCCACGCGCGGCACCGCTGCCGTCGCGGGACACGACTGCGCCCGGGACGCCGAGCGGGCTCGCCCCCATATCGGGCTCGTGGCGCACGGCTCGTACGTCTACGAGGACCTGACCGCCCTCGAGAACCTGAAATTCTGGACCACGCTCGCGGGGCTACGCCCGACGGCCGCCGCGCTCGCCGGGGCGCTCGCCCGCGTCGAGCTCGAGCGGGCCGCGGACGAGCGGGTCCGAACCTTCTCGGCGGGCATGAAGCGCCGCCTGTCCCTCGCGCGGTTCGTGCTGGCGCGGCCCAGCGTGCTGCTGCTCGACGAGCCGTTCGCCGGTCTCGACCAGCGCGCCAAGAAGTGGCTGGAAGAGCACCTGGCGTCCTTCAAGGCGGGCGGCGGCGCGATCCTGATGGCGACCCACAGCTTCGGCCGCGAGCTCGCGGCCGCCGATCGGCTCGCCATTCTCGCCGGCGGTTCCATCGCGCTCGACACGCCCCGGGGCTCCCTGTCGGCCGACGACGTGCAGCGACTCTACGTCCTGCACACGGAGGACGCGCCCTGAGCTTCGCGCGGCGGGCGTTCATCGTGGTGTGGAAGGACCTCCTCGTCGAGCGGCGGTCGAAGGAGACGCTCAACGCCCTGTTCTTCTTCGCGCTCCTGCTCCTCTTCGTCTTCCAGTTCGCCGTCGGACCCGACCGCGAGCGGCTGGCCGGAACGCTGCCCGGCCTGCTGTGGCTCGGCTTCATCCTGACCGGGCTGCTCGGGCTCGGCCGCACGTTCGTGGTCGAGCGCGAGAACGACTGCTGGGAAGCGCTGCGCCTGGCCCCGGGGGACAAATCCGCGATCTACGTCGGCAAGCTCGCCGGAAATCTCCTGCTGATGCTCGTGGTCGAGGCCATTCTGGTGGCGCTCTTCGGCATCTTCTTCAACCTCGATCTCGCCGGAGTGCTGCCGGCGCTGGCCGTCGTCATCGGCCTGGGCACGGTCGCCTTCGCCGCCGTCGGCACGCTGTTCGCCGCGATGACCTCGCAGGTGCGCGCTCGCGAGCTCCTGTTTCCGGTGCTCCTCCTGCCCGTTCAGGCTCCGGTGCTGCTGGCAACCGTCAAGGCGACGGAAGCGGTGCTGCTCGGCGAGCCGCTCGGGAGCGTCGCGCACTGGCTCAAGCTTCTGGCGGCCGCGGACGTCATCTTCGTCGCCGTCGGCGTGCTCACCTTCGACTTCGTGCTGGAGGGCTAGGCGGGCATCATGCGTGTCGTCGGTGGCGTGACGCTCGTGGCGCTCGCGGCCGGCCTCGTGATGGCCTTCGGCGTGGCGCCGCGCGAGATGACGCAGGGCAACGTGCAGCGCATCATGTACCTGCACGTGCCGAGCGTGTGGGTCGCGTACCTCGCCTTCGCCGTCGTGCTGGTCGCCTCGATCGTCTACCTGGCGCGCGGGCTCGAGGGCGCCGACCGGCTGGCGCACGCGTCGGCGGAGGTCGGCGTGCTCTTCACCGGGCTCACGATCGCGACCGGGTCGATCTGGGGCAAGCCGACGTGGGGCATCTGGTGGACGTGGGACGCGCGGCTCACGAGTGTCTCGATCCTGTTCGTGATGTACCTCGGCTATCTCCTGCTCCGCGGCATGATCGAGGACCCCGACCAGGGCGCCCGGTACGCCGCGGTGGTCGGCATCGTCGCCGCGTTCAACATTCCGCTCGTGCACTTCTCCGTCTACTGGTGGCGGACGCTCCACCAGCCGCCGTCGTTGATGAAACCGGGGCCCGGAACCATGCCGGGCGTGATCGTCGCGGCCCTCATGGTGAACTTCGTGGCCTTCTCGCTCCTGTACGTCTATTTCGTCGCGAAGCGGGTCCGCCTGCTCCGGCGCGAGTCGGAGGCGGCAGCCTGATGCCCGACAACTGGGGCTTCGTGCTCGCGGCCTACGGGCTCGCCGCGGTCGTGCTGGTCGCCTACTGGCGCCGGCTCGTCCGCCGCGAGCGCGCGCTCCCGGGTCAGAGCAGCCGGTCCACCGCGAGGCGCCCGTGAACCGCCGGGGCAAGTTCATCGTCGGAGGCGCCGTCATCGCCGCCGCGCTCGCCTACATGATCTACGCCGGGGTCACCCAATCGGCCGTCTACTTCGTCACGCCGGCCGAGCTGCGCGCCGAGGCGGTCCCGGGCAAGGCGTACCGGCTGGGCGGCATGGTCGTCCCCGGATCGCTCAAGTGGGATCCCCACGCGCTCGATCTGTCGTTCACGCTGTCCGACGGCACCGCCACCGTCCCCGTCCGCCACAAGGGCACGCCGCCCGATCTCTTCGGCGAGGGGCGCGGCGCCGTGGTCGAGGGCAGCTGGTCGGCGCAGGGATACTTCAGGGCGAGCCTGATCATGGCGAAGCACTCCGAGGAGTACAAGGCGCCCCACGACACGTCGCAGGCGGGCTATCAGGAGCTCATCAAGACGCTCAAGGGTGACGGACGATGACGGCCGACGTCGGCTTCGGCATGACCGTCGTCGCGCTCGTGCTGGCGGTCTACGGCGGCGTCGCCGCCGCGCTCGGCGCCCGTACCGGACGCTCCGCGCTGGTGGAGTCCGCCCAGCACGCGGCGCTCGGAATCTTCACCCTGGTCACCGCCTGCTTCGCCCTCTTGACCTACGCGTTTCTCACGTTCGATTTCTCGATCCGGTACGTGGCGTCCAACACCAACCTCGGCACGCCGTTCTACTACCGCATCACCGGGGTCTGGGGCGCGCTCGAGGGCTCCATCATCCTCTGGTCCTGGATGCTGGCCCTCTACACGCTGATCCTGATCGTCCGCCACCGGGAGGGTGCGCGCGAGCTCTACCCGTGGGCGCTCGCGACCATGCTCGGCATCCTCGCCTTCTTCCTCCTCGTGATGACCGTCGCCGCGTCGCCGTTCCAGCGACAGCTTCCCGTGCCGGCCGACGGTCGAGGCCTCAATCCGCTGCTCGAGGACACGGGGATGATCACGCACCCCGTCGCGCTCTACCTGGGCTTCACCGGGTTCACGGTCCCCTTCGCCTTCGCGATGGCCGCGCTCGCCGCCGGGCGTGTCGGCGACACGTGGCTCGTGCTGACGCGGCGGTGGACGATCGTCGCCTGGTACTTCCTCTCGCTCGGCCTCCTGATCGGCGGCTGGTGGAGCTACCACGTGCTGGGCTGGGGCGGCTACTGGGCGTGGGATCCCGTCGAGAACGCCGCGTTCATGCCCTGGCTCACCGGCACCGCGTTCCTCCACTCGGTGATGATCCAGGAGCGCCGGCGCATCCTGAAGCTGTGGAACATCGTGCTGGTCATCCTGACCTTCGGGCTGACGCTGTTCGGCACGTTCCTCACGCGCTCCGGGGTGATCGCCTCGGTCCACGCCTTCACGCAGGGATCGATCGGCGCGCTGTTCCTGGGATTCCTAGCGCTGGTCATGCTGACGGCGCTCGGTCTGGTCGCGTGGCGCTGGGACGCGCTCCGCTCGCAGGGCAACCTCGACTCCGTCGTCTCGCGCGAGTCGGCGTTCCTCCTGAACAACGTCCTGCTCGTGGCGGCCGCCTTCACCGTCTTCTTCGGCACGGTCTTTCCGCTCTTGTCGGAGGCGCTCCGGGGCGTCAAGGTCAGCGTCGGCGCGCCGTTCTTCAACCAGGTCAACGTGCCGCTGTTCCTGTCCCTGATCTTCCTGATGGGGGTCGGACCGCTGATCGCCTGGCGCCGGGCCTCCCTCGAGAACCTGAAGCGGAACTTTCTCTGGCCGGTCGTGCTCGGCGTCGTCGCGGCGGCGATCGCGTTCGCGCTGGGCGTCCGGTCGGCCCTGGCGGCGCTGACGTTCGCCACGACCGTCTTCGTTGCCGCCACCATCACCGTCGACATCGTGCGGGCGACGCGGGCTCGCCTGCGCGTCGGCGAGCGCCTCTTCCCGGCCGTGGGCGGGCTCCTACGGCGGCACAACCGCCGCTACGGCGGCTTCGTGGTGCACCTGGGCATCCTGATCATCGCGCTGGGCGTCACCGGATCGCACGCGTGGTCCGTGCAGACCGAGACGACGCTTCGGCGCGGGGAGACCGCGGAGCTGGCCGGGTATCGCCTCCGGTTCGACGGGCTCTCCGCCGCCGAGGAGTCGAATCACTTCAAGGTGGTCGGGGCGTTCACCGTCACGAACAGCCGCGCGCTCGGCGTGCTGCGGCCCGCCAAGAAGTTCTACCCGCAGGAGCAAGCGCCCATCGCCTACGTCGACTACCGGCTCGGGCTCAAGGAGGACCTCTACCTCGTCCTCGGTGACTTCGCGCGCGACGGCAGCCAGGCGACCATCAAGGTCCAGGTGAACCGTCTCGTGAGCTGGATCTGGATCGGCGGCGTCGTGCTGACGCTGGGCGCGTTGCTGGCGATCCTTCCGGAGCGGCGCGCATCCGCGTGAGGCGGCTCTGGCGCTGGCTGATCCCGCTCGCCGTCCTGCCCGTTCTGGTGCTGCTCGCCTACGGGTTTCGCATGAGCCCGCGCGACATCCCCTCGCCGCTCCTCGACAAGCCGGCGCCCACGTTCGCGCTCACCACGCTCGAGGGCGCGCCGCTCATGCTGGCGGCGCACCGCGGGAAGGTCGTCGTCCTGAATTTCTGGGCGTCGTGGTGTTACCCCGGATGCTACGAGGAGGCGCCGATCCTCGAGAAGAACTGGCGCGCCTATCGTGAGCGGGGCGTCGTCGTGCTCGGCGTCGCCATCCAGGACAAGCGCGAGGCCGCCGAGAAGTTCGTCCGCGATTTCGGTCTCACCTTTCCCAACGCCCAGGACCTGACGGGCACCGTGTCGGTCGACTTCGGCGTCTACGGCGTGCCCGAGACGTTTTTCCTGGACCGCCAGGGACGCATCCGCGTCAAGCACGTGAGCGCCGTCACCGACGTGGTGTTCCGCGAAACGGTCGAGCGGCTGCTCGCCGAGACGGGAGCCCGGTGAGAGCCGCTCTCCGGCTCCTGGTGGCGGCGGTCGTGGCCGCGGCGATCGCGTCGGCGTCCGCGCAGTCGAAGGCGGTCAGCGAAGAGACCGTCCACGAGGTGGCCGTGCAGCTTCGCTGCGTCGTCTGCCAGAATCTCTCGGTGGCGGATTCACCCTCCGAGATGGCCGGCCAGATGCGCGCGATCATCCGCGAGCGGCTGGCGGCGGGCGAAAGCCCCGACGCCGTCCAGCGCTACTTCGTCCAGCGCTACGGCGAATGGATCCTCCTGTCGCCGCCGCGCCGCGGATTCAACCTCCTCGTCTGGCTCCTGCCGCTCGTCGCCGTCGCGGCCGGGCTCGCCATCGTCGCGATCTTGATCGCGCGATGGACGCGGCGCGCGCGCGGCGCGGCCGAGCCCGTCGTCGTGGACGCGGCGATGAGCGAGCGCATTCGCCGGGAAGTGGAGCGCGGCTCGTGAGCGGGATCCTGGTCGCCACGGTGGTGATCGGCGTCCCGGCGCTGGCCTTCACGCTGTGGCCGCTGCTTCGCGCCGACGCGCGCGGGCGAACCTTCCTCCCGCTCCCCGCCGACCGTCGCCAGCAGCTCGCCGAGGAGAAGCGCGCCGCGCTGGCGGCGCTGCGCGAGCTCGAGTTCGAGCACGGAGCCGGCCACGTCTCGGACGCCGACTACGCCGACCTGTGCCGGCGGTACGAAGGCGAGGCCGCCCTCATCCTGACCGAGATGGACCGGCTGGGCCCGGCGGAGCCCGCGCCGCCGAAGATCGAGCCGCGCGAGCTCCGCGGCTCGGCGTGGCGTCATCCCCTGACGCTCGCGGCGGGCGCGGCGCTTCTCGTCACGTTCGGCATCGTGGTGGGCGCCGGCATCGTCCGGTACACCCAGCCCGATCCCATGGCCGGTGAGCCGCTGACGGGATCACGGCCGCTCGCCGCGCTGCCCTCGGAGAGTCCGTCGGCGACGGCCGGGCTGCCGCCGGCGCCGGGCGGGACGGGACGCGTGGTGCCGCCGGAGGTGCTTCGCGGCATGCTGCAGGCTGCGCGCGCCAGTCTCGCCGAGGGCCGATACGGCGAGGCGATCGCGGCGTACCAGGCGGTCCTCAAGCGCGATCCGAAGAACGTCGATGCCATGACCCACCTCGCGCTCATCGTGGCGATCGGCGGAGGGCCCGAGCACGTCGACCGCGCGCTCGAGACGTTCGAGCGGGCCCTGGCGCTCGATCCCAGCTATCTGCCGGCGCTGCTCTACCGGGGCCAGGTGCTCTACGAGATCAAGAAAGACACGGGCGCGGCGATTCGCTCCTGGGAGAAGTTCGTCGCCCTCGCTCCGCCCGGCGAAGACCGCAACCGCGTCGCGAAGATGATCAAAGAAGCCGGCGCAAAGCGCTGACCGGCCGCCGCGGGCGGAACCGGACGCGGCCGGGGTCGAGACGACCACGCGGCACGCGGGCGCTGCTCCACGGCGGCTGGACTCCATCCGGGCGCGCGGCGTCCGCCGCTCGCATGACGGGAACGGGTCCCTTCGACCCCGGCCGCGTCCGGTTCCGCCCGCGGCGGCCGGTCAGCGGCGCTCGGGGATGTTGAAGGTGCGTTCGTGCTTGAGGGGGAGCGAGAGCAGGTCGTCACCCTGATACGTGATCAGGGGCCAGCTCCAGCGCACGCCGACGTCGAGCGTCGGTCCCTGGTCGGACACCGACACGCTCCGCTCGTCGATCTTGATTCCGCTCTGCGCCACCTTCTTCGCGATCTCGTCTCGAATCCGGGTCGCCCGCTCGTTGCGATCGCCCCGCGACGCGCGCTCGACGACGACTTCCTCGACGACGCCGGTGACTTCCAGGTACGACCAGACGGTCATCGCACCGGTGTAGAAGACGTAGACACAGAAGATCGCGACGAAAACCCAGAAGAGGGCCTTCATCCGGCTCCGCCCGGGATGTAAACCCAGATCTTGGCGGCCGCCGGCACGCCGAGCGCGATGGTCTGGCCGTCACCCGACGCCGTGATGGTCCCGGCCCACGGCGCGACCTCGGTGATCTTGAGTCGCCGGCCCGGCCGCACGTCGTTGCGCCAGAGATGCTCGAGGAGCTTCTTGTCCGCCTCCGCCTCCTCGGTGATGCGCTCGACGACGACCGTCATGCCCTCCTTCGCCTGGGCGAGGGGGAAGGGCTCGACCTTCGGCGGCTTGGCCATCCCCGGAATGGGATTGCCGTGCGGGCAGGTGCTCGGCATCCCCAGAAGCTCGGCGAGCCGATCCTCGACCCGGGGCGAGAGCGCGTGCTCGAGGCGGTGCGCCTCCTCGTGCGCGTCGGTCCAGTTGAGGCCCAGCGTATCCGTGAGCCAGCGCTCGAGGAGCCGGTGACGCCGGGCCATCACCTCGGCGATCTGACGCCCCTTCGGTGAGAGCGTCAGCTGCTTGCCGCGCCCGATCTTGACGTAGCCGCCGCGCGCCATGCGATGGATCGCCTCGGTCACGGCGGGCGCCGAGATCGCCATGTGCTTGGCGAGCCGGGCGCCGATCACCGGCTTGCCGCTGCCGGCCAGATCGTAGATCGCCGCGAGATAGTCCTGAACGGACGCCGTGGTGTCCGTGGTGTTGGCGTTGGCGCTGACCTTGAGGATTGACGATCGTGGCATGTTAAGCCTACCTAAGAGAAGACTCGGTTGCTCGTCAGTATAGCGTTACTCGAATTCGGGCGCCAAGAAAGGAGCGTCGTGCGCGGTCCATCCTGGGCGTGGGCGGTCGCGGCCGTCGCCATCGCCGCGCTGGTCGCGGTGCCGAGCCTGGCCGTCCTCGCGTCGCTCGCGAATCCGGCGCACGAGATCTGGGCTCATCTCTGGCGCACGCAGCTCCCGGAGCTGATCGGCAACACGCTGGCGCTGGTGGCCGGCGTGGGCGCCGGAACGCTCGTCGTGGGCGCCGGCCTCGCCTGGCTGATCGTCACCTATCGCTCCCCCAAGCGCGGTGCTCGAGTGGGCCCTCGTCCTTCCCCTCGCGATGCCCGCGTACGTGATCGGCTTCGCGCTCCTCGGGCTCTTCGACTTCACCGGGCCGGTCCAGGGCGCGCTGCGCCGGTGGATCGGGCCGGGCGCTCGACTGCCGGAATTCCGGTCGTACTGGGGCGTCGTGCTCACGATGACCCTCGTCTTCTATCCGTACGTCTACCTGCTGGCGCGCGCCGCCTTCCGGGAGCAGGGCGCCCCGACGCTCGAGACCGCGCGAAGCCTCGGCCGCTCCCGAGATGCGCGCCTTCGTCGCCGTCACGCTGCCGCTGGCCCGGCCCTCTCTCGTCGCCGGCGTTTCGCTGGCCATGATGGAGGCGCTCGCGGATTTCGGCACCGTCGCCACGTTCGGATACCGAACGCTCACCGAGGCCGTCTATCGTGTCTGGTACGGCATGTTCGATCGAGCCGCGGCGGCCCAGCTCGCGAGCCTGCTGCTGCTCCTTGCCCTCTGCCTCCTCGCCCTCGAGCGGTCGCTCCGCGGCCGAGCGCGATTCACCCAGAACCAGCGCCGCGGTCCCGGGGTGACGCCGCGCGCCCTGTCCGGATGGAAAGCCGCGGCCGCTGCCGGAGCCGGCTTCGCTCCGGCGCGTTCACCTGCCGCTGATGCGCGGCGGGGTGCTGACGGCGCTGATCCTGGTGTTCGTGGAGACGATGAAGGAGATGCCGGCCACGCTCCTGCTACGGCCCTTCGGACTCGATACGCTCGCGGTCGCCGTCTGGGAGCGGACGTCGGAGTCACTCTGGGCGGAGGCCGCCGCGCCGGCCCTCGCGATCGTCGCCGCCGGTCTGGTACCGGTTCTCGTGGTCATCCGCCTCTCGGCCCGGCGCGACTGATCGCCCGCCGCGGGCGGAATCGCCGGCCTCCGGGGAGGTGTTATGCTGCCTTCCATGAAGCGGGCCGACGCCGCGCAGCGAGTAACCGAGCTGCGCGAGCAGATTCACCATCACGACTACCTCTACTACGCGGAGTCGCGGCCCGAGGTCTCGGACGCCGAGTACGACGCCCTCACGCGCGAGCTCCGTGAGCTCGAGGCGAGCTTCCCGGATCTGGTCACCGAGGACAGTCCCACCCAGCGCATCGGCGGGACGCCGACCGATATCTTCAAGCCGGTCGAGCACCACGCCGCCATGCTCTCGCTCGACAACGCGACCACGCCCGACGACCTCCGCGAGTTCGAGGCCCGGATTCGCCGGGCGCTGCCGGGCGCGACATTCGAGTTCGTCTGCGAGCCGAAGATCGACGGGCTCGGCGTCGCCCTCGTGTACGAGGCCGGCCGATTCGTCCGCGGCGCGACCCGGGGCGACGGCCGCACCGGTGAGGACATCACGGCGAACCTCCGGACGATCCGCTCCATTCCCATGGTGCTGCGCGGAGCCCTCGCGGGCGCGGCGGTGCTCGAGGTGCGGGGCGAGGTGTTCATGCCGCGCGCCGAGTTCGCGAGGCTCAATCACACGCTCGAAGAAGCCGGGACGCCGACGTTCGCGAACCCGCGAAACGCCGCGGCGGGCGCGGTGCGCCAGAAGGACCCGGCGGTGACGGCGCGCCGGCCGCTCGACATGTTCCTCTACCACGTGAGCCGCGCCGACGGGCTCGTGTTCGCCTCCCACTGGGACACGCTCGAAGCCCTGCGCGCCGCCGGCTTCAAGACCAACCCGCGGGCCGAGCGCTGCCCGACCCTCGACGCGGTCGTCGCCGGCTGCGAGCGGCTGGAGCGCGACCGGGATTCGCTCGGCTACGACGCCGACGGCGTGGTGGTGAAGGTCGACTCCCTCGAGCAGCAGCGCCGGCTCGGCTCCACGACCCACCATCCGCGCTGGGCGATCGCGTTCAAGTTCGCGGCGCGCCAGGCCAC
>Ga0137403_10000436_pt1 | contig 53517 bp, 52 predicted proteins | sample CZOMad2_1_16fung_FD_122057 | JGI IMG/M metagenome (GOLD analysis project Ga0137403, IMG submission 122057) | Vadose zone soil fungal communities from Angelo Coast Range Reserve, California, USA - CZOMad2_1_16fungal (Hybrid Assembly) | ecosystem: Environmental > Terrestrial > Soil > Vadose zone... | reverse complement strand
CCAAGTACGCAAACATCGAGCCGTGGTTGCGATTGAATCGGGAACGCGTGCAGGATTTGAAGCTCCATCGCTCAGCGCCCAAACGCGTGCTTGATCTCGGTTGCGGAGGCGGATTTTTCCTGTTCATCCTCAAGAACCTCGGCCATTCCGTTGTGGGAATCGACGTCGAGCGCGTCGTTCTTTTCACGGAGTTGCTGGAGCTTTTCGGAGTTCCGCGAGTGGTTTGGAGGATCAGTGCATTCGAGCCGTTACCTGATCTTGGCGAAAAGTTCGATTGGATCACCGCGTTTTCGGTCAACTTCAATCTTTATCATCCGTCGAAGGAACGGTGGGGTACATCGGAATGGGATTTTTTCCTGCACGATTTGCAGGATCACCTCGCCCCGGGTGGCAAAGTGTTTTTTGGGCTCAATCCGGCCTACGACGGTGATTACTACACGCCCGAGCTGCGCGATCTTTTCCTCAACCGAGGCGCAAGTGTCGAGCGGGAGCGAATTTTCTTTGAGCGCGGATTGCGCTTTTGAAGAGTATCTTCGCGCACCCACGGTCGCTGTAGTGTCTGCTGTCCTCAGCGGATATTCGGAATCAGGGCGGACACGAAATCAATGCGCTGAGGACAGCGCACGTTACAGCACTATGGAGTCGACGACGGTGATTCAGCAGGAAATTCGTGAGAGCGATGATGGCGCCAGCGGCGGTGTCGCTCTTCGATTTGCTGCAATTTTTGACGCTGTTCGTCTGTGAGATTGGCAGCCATTTTCCGGTGCGCCTCAGCCATCGTCTCATGAACGCGCCGGGCTGTGTCTCGCCGAATATCTCTGAGTTGCACGGCTGTTTGGTCGATGATCGGCGAAATTTTGGCGAGTTGCTCTGGCGTCAGGTTAAGCTCCCCGCGGAGTCTTTCCTTCATTCGCGCGCCGATTAGCTCAGGCCGATGAAACGCAAAAAAATGATGGCGAGCATATAATCCTCCCAGGAATGCGCCACTGATTCCCCCAGCGACAAACACCAGGATGAATCCCGCAATAAGTTTCCATTGCAACCCGCGGTTCATTTCAAAAACTCATCTTGGATCGCGGAATCCGCGATGGCGAATTCGTTGGTAAAAGATTCACCAATTTCGCGGCTCTGATTCGCTTCACGAACGGCCGCGATTGTCGATATGACGATCACGGCTGTCGATAATAGAGCCACGCGCCGGACGAGCGACATTACACCATTCGCCTTCGGCGCAGCCGCGCGCCAAAGCGCGACGACGCGTGTGTCAAAGCCGAATGGCATTGCAGCCTGGGTTTCTTCGCGCGCCTGCGCGGCAGCTCGCAGCAATCGCTCGATTTTTTCGTCCTTCATTGTTTTTCTTTTGCCGAAATTCTCGCGAGCCGTTGTTTCATTTTTTGCCGGGCTCGGAACGCGCGCACCTTAATTAGTGCGGCACTCCAGCCGGTGATTTTCCGGATCTCTTCGACCGAACGTCCCTGCAAGTATAGCAAATCGATCGCCAGCCGCTCGACCGGTTTCAGCGCGGTCAAAAGATGCTCTACCAGCTGGCGCGAAGCGAACCGCTGGTCGGGGGACAGCTCTCCGGATGAAGTGGACAGATTCTCAACCACCGCCAGCTCTTCTTCACTCAAATCACCATGCCGCAACTCAGGCCGCAATTTCTCCGACTCAATCTGGTTCAGGCAAGTGTTCACCGCGATGCGCGAAACCCAATGCTCAAGCGGCACCTTGCCCGAAAATTGAGATAATCTCTGGAAAACTTTGATGAAAATCATTTGGCAAAGATCCTCCTCCGCCGTCCGGCGCGCCCGATGGGTCCGGACGATTTTGGCAACCATCGGATAAAGCTGCCGCACCAGCGCGCGAGCTGCCTCATCATCATGTTGAAGCGCAGCCTGAACCAGCGCGCTTGCATCAGAATCGTCCATGTAATCAAGAGCGCATCCACACCATTACCAATGACCGGCAATGGCGCGTTGCGGTTACAAGTTTGTATGTAGATGCGCTTGTGCCAAGCGCGCGAATCGCTGATTCGGGCATTCGCAGCGGCGGGCGTTACAACTGGCGCGCGAAATAAAAAGTTGTAACCGCTGCTCCGCGCGGTCGGTCATCAACTTGAAGCGCAGAAAAGCGCCCAGGGAAAATAAGAAAGGAAAAAAATCAAACAATGAAGCGAAACCTATTAGCAGTTGTAGCCGCTGGTGCGATCGCGCTTGGCGGCTTTGTGATTGTGCAGGCACAACCTGGCCCCGGCCACGGCGGATTCGGGGGCGGGCACGGCCACGCGTTCGGCCTTCGGGGCATCGCTGATAAGTTGGACCTGACATCTGAGCAACAGACCAAGGTTCAGCCGATCCTTGATCAGGCCAAACCGCAAATCGCCGCCATTCATCAGGAGGCGATGCAGAAAGCAAAAACGGTGATCGACAGCACGCTGTCGCAAATCCGACCGTTACTCACGGCGGATCAGCAGACGAAGCTCGATGCCATTCAAAAGGCGCATCAGGACATGATGAATGCCAGAAAAGAACTGCACGACGCGATACAGGAATAACCTCCAGTTTGGGGAGCAATGGGGAACGGCGGCGATCCTGAAACGGTCGCCGCCGTCTTTTTTCAGCCAAGAATCCGCCGCGCACGCGATATATGCATATTCGGCAACCTGGTGACGGCGAACAGGGCGCACGGCGTTCGAATGCCTGGGACCTCAGCCTTGTTTCTTTTTCAAGGAAAACAAAACCATGATAACGCCGAGTGCTGCCGCAATCGCGGCCGCGGTGAAACCGACGGTCGAGATTTCGGCGCGGGAATGAAAACTTTCTTTCAGCCGTGCAGCAAGGCCGATCAGAAAGAATAGAAATCCCAGGCAGACTAGGATTAAGCCGACTGCTCTTTGATCATCGGAAGACATTCTCATCGCCGGAAGCAATCAAATACAATCGCGAGACAGAATTCAAGTGCGTTGTCTGAAAGCAAGGAGTTAATTGGCTGGTGTGCTGGATTAGGCCGCTAAGTTTTGGGCTGTTTGCTCTGTTGATTGTTGATCTTCGGCTCAACTCCCAGATCGATCGCATTACGGGAAAGAATTTCGCCACGCGATCGGAAGTTCTGGCGCTGCATGGAATGGTCTGCACAAGCGTGCCGGCGGCCACGCAGGTGGGAATCGACATCTTGAAACGCGGTGGCAGCGCAGTGGACGCGGCGATCGCTGCAAACGCAACTTTAGGTTTGATGGAGCCTGTCTCCAACGGAATCGGCGGCGATTTGTTCGCAATCGTTTACAGCGCGAAGGAAAACAAGCTCTACGGAATCAACGGGAGCGGACGTTCGCCGCTCGGTTTGAGTTACGACCAAATGAAAGCCGAGCTGGCAAAACTACATCGAGAAACGATCCCACCGACAGGCATGTTGCCGATCAGTGTGCCCGGAACCGTGGACGCCTGGGCGGAGCTGCACAAAAGATTCGGCAAACTGAAGCTGAGTGATGACCTCGCGCCTGCGATTCGATATGCCGAAGACGGGTTTCCGGTCACCGAACTGATCGCCTATTATTGGGCGTTTGGGCCGCGTCTGTATAAAGGGGTGCCCGGCGCATTTCTCGACACCTACACGCTCGACGGCAAGGGCCGTACTCCTGCAAAAGGCGACATTTTCAAAAATCCAGCCCTCGCGAAGACGTTGCGGCTGATCGGTGAAAAAGGTCGCGACGTTTTTTATAAAGGAGAAATCGCGGACAAGATCGACGATTTCATGCGGGCTAATGGCGGCTTTCTGCGAAAAGCCGATTTCGAGAAACATACATCGACATGGGTCGAGCCGGTCTCGACGAACTATCGCGGTTATGAGGTGTTTGAATTGCCGCCGAACGGTCAGGGCATCGCCGCACTGCAAATGCTAAACATTCTGGAAGGATTCGATCTGCGGGCGATGGGACGCAATTCACCGGAGACCCTGCACACCATGATCGAAGCGAAGAAAATCGCGTGGGCCGATCGAGCGAAATTTTACGCGGATCCCGCCTTTACAAAAATTCCTCTGACCGGTCTTCTTTCGAAGAAATACGCAGCAGAGCGTCACAAATTGATTGACCCGAATCGCGCGGCCAAAACTGTAGAAGCAGGCGTGCCGCTTGCGAATCCGACAACCTCGCAGCCGACACGGCTGCCACCACAGCTGGACCACGGCGATACCATCTATCTTTGTACGGCTGATGACGAAGGCAACATGGTCTCGCTCATTCAAAGCAATTACCGCGGGATGGGTAGCGGCATCGTGGTGCCCGGGCTCGGGTTCATGTTTCAGGATCGCGGTGAACTTTTTTCAATGGACCCGCAGCACGCGAATGTTTACGCGCCGGGCAAACGTCCTTTTCACACCATCATTCCCGGATTCGTGATGAAAGATGCAAAACCATGGGAAACATTCGGGGTCATGGGCGGCGGGATGCAACCGCAAGGTCACGTCCAAGTGCTCACGAACCAGATCGATTTCGGTTTGAACGTGCAGGAAGCAGGCGACGCGTCGCGCTGGCAGCACGAAGGCGACAACGAACCGACCGGCGAAAAGATGACGCAATCAGGTGGATACGTGGAAGTCGAAAGCGGTATTCCGTACGAGACGGTGCGCGAACTGCGCAAAAAAGGTCACGACGTGCGTTTTGATGTAGGCGGTTACGGCGGTTATCAGGCAATCAAAGTTGAAATGCATGATGGCCAGCGCGTCTATGTCGGTGCCAGCGAATCGCGCAAGGACGGGATGGCAGCCGGCTATTGATTCGCGAGGCTGAGAAGAAATATTTATCGCGTAGAATTATTTTTGCTGCGCTTTGAGCTGGGCGAGCTTTTCCTGGGCGTCGGTGACGTCCGATTTTTGTGCGATGCCGAGCTTAAGGAGTTTTTGTTGACGACGTAAGTTTGCTTCCGCGGCTTCGAGCTCCGCGCGCTCACGCTTTGCCGCTGCGACTTGCGCGGCTTCGGTTAATTGCGCCAGCACCGTTTTCATTGCTTCCAGCTCATCCTTGGTAATATCACCAACTGCGAGTTGAGATTCTTCGGCAGCAACTTCTTCTTTTGCTCGAGCGACTCGCGCATTGGCAAGATCGGACTCGCACCGCACCATCTTTAACAAACGTTGCTCCACTTCCACTTTTGCGAGCACGCCAATTTTGTAGAGACGTTCCGCTCCTTCGGCATTTCTCTTTGCGCGTTCCAATTGTTTCTCCAGACGCGCAACGTCGGCATCAGGCAGCGGTTCATCCGAGAGGTTTTGCTTTAATATCGGCGGCTCGATATCGAACGCCTCCGGCTCTTCGGTTTTATTCCCCGGCGACTGATCCGCAGCCAGCGTCAGCATCACCGTTGCGAGAAGCGCGACCGGCAACGCAACTCCGCGGATCATGCTGCGAGTTTATCACAAAACTTCGAGCGTTGACACGATTGGCTGCGATGTGGTGGAACGCGTTGTGCTCAACACGTTGGAATACGGCTCTGCCGCCTGATACTTGCGCGACGATTATTTAGGCATCGTCTTGAGGACAAGGCGATCCACCCAGAATTTCTGAAATTTTTCTTTTTATCTGTCGGCTTCCTTCATACAAGACGGCCCCGGAGGAGTTTATAAATCCGGTTAGTCGTCACGTCCTGCTCGGCATCGCTGTTTTAGCATTCATCGTTCCACCGGTATCGGCTGATCTCTTCCCGGCGTCCGGACCCGTTGTTTCAGGGAAGACCGCGCGTCTGCGTTTCGGCCGTGCGGCTGCGCCAAAAAATTCGCCGCTCGGAGTGAAACGCGCGATCTGGGCGGCCAACCAACTTCGCTCAAAGCCGTATCCTTACGGCGGCGGTCACAAATCGTTTGATGACCGGGGTTACGATTGTTCGGGCACGATCTCCTATGCGCTCGGCGCCGCCGGGTTGCTCCCTTCTCCAATAAGCTCAACCGAGTTTCGCAGCTACGGCGAGCGCGGTCCTGGCAAATGGATCACCATCTATGCGCGAGAGGGCCATACTTTCGCCGTCATTGCAGGATTGCGACTCGATACGACGCCGTACGATCATTACACCGGCAAATGGGCGCCGCGCTGGCAAGCCATTTATCGGCCGCCGCGCGGTTTCGACGCTAGGCAGCCAATTGGATTGTAGGGCTTTGTTGCCCTGGATCAGCCGCTGGCATCGATTCTCGCACAAAGGTCACAACGATTCACAACGTTTGCCTGTCATGTCGAGCGGAGTCGAGACATCTCTAAGCATCAATAATCAGAGATTCCTCGACTTCGCTCGGAATGACAAATAGCCGTTAGGACAACAATGACGATTGTGCGACGGATAAGGAGCGTGGATATGCGAATCGTCTCTTTAGTTGTTTTTAGGAATGCGTTGTTGGCAATTTTGCTGGCGGCGTCTTCCGCGTACGCGCAGGAAAAGAACCATGTCACTTCCGAGCAAGTTACCAAGGCCATCCAGGAACTCGAAAAACTCGCGCAAAAGCAAATTCAACAAAACGGGGTGCCTGGAATTGCCATCGCGGTCGTATTTCAGGACAAGGTCGTGTACGCGAAAGGATTTGGCGTCCGCGATGTGAACACAAAAACTCCGGTTGACGCGGATACGGTGTTTCAGCTCGCGTCGGTTTCCAAACCGATTGGCTCGACTGTGGTCGCTGAGCTGGTCGGCGAAGGAAAGATTACCTGGGATTCAAAGCTCAGCGTGCTCGATCTCGGCTTCGCGATGTTTGATCCGTGGGTCACGCGCGAAATCACCATCCGCGACATGTATTCGCACCGCAGCGGTTTGCCGGATCACGCGGGCGATCTGCTCGAGGACCTCGGGTTTACGCGCTCAGAAATTTTACATCGCCTCCGGTACCAACATCCCGACAGTAGTTTTCGTTCGCATTACGCCTACACAAATTTCGGAATGACCGAAGCCGCCGTGGCCGCGGCAAAGCCGTATGGGGCCGAATGGGAAACGCTCTGCCAGGAAAAATTATTCAAGCCGCTCGGCATGACTTCGACCAGTTCGCGATATGCCGATTTTGTGGCGCGCTCAAACAAGGCTTTAGGACACGTGCTGGTTGACGACAAATGGGTGCAAAAGTTCAAGCGCGATCCCGACGCGCAATCGCCTACGGGCGGAGTGAGCTCTTCGGTAAACGACGTGGCGAAATGGCTGCGCCTGCAGCTGGGGAATGGAAAGCTCAATGGCAAACAACTCGTTGACGAAAAAGCGCTGGCCGAAACGCATCATCCGCAGATGCGCACAGGTTTTAATCCGTTCACGGACTTGCCGACTTTCTACGGCTTGGGATGGAATGTTGGCTACGATCAGGAGGGTCGGTTGCGCTTGAATCATTCGGGTGCGTTTGACCTCGGGGCGGCGACTTATGTGAATCTCGTCCCGGCTGAGCGACTTGGCATTGTCGTTCTCACCAACGGTTACCCGATCGGTTTGGCAGAGGGATTGGGAACGATCTTTGTGGATGTCGCGCTATACGGCAGGTCTACACAGGACTGGTTTACTCTTTACAAGCAGGTGTACTCAAATCCGGCAGCAACTGGCACTGTACTCGGCTTTGATTATTCCAAACCGCCGGCGGCACCAGGCCCTGCGCTGAAAAACAGCGTCTACGTGGGCAAATATGCGAACGATTTCTTTGGCGAGATCTCCATCATCGAAAAAGACGACGGGCTCGCGATTGTCGAAGGCCCGCAAAGCAAAATCTTTCCGATGAAACATTATCAGCGCGACACCTTCACGTATCAGACCGCAGGCGAAAACGCGGTTGGCGTAAGCGGCATCACATTCACCATCGGTCCCGATGGCAAAGCGACACAGCTGCTGGTGGAAAACCTTAACGCGCACGGCGAGGGAACTTTCAAGCGCGTTCCAAGACCAGAACGCACGGCACAGAGTACGGCGCCGGTTCCGACGTCAGGTAATTTTGCCGGTCTCATCGATATCGGCGCTGGCCGCAAGATGTATCTCGAGTGCCGCGGCTCGGGCAGTCCGACGGTGATTCTCGAGTCCGGTTACAGGAATGACGCCGATATTTGGAGCGCCGAGCTTGAGCCCGGAACGACGACCGTATTTCCGCAGGTTGCCAGGTTCACGCGGGTTTGCGCCTATGATCGTCCGGGAACTTTTCTTGACGCGAATCATTTGAGCCGGAGTACGCCGGTCCCCATGCCGCGCACCGCGCGCGACATCGTTTCCGATCTTCATACCCTGCTTGAGACGGCGCAGGTGACCGGGCCATACGTGTTCGCCGCACACTCCTTTGGTGGTATCTTTGCCCGCTTATACGCCTCCACGTACCCGAACGAGGTCGTTGGAATGGTTTTGGTTGATGCGCTATCTGAAAAAGTGAGGTCCGGCCTAACACCCGAACAGTGGAAGTTTTACGTGAACTTTGGATTTACCCAACCGCCGCCGGGACTCGAAAAATACAAAGAGATCGAGACGCTGGACGTAAATGCCAGCTTGGATCAGATGAAAGAGGCCGCTATCGCAAAATCGCTCCGCCCGATCCCTGTTTTTGTCCTGACGCAAGGCCATCCCTTCGACCTCAGCCCGTGGCAGCCGTTGCCCGCCGATTTTCCCGGAGCACTGGACAAGGCATGGCACGCGGCACAGGATGCGCTGGCGACACTTGTACCAACTGCCGGGCACAAAATCGCCACCAACAGCTCGCATTATATTCAAGTTCAGGAACCACAACTGGTGATTGACGCAATCAAGCAGGTTGTCGTAGCAGTCCGCAATCCGTCCACGTGGACGGCCGCGCATTAAGTCAATTGTGACTGCGGTGTCACAAAATTTTGATTTCTCGCCATCGGAGTTGCGCCAGTTACGCGGTTTGAAAACGCCAGCCGGCGTTCAGAAGTTTCTCGACGATTTGCCTTATAACCTGAGTTACACCGCGCGATCGCCGAAAAAAGTTCTGCAGGATCGCACTGCATCATGTCTCGAAGGCGGAATTTTCGGCGCGGCTGCACTCCGCGTTTTGGGATTTCCACCGCTCATTTTTGATTTGGAAGCGGAACAAGACACCGACCATGTCGTCGCGATTTTCAAGGTGCGCGGCCACTGGGGCGCGGTAGCTAAATCCAACTTCACCGGCTGTCGGTATCGCGAGCCGGTGTATCGCAGCCTGCGCGAGCTGGCCATGAGTTACTTTAACATTTACTTCAACCTGCGCGGCGAACGCACACTGCGGCGCTATTCACTCCCGGTGAATCTGGCGCGCTTCGATCATCTTCACTGGATGACGACCGAAAAACCCATCTGGTTCATCGCCGAATATCTGTGCGAGATCCCGCACATTTCTTTGCTGACACCGGCAATGAAAAAAAACCTCACTCGCGTGGACCGACGCACGCTTCGGGGCGAAATGGTCGGCCACAGAACAAGATAGATTTGTTAGCATCGAGCAAATTGGGCTTGTCCCGGTCGGACCCGCCGTTAAAAGGAGAAGCCACGGCTTCCTTCTACGAGGATTCCTCCGACAAAGAGCGGAAATGCACAAGCAAACACACATGAAGCAACCCTTGGCGAAAATCGCCACACTTGTTGGCGGATGGTTACTGACTTTCGCGCTGTCCATCGGTCATGCCGAATCCGATGCCCCGGTTGAGAACGTCACTCGCAGCCCACTCGGAACATTTCGTATCGAGGAACAATCCGGGAAGGCATGGATCATCCCGACGGCAGAGCCTGCAAAGCGCGTGGCGCTGGGAGATACCTCGGGCATGGGGCCATTCTTCATTTCTCCGGACGAGCGGTGGATTTGCGCAAAGTTGCATTCTCACAGCCAACTGGAGGGGGTGATGCTTTATCGGCGCAAGGCCGGTTTCCAATTCGAATTGGTGACGACCGACGAGTGCGAGATGAGCGGCCAACCTCCCGATTGGGACTTTGACTCCGGTGATCGCTTTGTAGACACATCCGATTGGAAGGACACTGCTGGAGTGCATGATTACTTCGTCGCCTGGAGCGCAGACTCGGCGCGACTTCTCGTGGAAAAAAGAATACGGGGGCGCAATGCAACCGGCGAACGGGTCGTCAGTCGTGATTTCTTCTATTTCAATCTGCGCCGCGGCAAACTCGAACACGCGAGATATCTTCGCAGGCTAAGCCGAACATTACCGAGCGAAGAAGCGGAAAAGTATGTCGTGCCAGGCTTTGCCGAACCTCTCGATCCGCTGCAGCCGGAGAAGGAAATTCTCGCTCGCTACAAAGCGGCCGAACAGCAGCTCAACAAGAGCTTTCCAGCAGTTCTCGATTTAGATACTTCAGAAGAAGAGAAAGCCGAAGATCGGAACTATCAGCGTCTCTGGCTCAAGGCCCGTGACTCGGATGCCGAAGCATTCGCCGCCCTAGGATCCAAGGCGCAACGCCGGTGCCGGAAACTGCAATACTTGGCCGATGCCACGGAGAACCGCGCTCAAGATTTGGAGAAGTATCTGGAGAATCACTTACGGAATGAGGATTGACTCCCGTGCCTACGGCGCGTTTTGGAAAAAGCCGTTTTCGAAAGTCGGTTGAAACGGGCCGGGCTCGGTGTCGCCGATTCGAAATCGGGGACTCACCTCGAATTGAGTAGCGCAATGAATTTCGATATCGACCTTGCCGCATTTTGCCAGTGACGCGCGCACCGTCTCCAGCGCCAGCGCGGGCGTGTTGCAATCGCGGCTGAGATGTCCCAGCACAACGCGCTCGATTTTTCCCGACAACAATTGCTCGATCACGCCTGTCGCAGCCGTGTTCGACAGATGACCGTGCCGCGATTGGATTCGCTGTTTCACCGGCCACGGCCGATGCGTGTCGTTCTGCAAAAGTTTTTCGTCGTGATTGGTCTCGATGACCAGCGTTTGCACCTGGCGCAATCGTTCCACGATCAATTTCGTTACGTATCCGAGATCGGTGACGAACCCGAGGCTGCCTGAGCCGGCGCAAAAAACGAACCCGAGCGGATCAACCGCGTCGTGCGGCACGGGAAATGTCTGCACGGTGATGTCGCAGATCGAAAACTCGGCGCCAGTTCCAAAGATTCGCCAGTTACGATGCTGTTCGACTGAGCTGTCGCAACGAACTGCTTCTGCTGTCAGCGCGTTGCAATAAATCGGCACATCAAATTTGCGGCAAAGAACTTCAAGGCCACAGATGTGATCACCGTGTTCGTGCGTGAGAAGCACGCCATCGAGTTGCTCTGGAGTCACGCCGCAATGCTCCAGACGCAACACCAATTGCCGCGCGCTCAGCCCGCCATCGACAAGAATCTTGCAGTGATCGGTTGCGATGAGGGCGCTGTTTCCCGCGCTCCCGCTGCCGAGCATGGTCAAGCTGAACACGGGTCTTAAGGTATCCGCGTGATTTCAGTTTGCGCAAACGGAAACAATGAGAATGACCCGCCTTCGCTCAGGCTTCGGCGTGGCAGGCGAAGCACGAAGAATTCTGGGAAGCGCACGGCTCGACATGATACGCACGCACAAGTACATTCGCGCCGGTTGAAAGCCGGGGTTTTCATCTTCATCGCGCCAATCACCGCGTTGTTAGCAGGCACGGGCTACGCTGCGTCGCCGGATGTACCTGCTGCAGACACCAGCGCACTGGATTTCAAGCAATGGGGCCTGGTTGCGATCCAGGATGGCGGGCGTCGCAAACCGGTGGACACATTTGCAAAGGAGACGTTGGTCCGGATCACAGGAAAATCCACATACATAGACAAGAGCGGCAGGAGATGGCAGCCGAACGATTTCGTTTTGTCGGCGCTGCTCGAAACGCATGACTGGAAAAACGAGCCGATGGTGCTCGTCTCCTTCGGCAATCTGAAAGAACAACTCGGGCTCGATAAAACGCAGCGGCGATTTTCGTTTACCCAACTGGCAGGGTCAGCTGAGCTACAGCGGCTCGCAAACGAGGCTCAGGCAGCGAAGCGCGCCGAAAAACCGCTCGATCGAGTGCAACAGGAAGCATTGGGCGTGAGCGATCGGCTTACCCTTTTTTCCCGTGTCTTGGATGGAAGCGCATTGCTGATCATCCCTGCTCCGACAAACGAAACGGACACGTGGATTGATCCATCGGGATGGTCGAAATATTACTCCGAAGCGCAATTTGCCCCGGTCCAGGCTCAATTGCAGATACTCGCCATTGCGTATGTCAAGGACGATGCATTTAACTTCAGCCGCGGCGCTAATCAGCTTCGCGAAAATTTGCGCGTATTGAGCCCATCAATCTATCCACGGGAACGACAGTTACGATTGGAATATTTTTATAACCACTTCGAGAGTTTTTATCGCGCCATTTGGTGCTACGGCATTGCGCTCGTGGTTCTCATCGCAGCACAGTTGCGCAAGCGTGGACGCGCGCTTCAAAACATCGGTGTCGGAGTTGCGCTGCTGGGTCTCGCGTTTCAAGCAGCTGGGATCGTGATGCGCTGCATGATTGCTGGCCGGCCGCCGGTCACGAACATGTATGAATCGATCATCTGGGTGTCGTTCGCCGTCTCACTTTTTGCGATGATCTTTTTCGCGCGCTACCGGGCGTCTGTATACTTGTTGGCGGCATTGCCGGTCACGCTCATCGCACTTTTGCTTGTGCATCAAATGCCGATCGCAATGCCATCAAGCATCGATCCGCTGGTCCCGGTGTTGCGCGATAATTTCTGGCTAACTGTTCATGTGCTAACCATTACTTTGAGCTACGCGGCGTTCGCACTGGCAATGGGGTTCGGTCATATCCTGCTCTGGCGATATGCGCGCAATCCCGCCGCGGCGCGCGTGGATGCGCCGATGCATTTCTGGCTCTATCGCGTGCTCCAGCTCGGCGTGCTATTGCTCGCCGCAGGCACAATTCTCGGAGGCGTGTGGGCAAATTATTCCTGGGGAAGGTTCTGGGGCTGGGATCCAAAAGAAACGTGGGCGCTAATCGCGCTGCTTTGTTACATCCTGGCGCTGCACGGCCGGCTCGCAGGTTGGTGGACGCAATTCGGTCTGGCAGTTGCGAGCGTTGTTTGTTTTCTCGCCGTGTTGATGGCGTGGTACGGCGTGAACTTCGTTTTGGGCAAAGGTCTGCATAGCTACGGATTTGGCATCGGCGGCGAAACGTACGTGGCGATATTTGTGCTTCTTGATCTTTTGTTCGTTGCGTTTTCGATCTGGCGATATCGTACCAGCAAATCGGCTGTTGCTGCAGCAGACGAAATCCAAGGTGAGCGCGTAACGGTCTAGGTGCGAACGTGGCTACAGTTCGCCGCGGTCAGCGCCCGCGGCTACAGGTTCGCGATCAGAGCGTCAATAAACTCGCGGGGCGTTTCCGCTTCGAGCAGTGCTGATCGCGTCGCGTCATCTTTTAACAGCCGCACGAGCGTGCCGACGCAAACCAAATAGTCGTGCACCAGGCGTTCCGGCACCCCGATCACAAAAATCAATTGCGCACGTTGTTGATTTGCGCCGATTGGAATCCCGGCACGGCTGCGCCCAATGCCGACGACGATTTCCTCTACCAGATCGGTTCGGGCATGAGGAAACACGACGCTGTTTTCGAGTGCACTCGGGTGCGTCTGCTCACGCGCGAGGACTTGTTCGAAAAATCTGTCTGCATCGTCGATCTTTCCATTGTGCGCGAGCAACTGAATGATTTCGCGCAGCGCGTTTGGCAGTTTGCGTGAGCGCAGTCGCAGGATGACCTCTTTTTCATCCAGCAGCTCGGGGAGCGCGATAGCCATTAGTGACAGAGATTTATTGGATTATGCGGCAAAGCCAGTTATCCAGTTAACTAACCAGCCGTGGCAACTCAAAACACAGCAGTAGCTCCAAAAGAGGAGCGGACGGTCTCCTTCCAACGGAGCCTTTACGACCCCGGTTACGTCAACGCGATGTCGCATTTTTATCGCGGCGAAATGGGACGTATTATGGTTTGGCGGCAGCGGCTGGACATGACCACTAACTGGGCGATTACTAGTACCACCGCAATTATCACCATCGCGTTTTCTACTCGCGAGGTGCCGCACATTATTTTCTTTTTCAATCTGGCCATCGTTTGGGTGCTGCTCTGGATCGAGGCGCGTCGTTATCGTTTTTACGACGCGTTCCGCGCACGTGTCCGCATGCTCGAGGCGCATTTTCTTGTCCCCATGGTGATGGAAAATCGTGAGCTGCTTCAGGGGGAATGGAAAAAGCTGGTCTGCGAAGATTTGATTTTGCCTTGTTTCAAAATCAGCAAACTGGAAGCGATCGGGAGACGGTTGAAACGCAATTACATGTTCATTTTCATTCTGATCCTGATTGCGTGGCTAACGAAAATATTTTTGCACGCCAGCGCGCCAATTAACGATGTCGTCTCCTTTTACCATGCCCTGCACATCGGCCACATCCCGTCGTGGCTGGTGGCGCTGACCTTCGCCGGCACCTTTGTCAGTGTCATTTCAATCACCATTTACGTCAGCAAACGGTCCTCCGGTGAAATCTCTGAATTCGGCACGCATCGCTCGTTGTGGCGGATTTAAGAACGTGATCCGTGATCCGTGATCAGTGAACAGTAGAGATTACTGAGCGCATGTCCGATCACCGATCACTGATCACCGATCACTTCGCGGAGCTCTGCGAAATCGTCGCAAAGCTGCGCGGGCCCGGCGGCTGTCCATGGGATCGGGAGCAAACGCACGAATCGCTGTTGCCCGCATTGATCGAAGAGGCATACGAAGTGACGGAGGCTGCGCGCGCGAACGACGATGCGCATTTTCGTGAAGAACTTGGCGATTTGCTCCTGCTGGTGGTGATGCACGCGGAGATCGCCCGTGAAGCTGGACACTTCGAAATTGGCGAAGTCATTCACGACATCTCGGATAAATTAGTCCGGCGGCATCCGCATGTATTTGGAATCAGCGACGCGCACGATTCCGGCGCCGTGCTCAAACAATGGGAAGCGATCAAGCGCACAGAGAAAAAGGCCGACTCACATTATCTGGCCAGTTTGCCCAAAGCGTTGCCCGCGCTTGTGCGCGCGCAAAAAGCGCAATCAAAAGCGGCTCGGGTGAATTTTGACTGGACCGAGATACGCGACGTGATCGCGAAAGTGGAAGAAGAGCTTGGCGAGATCAAAGAGGCGATTGCGTCGCTCGCCACAGCGAGTCCGTCCGGCGGTGAACAAGATCGCGCGAGAACCGAGGATGAGATTGGCGACGTGCTCTTTGCAGTCGTCAATCTGGCGCGAAAATGCCACATCGACGCGGAAAGCGCGATGCAAGGCGCTACTGACAAATTTGTGACGCGATTCAATCGGTTGGAGGACGAGCTGAAAGCGCGCGGCAAGAAACTCGGCGATGTGGATCTGGAGGAAATGGATGCGATCTGGGAGGGGATTAAGAAAACGCCGAACGTCCAACGCTCAACGCCCAATATCTGAACTTCTGAAATTCGTATTCGACGTTGGACGTTGAGCGTTCGACGTTTGCTTCCGGGAATGCTTCGGCGATATTCCGCGTCCCGATGAATTTGTTGATCAATCTTTGTCTGGCGCTGTTCGTGCTCGTGTCGTTGATCATGGTGCTGGTGATCCTGATGCAACGGCCAAAGAGCGAAGGTCTGGGCGCAGCATTTGGGGGCGGGGTCACCGAAAATATTTTCGGCGCTCAAACGACCAACGTGCTGGTGAAGTTCACTACATGGATGGCCGGAATTTTCTTTGCGCTCACGTTGGGGTTGTCGATCCTTTACGCCCACAGGAGCACCGCCGACAGCGCGTTCCGTCGCGAACTGATGAAAAAGCAAGCGGCGTCGCAAAATTCGCCTGCGCCTGCGGCAGGAAAATCCTCGCCAGTCTCGTCGCCCGGAAATACGCCGGTTCAAGCTTCACCAGGTACTTCCGCTGCGCCTGATTCTCGCGCGGGCGTATTACCCGTGGGCACCACGACGCCAGCCCCTTCGCCGGCGTCAACTGCACGACCAACGCCGTAAGATCGGCCTTTCTCAGAAAGCTACGGGGTCGCAGAGCAGATCAGTTTGACTTCACGAGCGTCGTGAAATCAAGCAACCCCATGAGGTTGGTTTCGACCAGGTAGCCATCGGCGCTCGTGATCCTGCAGCCGGCAGACGCTGAGGACAAGTCGGCCTGATAGCAGTCGTATCCCGTCAACGGCGAGTTTCCCGATTCAAAGGGTCACGGTGTTTTTAGGCGTGGAATGACCGGCGAAACATGTTAGAGAAATATGAGACCGGGTAAGAATAAGATCGACAATGAGCTACGAATTACGGCACGGCGAAACTCTGGGCGACAATCTTTGCCGGATTTGCCGTAAACAAATCGAGGGCGCCATTGCCGTTGCCAAAGGCGAAACGAAAACCGACGACACGCCGGTACACGAAATGCGCAAGCATTTGAAGAAATCGCGCGCGGCGCTGCGGCTGGTGCGCAAGGAGATCGGGCGCGGTCTCTACCGGTCACAAGACCATCGGCTGCGCGACGTCGGGCGGCTTACCTCGGAAATTCGCGATGCCGAAGTGCGTTTGCAGACGGTGAGGGAACTTCAAGAAGTCACGCAACGCGATGGCCATGGCACCTATGGAAATCTCGAAGTGATGCTCACCTTGGAACTCGAAAACTTCATGGCGGCGTTCACAGAGTGGCAAACACAGGCGGTCCCCTTGTTGGAGCAGGCGGTCTCAGCGGTAGATTGCTGGGCCCTTGACCAATTCAGCTGCAAACAACTTCGCTGCGCTGTGCAGGTGAGCTATAAGCGGGCGCGGACGACGCTCGCTACGGCAACGGCACATCCGACAACTGAAAATTTTCACCAGTTCAGGACCAGGGCGAAAACGCTTTGGTATCAATTACGTGTTCTCCGGCCAGTCAATCCGGTCGTGTTAAAGACCTTAAGTGACGATCTGCATTCGTTAGGCGATCTGCTCGGTCGTGCGCACGACTTGAGTTTTCTCGGTTCAAGATTGCGGAGCGAACATGGAAAATCGAAATGGCAGCGCGAAGGTCAGAGGTTGCTTGCCGTAATTGAAGTCAGCGAGAGCGATTTGCAACGTGGCGCCGCGGAGCTGGCGGAGCATTTCTTTGCCGAGCGCCCGCGCGATTTCGGATCTCGCGTCGCCAGCTGGCTGCAAGATTGGCAAGACAAATCATCGCACTCGCTGGCGGAAGCACTCGTTACTTAGCTTTGCGCGCGATCTTTGGCGGGAAAAGCCAGAGAAGTCTTGCTTCTTCAGATTCCGGATCGACATCGACCAGGGCGACGCCGGCCTTGGCAAGCTTGAGCGAAGCGGCGGTCAATCCCGAAATGACAGTCGTAAAGTCCGGTTCGTGGCCGACCAGCATCAGCGCTTTTGCGTGGTGCCGCTTGAGCACGGTCCGCAACTCGCTCATCCCAAATCCGGGCGCGAGCAATTCATCCTTTCGCAATTTCGCCTTCAAATAATCAGCTGCGATATCAGCTGTTTGTGATGCGCGTGGTAATGGACTGGTCACGATCAAGTTCAACCGCACGTTGAGACGTGCGAGAAATTTCGCCACGTCGCGCATTTCTTTTTTACCGAAATCGGTGAGCGGGCGCTCATCATCCGATTTTTTCCAATCCGGCCAATCGGCCTCACCATGTCGAAGGAAATAAAGTTGCATGTCGATCTATACGCCTCGTTACATGATCCGCCACTTCGCTCGCTGCGTACGCGGGTCGATTTGCCAAAGGCGAACGCCACCATGAAAAGCATTTCGGTTATGTCCTGGCTCAATGCCGCTCGGTAGCTCGTCGAACTTCTTCGCGCTCCCGCCGCCAAGGACGACATAATCCGCAATAAGCGATTTCTTCAACGATATGACGGCCCGAAGCACTTCGTGTTTCCACGCTTTTTCGCCCAGCAGTTTCATTCCCGATTTCCCAAGATAATCCTCGATGATGTCACCGTTGCCGTAAGGCAAATCGCCGAGCTCCAGCGGAAGCACGCTTGTTTCCCAAATCAATGTCGATCCCAGCCCGGTGCCCAGTCCGAGAAACAACATGCGCCCGCCGTGGAAACTGCCGAGGGCCTGCATGGCTGCATCGTTGATGATGCGGATTGGTTTGCCCAGCGACTTCTCGTAATTAAACCGTGTCCACCCCGGCCCGAGATGTTTGGGTTCGCTCATGATGCGCCCATTGCGCACTGGCGCTGGAAATCCCATGGAAATGAGGTCGAAGCTCCAATCCCGAAGCAGCGTTTTCATCTGAGCCACCAATTCGCGCGGCGTCAGATCCGGACCCGATTTGAATTTGCGCTTTTCGAAGCGCGAAATCATCAACTTCACATTCGAGCCGCCTACGTCGATGACGAGAATTGGTTTCTTCACGGCTGCTCGGGCCTCGCTGCCGGAGTCGAGTCTTCATGCATCACGCTGATCGGAATTAATTTGTCCGCGCGGGCTTTTTTCTTTGAGCCGGAGAGTCTTTTTGTGCGTTCGCGCGACACCTCCCGAAATTGCCACTGTGCCTGTCGGCTTGGTTCCGGACCTTCGGGCTTCAAGCGCCGGTAGGTGCCGTCCGGCTGCAACTCGCGCGCCTTTACCCGATCGTGGAGAACCGTTGGAATCACGTCGTTGACGATCTGATCGCGCAGTGCCGGCGTCTCGATTGGGAACGCCACTTCGATTCGCCGGTAGAAATTGCGCGGCATCCAATCCGCGCTTGAAAGGTAAACCAAAGGGTCTCCAGCGTTTTGGAAATAATAGATGCGGCTGTGTTCCAAAAACCGGCCAACGATGCTGATGACGCGAATATTCTCGCTCAGCTCCGGGATTTTCGGGCGCAGACAACAAATTCCACGCACGATAAGATCGATAGTTACGTCACTACATGAAGCTTCATACAGTTTTTCAATGATCTCTTGATCGACCAGCGCATTCAGTTTTGCGACAATGCGGGCCGGTTTGCCCGCGCGCGCATTGTCTCGCTCGCGCTCGATCAATTGGATGAGACGGCTGTGCATGTCGAACGGCGCGACCATCAATTTTTTGAGGCCGGGATAACCCGCCAAGCCGGTAAGCGTGTTAAAGACGGTCGCCACTTCCTCGGTCAACTGCGGTTCGCTAGTAAGCAGGCTGAAATCGGTGTAAATGCGGGCCGTGCGCGGGTGATAATTGCCTGTCCCGAGATGGACATAGTGCCGGAGTCGATCCGCATCGCGTCTGACGATGAGCAGCGCTTTGCAATGCGTCTTCAACCCGACCACACCGTAGATGACGTGGGCGCCGGCTTCTTCGAGCCGCCGCGCCCATTGAATATTCGTCGCTTCATCAAATCTCGCACGAAGTTCGACGATCGCCGTTACCTGTTTGCCTGCATTCGCCGCATCGATTAGCGCCTCAACGATGGCCGAATCGCCGCTGGTGCGATAGAGCGTGATCTTGATCGCGAGCACTTGCGGGTCGGTTGCCGCTTTTTCGATCAATTCGACAACCTGATCGAAGCTGTCGTAAGGATGATGCAGCAGCACGTCCTGACGTCGCAACACTTCGAAAAAGTCAACATGCGGCGGCAACGCGGGATCGCGCGCGGGTTGAAACGGACGATCCTTGAGTTTCGCAAACGCATCGTTGGTAACCAGTGGCGCGAGGTGCGTCATCGACAGCGGACCGTCCAGTTTGTAAGCGTCGGCTTCGGATAAATTGAAAAATCGCAGGAGCAACTCGAGAAAATCTTTCGGACAATCGGCTTCCACTTCGAGGCGCACGGCATTGCCTCGGCTCGAGCGCCGCAGTTCCTGCTCGATCGTGCGCAAAAGGTTCTCCGCTTCCTCATCATCGATGTAGAGATCGCTGTTGCGCGTGACGCGAAACGCATGCACGCCATCGAGAATCAAACCCGGAAACAATTCGCCGATGTGCTGTTTAATGAGTGAGGCGAGATAGATATACTCCCACGGTTCGTCCGCGCCTTTGCCCCGGGGCAGCAGGATCAATCGGGGAACCACCCGAGGCACCTGCACAATGGCGTGCAGTGGCTCGCCACGACGACGCGTTTTTGCCCGAACCAGTAAGTTGTGGCTGCGGTTCAACAGATGCGGGAACGGATGACTGGCGTCTACCGCCAGCGGCGTGAGCATTGGGAAAACTTCCTGCAGAAAATAACGGTGCGCCCACGCTGCGCGTTTGGCCGGTAAGTCCGCGATTTCGCGCACGTAAATTCCATTCTTCGCCAGCTCCGGCAGCAACTCGTTGTTCCAAAGCGCATATTGCTCCGCCACCAATTGGCGGACTGTTTTCTGGATCCGGCCGAATACCTCCGTGGGACTTAACCCGTCAGCACCGACACCGCTTGTCTCGCTCTCAATCTGTTGTTTGATCCCGGCGACGCGAATCTCGAAGAACTCGTCCAGATTCGAACTGACGATGGTGAGAAACTTAACCCGCTCGATGAGCGGTTGTCTTTGATCCTGCGCTTCTTCGAGAACGCGGCGGTTAAACTCGAGCCAGCTCAGCTCGCGGTTGATAAAATTTTTCGGGTCGCCAAAACGCTCATGCGCGGATTGTACGATCTTCGGAACCGCGATTGCGCTGCTTTCTTCTTCGGTTCGAGCAGTGGCCTGAGCGTCCGCCATCTCTCAATGATCGGCAATCACCTGCGCATACGCAATGCCCGCCTTGTCAGACGGAAGCCGCGAGGGTTTGATGCCTGATGTCTTCAGCGGCGGCAGCGTAAACGGCATCCTCGGCAATATTCGTAGCATGGTCGCCCACGCGTTCGAGGCAACGGCCGATAAATATCAGATTCAGGTAGCCGCGCAGTTGCTTCGGATCCTGCGCCATGCGTTCGACCAGTTTGTGGCTGGCCATGCGGTTCAATTCATCGAGCTTTTCATCGCGTGGAACCACAGCGCGACCAAGATCGACATCCTCGCGCACGAACGCATCCACGCTGTCCTTGAACATCGACATGGCGTGCTCGTACATTGGCTTCACCAGTTCGACTTCAGGCAATGGCGGATGTTGATTTAACTTCCGCGCGCGCCGCGCAATTGTTGTCGCTTGATCAGCCATGCGCTCCAGATTCGAAGAAAGTTTCATAGCGGAGACGACGCGACGCAGGTCCGAAGCGACTGGCTGAAAGCGCAACAGAATATCAACTCCGTCCTTATCGATCTGTTTCTCTAACTGGTCGATCTCCTCGTCATCGGCGATTGCATTTGCGCAAATGTTGTCGTCACGATTGACCAAACCCTTCATCGCCCGCTCGAGGCTGCGCTCGGTCAATCCCGACATCATCAGCACATTATTGCGCAGCGAAGCGAGTGCTTCGTCAAATGTCCCAAGAATATGTTTTGGTATAACCATGTCGATCTCAGCTATTGTTGCTTCCTCTGGCCTTAATCATGCTCTTGCTCTCATACTACGCGTCGCGTCCGGCGGGCGCGCCTATCAATCATCCAAAGCGTCCGGTGATATAATCTTCGGTCTGTTTCTGGCTCGGGTTCGTGAAGATTTTCGTTGTCAATCCAAACTCGATCAGCCGTCCGAGATAAAAGAAAGCGGTGTAATCAGAGATGCGGCCGGCTTGTTGCATATTATGGGTGACCGTCACGATCGTATAATTGGTTTTAAGCTCGTAGATTAATTCCTCGATCTTCGCTGTGGCTATGGGATCAAGCGCCGAACAGGGCTCATCCATGAGGAGCACTTCCGGCTCGACCGCGAGCGCGCGAGCTATGCAAAGCCGCTGCTGCTGGCCGCCGGATAGACTCGTGCCCGATTTGTGCAGATCGTCTTTCACTTCATCCCAAAGAGCAGCCATGCGAAGTGATTTCTCCAGACGCTCGTTTAGAAACTTTTGATTGCGAACACCGTTGAGTCGCAACCCGATGATGACGTTCTCGCCAATCGACATGGTAGGAAATGGATTGGATTTTTGGAAAACCATGCCGACTCGGCGTCGAACGATTGCGGGGTCTACATCGCTCGAATAGAGGTCCTCTCCCTGAAGCAGTACTGTACCTTCCACTCGGGTCCTGGGTACAAGCTCGTGCATGCGATTCAGGGAGCGAATGAAAGTGGATTTTCCGCAACCGCTCGGCCCGATGATTGCGGTTACGGCATTGGAGGCGATATCGAGCGTTACGTCATCGATGGCGCGTTTCTCTCCGTACCAGATCGAAAGATTCTTTATTCGAAACGTGCACGCTGACACGGCCTCTTCTGCACGCATCGGCTCGGCCGGCCTATCGACGCGATCCATCACGCTGCGCTCGGGTGTTGTCATTACTAAATTATCCATTCGCGAAGACGCTAAACGACAGACGCTGAACGTCCTCTAGTTAGAATTCTAACAATTATGTTAACGCAAAAAACGCCAGTGACGAGCACCAGCGCGCCGGCCCATGCCTGGCGATGCCAGTCGTCATAGGGTGAGATTGCGTAGGTAAAAATCTGCAACGGGAGCGCTGCGATCGGCTGACTCAGACTGTGATTCCAAAAACGATTGCCGAATGCGGTGAAAAGAAGCGGTGCCGTTTCGCCACCCACGCGCGCCAGTGCGAGCAGGATCCCAGTGATGATCCCCTTGGAGGCGGTCTTCATCACAATGTGCACGATCATTTTCCACCGGCTGACGCCAAGCGCGAGGGCGGCCTCGCGGTACCCATTCGGCACAAGCAGGACGACTTCTTCTGTCGTGCGCAAGATTAGCGGAATCATGATCAGGCTTAGCGCAAGACCGCCGGCGTAAGCCGAAAAGCCTTTGAAGCGCAACACGACCAGCCCGTAAACTACTACGCCCCAAGTGATGGATGGGACTCCATTGAGAACGTCAGCCAGAAATCGCAGGACCAGATTGATCCGTGCCGAGCCATACTCGGCAAGGTAAACTCCGCCCAAAACGCCGACCGGAATCCCAATTGCGCCGGCCAGCGCGAGCAATTCCAAAGAGCCGACAATTGCGTTCACCATGCCGCCACCAACTGCTCCGACCGGAGCTGGCAGTTTGGTGAAAAAATCCCAGTTCACCGAACCGGCGCCGTTAACGAGGAGATGAAAAAACACCAGACCCAATGGGGCGATCACAAGGATCGCAGAGACGAACGCGATCGTAGATGCCAGCGTGCTTTTGATCTTGCGCCAGGTGTGATTGGATGCTCGTTCGAAATGCATTGCTATTGTACAGCACGTGTTGCTGATGCTGTCGTGATCGTGCGCAGAAGCAATTGCGCCAAAAGATTCACGAGGATGGTTATCCCAAACAGGACGAAGCCAATTTCAAACAGCGCCTGGAGGTACATGTCAGTCGTCGCTTCTGTGAACTCGTTGGCGAGCACGCTGGCGAGGGTATATCCCGGTTGAAACAGTGATGCGGCGATCTGCGGTGTGTTGCCGATCACCATTGTCACCGCCATCGTTTCCCCGAGAGCGCGTCCCAGCCCGAGGATCACTGCGCCGAACAAGCCGTTCTTGGCGTAACTCAGCACCGCAATCCGAGTCACTTCCCAGCGGGTCGCTCCGAGGGCGTAAGCCGCTTCGCGCTGCAAGTTTGGAACACTGCGGAGAATCTCCCGTGATACCGAGGTAATGATCGGGAGAATCATAATCGCGATGATAATTCCACCGGCAAGCATGCTGGGACCGTACATTGGCCCGGTAAAAAACGGGGTCCACCCGAGAAAACGTTTGAGCACCGGAAACGGATATTGCCGCAGCCACGGGATCATTACGAAAATTCCCCACAACCCAAGGATCACGCTCGGGATCGCCGCCAGCATTTCAATTAACGAAACGAGCGGCTGCCGAATCCAGAGCGGCGCGAGTTCTGTCAAATAAGCCGCCGTTGCGATGCTCAACGGCACGGCAATGAGCAAGGCAATGAGGGAAGAAACTAACGTTCCATAAATAAAGGGCAGCGCGCCGAATTGTTCCGCGACCGGGTCCCAGGTTGATGTGGTGAGGAAATGGAAACCAAATCTTTTGATAGCGAGCGAAGATCCAATCCAGAGTTGCCAGCCAATCAAGATGACGAGCACGAGCACGACGAGCGCCATTGCGAGCGTGAGCCACTCGAATGCTTTGTCCCCAAGCCGTGATGGCGTCGCCATTCGGGCTTGCGCCGAGCGCTCTTCCATCGCCATCGATGCGGCTACAGCCATATGATTTATTCTTCGATTAGCAGCGGCAACTGGCTGCCGTGCACCCCTTCTTTAGGATTTGATCTCGTCGATTCGCTGCAGAACACGTTGTTGAACCTCGTTCGGCAGCGGCGCGTAGTTTAAGTCCTTGGCCATTCCTTCTCCCTTCGTCATTGCCCATTTGAGGAATTCAATCAGCTTTTTGCCTTTCGCTGGATCCTTCTGCTGCTCGTACACCAGCAACCATGTCGCACCAGCAATCGGATATGCGCTCTCGCCCGGCGCGTTCGTCATCGAAAACCGGAAGTCATCGGGAATATTGGCTGTCCCGAGCGCCGCGGTCACCGATTCTATTGAAGCCTTCACAAATTGTCCTGCGGCGTTTTTCAACTCCGCGTATGGCATTTTGTTTTGGATCGCATAGATCAACTCGACGTATCCAATCGCCCCGGGCGTCTGTTTTACCTGTCCCGACACCCCCTCATTTCCCTTGCCGCCAATCCCTGTTGGCCAATTAACCGATGTGTTGTTGCCGGCCTTCTGCTTCCATTCCGCGCTGACCTTGCTCAAGTAGTCGGTGAAAATGAAGGTCGTCCCGCTGCCATCGGAACGATGTACAACGACGATTTCGTTGTCCGGCAACTTTGCTCCTGGGTTTGATGCGGCGATCTTCGGATCGTTCCATTTCTTGATCTTGCCGAGAAAAATGTCGGCAATCGTCTCGCCATCGAGCTTCAAGGCGGGATTGCCCGGAAGGTTGTACGTCATGACGACCGCGCCCGCCACGGTTGGGATATGGAGGATTTTCCCTGGCGCTTTTGAGAGGTTGTCGTCGCTCATCGGCCCATCCGATGCGCCGAAATCGACTGTCTGCGCGAGAATTTGTTTCTGTCCGCCGCCGGAACCGATCGATTGATAATTGAATCGTACGGAAGGATCGACCTTTGCGTATTCATCGAACCACTTCGAGTAGATTGGATACGGAAACGTCGCGCCTGCGCCGTTGATCATCATTTGCGCCGAAGCAGCCGCGCTCAGTCCAAGTGCGATGGTGAGTCCAAGGAGGATTTTCGATCTGTAAGATTTCGTCATGCGACGAAATTGCCGCAGGCGGATTCAGCTGGTCAAAACCTTTACTGTTACGTTTGTGTGACAAACGGCAAAACCACGCGAATCGTCGTGCCTTTCTCCGTTTCGCTCTCTGCCTCGACGCGACCGCCATGAAGTTGCGCGATGTGTTTCACAATTGCCAGGCCGAGACCAGTTCCCCGAATGTTTTTCGCGTTGCGCGCTTTGTCGACGCGATAGAAGCGCTCAAAAATACGCGGCAAATCTTCTTCGCTGATACCGATTCCATTATCGCTCACGCTCAGAACGATTTGTTCGTCGCGCCGACGAGCCATCAGCCTGATCTGGCCGTGCTCACCCGAATAATTCACGGCGTTATCGAGCAGATTATAGAGCGCTTCCTGCAGCCGCACCCGGTCAGCGCGAATCATCGGAAAGTCGGGAGGAACATCGACCATCATGTTGAGATGTTTACGGGCGAGCTTCTTTTCCCAATCGCGAACTAATTCTCCGAACAAGCTCGACAGATCAACGTCATCCAATTGCAAATTGGGATTGGCTGATTCCAATTGCGCAAGCGTAAGCAGGTCTTCGGCCAGTGAATCTAGACGTCTCGAATGGCGTCCCATGACTCCCAAAATTCGCGAGAGTTCCTCGCGCGAGGTATCCGGGCTGTCGAGCAAAGTCTCAATGTAGCCACGCAAGATCGACAATGGCGTACGTAATTCATGTGAGACGTTGGCGACGAAATCCCGCCTGACCTGATCGATCTTCTTGAGCTCGGTGATGTCGTGAAACAAAACCAGTGCTCCCGTGATTTCACCCGCGTTGTTCCGTGTCACGACGGCGTCGAGCTCGATTTGCGAACCGTCTAGCGCCAACTCGGTGCGAACTGGCCCACCGCGATCCAAAGCATCGTCAATGACCCGATCGAGCGTAGCATCGCGGACAATCTCCAGCAGAGGTGTCCCTTCTGAAATTTCCGGCAGCGCGAACAGTTTTCGAAACGTCTCATTAGCCAAAATCACATGCCGTGTGGAATCGACTACGAGCAACGCGTCGTGCATCGCAGAGAAAATGGTCTGCATGCCGGATTCGCGTTTTGCGATCTGCTTATTGAGCTGCTGCAAATTCTCAGAAACTTTTTCCAGGCGTAAGCCAACACGTTGAGCCTGGGTGCCACCGTCAATCAGAAATGTGCGCGGCCGTTCGCCCCGCCCGATCTGGGTGACGAGCTCTTCCAGTTGTCGCCACGGTGCAATCCAATTGCGCCACGCGATCAACGCAAGGGCGACTGCCAATGCGACAATCGCGCAGAGCAGAAGCCAAATCATTCGTTCTAACTTTCCCGCAAGCGATAACCGAAGCCACGAACAGTTTCAATCACGTCACCCGCTTTACCGAGCTTTTCACGCAAGCGGCGCACGTGCGTGTCCACCGTGCGGGTGTCGATGACACTTTCGTACCCCCAAACCTCGTTAAGCAGGCGATCGCGTTCCTGCACGCGGCCCCGGCGTTGCATTAATGCCCGCAGCAGTTTGAATTCGAGACTCGTAAGATGGACCTGCTTCCCAGCAACGCGAACTTCGTGCCGCGCAGGATCGATCGAGATCGGGCCGGCATTCAGACTCTCGTCGGCTTTCTCGCCACGCCGCAAAATTGCCCGAATTCGCAACACGATTTCGCGCGGACTGAACGGTTTTGTCACATAATCGTCGGCGCCGAATTCCAAACCAACAATTCGATCAATCTCTTCCGCTTTTGCTGTCAACATGAGAATCGGGAGCTGACCTGTCGCGGTGTCGCTTTTCAAGATTCTGCAGACTTCGAGGCCCGACATTTTTGGCAACATCAGATCAAGAATGATGAAATCGGGCCTATCATCGCGCGCCTTCTGCAAACCGCTTGCGCCGTCGGCAGCCATCGAAACTCTGTAGCCCGCCTTGCGCAAGTTCAGCGTGAGAAGGTCCGCTACGTCGGTCTCGTCTTCGATGATCAGGATTTTTTTTCCAGAGCCAGTCTCCATTTGAACAGCAATTCAACTCGCCCGCGCCGTAAATTCCAATGTTTCTATAACAATTCAGAGAATCATTTTGCCGTCTTATCGGAAAGTTTGCCGAATCGTCACACTTTCGTCATACGCTTGTAACAAAGGGCTTCTAGCGTCGCCCGTGTTCGGATAGGCAGTTGCTAACCGAGCGGTCCTACCTCTCGATCCAACCATCAACACGAAGGAAAAACTCATGTTTATTAAGAAAATCACCCTACGGACAGCGGGCGCGAGTCTGGCTGCAATTGTATTGATCACGGCGCAGCCGCTTAGAGCTCAGGTGTCGTCTGACAGTGCGCGACTCGAAAAGCTGGAACGCGCGGTGGAGTTGCTGGAAAAACAGAACGCCGAACTCCAAGCGGAGATCAAGAGCCTGAAGAAGGAGACTACGTCCGTGGCCGACGGTAAATTTAAAAAGAAAGTGACTTACGATGGAAAAACATATGTCGAGAAAGCCGTCGCTGAAGAAAAAGCGCCGCTCTATGTGCAGCAGCGTGGAACGGAATTGAAACTAGTGCTGGGCGGATTCGTCCAGATGAATTTCGAAGACGGTGATGTCTCGGCCTTCGAGGGCCGTTTTGGCCAGACTGCATTGAAAGATCGGTTTCGTCTGCGCCGCGCACGGATCAATCTCACCGGCGATTTTGCCGAGCAATTCGACTTCAAGATGGAAGGCGATTTTGAAAACAGCGACGGACTTAACTCGAATCGAACAGCATTCGAGGCCACAGACATTTTCATCAACTGGCATCAATTCCCCTGGGCGCAGGTCAAGATGGGTCAGTGGAAAGCGCCATTTGGCTTGGAACAGCTGACTCCGGACACGACGCTATACACAATCGAGCGAACTCTACCCACGGGCGCGATTACCCCGGAACGGCAGATTGGCGTGCAACTTTGGGGAAAACCACTCGCCGTCATCGGGCCTGATTATGCAGATCTGCTGACGTACTACGCTGGCATTTTCAACGGAAACGGGCGGAACACCACCAATAACGACAACAACAACTTCATGTATGTGGGTAGACTGGAGTCCTCCTTGTTTAAGGACGTTTTTGGAAAGGGATCCTTCCTCAAACTTGGCGGCGATATTCTGAACAGTCGCGATGACAAGGGAACAAATATCTCGCAAAGCTTGACTCTACTGGTGAATTCCGACGGTTCTCTTTCGCCGTTCGTGCTGCCAGGAGCGGACGAGCGGACGGCATGGAGCGTGGATGCGTGGCTCAGGATGGGACCGTTTGATCTTATCGGTGAATTTCTTCAGGAAAGGGTTAATCCTCGCTCGACTAATGGGCCTCCGGGTTTTGACAGATTCATGACGGACGGATTTTACGTTACCGGCGGCTATTACTTGATACCTAAAAAGCTTCAAGCGGTGGTTCAGTGGCAGCACTTAAATCCCGGGCAAAAAGGGAATGATGGCATTTCATCCATCGTCGCCGGCCTGAACTACTACATCCATGGAGACGACCTCAAGCTGATGGTCAATTACATTCATACGTGGTCGGATTTCCGGGAAGCGAATCCTGAGTTCGGTCAGGATGATTTCGACGAGGTCATCGGGCGCATGCAGCTGATGTTCTGAACAGCAACCTTAGGTGAATTCGCGCACGGTTAGGTGAATCAAAGCCCGCCGGGAGAAGCAATCCGGCGGGCTTTTGCTGCTGCTGCTATCATTCTCGCCACACAAACGTAACAGTAATTTTTTTGTCACTGCCCCGCGTTTGTTCTTACGGTTGCTCTTGAACCGGATGCAGTCATTCACTTTTGCCCGACGCAATTCAGACCGAATTTTTGCGACTCAGCAGCGCTTTTCATTTGGCAAATCGCCTGAAGAAGTTCTCGCGCCGAGACGTCATCGCGCAGGCTGGATCTCAGATGCGCACCTGGGGACGCGTGGCTGTAATGCCGCAGCGCTGCTCGATTTTCTTCGGACCAACGATTTTCAGACCCTGTACATCGTGGGCGACCTTATCGACATCTGGTCGTTGCGTCGGGGAATTTATTGGCCGCAGCAGCACAACGACGTTATCCAAAAAATTCTGCGCAAAGCCCGCAAAGGCACACATGTGGTCTACGTTCCGGGGAATCACGACGAACTCGTGACCGATTTTTGTGGGACCTACGGCAACATTGAGATCAAGCAGAGAATAATTCACGTGACCGCCTCAGGGGAACGCATTTTGATCATCCATGGCCACGAACTCGATGCCGTGGTGCAGAACGTGAAGTGGCTCGCTTTCGCGGGCGATCTTGGTTATCAGTTTCTGCTCTCGCTCAATCCGCTCATCAATTTCGTCAGGCGGCGCTTCGGTCTTGGCTATTGGTCGCTCAGCGCTTATGCAAAGCGACGCGTGAAGGACGCAGTGAGCTTCATCGGGAAATTCGAAGCTGCCGTGGCGCATTATGCGGAACGTTATGAAGTGGACGCCGTGCTCTGCGGTCACATCCATAGCGCAGCCATCCGCGAATTCGGCAAGATCAGCTATTATAATTGTGGCGATTGGGTCGAGAGCTGCACGGCACTTGTGGAGGGCGACGATGGTATTCTTTCAATGCTCAATTACCATCCATTGTCCGTCGGCCGGACGTCTCCAAACCGAGTGACTGAATCGATTTCCGCCGAACAAGGTCTCCTTGCTCGGTCAGATTAGCTCATGGTGCGGCTGAATTGCGTGTGTCATCGGCTTGTCACCGGCTTTTGACAATTCGTAACCTGACACGCACGCGGCTTGGATTATCAAATGTTCAACTATGAACATCATCACAGTCAAAAGAATGGTGAAACGCACGCCGAGCCAAGCATGCAGAACCCGCAGGTCATTCCGCGAATTGACAAGGAATTATTTTGCGAGCGAAAAGAGTTGGGAATTTGTCATCGAAGCACTGCTCTTTGCTATCATCGTCGCGATTTCGGCGTGGCCAATTATCGCCGCTGCAGGCGCGCTTAGCGAATTTCTTCAGCGCGCTCCTGCCTAGCGAGGCTGCCGGCGAAGGAGCTGTGCAAGTGGCGACAGAAATGTCGGGGTCAGGCCTTTGAACTTCCGATGAGCGTCAATGCGGTGCCTGCGCTTGCGAGCGCCAACGCCATGCCGATGACCATGACGACTCTGAAACCGCAAACAAAAGATTCCTCGACTGCGCGGCGAATCATCTGGCGCGTCGCCGGATCTTGATCGTCGGGAAGGTCGATGGCGGCGAGTTTTGTGCGCTGTACCTGCAACGATTGCGATACTGATGTCGGCAGGTTGCCGTTCGCCAGTCGTCGATCGAGCGCGTGACTGAAAACCTGAAGCATCACGATTCCAAGAACAGCGATGGCGATCAGCCCAGCCGATCTTGCAACCGCATTGTTGACGCCCGATGCAATGCCGACGCGGTTTTGTGAGACCGAATTCATCACCGTCGTAGTAAGAGGAGCAACGCTTACTGCCATACCAAGTCCGAGAACCACCACGGCTGGGAAGAAATTTGTCCAATAGCTGCCGCCCACGCCCGGCAGCATGAAAAGAGCAAAGCCAAATGCCGCGATTAACGGGCCGACAACAAGCGGAAGCTTCGGTCCGTATCTTTCAACGAGCCCGCCTGACCAGCGCGAAAGGAAAGAAATGATTAAGACAAAGGGCAGCAGCGCGGCGCCCGCTGCGGTGGCGGAGTAATGCTGGACCTGAATCAGGTTGAGCGGCAGGAAGAAAAGGGTGCCGCCGAGCGCGCCGTAAAGCAAAAATGTTAGCAGGTTCGCTCCGGTAAACGTTCGCGATCGAAAGAGGGCGAGAGGCAACATCGGGTTAGGAACGCGTTCCTCAAGTATTAGGAACAGGGCGAGTAACGCAGCCGCGGCAACAAGCGCCGCAAGCACTGATCGATCACCGAAACCGAGTTGCGAAGATTCGATCAATCCATAAACGAGCGCGCCTAAACCAAGCGTTCCAACAATTGCGCCCCACCAGTCTAGTCCTGCGCTCTCCTTGTCAGAGCTTTCCGGAACGGACCGCAGTGAGATGAAGATCACCAGAAGCGCGATTGGAATGTTAATGAAAAATACCGCGCGCCACGAAACATGTTCGATCAACCAGCCTCCGATGATCGGTCCAATAGCGGCGGTGATCGCGCTGAGACCTGACCAGGTACCGATGGCGCGTCCACGTTCGTTCTCCGAAAACGAACTGCTAATGATTGCCAGACTTCCCGGTACCAGCAACGCGGCGCCAATCCCCTGCGCTGCTCGGGCAGCAATCAGTTGACCGATACTTGCCGCAAGTCCGCACCATGCCGACGCCAAAGCAAACAGCGCGATGCCAGTCAGGAAAATCCGGCGTCGTCCGTAGTAGTCTCCAAGAGATCCACCAACAAGCAGCAACGCGGCCAGCAGGAGCGAATAAGCCTCGATGACCCACTGCACGTCCACGATCGTGGCGTTCAGGTTCGCTTGCAGCGCCGGTAATGCCACGTTCACAACAGTGCCGTCGATGAACGCCATGCTGGAAGCGAGAGTGGTGGCCGCAAGCACCCAGCGCCCGGCACGTTTCGAACACGGAGCAGCCGCGGGACGCGAGCGAATTATGCTCTCGTCACACGGTTCTCGGAGAACTGGCAACAACATGTTTGCAGTCTATTATTCGCTTCTCCTAGCTACACGGCTATTCGTATCGGCGAAGCGACTTGTCCTGCTGTAGCGTCCGCTGTCCTCAGCGGATCTTCGTTTTGGTCATTCAGGACGCTCGTGTCGTTTTTCAGCTGCAAAAAAAGGTCGAATTTTGATTTGCATTCGAAACGATGTCACACAGAATAGTTAACCAGATGGTTAAGTATTCGTCGAGGACATTGAATCGCACGTTCGCCGCTCTGGCCGACCCGACCCGGCGACGTATCCTGGCGCATCTGGCGCGGGGCGATCGATGTGTCACGCATTTGGCCAAGCCCCATGACATGTCGCTGCCTGCGGTTTCGAAACATCTCCGGGTTCTGGAGAAAGCAGGATTATTGCGGCGACGCCGTTACGGCCGCGTGCACGAAATGCAGTTAGAGGCAAGGCCGCTGAAACAGGCTGCGCAGTGGGTGGCGGAGTATCGCAAATTCTGGGAGGGATCGCTGGATCGACTGGCCGCGTATTTGGAAAAGGCGAACAAAGCTGCCGGCAAGAAAGGAAAGGAGTAAGGTCATGTGTCCCCTTTGCGTAGCAAACATGGCGCTGGTCGCGGCAGGCGCGACATCAAGCGGCGGACTCGCTGCGCTCGCGTTGAGCAAATTTCACAGGAGAAAGGAAACAAACCAAGTCAGAGGAACTAAAAATGAAACTGCAAGAAATGAAATCCAAAACAAAGACGAAACAGACGGACCATCCGGAAGTCGTGTCGGAAGCTGAGTGGCTCGTTGCGCGCAAAGATTTGCTCACGCGAGAAAAAGAATTCACTCGTCAGCGGGGCGCGCTGAGCGCGGCGCGTCGTCAGCTGCCGATGGAATTGGGTTCGCCGGCACGACGAGTACGCTGCCTAACCGGAGCACGCGCAATATGACGATGAAAACGAATCTGGGGGAAGCGGTTGTGATTGAGCGGACTTTCAATGCGCCGATAGCGAAAGTTTGGAGAGCAATCACCGATGTCGATCAAATGCGGGCCTGGTATTTCGATCTGAAAGAGTTCAAGCCCGAGGTCGGCTTTGAATTCGAATTCAGCGTGGAGCACGAAGGCATGACTTACCATCATCTTTGCAGAGTCACCGAGGTAGTTCCGCAGGAGAAGATCGCCTATACCTGGCGTTACAAAGGGGAGCCAGGCGATTCGCTGGTAACGCTTGAATTGTTCGCCGAGAGCGACAACACACGAGTGAAGCTGACACACACGGGAATCGAAACTTTCCCGAAAACTCCGGCGTATGCGCGGAAGAATTTCGAATCCGGCTGGACCGCAACCATTGGCACCGAACTCAAGCAATTCGTTGAACAATCGAAGAAAGGAAAATCATGAGCACAAAAGCAACGAAGTCCAAATCAGGAAATCCTCTGCGAAAAGACAAGAAGAACCGCAACAAGGAGACAAACATGGACAAGAAAAAGGAGAGAGCCACGCAGCACCGCAAAGGGCATCTCACAACGAACGCACCTCCAATCGTGTCGCCGAAGGAATGGGAGGCTGCGCGGCAGCAACTGCTCGTGAAGGAGAAGGAGTTGACGCATGCCCGTGACGCATTGGCCGCCGAGCGTCGCCGAATGCCGTGGGTGGCCGTGGAGAAGAAGTACGAGTTCGACGGACCCAAGGGCAAGGCAAGCCTGCTCGATCTGTTCGACGGCCGACGTCAGTTAGTCGTCTATCGCGCCTTCTTCGAACCAGGCGTAAAGGGTTGGCCCGAGCATGCCTGCGTTGGCTGCTCCATGGTGGCCGACCAAGTGGCCCACGTCGCCCATCTGAACGCCCGCGATACCACGCTCGCGTTCGCCTCGCGCGCGCCGCGGGGGGACATCGAGCGGCTGAAGGCACGAATGGATTGGAAGATGCCATGGTACACCATCACCGATAGCTTCGACAAGGACTTCGGCGTAGACGAGTGGCACGGCACCAATGCGTTCATACGCGACGGCGACCGCGTGTTCCGCACCTACTTCATCAACAACCGCGGCGACGAGCAGATGGGGAACACTTGGAACTACCTCGACATCACTGCCCTCGGGCGTCAGGAGGAGTGGGAGGACTCGCCGGAGGGCTATCCCAAGACTCCGCCGTACGAGTGGTGGATCTGGCACGACGAACCAAACCCAGATTCCGATCGACCCGGCCTGGTGCAACTTCGCGCCTACCGTGCCTCTTTGAAGGGTGACGACGGCAAGTGATCCTCACGAGCGACAGCTCTGGCCGACGTCAAACAACACAAATTCTTATCGACAAACGAAAATGTATGGGTGAACCGGGAAAGCTTTCACTGGAAATCAAACGTTTCATCAACGCGCCGCGTGATCGCGTCTACGCGGCGTGGACTGATCCGGAGCAATTAAGACAATGGTTTGGACCAGCCACGGTGGAGACAGACAATTTGATTGCGGATGTCCGCCCCGGCGGAGAATTTCGTTGGGATCTGATGAATTGTGACGGCAAAAAAATGACGATCCAGGGCGAGTATCGAGAGGTGCAACCCGGGCAGAGGATTGTTTTCACGTGGCAATGGCAAGACGACGAAGACTGGAAAGAATGTGTCAGTGTAGTTACTGTCGATTTATCAGATCGCGCCGGCGGCACGGAAGTGCGCCTGACTCACACCCAATTGCCCAACCAAGAATCCCGCGACAGCCATAATGAAGGTTGGAACAGTGTGCTGGAGAAACTGGAAACGTTCGTGACCAAATAATTCTCGATCGAAACGAAGGAGGTAAAATGAATACTGAAGAAGTAGCAAAAAAGGTGGTGGAGTTGGTTCGCAAACAGGCGTGGTACGAAGCCCTCGATACATTGTATGACGACGACGTCGTTAGCGTGGAAGCGTACAGCGCCGGCGGCGGTTCGCCGGAGACGCACGGCAAAAAAGGCGTTCGTGGCAAAATCGATTGGTGGGTCAACGCGATGGAGGTTCACACCTTCGATGCCCATGCACCGTTCGTCGGACACGATCGATTTGTCGTTCAATACGACGCTGATGTGACCGACAAAAAATCGAAAGAGCGGCGAAAGCTGTCCGAAGTCGGCGTTTACACGGTTAAGGACGGAAAGATCGTTCGCGAAGAGTTCTTGCCGCGCGTCGACTCCTAACTTTTTTGCCGGCGCGACGAGTACCGAGTTCTCAGGCGCATTCATGGTGGGCGTTGCGGCTTGCCAATGGAAGGTAAGCTTCGGTCCCTGGTTATTCTTCGCGGTTCTCCAGTTTCCGCTCGATCCGCGGGTCAGGAATCAACCAGAGCAAGGCGCCGCACACATATAGCGTCCCGGCGATCCACGAGTTCACGAATGCAAATGGGATGGCGACCAGATAGATAACTAAAGAAAGTTTCGCTTTCCAGTCTGTGCCAACGGCCCGCGCGAGAAGCGAGTCTCGGCCCTCTTTGGCAATGATGGCGCGCTCGAGAATATAATAGGCGATCCCCGCCATCAGTAGAACAAAACCATAGACAGCGGTCGGCGTTGCGGCGAGGCGGTTTTCGCCCATCCAATCTGTAGTGAAAGGAAACAGAGACAACCAGAAGAGAAGATGAAGATTGGCCCAGAGGATTCCACCGCTCACCTGTTTCGCGGCTTGGAACAGATGATGATGATTGTTCCAATAGATACCAAGATAGATGAAACTGAGTACATAGCTCAAAAAGTGAGGCAGCAGTGGTTTCAATGCGGCAAGGTCAACCGTATCAGGTCCCTTCAATTCCAGCACCATGATTGTAATGATGATCGCAAGGACCCCATCGCTGAACGCTTCAAGCCGCGTGGTTTTCATCTAACAATCTTGGCGCGCGTCGATTGACCTTCACGCGTTGCGAACGCCGGATCGATTTTGGAGGACGTCACAAATCGTCTGTGTAATCAAACACGCGTTAGCGCTTGGCCGCGTATTTGTCGATCAATGCTTGGAAGCGAGGATCTTTACGCAACGTATCCCACGCCGGATCGAGCTTGAGCATTGAGATAGCGACACCGTTTGGAACTTCGAGCAAATGATCGAGCAGGCGAAATGCTTCATCAGACTCCCCGGTCCAGGCATAAATTCGTGCCAGCGCCGCGATGTATTGCGGCCCATCAAAAGCGTCCTCAGATTCGGGTACTAATTCGACCGCGCGCTTGCCTTCGGCGATCGCCTCCTGTTTTCTACCCAATGCCGCAAGGATAACGCCGTGTTGCGAGTGCCGCGCGGCGTCGTCAGGCGCGTCGCGCAGTAATTTCTCCGAGACCACGCGCGCATGTTCGAACTCTGTCTGCGCGCTAGATTTATCGCCTTGGAGCAAATGAATCGTTCCTTCGAGGAACGCCTTTGGCAAAGGCGCGGTGGTGTTAGTAATCAGTGTCTCGCCTGGGAATTTTTGCACGACGGCAAGGGCTTCGGGAAACTTGCGTTGCAACATGAGGATCCAGGATTGTGCCCAAGTCAGCAGCCCACTCGGATCGACGTCGGCTTGAATCGAGGGAAATTGTTGCTCGACCGCTGTAAGGTCCCCTTTCGATGCAGCCGCCAGGTATCCTTTGAACGCGACTGTCTCGAATGAGTTAGGCGCTACGGCGATCGCGCGATCAACAGTCTTGTCGGCGGCCTCGAAATTGCGCAACGCCATATAACTGTAGGCCAGGTTCATCAGGAGGCTTTCATTTTTCGGATCGAGCGAGGCGGCTTTTTCGAAATTCGCAGTTGATTCTGCCCACTTGCCCTGGCGTCGCTGAATCGCGCCGATAGCCATGTAAGCTTGAGCGTCGTTCGGCAGACCGCGCTTTGCGATCTCAAATTCGGTGAGAGCGCGCTCATAATCGCGGTCGCCATAGTAATAGGAGAATCCGAGCGCGAGATGGCCCTCGGGCAAATCCGGTTGCAACCGCAGCGCCTCGTCTGCGTTCAAACGCGCTTTCTCCCGCCGAGCCGGGACAGGATCAGAGCTGTGGTATACCCAGCTCTCCGCCATCGAAAGACCTGCATACGCCAGAGCAAAATTCGGATCGAGTTTGATAGCTTGTTCGAAGAGTGGCGCCGCCTTCGACGACGTCTTATGAAAGAGGTCCATGCGGCTGGCGTAATCGTGCGCCTGAAGGAAGAGCAAATAGGCATCAGGATTTTGTGTCGGCCTGCGATCAAGCCGCTCTTTTTCGTTCGGGGAGAGCTTCGCTTGCAGCGACGTGGCAATTTTTTGCGCGAGGTCGGTTTGAATCGCAAAAACGTCGGTCAAATCGCGGTCGTAATCTTCTGCCCAGATGTGCTCGTCATTGTTCGCGTTGATCAACTGCACGCTCACCCGGACGCGGTTGCCAGCGCGACGTACGCTGCCTTCCAGCAGCGTGGCCACTCCGAGCGCTTTGCCGATTTCGCGCGCGTTCCGTGCCCCGTCGCCGCGATAGGACATAACTGACATGCGCGAGATGACTTTCAAATCGCCGATCTTCGAAAGATTCGTCAGGATGTCGTCCTGGATGCCATCAGCGAAGTAGGCGTTTTCTTTTTCGTCGCTCAGGTTTTGGAAGGGTAGGACCGCGATCGACTTGTCGACCTTGCGCGCCGATGCTCGGGGCAGCAGAAAGAAACCCGCTGCAGCGGAGATGATCACGCCGATCGCGATCAGCATTACCAAATTGCGGCGACGGCGTGCCACGGGCACGCTCGGCGCTGGAGTTGCGCGGATACCTTGCGGAGTGACGTCGTAGGCCCATGCCAGGATTAATGCGATTGGAAATCCGATCAACAAGAGCACGACCACAAGACGGAATGCCCAGTTCGGCAATTCCCACGCGGGAAAAACGGCGGAGCCTATTTGAATAATGAATCCTGCGGCGATGATGTAAGCGGCTGCAACCCGATAAACTTTTCGCCGCTGCACTTCCTCAAAGAAGCCGCTCATAAAAAAGGAGATGTAGATTCATCGCGCACCGCAATCATAATTCAATTGCGGGTTTTGCACGCGGCGACAATCAACACTTCGTCATAGTTCGGTCGGCTGTGCGGCCCAGACCCAATAACGACACGCCGGCGCGTCTAATATTCGGTAAACGCGTCGTCCGGATAGCAGTATAACCAACGCTCGCCAGGTTGAGCCGAAGCAATCACGGGATGCCCGCTCGCGCGCGCGTGTTTGCTCGCATGGCGATTCGGCGAGCTATCGCAACAAAGGGTCACGCCACATTGCTGGCATGTGCGCAGATGAACCCAGGACGCACCGACCTTTACGCACTCGGCGCACTCGCGAACTTGCGGTTCCTTGACCGATCCAATTGCATCCAAATGAGAACAGCCTCGGCCAGCCACGATTCGCTTACTGTTGTGATGTTTTGTTTGCTGACCCGTTTCGTCGTGACGCAAGGCTGATGTGGATCCCGGCAACGGCCATTCCGCCTTCGCCGACCGCTGCGGCACAACGCTTGACCGAGCCGGACCGGACATCGCCGGCTGCGAAAATTCCTGGAAGACTCGTTTCGAGCGGAGCGGGTCGCCTTTTGTTTTCGCTCCAAGCTGGTGCTTCAGCGACGTCCGCGCCGGTTTTGATGAATCCTTTTTCGTCTCTCACGATTTCCGGGGGCAACCACTCTGTGCACGGACGAGCACCGATCATTGAAAAGACCGCCGGCGTTTTAATCGTGCGACGCTCTCCTGTGCGCGTGTTTTCTAGTTCTACTTCTTCAAGCCTTTGGTCACCGAACATTTTTCGAATCTCTGTTCTATAGAGAATTTCGATGTTGGGTTGCGCTTGGACCCGACGCGAGAGGTAATCCGACATTTTTTTGGTGATGTCATCCCCACGGATGAGGAGCAACACTTTGGCGGCGCCATCAGAAAGAAACATCGCCGCTTGTCCGGCTGAGTTGCCGCTTCCGACCACGATGACGGTTTCGTTACGACAAATTTGGCCTTCAAGTGCCGTCGCTGCATAATAAACGCCGACGCCTTCGAACCGTTCGCGATTCTCTGCATCCAACCGGCGATAGTCCGCGCCGGTAGCAATCAGCACGGCTTTTGCGCGCAGAATTGCCGGACAACCTTCAATCTCAATGCACGCGCGGTATTCGCCGTCCTTGTTGTAGCGAAACGAGAGCGCCTGTGCCGGTGTCGAGAATTTCGCGCCGAAGCGGTAAGCCTGAAGTTGAGCGAGCCATGTTAAATCGCCCCCGCTAATTCCGGTGGGATAACCGAAAAAATTTTCGATTAATGAGGACGAGCCTGCTTGTCCGCCCGGCGCGTAACTTTCCAGAACAACTGTCTTCAACCCTTCCGATGCGGCATATACCGCCGCACCAAGTCCCGCGGGTCCGGCGCCGACGATCGTCACGTCCGACAAAATCTCCGTTTCGTCCTGAAGCGCGAGTGGCCGAAGCAAACCGGCAACCTGAGCGACTTCGCGGAAGGACGGTCGACGCAACGGAGCGCCTGCGGGTGTAATCAGGACCGGCAGATCGCGATCGCTAAGGTGAAGACGGTTGCTCAAGGCCTGACCCTGTTCACTCTCGAATTCGATCAGACGATGCGGGATGTGGTTCTTGTCCAGAAAATCGTCGAGCTGATGTCCGTCCCGGGCGCCTCGCGCAGCGAGCACACGCAACCCCGCAAACTCGCGGTCGCGGCGCAGCCGCCGTCGTCGCATGATCAATGCGTCCACGATCGGTTTGCTGACCCTTGGCAACTCCGCCAATGCGCGCCGGAGTTCATCCGCGGGCACGTACAGAATCTCGGCCTCATCCGATGTCACTCGCGCAGTCGCGAGGGTCGATGTGCCTTGCAACATCGCGACATCGCCAATGAAATCGCGCTCGTGCGCAACCGCGAGTTCCTGTTCGATGTCGTCCCGCTGCTCGACGACTTGTATTTCGCCACGCAAAACAACAGTCAGGCCAACATCCCGCTGGCCGGCTTTGTACACCACCTCGCCACGCTTCACGGCGCGGCGCTGTCCGAGCGGTTCAAGCAGCGAAAGTTGGTGATCGTCTAACTTGGCAAAGGCAATGCTTTCCGTATCACGATAAAATTGCTCGTCGTCTTTGGCCTCGTTAGTCACGTGCAAACCTTACGCGTGACTTACAACAATCCAAATCTAAGCCGCGTCTGTGTAGGTAAGATTCGCTAGGACAAGGATAACGAACACGTCCTGCCTGAAGAATTATCATTCGTCTTGCACGTTCTCAGGCACACATTGACATGTTTTGCTTATGTCGCGACGCACTTACGAATTCGTTCAGCTTGATGTGTTCACGCAGATGCCGCTCGCGGGCAACCCCCTGGCGATCTTCACTGACGCTAGCGGATTGACGGACGCGGAGATGCAGGCTTTGGCGCGGGAGATGAATCTTTCGGAGACAACTTTCATTCTGCCGCGCGACGCCGCCACTGAAGCGAGAGAAGGAAGGGAAGTCCGCATCTTTACCGTCGAGGAGGAGTTGCCGTTTGCCGGGCATCCGACGCTCGGGACGGCGCTGTACCTCTATGCGTCGGAGCCTAATTTAGAAAAGCCCGCCCAAATCACGCTTGATTTGAAGGCCGGGAAGATTCCCGTGCGATTCAACCCGCATTCGGAGAATGTCGGTAATCGAGTCGACGGTCAGGTGTTCGGCGAAATGCGCCAACGCGATCCCGAATTTGGAACTACACTTTCACGAGAGGATGTCGCTCGGGTCATTGGAATCGCTGTTGACGAGATTCCTTCGGAATGGCCCATACAGCCGGTCTCGACAGGATTGACCTTTACGATTGTGCCATTCCGCAACCAGCAGACACTCTCCGATTTGAAGTTTACTTACGTACAGGCAGCGGAATTTCTGAAGAATACCGGGGCGAACTTCCTTTATTTTCTACGTCCCGAACGACGCGAGGGCCGGCTCGAAGCTCGAGCACGAATGTTTTTTTACGGCGGCGAAGATCCTGCCACAGGATCAGCGGCCGGATGCGCTGCCAGTTGGATGGTCCAACACGGAATCGCAAAGAGTGATGAGCAGGCAGTGATTGGCCAAGGCGTCGAATGCCGCCGTCCGAGCGAGATGTACGTCCGAGCAACGCGGGACGGCGAGCGCGTTACCAACGTGCGGGTGGGCGGCTATGCCGTGGAAATACTGCGCGGAACTGCGGTCCTATGAGCAATGGTTATTTGAACGGTCCTTCGAAAACGCTCTCAGAAAGTTTCCGCCGATCATTCGGACTTTCGCGCGCCTGCAATTTTTCCGGAAGCGATTCTTTCGATCCAGGCTTGCCAACTGCGGCCATCGCCTCGACTTGGAATTCGTCAGGGATCCGCAGTTCTTTGCGTGCACCGTCGTAATCGAATCCTTCCATCCCATGCACCACCAGACCCTGGTGGAAACCCTGCAACGCAAAATTCTCCCATGCTGCTCCAGCGTCATACGAATGCGTGACTGAGGGTTCGTCGTTGTGATCGAACAACTTTCGCGAAATGAACACGACGAGAACAGCCGCATTTTTGGCCCACGCCTTGTTCGCATCGACGAGCAGATCGAAGAACGTCTGCCAATGTTCCGTGCCGCGACGCGCGTAAAGTGCGCGCCACTGCTGGGCGTTGAATGAAGACGGCGCCCAACGCGCGGCTTCGAAGAGTCGCATCAATTCTTCGTGCGAGATCTCTTCGCCCGACATTGCACGCGGCGACCAGCGATCGATCAGAAACTGTTCGATCTGGTGGTCTGCTTTTCGAACATCACTGCCTTTGATCATTTATCACGAGATGATAGGCAACCATCCAATTGGTATTCAAGACGCGGAACCGGCTGGTCTATGATCGCCGGTTTTCACGTCGGTCGGTGCAACCGGGCTTCAGCCAGGTCGATATCACGTTGGATTCGGCGCAAGGCCTGGTCGCTGATTACTTCGTCATTGCGCAATCCAATTACAGTCTCGCGTTCTGTTTCCAACGCCTCGCGCGCCAAATCCTCGAAGTCACGAGAGAACAATCGCCGCACGGTTTTCTCCGGCGGACCTTCACTGCGCAATTGCTGGATACGGTCGAGGTACTCTGAACGCAGGCGCTCAACGGTCTTGGGGTTGGCCCGATGCAACGCTTCCGTCTCGTCAACATGAGCCAGCGCTGCTTCATTGGCTTTTAATCGCGCCAGTCTCTCTTCTCTTTCCGTAGCGTGATCGTCCTCAATTCCGAGCCGACGGACAAGCGGCGCAATCGTGAGTCCCTGTAGAACCAGCGTTCCGAAAATGACACAGAACGTGAGCAAGAGGATGAGATTGCGTCCAGGAAACGGTTCACCATTGGGCAGCAAAAACGGGATCGCGAGCGCGCCTGCGAGCGAATCGGCCCCGCGCATCCCGGTCCACGCGATCAACGCCGTCTGTTGCCACGGAATGCGATTCTTGCGGCGTAACGTTCGGCTGAAGAAGCGTGGTAAATAGGTCGCCGCGAACATCCACACAAAACGAACCAGCACGATTACCAAAAGAACGAGCACCGCCAGCTTTGCTATTAGAAAGGCAGAACCCGCAGGCATTGCGTGGATGACTTGCGGCAGTTCAAGGCCAATGAGCATGAAAAGAATTCCGTTGAGAATGAAAAGGACCATCTCCCAAACAGGCACTGCCTGTAGTCGCATACGACCGCGCAAAATCTGGGGCACGCGCCATCCGTAATACATCCCGGCAATCACCACCGCCAGGATTCCGGACACATGCAGTCGCTCACCGCTGAAGTAGGCAATGTACGGAGTGAGCAGCGATAACATTGTTTGCACTGGCGGATCGTCCAAGCGTTTTTGTACTTGCGTTGCCAGCCAGCCCACTGCGAGACCGACACAGACGCCGCCGGTGGCCACAAAAAGAAATTGCAAGCTTGCCTGCCCCAGCGAAAAGCTCCCGGTCATCGCGGCGGCCACAGCGAAACGGAACGAGATGAAAGAAGTGGCGTCGTTAACCAGGCTCTCTCCTTCGAGGATGACTATGATCTTGCGTGGCACCCGCAAATTTTGGGTGATCGAAAGCGCAGCCACTGCGTCCGGCGGCGAGATGAGGGCGCCGAAAACGAACGCAACAGCCAAAGGTAGTCCGGTAAGAGAGTGAAAAACGCCGGCCGTCGCTGCCATCGTTATCAGGACCAAAACGGTTGCCATGAGCAAAATGGGCCGAACGTTTGCTCGGAAATCTCTCCACGACGTATAGACGGCTGCGGGATAAATCAGCGGCGGAAGAAATAGACTAAATACGAGCTCCGGCTCGAGGTGGATTTCCGGCAGGCCGGGAATCAGTGCCAGGATCACCCCACCAATCGTCAGCAGAATCGGATACGGAACTCGGATTCTCCGGGCGACAATCGCCAGGACGGCGACACCAACGAGACAAACGAGGATTAGTTCGGTTGTGCGAACATGCTCCGACTCCGCCCAGAATCGCCGTATTAGATCAGACGGGTCCATTGGTGAAGAGAATTAGTGGTCGTACCGGCGAGTTTATGCACGGAGCTCACTATGATGCTGTGCGCCGAGTGCTCGCACCTGAAATCTCCACTCAGAGCGATTTCAGATTGGTTTCAAAGCATCAGCCATTCTCGCGCAGCTTCAACGTCCGCAGGCGTTAGTTCGTGGCCAGCTTGGAAGAACCGCATCGTGACATCCGTACCTGCGTTGCGCAAAAGTTCAGCCAAACGCTTTGTCTCAGATGTCGGAATAATTGGATCATTCATTCCTGCGCCAATCCATACACGCACGGCAGAAAGATTTGGTGGCGTGTCTGGAATTAGCGGTACCATCGCCCGAAATAAGATCGCCGCGGATAATATCTCTGGCCGGAGCAACAGCATGCTTGCAGCGATGTTAGCTCCGTTCGAATAACCGACAGCAACGACATTATCGGCGGCAAATCCATAATGTTGAGCGGCTGCCGCGACAAAGTCCGCCAGTTCGTTCGTGCGGTATTTTAAATCTTCCAAATCGAAAATGCCCTCGGCCAGCCGGCGAAAAAATCGCGGCATCCCATTCTCCAAAACTTTGCCACGCGGGCTAAGCAACGCAGCATCTGGGTCCAGCTCGCGTCCAAACGGGATGAGATCGCGTTCGTTTCCACCTGTGCCATGCAACAGCAACAAGCTTCGATTCGAAGTGCCGGGAACGAATTCGTGAATGAAATCCGGCTGCGGTCTCACGATTTATGCGGCACTTCGATCGGCGGAAGAATTTTTTCGATCTGCGAGCGCGCCGATTCCATCCACGGCGGCAGGCGTAAATGCGTACCGAGTTCTTCCAGCTTTTCATCAAAAGTGAAACCGGGCGGCTCGGTCGCGATTTCAAAAAGCACGTCGCCGGGTTCGCGGAAATAAATGGAATGAAAATAGGTGCGATCGATCACTGGCGTCACGTTATAACCAAGGGCGACGAGACGTTCGCGCCACTGGAGTTGTTCGTGCTCATCCTTCGCGCGGAATGCAATGTGATGCACCGAACCCGCAGCGACGCGGCCGATGCCCGTATCTGGCAAACAAAGCAGGTCGACGATTCTGCCCGGCGCCGAGTCGTCCGGCGAGGCAAACCGAAATCGGTTTCCCGATTCGTCGATCAAACGATAACCGAAACTGTCGGTGAGTAATCGCGCCGTTCTCTCGTAACCTTCCAACGCGGCAGATACACTGTGGAAACCGCGAAGCGCGTGCTCTGCGGGAATTGGGCTGTTGGGCCGCGGCTCAATCTGCGGAAGAGAACCCGAAGCGATCAGCTCAATCAAAAGTCCATCGGTATCGGTGAATCGAATTCCTTCCTCGCCAAATCGAGAGATTCTCTCGGCAGAGACGTGTTGTTGGTTGAAGCGTTCCAGCCAGTAAACGACCGAGTCCGGTGAAATCGCGAACGCCGTCGCCTCGATCTGGCCGGTGCCGCGAATTCCGCGCCGCGCGCCCGGCCACGGAAAAAATGTCAGGATTGTTCCCGGTGTGCCGCGTCCGTCGCCAAAATAGAAATGATACGTTCCCGGATCATCGAAATTGACAGTGCGCTTCACGAAACGCAGGCCAAGCAGCCCGACATAGAAATCGAGGTTCCGCTGCGGATCGCTCGCGATCGCAGTGACGTGATGAAGTCCACGAATCTTGTTTTCCATCAGACCAGAATGTCGCTGTCGCCGGCGTTTCCGGAAGAACTGTCACAAATCGCCTTATCCGCCGAATCAGGGTATTTCGAAAATCTCGAACTGATTGGCGATGCCGCGGAGTGAGCGCTTCTCCGGGGTTGCGGCGATGCCGTTTGATTGTAACAGCTTCGAAGCTTCGCTGTCAGTAACGACCCGTCTGGTCGCGAAAATGGAGCGCGACGTCGCCAGTCCCTGGACGCGCGCTGCGATGTTTACGGTCCGTCCGAAGTAATCCTGCCGGTCGTTCAGCGAAACTGCTAGACAGGGTCCCTCGTGGATGCCGATCTTAAGAAGCAAATCGCCCTTTAGATCCTTCAATGCCTCTCGCATTTTGAGCGCCGCTGCCATTGCCCGGTCCGGCGTCGGGAACGTCGCCATCACGGCATCACCAATTGTTTTCACTACGGCGCCCCTTTCTGCCGCAACGATTTCATTCAAGGCCTGGAAATGAGCCCTCACCAAATCGTAGGCAACCAGATCTCCAACTCGCTCGTAGAGTTCCGTTGAGCCTTTGAGGTCGGTAAACAGGAAGGTGAGGCTCGTAATCTTGAGCCGCTGATCTACGTCGAGCGTATCGGTGCGATAGATGTCGCGGAATGTTTGGTTGGTCAGGAGACGTTTCGCAGTCAAGAAGGGGCGACGCTTGTTGACGAGATCGTGAACCTTGTCGCTAACGATCCAAATGGCGGGGAACGTGCGTACATTTGAACGGTTCTCTAACGTCATCTGCAGAGCGCCGGGGCGCATCTGAACGGGCCCGATCGGCGCGTGATCCCTGGTCATGACGAACGAGAGCGATTGGTTTTCACGTGCAGGCTCGCCGTTCACCTCGATATACTGCGACATGTGAACGACCGGATCGAACACGATCACCAACCCTTCAGGCAACTGGAGCGAGAGCACCACCTTCTCGCCGGCTGAAAGTTCGAGGGCCTCCAGAGTAGTTTCCTTAACCCATTTCGCCAATGTCTCGTCATCGGGTAAATCGACACCTGAACTCCAAAAGATCTGTCTGTAATATTCGATCCAGGACAGCGTCCCGGGATCGTGTGCCGCGATTCTTCGCACCCGCGGACTGATGGTGAACGTGACCTCGACGATCTCGTCGAGCGTCGGTTCACACCCATCAGCGCAAAGGGCGCATGTGTATTCGGCCTGCTTTACGGTCTTAAGTGTCGCGCCTGAATCGAGGACACCGCCACAAGCGGGACAAAGGATGTTCCAGGACATATCGAAAATGCCCAGTCGCGCGCCGTGTAGAAAAGCCGCAATTACGTCTTCCTCATCGAGCTTGTGCTTGGCGGCAAAGGCTAGGGCGTTGATACGGCAAAGCTCGCGGTCCGGAGCGTTCTTGATGAGCTTTTCAATCGCGCTGACCGGCTCCGGCTTCGCCGATTTTCGCAAAGCATTGAAGAGCGTGTCGGTTTTACCGGGAACTTTCATGGCACAATCGGATTGATCACAGTAGCAGTTACCCTGTGGCTAGGAAAAACGGAAAGCAAGTGACAGATGTGTCGAAACATTCGCCTTTGGCAATAGCTGTTCCATCGAGGTCACGACATATATCCAACTCCAGTGGGCAACAAGTTGGCGCTTGCTTCGCGAGCGTCCGCCCCGGTTGAAAACGGAACACCGCAAGGAGTCCGAGTGATTGGTCGTATTAAGGCCCAGCGTTGGGGGCGAGTCGTCAACCGCGCCCCACGCGATCTCTGCCGGGCTTGCGCGCCATGCGCAAGAGCGGCTTACGGGGTCCGCAGGAAACCGTGACTCACATCGTTCGCGTCAATATAGTATCCGGTGATCGCATCAGCCGGATTGTTGGAAAGAGGGATAGTGCCTTGGCCAGGGCCTGTGCCCACGCCCGGAGGATCGAACGTGGTGATCGTGCCGTCCGGAGCGCGCAGGAAGCCGTGATACACATCGCTCGCGTCAACGGAAGCTCCGGCGATCGCCCCTGCGGGGTTGAGGCAAAAGCCGGTAAAAACAAAGGTGCCCTGGCCGGGACCTGTGCCCGCGTTCGGAGCATCAAACGTAGTGATTGTGCCGTCCGGAGCGCGCAGGAAGCCGTGAGCCACATCGCTCGCGTCAACGTAGCGTCCCGCGATCGCCTCCGCCGGGTTGATGTTGCCGGCGAAAGTACCCTGGCCGGGACCTGTGCCCGCACCCGGGACGTCGAAGGTTGTGATGGCACCGTCCGGAGTGCGCATGAAACCGTGAAACACACCGCTCGCGTCGGAGTAGTAGCCTGCCGTCGCGCCCGCCGGGTTGATGCTGAAAGGCCGCGTGCCCTGGCGAGGGCCTGTCCCCGCGCCCGGAGCGTCGAACGCGATGATGGCGCCGTCCGGAGTGCGCACGATAGCGTGAATCGCACTGCCCGCGTCGGAGTAGCGTCCCGAGATCGTTCCTGCCGGGTTGATCGCGAACGCGATTGTGCCCTGGCCGGGACCTGTACCCGCGCCCGGAGCATCGAATGTGGTGATAGTAGGTTGCGGGTGAACAAAGGGCGTGTTGTTGAATTTCAGGATGCCATCGTTCGTGCCGCCCGAGGCAGTAGGCGCGAGGATACCCAGTAGCAAGATCGAGGTCATGGCGGCAGCTAACAGGCGGGCTGACGCGAAGGCCACGCCACTGCTAAGAAATATGTTTCGGAGAATGTTGGTCTTCATAAGATGTGTTTCCTTTCGTGATGATTATTTTCCCTTTACAACGAAGTTCCGGAGCGCGTGCTGCACGGAATTTTAATTTTCCACGCGGCTGCTTTTCTTCGACGGTCTTAATACAAACCGCTGATGTGAAGACCCTGGCAGGGAACGGGTGTCGGGAGAGCGGTCTGTTCGGCACGACGCACTGGAGCGTGGTCCTCGCCGCGGGAAGAAGTCAGGCCGAACCGGAGATTGCGCAGGCCGCGCTCGCGGAGCTGTGCCAAACGTATTGGGCGCCGCTTTACAGTTTCGCGCGCAGCCGCGGCTACACCGTGCATGACGCGCAAGACCTCACGCAGAGCTTTTTTGCTTACCTGATCGCACATGAAATCTATGCGCGCGTCGACCGACACAAAGGCAGGTTCCGTTCATTTCTGTTGACGTCCCTCAGAAATTTTCTCGCCGACGACTTCCGACGCGACCGAACGCTCAAGCGCGGCGGTGGCCAAAGCTTTTTGCCGCTTAACGAAGAGCAGGCCGAAGATGCGGAGTCGCTTTTCCAGACTCACATTACCGCAAGTAATGAAGATTGGCTCTTCAATCGCACCTGGGCCGAGGCATTGATGGCCGCTGGACTAGAACGGCTCTCTGCAGATTACCAAAATGAATCCAAGGAAAAACTCTTCAACGAATTGAGGATCTTTGTTGCGGGTGGCGCTGACCCGCCACCGACTTACGCTGAGCTGGCGGTCCGTTTGCGCATGACGGAGTCAACGCTTCGCAGCCATGTCACCCGCCTTCGCGCACGTTATCGGGAGGCGTTGCGCGTTGAAGTACGCCGAACAGTAGATACCGAAGCGCAGGTGGACGAAGAGTTGCACGAGTTGCTCCGTGTGTTAACGAGAGGCTAAGGGATAGGCGCCATGGCAACACCATTGGCATCTGGCGTCGTCGCCATCTGTTCGATATGCGGCGAGCCGTTGAACGCAAAAGGCGACTGCCTGGCTTGTCTGGTGCGGACGACTCTCGACGAATCGGTCGCGGAAAGCATGCCGCTTGCTTCATTAGTCTTCGGCGACTTCGAGGTCGAACAACGCCCAGACGGTTCTTACTGGGAACTCGGTCACGGTGCAATCGGCGTGACCTACCTTGCTGCGGACAGGGTGTTGCGCCGCAGAGTGGCCCTGAAAGTGATCGAGGTGCCTGCGGGAGCCCGCGGCTCGCAATTTGTGCGCGAACGTTTTTTGCGTGAAGCCCGCGCTGCGGCTGCCCTGCGGCACCCGAATGTGGCTGCCGTTTACCAGTTCGGCACTTCGTCGGATGGGAGCCACTGCTATTACGCGATGGAGTTAGTCGAAGGCGAAACCTTGGGGGCTCGCGTCCGGAGCGACGGTCTGCTTAATGCAAGAGACGCTCTGGAAATTGCGATTCAAATCACGCGAGCCTTGATGGCTGCGGCAGCCCATGATTTGATCCATCGCGATCTGAAGCCGGGCAACATCATGCTGACGACGGAGTCGGAAGTGAAAGTCATCGATTTCGGCCTGGCCAAGGCGATCACCGATGCCGGAGGAGACATGGATCTGACGCACGGAGAATTTGTTGGCACGCCGAGTTTCGCAAGTCCTGAGCAATTTGGAAGCGATCCGGTCGATGCGCGGTCCGACATCTATTCGTTGGGCGCTACGCTCTGGTTCGCGCTCACCGGATTGGCACCACACTTTGGCAAGACGATGGAAGAGATTCGCGATCGTAAAACCCGCGATGATCTGCCGACCGCGCAATTGGTCGCCAGAAAAGTTCCTGAACCCCTGGTAAAACTGCTGCGCTCTACGCTTGCCATCGACCCCGGCAAGCGGCCCGCATCGGCTCGCGAATTGATGGAAGCCCTGGAATCCTGTCGCCGGAAGCTTACTCGTCGTATCGGCGTCCCCTACCAGAAACCTGCTCTCCGCAGTGAAGCGTTTTACGTTATCCTTGTCGCCACCCTCCTATCAGTCGGTTTGTTTTTGCTTGGCCGCTACAGCGCGCCTAACGAACAAAAGGCCTCTGCTTTGCCCACGAAATCAATTGCTGTGTTGCCTTTCGTGAACATGAGCAGCGATCAGGAGAACGGTTACTTCGCAGATGGCTTGACGGAAGAAATTCTAAGTCGCCTGGCAGAGGTCCGTGATCTAAAAGTGCCTGGTCGAACGTCCTCGTTTGCATTCAAGAGCCAGAACCGAGATTTGCGCGAAGTCGGTTCAGCGCTCGGGGTGGCTAATGTTCTGGAAGGTAGTGTTCGCAAATCGGGAGATCGACTCCGCATTACGGCGCAGCTGATTCGAACGCAGGATGGTTACCGTCTCTGGTCGCAAGCCTTTGATCGCAAGCTGGACGACGTGTTCGCCATTCAAGAGGAAATTGCACGCGCGATCGCCAGTGCGCTTTCAGTGCAACTAAATCTCGGTGTGTCCGAGAAAGCTCAAAAGCCGACTCAGGACATGCAGGCCTACGATAGTTATCTCGAGGCAAGAACCTTAATCACGCGCAGGGATACTGAAAATCTGCGCCGAGCAATCACACTCTTGGAAGGCGTGGTGCAACGGGATCCCAATTTCGCTAAGGCGTGGGCTGCTCTCGCGCAAGCGCAAGCATTGGCCTCCTACTACTACGTCTCTCCGAGAAAGGAATCCTTGGAAGCCGCGGAAAGCGCCGCGCGCAAGGCTTTGAGCATCGACGAAGGAACGGACCTGGCCCATGCGGTTCTAGCTAACGTTCTGCGCGACCGCTTCGATTGGCTGGCGGCAGAAACCGAATTCCGTCGTGCGCTCGAACTTAATTCCGGGGAGGCCGAAACTCATAACCAGTATGGGCAGCTCCTGTTCAGGGTCGGTCACCTTGAGGAGGCGTTCCAGCACATGAGTCGCGCCCAGGAGCTTGAACCGTTAGGCTGGGTCCCGCCTTCCATCATGGGACTTCTCTATCTCATTCGTGGTGACCTGCAGAAAAGTGCCGAGATGCTTGACCGCTCACAAAAAATGGTTGAACCGTCGCCGGCTTTTCTCATCGAGCTGAAACTATTTCTCGCGCTAACCGACCACGACACTGTCAGGGCGCGACAAGCTCTCGCCCAGGCACGCTCATCCCCGGGGATATGGTCGCTTCCGGCTAATCGACAAGCAATTGAAGCGATGGACGCAGCGCTTGTCTATTTTCGACCCGGGTCAGGAGCGCCGTCCGAGTTAAACAAACTCATTAGGGAAGGTGACGTGTTTTACATGCCGTCGCTGGCCGCGGTCGCGATGTACACCGAGCAGAAAGAGGTCGCTCTTGATGCCCTGGTCACCACTTTCCGCTCTCGTTATGTGATAGATATGTCGCTGATGTGGACGCCGATCCTTCATTCGCTGCGAACAGAGCCCAGATTCCGTGAGTTGGTCCGCGCTGCGAAACTCCCTGAGTATTGGCGCATCGCTGGCTGGGGCGAGTTTTGCCGGCCGAAAGGTGCAAGCGATTTCGAGTGCGCCGTACCATGAAACACTTTTTCGCTGAACTGATGCGGCTCAATCATTCGTTCACACGGATTCGGTCTCCGAAATCGCCGGCCAGCAGGTTCGGTGCAGGATGGCGTACGCGTGGCCTTTTTTCACTTCCTCCGGCAGTTCACAGACTTCCGATGTGGGCGCCGCAATGACTTCGATGCCGCGCCGTTTCGCCTCCGTTAGAACTTGGTCGATTACAGGAAGCGCGCAATGGACGCGCGTGGAAGCAGCCATTGCCAGTGCTTAACAAGTTGGCGCATGTGTCGCGAGCGCCGGTTCCGGCCGAAAACGGATCACCGCAAGGAGTCCGAGCAAAACGAAAATCACCAAAACAACAAGTTGGGTAAATTTGAATGGCGGTTCGGTTTGCGTCGGGGCCAGTGCGTGCAACGCCGGAATTTTTTCAAAGGACTGCACAACTGCAACGAAGAGATTAAAATACAGGCATGTCACGGCACCGATCACATAAATCCATCGCCATGGCCCCGCGAGTTGCTTGGGATAACGCGCGAAAATCGTAACGGCTAGAAAAGGCAGCGATATAATGCCGAGGCCGATCGCAGGCGTGAAACCATGAAACGGAAAAAAGAACCCGGTGATTGTTGTCGCGACCGCTGCGACTAGAAACCATTTCGTCCAGCCATCAAACCGTTTGCCCGAGAGTAGTCCGAACAAAACGACGAAGCCGGTTAAAATTGCAACAAGACTGATCGCGGTATGAATAATCGTGTAGATCTGTAGTAGCAGCTCTCCTTTCACTGTTATTCGTCCTTGATGGAACGCGAGCAACTCCTCGTTTACCTTATCTTTCAAAGTTGTGCACATGAGCCGTGCGGCGTGCATTTGTAAACTCTAAGCTGTGCGTTCTTGACGGACTTCGCTGAAAGCATTGCTGAATCGGGGTTTGCCGTGCTCGTTAGGTCGGGAGACGCCGGGACGGGGCTTTGCCCCAGGCCCACGTCGTAAGGGCAACGCCAATCAAAGCCGGGAGCGTGACAGCGGGAAAATCGCGAAGAATTGTCGATGGAGAGCAAATGCCGACTGCAACTTCCCACAGGTGCAAAGCGGCATGCGCGATAAGCCACGACGTTGCCGCAGCCCACAGCACAAAGCGGCTCGCCGGTCGGATCGTAACGACACCGAAGGCGGCGCCGAGGAGCATCTGAATAAGCCCAATATCGCGGATGAAATGCTGATTAAAGGGACCCGTGTGGGTCACGCCAGGCACGAAGTAATACCACGCCGATGGAGCGAGGAGCATGAACAGTCCGTTTCCAAACAGAAACAGGCCATTGAGGGCTGCCAGTGTAACTACCGCTATCGGAATGGTCCGATTCTTTTCTGCCACATTGCCTTGATCTCGCATACGCGATGGATTTTCTCCTTGGCGCTGCACACTGCAATGACGAAATGATTGAATTATTCCAAGGCCGATGCAATCAACGATCCACGTTTACGAAGCCCGCCCGCGCAACGCAAACCGCCGTCAGAAACATTCGAATTCTTAATAAGGATAAACAGAAGGTGGAAAGGTCTAGGCTCCAGACGAGGTTGTCGTAATCACGCCGGAGCAGGCGGCGGAGTCGGTAAAAACAGCGTCCTATGGAGCCTCTGCGGCTCGTTCTTGTCCCGGAAAGACGCGCACCTGCCGACGTTTGGTCAGAAACGCCATTACCCATTGCAGTATGACGAAGAATCGGTTCGCGAATCCGATCAGGAAATAGATGTGCACGAATGCCCAGACAACCCAAGCCGGAAATCCGGTGAAGCGGAGCATGCGAAGATCGGCGAGCGCGTACGTACGCCCCGCGATCGCGAGATCGCCTTTGTCCCAGTACCAGAAAGGCGCCGGTGGCGGCTGTCCCGCCACGAGTCGTCGAATCAGCGCTGCCACGTACCTTCCTTCTTGAATTGCAGGCTGCGCAACGCCCGGCACGACCATCGGCTCTTTGGACTTGATCCCCAGCAAATTTCGCGAAGGCGCAACGACATGCGCCGTGTCACCAATTGCAAAAATTTCAGGATGACCCGGCACTGACAGGTCGGAGCCGACGATGATTTTCCCCGACTTATCCATCGCCGCGCCTAACCAGTGACCCGCTGGTGAGGCCAGCACTCCGGCTCCCCACAGCACCGTGCTCGACCGAACGCGCTGGCCGCCCGCCACGACTCCGTCGGCATCCACACCGGTCACTCGCGTATTCGTGTAAACCTTCACGCCCAGGCTCTCGAGATGACGCTGCGCCTTCGCCGACAGATCTTCGGGAAATGTCGGAAGCACGCGCGTTGCCGCCTCGTACAGAAGGATCTGCGCGTGGCTTGGATTGATGTGACGAAAGTCATGCGCCAACGCCATCCGCGACATCTCCGCCAGGGTGCTCGCCATTTCCACGCCCACCGTGCCGGCGCCGACCAGCACGAAGGTGAG
>Ga0137403_10000434_pt1 | contig 53727 bp, 89 predicted proteins | sample CZOMad2_1_16fung_FD_122057 | JGI IMG/M metagenome (GOLD analysis project Ga0137403, IMG submission 122057) | Vadose zone soil fungal communities from Angelo Coast Range Reserve, California, USA - CZOMad2_1_16fungal (Hybrid Assembly) | ecosystem: Environmental > Terrestrial > Soil > Vadose zone... | reverse complement strand
CATTGGACTGGTATTCGCGAGTCCAGATGATACCACCCCAGACTATCTGATCATCCCGATAAGCCCAGAACGCTGTCTTGCCTGGTATGGTCCTAGCGATGAACTCGTCACTCAGAAGTCGCTTGTCTGAAAGCTTTCCGCCTGCACTCATATTTCCAGGCTGCAACAGCTGGCAGTCTAGAGAGACGTTGTTTACCGGCAACTCACCTAGGACAGTTCCTGTTACCAGATCTGTAGCCAAGTAAGTGTACTGGGCTGCCATTATATGTCCAGAGATATGAAGTTGTTAACTACTATCACGCCATGTCCTGTCGCTACGTTGAAGACCTGCAATGCGCCGCTTGTCTGTGCGCGCAGGAAGTCGCCAGATGATGCACCCGTACTAGTATGGAAGCCCAGCTCACAATCCTGAACGCTAGCAGGCCTGTAACCGACAGGTAGCGTCATAAACGTCGTTGACGACTCAGATGCAGGATCTATAACACCTTGTACCCATACCGCATTCAGTGCAGGGAAGAGTCTATACTGAACCGGCCCAGTCCAACCGTTCTGCATCGTAGCAGTATGCCAGGTATCTGGTACGCTAGTACTAGTCATGAAGTACTGCTGTTGGTTATTGAGCAGCACGCCCATGAGGTTGGTATCGGTCTCAACCCACATCGTACCTTCGGGCCGAGACGTAGGCGGCTTACCAGAAGCAGTAGTGACAAAGGTACCCGCTAGCGGCTGCCAGATACGTGCATCGACAACAGTACCGCCACCGTTAGTCACTGTCATGTTAGGAACAACCTTGACAATAGCTAGTGGTACAGCATTGTTGGGAAGCGCAGGCAGTGTACCAGGAGACGATGAAGAGAATGTACCTGTTACAGCTACGATATTCCAGTTAGCAGTGTTGTCTCCTGGATCAGTAACTACAGCTGCGATGTAATCCTGACGCCACTGCGTAGAAGATGAAGCTGCAATAGCAACGGTTAGTGCAGCGGTATTGTATCCCGCATACATACCATTCCAGGCAGTACTACTGGGTATGTAAACTAGGCCGGTGCCTACCGATACGTTCATCGAGGCTTGGCCTGTAGTGGATAGCAGGTTACCGAAGTAAGGATTAACACCGCCCGTAGATACGGTAGCGCCAGCAGTAACGCTCGGCATCACAGCACCAGCTAGTGCCATGCGGAATAGAGCTGCTGGGTGATCGGTCCTACCCTGACATGCCCAGGGCGGGTTGGTGACAGCCACAGGGCCTCCTAAAAGAATGTACCGTTCGTGGTTACGAAAGCTGTTGCAGTACCTGAAGCAGCGCCGAAGAAGATCGTCTCTGGCATTCCAGCGGGAACAGAAAACCACTTGAGACCCTGCAACGTAGACCTACGACTTACCGTACCGTTCAAGACAACAGACTTATTTCGACAGTCTATAACTAGTTGGTCTGTAGCTGCCAGTGTGATAGCAAACTGCATGGTAATTCCGTAGCCATCTGTTAGTACAGGGTTAACGCATGCACCTGTAATCGTAATGACAGGATAAGCCGTATGTGTTCCACTGTTGAAGACGTTAGCTGAAGCGCTAGGACTAGAACCGCCAAAGCTTACGTTAAAGGAAATGTTAAAGCCTACGCCTACCGTAATGACAGTCGGTACCGTTACGCTCCCTGTAGATGCCGGATACGAGTAGATGTATGGGTCGCCAGCTAGCACCATCAGTTGAACGTCTTGAGTTCCTGTACGACGACTAGCATCTACGTCATATGCGCAACCGCCGCCCTGACCATTAACGAACCGCAAGCCTTGACCTGGGTGCTGAAAGTAGAATGGCCTAACAGTGTTGGAGTTGTAATCTGACCTCAACTGGTCCAGGAAAGTCTCAGGCTGAGTAGGATCGGTATATAGCGTTGCCTCGACAACGACTGTCCTAGCTGACAAGAATGGCGTATCGATGTACGTACCGTCCATACCTTGATGCTCGTCAGTCGTTGTACGCAGAGGTGCTGTGTCTAGACCGGAGACCTTCGTCACGTCAAGAAACGGTAGACCCATCGAGTCGGTGTTAAGGATCTGGCCCGTATCTCCGAAAGCGTATGTGTAGTCAGTTAGTGCTGGAGGCATCAGCCACTCCTTCTTGCAAGTTCCCAGCCGAGTTCCGCAGCGTGACGGCGAGGATCAATCTCTTGCGTTCTGATGAAGAAGTTCTGCGTCGTTCCGTCTCCACCTCGCGGGCTCGGAATACGTTCTGGCTTTCCAGTTCCGTTGTAGGCCAGAGACATACCCGGAGGTAGGAAACCACCGTTGTCGTACCAGTTGAAGGCTACTTCATGTCCCCATGCACCTACAGGAGTACCGTACCTACCCTGGATGTAGTTAATACCCCAAGACTCCTGAGCACGAACGTTAGCCGAACCGCCCTGAGATGGCAACCAAGCTGCTCTAGGCATCTTCGTGTAAGGCAACGATTGCGGGATCCCTGTGGCGCCTGAACCAGCGTTGTACGCGTACTGGTTCCAACCTGATTCCTGGTTCCAAAGTTTGGCCCAGTCCTGCCAGACAAGTCCTGTCGACCAGCCAGGCATGAGAGACTGTGCTAGTGCCATGTTAGCAGCAGCATTACCACCGCCAGGTCCTGCGCCGATGGGGAAGCTACCACCTCCACTGCCTACAGTTGATATGAGACTGTTCCAGGCAGTGGTAATCCTCTTCCAAACACCCTTAACAGCGTCCTGAACTAGCACACCTGGCATAGTCGTTAGCATCTTAGCGTAATTGCCAGCGGAACCAACAGGTGTCTTATTCAGGAACGTACCGGCCATTGCATTGGCAAAAGCCACAGGGTTATTAGTGAGAACTGCTAGGGCCATCTTTGCGAAGTCGAGGCCCGTACTTAGGAGGCCGCCCAGACCGCCTCCACCAACTATGCCTCCAGAAGCAAATCCAGGAACGCCCATGGCCTTGAAGACGGAAGCGTACTTCCTGGTCCTATGCTTGTCGACAACAGCTTCACCGTCTTCAAGCAATGCTAGGTTTCTGTCGCCACCGCCAAAGCCTGGAAGTCGTCCACCTGAAGCAAGTGTGTTAACAATAGGCAGCGAAATCGACTTCAGCCCGATTGCGCTAACTACCGTATTCCATACCTTAGCAATACCGTCGTCGTACACAAACCGAATGACGTAGTTAACAGGCGTCTTGAAGACGTCTTCGATCTTACCCCAAATGGTTCCTAGGTCGTGTACGACGCTAGTGAATCCAGAACGAAGGTCTCCCCAAACATTATGGAAGAAGCCTAGGATAGTTGACCAAATCGAGTGTGTAGCATTGTAGATGTTATGCCAAACGGCTACAGCAACAGATTCAATGTTCCTGAAGATAACTATGAATAGGCCTGAGATAACGTGCCAGATAGTACTGAGGTATGCTCTGATATTGTTCCAGAGTTGCTTGCCAAGACTAAGGAAGTCAACCCAGGCTTGATGCCAATGGCCTGTCATCAAGTCGATAAAGATACTGAAGATGCCTGCGATGATGTCCCAGGCACTCTTAAAGACGAATGTGATACCAGCCCAAGCCAACTTGAGTGCAGATACCATAATCGCCCAGAAGATGTGCCAGAGCGCTACGATAACTGAGATAGATGTCTTAAAGACTGCGACTATGACTGCCCAAGCAATCTTGAACACTGCCATCCAAAGCGCAATGCCGATCTTGAAGATGGTAGACATGATAGCAAAGAAGATCTTAGCAGCGCCGATTATAAGGGCAAGGTTTAGCTTAATGTACCTTCCGACAAAGTCCCAAACGTACTTCCAAATGATTTTGATCGAATCGCCGTGAGTCTTCCACCACTTGTTGAAGTTGCTTGTAAACCAGTGCTTGATGTTATTAAATACGCCAACGATATCATCCCAGTAGCCCTTAATCGACTTCCAAATATCACCCCAGATCTTATCAATCCAGTGCCACATATCGAACCACATATTGTGGAACCAAACACTGATTGGTCTCCAGTACTTATAGATAAAGTACGCGGCTACAGCCAATCCGATAATAGCTACGATGACTAGAGCGACAAGAGCAAGGATAGGTGCAAGTACGATATCGAGAAGACCAGCAGCAGTAGAAGCAATGACGAAGGCACCGGCAAGGAAGATAACAGCACCAGCAAGAACGAGCAAGACAGAGGTAAAGACACCAGCTATAGTACTGATAACTAGAATAGGATGTGGGATCTTATTGAGCCACTGGAATACGTCCTTGATGTAGATAGTGAACTTGTTCAGTATGGGCAAAAGGATAGTGCCAATTTCGATCATCAACGAGTGGAAGTTGTTCTTCAGCAACTGGATTTGCATGGCAGGCGTATTAGCCATAATGTTATATGCAGCCTGCAACGCTCCCTTACTTGCACCCATCTCCTTAACAATACCGTTCAACTGTCCAAAGTTATGGACAGCGATATCGAGAAATCGCATAGCCTGAATCGTACCACCGCTGCCCTTGAACATCGCTGTCAAGACGTCATTCAACTGCGTTGGGTTCAAACCCTTTAGTGCTGTTCCTAGCTCAGTCATAATAACGTTGATAGGCAACAGCTTGCCTGCAGCGTCAGTCATCTTGATCATAGAATCAGCAGTAATACCTAGAGCACTAGCAGTCTTGCCTCCTAGACCTTTTGTAACGACATCCGTAAAGTCCTTCAAAATCTTATTGATGGACAATAGCTTACCGGTTTTACTAGTAATGCCTGCCATAGAGCCCGCAGTAATACCTAGAGCTGCTGCACCTTTCTTACCTAGAATATTGATAACGAGATCGCTCAAGTTAGCTACTACCTGTTTCGTAGATAGCAACTTGCCAGTATTATCAGAAATGCTAGCTAGAGCGCGCGCAGTAAGGTTTAGTCCGCTAGCAGCCCCCTTACCAAGCACACTAACAACAATTCGACCAAAGTTTGCAATCTTGTCTCTAGACTTGCCAATAGCGTCTAGAGCACGTCCTACCGAAGAGGCAGCATTTGCAGCTGATAGACCATTACGAGTGGTAAATGCCATCAAGGCAGCGGTTTGCTCAAAGGTCTGATTAGCACGAACAGCGGGACCGGTAACACGTCCAATTACGTTTGCAAAGTTCTCATAGGTACCAACACCGTACTTGACCAGGTTGAACATGATGTCCTGAATCCTAGCAACATCTCTCACCTTCAGCTGATACGCGTTCATAATACCAATAGTAGCACGTTCAGCAACGTTCAGTGTAACCTGACCAGCAACAGCCTCCTTAGAGAAGTTCACCAACAAGTACTTAGCTTGTGTTAGGTTGACATCCATTGAAGAAAAGATGTCATACAGGCCCATCTGAATCTGGTCTAGAGGAACTGCGATTGTGTTAGCAACATCAAGGCCAGCCTTAGCAACCTGATCAAAGCTGGCCTTGACACCGAACATCTGCGTCTTAGTAAGTGCTACCTGCTTGTTGTAATCGACAGCTTGCTTGGTCGCCTCACTATAGAAGGCAAGACCTGCAGCGCCGAGTACTCCAACGGTAGCACCGACAGTCATCAGCGCCTTACCATTAGCAAGGGCCGTTGCCATTGTTTTCTGCTGAGCCTTATCCAAGTTACCAAACTGCGTAACAAGACTCTGGATAGCAGGAGAGGCGGTGCTCTCTGCACGCATGACGATCAGAACTTCCCTGACGCCAAGTGGCATGTCACCGCCTCCTTCCCCTTGGTTTATTCTTGTTCCGCTCTTCTTCCTCCTTAACCTGTATCGCTGCTAGGACTATGTTCATTGCGTAAACGAAGAACGAGTCCTGATCGAACAGGCCTCCAGCTTGAGGAAGGCAGTGCATCCTTTCGCAGGTGTGAACGATACCTACGAAATGGTTAGCTAGCTTACCGGTTCGAGTATCGGAGCCGCTTCGACTGGCGTTGGACTTTCCGGTACTGAGGACGATTCCGTAGATTTCTCGCTCAAGTTTGGGTCCGACTTCTCCCAATCATGCATGTCTTGAATGAGTGCTGCGATCTCGGCTCCGATACGTCCATCGAGCTGTTCAGCGACTTTCGGATTGGTGAAGTCAAGCTTGTTGCCTGACACATCGGTTAGATTGTGATCTACGACACATACAGCAAGCTCGAACTTACCTACAGCCGTCTGAGACTGCTTGATATCGAGATTCGCGTTACTCGAGCGACGATCAGCATTCATCTGCATCGTCATAGCGATGTCCTGACGATGCAACATCTGACCGTGAGTCATTCGCCTAAGATCGACGAAGCCATCTGGCGGTGCGGACTTGAGATCGAAGTGCTGCGGTTCGACAGCTACCGTTGCGACTGGCATTTTGGAGACTCCTCGGGTTCTTCTTCTTTGTGCGCGACGACTAGGCATTACGGATGGTTGAAGATACCAATCACAGAAGCGGTAAAGGCACCTGTAAAGGCAGTAGCGACGAACCTGATGAACGGGAAAGCTACACCAGGTGTGAACACATAGACGATGAGACCCGTAGCTGTGATAGCTGCTCGAGCAGTCAGAACGGACGTTGGGATAGTAACCCAGTTCGCGCCACCGTCAAGCGAAGTCTGAACGTCAGGTGTCATGGTAGTACCAGCGACAGTCGTGTTGACGAGAACGGTTCCACCGGTATACGAGCTGAAATTGAAAGCAGTACCAGTGAAGTTGGTACTCTGCGCAGCGAGAGCGCCGAGAGTGACCTGGTCTTGAAGCCTTCCCATAGCTTCTCCTTACGTGTGCGGAGTGATAACTTCCTGCGTCTTGTAGATGATCTGATACTCAGCACCAGTGTTATCGAGTGTTGATTGGTATGTGATGTTGGCGCGAATCAGATCACCCTGACCTGACAACGGTACCTGATACACATCCTTGATACCGTTGTACATGTCGAACTGAATACTGTTGTTGGCGCCGTTCGCCGTAGAGATCATGAGGTGTTGACCAGTAACAGCCTGGAAGGCTGCATAGTCCGTCTTGTCGAGGAAGTCTCGAGATGCAGTCATTTGGATAGAGCGCTCGCCGTAACGGATAAAGGCTGCACCCTTTGTAGCCTTCAGCCTATACTCAGCACTACCAGCATCGTCGATGTCGAACGAGAAGGTATCTAGGTCTGTAACGGTAGTGGATAGCGGAATTTGAACTGTCCACGAACCTGGACCGTAAGGAACGGAAGTAGGCCAGGTAGCCGTCGGTGAAGATTGAGTAGCCTCGTTCAGACCTAGGATGTCGACAGAGTATTCGAGGATGTTGTTGTTCACGGTAAAGGTCTGCTTCGACGCACAGCAACCCGTGTAAGCGAAAACAACGCCATCACGAACAACAGTAATCGACATCGTCCTAGCAGGAATAGCGACAGCGGTAGGTGTGTAAGTATACGTGAAGTTTGTCGAACCTGTCTTCACGCCTATAGCACGACTGCACTCTGTGAAATAGAGACAAGTATCCTCTGTCGCTTCCATCGTGATGGTACCTTCGACGTCGAAGTTACCAGCAACGACACCTATCTGAGCAGCCGACTGACGAATCGGCCTCCGATAGATATTCATCTCCTTAAATTCGAGTGTCTCGTTCAGAATTGGAACGTACTTGGTAGGAGCCGTATACGTTCCCGATACCGTCTCGAAGGCTACACCGATGATACCGCCTGCACCAATTCCAAGAGCCATTATGCCTCCTCTCCAGTCTCGCCTGTAACCTTACCACGTACGATCTTGACTCCGTAGATCTCCTGATCTGCAGGATGTGGACCGAGTCGCGGCTTGAGTATGAGATTGCCAGTGTCCTCGTCGACTTCTGTATCGACGACAGAATGTGCTGCCTGATAGCGAGCTACCTGTTCGTCAGAGACGATGGTATCGGTACCGTTCTTGAACGTTCCGAGACCTTGAATGATAAGAGACGAACCTTCCCCTATATTAGGGTGGTCTACTGTAACTTTGATTGGCATTTTACACCACCTGCTGTGGAAGAGTTGTCTTGCTCATTGACTCAAACGTCAACCTCGCAGCCATCATGAGGTCACCGCTCTTCTGCGCGATACCAGGTTCACTCTGCGTACACAGCACAGCGACTACGTTTCCTCCGAGCTTCAAGTCACTATGCACTAGAAGTTCGATAGCGTCCGTTATCGTCATCACACCATGCAAGTTCTGCTGTACGTCCTGAAGCTTGCCATAATAAACCCAGACATACGTCTCTATGTTATTCAGAGTCCGAAACGTAGCACCTTGAAACTGCCTACGCTTATTTCCAGGCGCAACACAAATAGCGGGAGTTCGAGGCAAAATTGTTTGATCGCCATACCAAACGTCAATAACTTGCATTGCCGTTTTGTTTGTCGGATCGTTAAGCTTGTTGTAGATGTAAGTAGCTATGACTTCGGAGCTATCAGTCAGTGTCGGCATCATAGTCCCAAAGTTGCAATGATACGCTCATTCAACCAAATTTCAAACTCGATCTGGATAGCGTCCATATCTTCTGACTGAAGCATAGCAAATTGACGTGCAGGAATGTTAGCTGCTCCACTACGCGTACCTGCCTGATGCAAGTTTCCGTACCAGATCTTATCTGGTAGACTCAAGATAGCTGCCTGAACCTCTGTAACAGTCCAGATGTTATACTGTTGCATAGTCTTCATCAATAGGCCAGAACGCAGCAACGGATCGTTAACAGGAAAGCGCGTCTTGGGATCCTTACCCTTAGCCTCTAGCGTATAATCAGCCAGAGGTACCCAGACTATAGGACGTCCACCTGCTAGAAAGTTCTTACCTATACTGGGAGAGATAACACGCTGAATGCTACGCTTGAGAGGTTCGCGAAACGACCTGATACTCAAGTCTAGCGCGTCAAACTTGCGCGCAGACAGTGCAATTGTAGGACTGAAGGAAGTCTTCAGGTTAACGAGACTGTCACCACGAACACCTCCCGAAGTAGTGTAAGTCGGCACGACACCTCCTAGAAGACTTTGTCAACTGTAAACTTAGCCGGACCCAGAGACTGATCGTTACAATCAGTATTAGCCCAAAGAGCTTCGTTTGTAGAACTAACATCTGTCGGATAGAACACAGGCGCAACTGCAGGTTTGTTTGGTGCAATCTCGACAATAGCTACAGAACCCTTAAGAATGTCATTAAGAAGGTTAGTAGACCAACCTCGAAGAGTTTTGCCATAGGTAGCTGTCGTTTCACCAGCTTCTGAATACGCTCGGTCATACATCCAACCTGCATATTGCATAGACATAACCTGCTGGACTACTTCAGGCGTGGTAGTCGCGTCTATCCAAGCAGGAACGTATTGTGCATATGTCTGAGTAAGTCGGCCTAGAACCTCTCCAGCAACCTGAGCTTCTAGGCCGACCTCAATCGACGTAACATTAAGCTTCGTCGACTCAAGCCAAGTCTGTACCTGAGTAGCAGTGAAATGCGCCAACGAAGCTCGCCTCCTACTTAACCGGAGGGGTTTCAGGCCCCTTCAGGGGCTCCACAGGGGCCTCGGGTGGCTTGCCGCCCTCTTTCGGCTCACCACCCGAGGTATCCCCACCTTGAAGCGCGGCCAGTTGCGCTTCAAGCTCTGCGATCTTGACATCGCGTGGATCGGTGTATCCCTCGCCAGCAGCGCTTGCTGCTAGGACGTTCGGATCGTCTGGCGAGCCCTGAAGCACTACCATGCTGTGATCGAGCATGTACTTCCACTCGTCAGGAGAGTAGTTCTCCTCCTCGACAGGAGCTCCACTACCCGCTCCTAGGTCCGTATAAGCGACGTAAGCCATATCACTCCTCCTTACACGAAGCTCGAGCTGAGAACGGATGTGAAGAGGAAGCCGCAGATCGACTTGTTGTTGGCGTCGAGCCCAATCAGCTCCAGGTCGTACCGCTGACGGAATCTGATGACGTCGGAAGCCCTACGCTCCTCACGCCAGCGGTCCACGATACCGCCACCGAGTGCGTTGTCTGTACCCTGCATGTTCGTCGGGTTCAGAATCGTATTGGTGGGACCGTGAGGAATGCCCTGTCCGGAGAAGGCGCCCGATCCGAAGCCGAGACCGCCTGCACCTCCACCACCGAAGCCCCAGGTGAACTGGTAGGCGAAGGCAGGTACCTTGAGACCAGGCCTTGGCGGACTATAGGCGAGCAGGACCTCGATGTTCCAGAGATACTGGAGTGCCAGAGTTTGACCAGGGTTGTTCGTCGCGATACCGAAACCAGGAACAACGACGTTGCTCAGGTTAAGAAGCGTAGCGACCAGATCAGGCGTCAGGATAGCACGCTCGGAGTACTTGATCCGCTCGATGAAGTCCTGTGTGTCCTCCAAGGCGGACATCACCTTGTAGGGAATCACTACCTGATTGGGCGTCATGAACGAGATATTGTGCATTGCTCGACAAGCGACACGGATGTCCCGAACTGGCGTCGAGTTCACGTAGTTGTCCCACTGTGGACCGTACCCTGTAGTCGTACCAGGAACGGCCGTCAGTGCTGTGTTGTAGTTTGCAGCGGTAGTGACCAGATTGTAAATCCGGTACTCCTTGCCCAGTGCGATCCTGGACGCGAGCATCTCGGCGCCATCGACATCAGGACTCAGGGGTGAGTCGGCGTTCTGACGTTCTTCGTCCGTGATTGCGATCTGGAGTGCGTGTTCCTGAGCGTAATAGCTACCGAGGCTGACAGTGAGGCCAGGAACTTCGTTAGCCTCAGTACCAGGTGCACGCAGGTCATCCAGATCAGGGTACCAACCTTCACGTCCCTGGAAGATGTAGTACTTGTCCGACTGCTTCTGGACCGGAACTCCTGGAAAGAGGAAGTTCCCGACCAGCCCCTCATTTGGCCATGCGACCGAGATCTGAGTAAGGACAACATCGATGTGGACGTTGCCCGAACCAGTTGGTGCGTAGACAGCCATTAGGATCCTCCTCTCTTAGCTAACGAACATCCGCTCGCCCGGCAGTAGCTGGATGTCCATGTAGTCACCTGCGGTGGCTGCTTGTCCGATTGAGTTGCCGATAATGCTAAGAACACGACCGATCACGAAGGTCGCAGCGCCGGGAGTAGCAGCAACGACAGTGACCTGTCCGTCCTTGACACCTGCCGAACCACCTGACAGACCTACGTACAGACCTGGAGAAGGCGTTGTACCAGAACCATCCCAGATGACCTTGACGTTACCTTCGAGTGCGATGTTGATGAAGGCCTTACCCGTAGTTACCTTGGCAGCGTCCAGGTCCTCCATGCATACACCTAGAGGTGGAACGGCGGCATCGGTGGTAGCGACCAAAATGCCGCACTGCGCAGGAACTAGCGTCGTACCTGTAGTAGCCTTAACCACATAGCCACGCTTGTATGCAACAGAGCCAGTAGCCAAATAGGCCTTCGACCTGCCATAGTCCATACCTGGCATTAGCTTTCCTCCTTCCCAGCGTAAGAGTCCTGACGATACTCGGTGTACAGGTCGGGATTGTCACGAACTGTAGCTGCGATGGCATCGCGGTAGGACAGCGTCTTACCAGTTGCCTGGAAGTGACTCGTCTGCCGAGCAACGACCTGCTCGCTAAGCTGCTGCGTCGCGTTCTTGTCACCGAGGTTACCAGTTCGAGCAGTACCTCGCTCGCCTAGCTCGACCATACCCGTCTTCATGAAGGCTTCGAGGCCCTCGACGAACTTGAGCGTTGCAGCCGTAGGATCTGCAAGCGTAGATCCTTCTGCTACAGCGTCGATCATCGAAGGGGGGAGAACATACTTCCGTCCGCCTTGAGTAGCCTGCAGCGCGCCAAGACGATGCTTGGTCTCCGAAAGCTGACGTGCCTTCTCCGAGTCTGACAAGGCCTTCTGAGCTCCGACAAGACCTTCCTGAAGCGCCTTGAAGGCAGGAAGGTCAGTGAGCATCTTGGCGAGAGCGTCTTCCGTGAGCTGCGTAGGAGCAGGTGTCGGAGTCGGGACTGCGCTTGGCTGATTGAGCTTTGCGATCGCAGCCATGACTTCGTCATCGGTTGCCGTCTCACTCAACTTCAGTGCCGCACGCAGTTGCTTGGGATCCAATGTGCCTCCCTGTGGCTGCTGTGTAGTGATTTCAGACAGGTTAACGGGAAGCAGGTCCTTCAGGTAAGGCCTGTTGGTCAGTGCTCCACCGAACAGAACGTTGGTGTGCTTGACACCACTTGCGTCAGTCCACTCATCGTCGAACTCAGGACTGAAGTATCGATACTCACCGGCCTTGATGGCATCTGCAGCTGCCTTGGTCCAATCGACCTTCAGGTGCAAGCCATCGGCACGAGCTTCTGCCGCCTTGACCCAACCTGCGGCCTTGGTGGTCTTGTCCTTATGCTCGTAGTCGATATCGGGATCGATACCACGAATCTTGTTGTTAACGCTAGCAGCGAAGGCTGCAACCTTCTCAGGCGTGAACTGCATCTGACCGTAAACCGGATGCTCATACGTTCCGATTGGCAAGGCATGAAGCCAGCCAGAGCTGCCTACGTCGAAGAGCCGCCGTTTACCGAGATCGACCCAGAAGCCGTACTTGTTCACTTAGCCGAACCCTTCTTCGCAGCAGCCTTAGGCATTGCGACCTTCTTGAGGTTAGGATTAGCTGCCTTCGCTGCAGGAGAGGCCTTTCGAGAAGCGGCAGCTACGATAGCAGCGCCCTTCTTCCCACCTCCAGCAGCCTTTGCAGCTGCTGGGAAGCCCATACCCTTCTTAGCCATAGGCTTTCTGGCCTTGGGTGCTGCCACGCGCTTGCTCCCTCCCATGACCCTATCGACGTGAACGTTTCCGGAACCACTTGGTGAGTATACGGACATCACGCACTCCTCTATGCTGATTATACTCTATGTCCGCGAGGTTTCACAAGGGGTAAGAGTTCCCTTGTAACACGTTACAGTAGTGTAATGCCTACCTTTCCATAGAGTGCGGTGTGACGTTTACTACTTTGCAGTACATCGAGCCTATAGAATCCCAGGTTGTTGTTCTGCAAATTGGTACTAGGTAGTGAAGCTGTCCCCTGACCAGCAGGACCACTAGTAATAGTGATATCGGTTGGAGTGGTTATCTTGACAGTCGATGGATCGGTATCAGATACACCCGCAGCTGTCTTGAAGTACATCTCAAGTGTCAGACCCGTAATATTGAACGGGCTAGGAGGGCTACCAGCGTTGATTGTGAAGTCCCACGACTCGTCGTTAAACTCACCAGCCGTAATATCTACCTCTTGCATACACCACCCCTTCATAGTTCCTGTAAAGGTATTCTCATCAACTATAGCGCCACTCAAAATGAGGTGGCCTACAACGTTACCGCTAAGAACTAGATCATCAATAAAAATTCCTGTAAAGGAATTTTCATCAGCAACAGTCCCGCTAAAGCAGACAGGACGGACAACACTACTGGTCGTTCCCAATTGGACATTGTCAATAATAATCGTTCGAGTTGGCTGATACAGTAGCGACCTAGGACCAGATATAACGATTGGATCTGGTGAAGCCTGTGTAGGTATGCCTAGCTGTACGTTATCAATAACCTGAGCAGGTTTGATATCAAACCATTGTCCAACGTTTCTTACACCTGCTATGATCGGACCGGGGGTAGGAGCTCCCGGAGCCACAGGGGCGCTAGAAGGTGCTGCAAAGGCCTGATTGAAGTTCTTGCTGAAGTATAGGTTGGATGAACCTGATATAACTGTAGGTTGTGGAGTAGTAAGTACCGGAGGATCTTGCAGTGTGTTTCGTACAGTAGTGGGTGAGCCAACATCAAACCATGTCGCAGCTGGAGGAGCAGTTAGCACTTGTGGAATAGTTGTAGGACCTGTAGTAGATGGCGCTATGAAGGGCGCTACAGATACCTGGTTAAAGCTCTTGTTGAAGTACAGACTCGACGAACCAGATATGACTACAGGACCAGGCGTAGTCAGAACAGGTGGATCTTGAAGAGTGTTTCGAGTGCTGTAACTGAATCCGCCATTATATTTGGTATCCGGCTGACGCGTTATTACTGTAGTTTGTGAATGTGAGTTGAAGTCGCTGGAGTCTTCAAATGAGCTACGAGTCTGTAGTACAGGATGTGTGCTGAACCAGATCGACGCTGGCGGACCCGTCTCAACTACAGGAGGAGCAGTTGTTAGAACAGGCGGGTCCGCCAGGTCGTTACGGATAACGATAGGCCTATTCGGTGTACCTCTACCGAGAATAGACACTATCTACTCCTACTAGAGCCTCTCGAAGAAGAACCCGCAGCGAACGTTGACTGCCGCCGGTGCTGTAAGACGTAGGCAGAAGCCCTGAGCTGCCGCTGAGTCAGGCACGTCTCCGAGTGGGAAGTCGTAGACTAGCAGTCCCCCGTTGGGTGTCAGGTTGTTTGAATCGATAGGTGTCTGGACTGTTGGCTCGGACGAGCAGTTGTAGCCAGCTAGCATGCCCGTAGTGGCGATCGCCCTACCATATACCTGGTTAATAAGGGCTGTGGCAGTGGTATTACCTGTACCTGGTGTCGAGTTGCTAGCTGCGGTGCTGTAGTTCAGCTCCCAGAAGACAGGAATCGCTGAGGCCGTTACGCCATCAAAGCCGATCCGAAACTTCTTCAGGTCCAAACCGAACTGCGCACCCGCTGTTACGAACAGAGCCGTCTTTGCCGTCGCAGCTACCAGAGCTACAGCTGCACCTGTCTGAAGTGAATATCCGGCCTTTGCCATGCTTTCTCCTTACCAGTTAGCTGCGTGTATTGCCGCAGCCGATGGACTTACGATAGGTGAAGGCGTAGCTCCTCCAGCGACTGCAGCAAGCTTGAACGCTACGGTCATGACAGTCCAGCCGGTGGTGAACGCGCCTCCGAACCCACTAGACTCTGAACCGTTTGTACTGTTCTTGTACTCGGCTGAGGCGTCAGAGAAGTTAGCCTGATTGTGAGCGTCGAGCGTGTACCCAGATGCAGCTGTAACAGTGACTGCGCCACCCTTATCAGCGTACATGCAAAGGAGGTACTCGTTCGACGCTGTAGAGGAATACGAGGGACTACCTGTCGTTCCAGCTGTTCCGGTTAGTGACGCAGGAGAACCGTCCAGCATCGCAGAGGTGTTACCTGCGAGTAGCCCTGAGACTTCCTGGATAACGATACTCTGTCCGTTAGAACTAGGAAACAGGGCCGTAATTACTGGAGCGATACCTATGTCGCCAGTCGGAACGTCCAGGCCGTACAACCAGACAGAACCGTTCGTTGTAGACGCTGCAGACCCTAGTAGTGTCCAGCTATTAGTAGCTACGTCCTTAACGCTCGTCGGAGTGTCAGACCAGTCACTACCTACAACAGCGATAATCTTACTACTTGAACTAGCATTGCTCCCGAACGTCGCTGTGACAGAGAGGCCGAAGAAGTTAGCACCCTGAGACTGAACAACGTTCCAGGCCACTACTGCCCCCTACGACCGGAACTGCCCGAGCTATCCCCTCGCCCTGTGGAAGGTGCTACAGTACCAGGAGGCGTCTGCCTGGGAGTACCTGCCTGAGCTCCCTGCTGCTGTCCAGGTTGAGGCTGTTGCTGGTTCGTCATCTGCTGGAGCTGTTCCATAGTAATGGAACCGTCCTTGAGAGCCGCCATCATTTCCTCAGGAGTGCCAGGTAGCTCGAGAGGTGGCGGGTTAGCAATCTGCTGGTTGAACTTCGTATTGACAAGACGAGCAGTCGTAGGATCAGAAGGTGGAAGGCCCATCTCTTCACGCAGATGGTCTTCGAGCGGCTGGTCAGGAACGATAATGCCAGCGCCTACGTAGTTACGAAGCGTGAAAGAAGCTGTACGCCAGTCTTCCTGCTCACCGATACGCTTGACAACTAGCTTCGGATACCTGACACCGGCCCAGTTCATATCGACGAGCTGCGGTATACCATACGAGTTAACCACGTCGCATGCAATCTCAGCAGTGAACCGCGTCGCCTTCAAGAACAGTGTTTGGTCCTGCTCGTCAGTCTTCTGCTTCGTCTCGAGGAACTGACCTAGAATCTGCTTCTCGATCGACGTATCATGGTGCTCGATAGACCTGATACAGTCAACCGGCTGGCCTCTGAGCTCTGCGAAAGATAGCATCCAGTTCGGCGGCAGTACAACATGCGCTCGGTCGTTAGTCCGAAGGTTTCTTCCCAGCGCATCTGCAAGAGCAAGGTCTTGAGGGCTATAACCAACCGGTAGCTGGATGACAGGCACGCCAATACCATGACGCTCCTTCTGAATCGCGTCGATCTTGTACAGGTTGTCCTTATAGTACCAGTGCTTGTACGCGGAACGCAGAAGGCTAATTCCCTCGATGTTGCCAGCTTCCTTGTCGAAGCTGAAGACTAGCATCTTGTTAATCGGAATGTTAACGTACTGACCAAAACCCTGAAACACACCGCCCTGAAAGCCAGGAAGCTGTGCAGGAGCTGCCCACATATCTACGGAGAGTGGACCACCCTCCATGTCGAAGAACCACTCACGTACATCCATAGGATGTCGTGGCGCCATCTTCTTCCAAACGATCTTGCCCTTAGCTGCAGGGTCGTTAGTCACCTGCTCGCCTTTAGCGTACACCTTCTCGAACATGTAGTAACCGAAGTCGAGCATCAGAAGCGCTTCGGTCAAGAACTGAGGCCATGACGTCGACATCCACTGCGTCAGGTTCATCCAGACAAAGTCGGCTATCTTCTGATCCTTGTCAGAAGAGGATGCTGCCTTTATCGACCATTGCCCGCCAAGAACAGGAGTCTTCGCGAGGCGCATGGTACCGCGAACGGTACCATCGGACTTACGCATCTTGTCGTAAATCCGAAGTCCCTTGAGACCAAATAGGTCCTTGTTGTACTCACGTCTAACCCAGGAAGTGAAAGGAGACGGTACCGAGGAGCCAAGTTCAGCGCCAAGAAGCGAAACGGGAGCTGCTGCACCAACACCCTGTCCTTGTGCAAGGTCAACTCGCTGGTGAGGTCTGATCTCACCCGTGACCTGTCCAAAGCCATCTCTGGTCGTAGGAGGTTCGGGAAAGTGGCTCGCGCCAGTTGGAACAATAGTGCCCGGAGAGCTTTGAGGAGGTCGACCACGGCGTTGCACACCCGTTCGAGAGCGCATAGTATCGAGTTGATAACCACCTTCTTCTGCCATCCTCCTTTCTTCGTGAAGCCGTACAACTTCATCCTGGTTAGCAACCGTTGTGTAAGTTGTATCTACCTTCTCGTTAGCTTCGGCAACTTCGTCGAGAATACGATCAGAACTTCCACCAGGAGGCGCCATAACGATAAAGGCATCGTCACCCTGATGTGCGATAACGGGCTCATAGCCACCATCAAGAAGGTCTTGCAAGTTGACACGCGGAAGGTCTCTAAATTCCATTTCGTTTCACCTTCCACTCAATGTACTTGAAAACACCAAGGACGAGGAAGAGCCCTACGACGCCGAAGATAAGGCCCCAACCACGCATGTAGATGTGATTAGGATTCCAAGACCAACCCCAATGCCAACCATAGTTGTGGTCAGAAGACAACCTCGTTCTCCCCTCTATGCTGGAAGAACCCTCCACCGTTGTCTCCACCCATCAAGTTCACCCAAGCACTTTGTCCATCGGCCGCACGTGCTTCTTGGCGCTGCGCGGCTGAGAGCTCCACAGGGGCGGCGTTAACCATTCCATCTGTCAGGTGAGAGTTATGAGCACCCATCTTGAACAAGCAGATCAAGGCATACCGCACAGCGTCGATCGTGTGGTCTTCGACCTTGTTGCCTAGTTCAGGAACATTCTGTCCCTTTACTGGCTCCTTTGAGCGGTAGTTGTTTAGCTCCCTGATGTGGTCCTTACAATCGTAGCCAACCCAGTATCGCGGGAACTCGATTGGAGCTCCCCACCTGTCTTCACCACGCTTTACTGGGTGCATAAAGGACGACATAAAGTCTACGCCGTCACGCCAAGTGTATTCAGACTTCAGTTCCTTAGGCGCCCAACATTGGGTCGGTAGACCGTGTTTAGTGAACTCTCGAGACACCATGACAGCAGCTTCGGGGTCTGCTGGGTCCCCGAACATCATGTCGACATGATAGTTAGGCGGTTGGTCACGGGCGAACATAAGGTTGACGTGGTCGGGTATGGTCTTGAACTTCTTGTAGTGGACACGCCAAACGAAAATCTCGTCCTGAGGGCTTACCTGAAACTCCACTGCTGCCAGTGGATTGGTATACCCCCAGTCCCAGGCAATGTAATTCGGCCAGGCAGGGATAAACTTGTAATCACCGCTGAGAACAGATCGTGCTTCATCCCACTCAGGAAAGATCTTGCCTACGAAGCTGGCGAAGTCGGCTCCGACTTCCTGATCAAACCACTCTAGCTCCATCGTCTCATACAGGAGCTCGATTTCAGGGTCATGGCGTCCCTGTGGATATACGGCTGTATTCTCCCAAGCGGGGAAGCGCCAGCTTTCGTAAATACCCTTGAATTTGTCACGACGACCAAGCTGCCAGAGGTCGTGTAGCCAGTTGAAACCTTCTGGAGTAGTAGGGAAATCAGCTCCACCTCGGCGGTCAGCAAGAGCCGGACGTATATATCGCTCCCAGGTCTCACGCTTGTGCTTAGCTGCTTCAGACATGATGACGTGATCAAGAGCCTCACCAACAAGATACTCAGGATGTTCCGCTGAACGGCACTCCACCCTGGTACCCCAAGGGAACTGGATGAACATGTCCCCTGACCGCTTGGAGTAGGCTTTGCGGACACGTTTATCCTTTCCCAGTTGTTGCCCAACGATAAGGTCGTTCCAAATAACCCGGAACTCCTTCTCAGCAAGGTCATACGTAGGTCCAACAATCCAGACCATTTTATTGGGCTTCAGCAGATACCTTGGGGACACGTCCCGTCCCGCCATAGTTGATTTCCCGAACCTACGCCCACACGTGGGAATCCTAAATCGAGCTTGAGATGCGTGGTACAGGAGCTGCTTAGGGTGAGGGTGGTAGCCAACCTTTGTCCAAAATGCTCGTGTTACTGGATCAATTTGTGGCATCGGTGGCTAGCACCTCCCTAAGGGTAGAGCCCCTGTCCGATTCGAACGGATACTCCATTGCTAGCTGTTTCCGGCTAGCGGAGACCAATCCAGGGTAGGGGCATGTTTGGTTGTTCGTTGTCGTTAGCTACTTATGCCAACTCTGCGACAGCGCTACAACGTCGCCTGAGATGCTCCGGCGACTAATGTTCAGGGTCTCGTTCTTGCCATCAGGTTCCACATGCCCTGAGATCTCGAACTTTCCAGCTGGGACATGCCGCACCTTCGCAATTACAGCGAGAGGTGTTTCCTCTACAGCGCCAGGAATAGTGACAGTTCCGTCTTCCTTGACCTCTACCGTAAAGCTGTAAGACATGTACCTCTCCTTGATATACGCGAATACGTTTGCCAGAGCGTCGACTTGATGAGTGCGATTGACTACTTCCGGAATCAGGAGGTCAGGGCCTCCTTCGATTATGCGCGCTTCGCGCAGCCACAGGGCCGCTAGATGTCTTGACCGTTTGCGATCTTCTCGATACCTTCTAGGAATTCGTGCAGAACATCTTGGTTCTCATCTCTACCAACTGGACCTAGAATGCGATCTACCACATACTGGGAAGCCCTAAGCTTGATGTGGTCTGTTGAACCGTTTTCAGCTAGGTCAACAATTTTCCACGCAGCTCGAGGTCCTGCCATCTCGAAGATGCGCTTAGTACGAGAGACTGAATCTCCATCGCCATACAGTTCCTGTTCGATGTCTGCCATAGGATCACGCTGCTCACTCATGCTATAATTATACCATACCACACATTGGGACGTACAACACCAAGTAACACAGACCCATGTTATACATAGCGATTTTCTCTCGGCAACCTTTATCCTGAGAAAAATCCTCACAATGCCAGGGAATCCTAGTAACATGGTAACACATGATTTTCCCTTGGCAACCAGGGAATCCTACGGGGAGTTTTTTCACTCTGAATCTATAGTAAAATATAGTTATAAGAACAAATAAAAACAAAATAAAAAATAAAATTTTGTTTTTGTTTTTATTTGTTCTAATTAAATAATTTTCTATATAAACTATAAAAATAGTTTATAATCGCTACAACAGAAAGAAGCTTACAATGTCGCTCGCTCCGCTAACTCCGTACGCTGCTGCTAAAATCGTCAACATCGCGCTCGCAGCTAACGACATCGACAAGACGATAACGCCGCAGATGATGTATACATACGCGAAGAAGCAGTACATCAAGACTACATCAGTCGCCGACGACAACAAAGTATACTTCGACGGCGAAGCGTTCAAAGAGTTCCTCAGTAAGTATATTCAGAGTCTCCGGAACAATAGTAGTCGCCGTAACGACTACGAGAATCTAGCGAAAGATTATATGTAAGTTAGAAAAGAAACTACGTAGTATCAGATCGATACTACGTAGTTTCTTTTTGTTCTATAGTCCTCCCCTCCCTGGGAGTATAGAGGTGCCGGACCCTCCGCTCCTAACCCGGGGTGCCGGACCGTCGTAACCACTACTGAATTAGGTGCCTATAAAATTGACCTTTAAATGGACTAGCTTTACCATCTGCTGACCATGTATAATAATAATAGAACAAAAAAATAATATACCTAGGAGCCGAAATGTGTCCAGTATGTCAAAATATGTACGGAACGGAAAACGAACTCAAGCACGACACAGAAGGTAACTTCTGGTACTGCAATGCCGGTCACGACTTCGACAACGAATCAGAATAGGAAACGAAGATGCTACCGTCACAGCGCACACAATACGAAACAACGACACGGCGAGGTAACGTACAACACCTGGCACACGTTAAGGAGCCGAAGCGGCCAATGCCGAGTCAGATAGTACTCGACCAGGCAGCAGATCGAAAGTTGGACGGCGGATACAACGTCAGGAAGTCGAACATATGTTCGGAGTGTTTCGAGACCAAGTCCGTCAACGGTTCCTGCGGATGCTAGAGCGACCAAAAGTGGTCCTAGAAAAAGACTAGCTTTACTAGATGAAGCCCATGTATAATTAAAATATAACAAAATATAAAAACAAACAAAATAAACAGCCGTACTATATACAGTCTATCCGTCTGCTCAAAACTTCTAGTTGCCGACGAGAGTTCAGGAAGATCCTGAATTGTCGCCGGCAAGTAGCCGGGACGAGAGGAGACATCATGTCCGAGAACACCACCAACGAGACCGTCAACGAGACCACCGAGCAGACGGAAGAGGTCGCTGCGGCGCCGAAGCTCGGCCCGCTGACTCCTTACGCTGCATGGAAGGTCGCGGAGGCCGTCCTGACCGCCAGGAGCCTGGACAGCTCCAAGCTGGCGCCGCAGAGGTTCTACGGGATGGCCAAGAAGGGCCAGATCGCGACCGTCCAGCTGGCCGGCGACAAGAAGGTCTACTTCGACGGAGAGGCCTTCAAGACCTGGCTGACCGCGTACATGACCGGAACCGCACAGGTCGGCGGCCGCCAGAACTACGACAAGCTGGCCGAGCAGTACATGTAGGACCTAGTAGATCGTAGAGCTCCGAAAGGAGCTCTTCGGTCTAGTAGGACTATATGCCTACTACAACAGAAAAAGGAGACGACGTGTACCTCGAGATCCTATGTATCCTGCAGCTCGCCGGCCAGCAGGACATTCAGGCCGACAAGGTCCAGAAGCTGACGGACCAGTTCAAGAAGTTTAACGTCAACGTCGACCGATTCGTTCGTGACCAGGTCGCAATCATGTACAGGTACGTGTAGCCATGAAGAAGATCGTACTAGCGGTAGCCGTAGTGCTCTCGGCAGTCGGCTGTGTACAGCACCAGCCGAAGCACGTCGTCCATCCTACACCAATTACGAATAACACCAACTACCACGTCGGCGACGATACGCGCCTGGGCGCTCTATCCGCACCTACGAATGATGGCGGTAAGCTGACCGTCATCGAATGCTCAACTGTCCGAACCTGCTAGTAGGCAGGACTAGTTCAGTGGCGCCCTGCGGACGCGATTCCACAGGGCGCGGCTGTGCAAGTCAAGTTACTAGGAGGTAAACGTGATTCCTGCTGACTGGCTAGAATATATGGCCAAGGCGGAAAAAGAGATCAGCCAACGTCCACCCGATGCTCCAGGACGACCTAGGGCTATTAAGAAGCAAACGTCTAATAGGCAACGAATAGCCTTGTCGCAGACTAGAAACACGATAAAGGCTATGTTCCAGTCTGAGTCGCAATGGAATCAAACTCCGATCAGATCGGACACAAAAGGCCTTACTCTTAACGTCGGAGGTTCATGCGAACCTGACTCGCCTCATGGCAAATCTACGCAAAGCCGTTCCTAAGATATACCTAGCAGAGCTGCTTAGTGTTAATAAGATATCCCAAACGGTGCTGAGCAAATGTTACCGTGTAAGTTACTATATCATTCGTATGAACGTGCGAAAATCGCTGGGAACTAAAATCTCCCTCAGCAAATCTTATAAGAGCTACGGTAGTTATCCTTGTAACACCGCTGTCGACTTATAGATATTAACAATATATAATAATATTAATTAATGATAAAGTAACAAGCCCAGGTGTGTCCTCACTCCTGCCTGAGGAGCATAGTCTAACCTTTGGTTTTAGTGTTTGCGCTAGCAAAAAACTAGAACAAACAGCGTAAACGAAAAAAAAAAAAACAGTTTGATATAAGTTCTGTGCAGCTTTATCTCTTTTATCTGTTTAGGCCGTAGACCCTTACGTTTTTCAAGCCGGGATTAGGCTAGAAAAGAGAACCTAGAACACGGATTTCTATGCCAACCGTTAGTACCGTTTGCACTGTGTTGTGAACCTAATGCGGTTCGCTATGATTATTGGCAAACTTAGCAACGTAACACTTAGTATTGCAAGCCCAAGCTGTGCCGCTATATAATTAATTAAACAGCAAAACCAACAAGGAGGCAAGTAAAATGGAAATTGTCGATGATAACTCACGACCGGTCACCTACCTTACAATGGGACGCAAAAATAAGTACAAGTGGGATGAGTGGCTCGTTCACGGCAAGACGGTCCGAATCGTTCAAGGTAAGGATTTCGACGTGCCGCCAGCGACTCTCTTTCCTCAAATCTACAACGCCGCTCAGCGTCGAAGCGGTAAGGTGGAAGTACGACGTGGTCTCGACCACCTAAACCACAATACCATGGATATAACGTTCACGCTAAACCATCCTATCTCAGACGAGGAGATCAACGCCGACCTGCCTATAGGTGGCAACGACCATGCTTAAGTGGTCTAACACAGCCGAGAATCCGAACGTCAGAGAATCGCCCTGTGGATTCTGTGGTTCAGAGGCCGGCAAACGTTGTCGTACCGTCTCTGGCGAGTTCTCGATTGTGATCCATTCCATACGAGCCGCGAAAAAAACCCATGAGGATGTACTAGAAAAAGCCCAAGAGGACCAGGTATAATTAAATAAGAGCAAAAAACTAGGAGATGAGATGACAGAAAAAGACGTTCTGCTCTGCTATCTGATGGTAGTAGATACGGAAGATGAGTACAACCAAAAAGGCGATCTCACAGTCGCCAAGAAGATCGCCACCTACCTGGACGGTACCGGCTACGACCTGAAGGACGACTCGACCAAGAACCTCGTTCAAATCCTGTTCGACTACGAGGCGTTTACGAAGGAACAAGTCGTATACGAAGACAACCCTAGTAAGAACAAGTAACATGCAACGTTCTGATGCAGAGAAGGCCTCCATTAAGGAACAAATCCAGGAAGCTAGGGAGAGCGGATACGTCCCGAGCTCTTTGGAGGAAATGGTCGAGCAGCTATACGACCTATCGAGAGCAGATCTCAGGAGTTTGGCCTGGGAGGCGCTGCTTATTTCTGATGGACCTGACAAGATCGAAGGAGAAGCGATAACGACGATTAAGGTCCACCACCACGAAGACGTTCCAGCTTTCTGTATTACCTCTCCAAAATACTGAAGGAAGACGGACGAAACTCCGAAAGGAGTCGGCCCAAAGAGGGTCCTGATGAGTCCTAAGGAGAACCATGACCGAGCAGAAGACCAGTGGCGTCGCGGTGGCGATGAAGTACTTCGGGAAGCAGCGTCTGGCCGACGGCACCATGCAGGGTCTGGCCGCTTTCCGTGACGAGTGGAACGAGCTGACCCCAACCGACAAGGAGCAGATTCTCGGCGGTATCAACAACGGGTCCATGACCTACTAGTCCTCCTCTGAAGGTCTAACTAGTCTCTGACTAGTTAGGCTTTGAAAGGAGGAACAATGGGTTATGTAGTTTATACTTCAGTAGAAGATGTCAGCGACTTTCGAAACTACACTGCATCTGTCGCCCAGCATTTCGGTTCAGACATGATGGCCGAGAAATACCTCGACGGCCTTATTGACTGGGACGGAAACGAGATGGAAGAGTAAAATGAACGAAATGGTCGTAACACTCGTTACGTTCGAAAACGGTACACCAATGACGAAAGTTGTTCGTATCGAGTTCGAATCAGAATACGACATGACACACAGTCTAGCGAACCTACTAGACAACGACGGCATTCTGGACGTACAAACGCTAGGAGATATCCTGTAATGTACAGTGACGACTTCGAGTTCTTCCCGCAAGAGTTTACAGGAACAATGAAAGTCAGGCTAGGTATCAGCCTGCAGCAGTGGCTCGGATGTTATCCCGAGCCAGACCCCGAGATACCAGAGTCGTTCGAGGACGAGAATCGCACGTTCCTGTGGAGTGCAGATGCACTCCAAAAGATGCAGGACGTCGCCGATACCAAGCGGGCGGAGCTCCTGGAAGACGCCGAGAACTATCGAGCCCTCCAGCGTATGGGAGCGACCTACAAGGACGTACACCGTATTACGTGTAGGAAGAACGGTTTTAAGTATGACGACAGCGGCATTACCGACAACCTGTACGACCCGAACGAGGACTTCGCGTTCCTGTACTACTACATCGGATGCCTCTCGGCCTTTATCGACGAGATCACAACGTTCATGGAGACTCCCGATAGGGCAACGAAGGCCGCTATATAGTGAAGCCACGGCTTAAGGAGTCCGTCCTACCGCTCCTCAAGGGAATAGGACTGGCAGCCACAGGGACGGCTTTGTGCCTTACGATCGTCGGGCTCCCTGTGGGTATCCCTCTCGTTCTTATGTCCGGTCGGCCGCTAGGCAAGGTCTGTAAGCAGTGGGTAGAAGAAGACACCAGGAGAACAACATGACGGAGATTATCGCCACAATCGTACACGTCGGAGACGAGCAGGGCTGCAACCCGCACATCGTTACCAGGGTTCTCCGCTTCGAGTTCGAGAGTCTGGAAGCAGCCGAGAACTTCCTGGACACATCGGACGACATCAACGGACTGGTGAACGCTGAACTCCTCGGAGCAGTTGTAACAAATCCTAGGTAACCTCCTCTGAACGTCCTGCTCTACGTGTCAGCTAGAACTCTTAGAACTCTGACAGCCTCTGAAAGGTCGTAGAGCAGGGCTTTGAAAGGAGGAAAAGAGAATGAAATACCTGGTCGAAATACATACAGACTGGACGCACACAGATCATCCGATTCGCTATCACAAGATCGTCGAGTCAATCGGACCGCACAACGCGTTCACGGACGCGATGGTGAAGTACGAAGAAGAGACAGGCGCAGCTGCGCTCTACACGTCTGCCGAACTCGAAGAGAAAGTTCCCGACTTCCTGTGGACTGCTGGCAGTACCCGCGTCTGGATAGAAGTAAGGAAGGTATCATGAAGCTCCGAATGACGCTAGAGTGCGTCGATCACACAACGGAAGTTCCAGAACTCAAGCGAGACTTGGACAGTCTTGACCTAGGTGATCCCGTCTCGGTGAAGATCAAAGGCAAGCTCTGGCTCTGCCGACTACTCGACTACGAGGAGAAGTGATGAAAGAGTACGGCGGACCTCAAGGTATCGGCCATCCTATCTCACGTGCAGAGTGGGGTGCAGACAGAGAGGAAGTTCCTGAAACGAAGGATAACTACTACTTCACGTTCGGCTTCGGACACAAGCTCGTCTCGTATTGCAAGGACGAGACGTTCGATGACAGCCAGCTTGGCATTCCTCTCGTAGGCAAATATGTCAAGATCTCGGCTACCAACGAGGATGCCGCTCGTGTGAAAATGTTCGAGGTTTTTGGACACGCTTGGGCCTCCATGTTCGATGAGAACAGATTCAATGCCTTCCAGCGCCAGTACCACTACACGGAGCTCATGACCTTGGAGGCGTAATGCCCTCTACGCTCGAGGACCTGATCGATCTAATCATGAGGGTCACGACCATACTAGCTCTCTGTGCAGTAGCCATATTCTGGCTTTACTGCCTCTACAATCTAGGACGAACATGAAACAGATCTACCTCTCGATCTACAGTCCCGAGGATGGCAGGGTCGACGAAATGGTTCTCAAGGACAATCGCGATCAAGACATAGCAGCCTTGGTACTGCTATACGACGCAATGGAACTAGGTGCCTGGTTTAAGGTAGAGAGGAAGTCGTGAAGTACTTCGCCGTAATGGTCAAAGACGAAGATGCAGACGACCTTATCGAGGAACTCGAACAGGGTCCGTGGGAAGTCTACGTTAAGCAAGTCGTTATCGACCAGATCGAATTCTCGGAAGTGGAGAAGCTATCGTGAAGTATCTGGTAGTCGCAGTCGAAGACGATCGAGTCGACTTCGTAACGAAGAAGATCGAGGAGTTGAGGTGGACTCGAGGTGTAAAGCATCTTCTTCGTTACGAAGCCGATCCGGAGTTCATTCTCGACAAGGACGGAGACGTCTGGCAGGTCTACGGTACGGATAGGAACGGAGTAAAACACTACACACTCGTAGCCGATCCTACTAGTACTGAAACACTCGCAACTATCGTTAACGCTCACGGACCAGTCTGGCGCGCCAGACTGGATAGAAGTGGAGAAGGTAATATGAGGCGATACACGGTTCTCGGTATGGGCGAGGACGACATCCAGCTAGATGAGGAGTTTACCTTCAGGGTGACGAAACTCCAGTTCAACATGGAGACAGGTAACCTCGAAGTAGTCCTAGTCAGGCAGGTAAAGCCTAAAGAGGAAAAGTCAGACCTCGAGGTAAAGCTTCGTAAGGTACTAGAAGATAGTGACGGAGGTATTGACTTCACAAAGGCAGCCGCCGACGCGATCAAGGCACAGACCGAAGTTCTCAAGAACATTAACTACCAACTCGGAAAGATCGGGAGCAACATCGACAACGTCGACGACGCCCTCAGGAAACCCGTCGGAGGTACACCTCGATGAAGTGGGCTCTTTTCTACTACGAAAACACCTGGCACTTCGCAGGTATAACCGAACATGAGGAGCTGACTTTCGAATTCAAAGAAATGCACGACGAGGAAAGTCATACCACTGTTATCGTAGACCTTCCTGACCAATCGAAGAAGGTGTCATCTCGATGAAGCACGTAGTCGTTTGTCTAGAGGACAATGGACTCAAGAACTTCATCAACCACGCGCGAGGTGGCTGGCTTGGTATCCAGCATGCTGAGGAGCCCACCGAATTCGACACGTCCATCCTAGGCTTCGGTCTTCGTCTAGACCGAGACGGAGATCTCTGGATCGAAGTCAAGGATGGTAAGTGGATACCAGTCGTCATCCAGGATATACGAACACTGGCTAACCAGAAGGAGTACGCCAAAACGACTACAAGTCAGCTACAGGAATACGGACCGCTAAGACGCTCCCTGTGGATTCCGGAGTAACCATGACGACCCGAGACCCGAACGCCGATCACTTCATCGCAGCCGTCAGTGTCGACATCATACCTGTCAACAAGTACAACGACGAACTAGACGGTGGAGGCACTATTAGGTATAAGATTTCCCTGAAGGGAAGTCTTCTCGACATCGTCGCCAAGCTGGAGAAGCTTAAGGAGCCTGCTGTTCGTGGTGGATAAAAAATTCCCCAAAAGAAACCCATAAAAGGTCCTTGCTTTCCAATGAGAGACCAGCTATAATTAAAGTAGCGCCAAAAGAATGGCAACCAGAAGAACGAAGATTATCGGACAACCTGAGGAGGACAAAATGTCTGAGACTGATACCGCTGTTGGAGTCGTCACAACTCCGCCACCTGCCGTCCCGCTGGAAGCAGCACCGAAGACCGCGAGGTTCGACCTGCCGAAGGGCGTCGTGTCTCCGATCGACCTGCGCAACTACCTGGTCAAGAACAAGTACGCTGCCGAGTCACTGAAGCCGCAGCAGATGTATGGCTTCGTCAAGGCGCCTGGTAAGGGCGACAATGCGCTTCCCGTCAAGTGGTACGACGAGGAAGGTAACGTGTACGACAAGCAGTCGGCCGAGGTACTCACGCGACCAGGTATCACCAGCCTACAGGGGGGCGTCGACTGGTGGATGGCTCGCGCCACTAAGGCAACTACCACTGCCTCCGCGCCAGCGGGAACTGCCGATGCAGACGGTGTCGAAGCTCCTGACGCGAGCTCAGAGGTAGAGCCTGAGGGTACCTTCGAGGAAGCCGAGTAGCTTCCCTCAACGTCCTGCTAGGCAAATCGTCGCTGTACTCGGTGACTGGGCGGTAATTCCAGGTCAGCCTAGCAGGGCCTTGTAGGAAGCTACTTGACAATTGAATACTCCTGTTAGAGCCGAAGTGGTCGACTCGGTATACTGAGCACGACCTTGTTCTAACAGGGCCTGTCCGAGGCGAGGGCACAGCTGGGTGGTGAGCTGCGAAAGGCAACCTTCCAAGGGTGGCCGAGTAGTTGGGAACCTCGGACGGGTTAAAACGGAACCCTCTCCCGAACGACTAGTGTTTTCCATGGGAGGTTTGCGCTAGTACGAAACGGAGAGGGTTCCCCCAACGCAGCCCGTTCTAGTTTGTTGACATTTCCACGGCGCGCTAGGGCGGGCTGCCCCTCGAAGAGAGACAACGCAGTGCGAGTGAAGCAGTTTAGCGCTAGATGAATTTGAAGGTCGCTTTACGGGCAAACCAGCCTATGGTGTCTCTCTTCTTAAACGTCACCGAAGCGTGTGCCCCCGCACGTAGAGGTGACAAGGAGGCAGGCGTGCAGGCCTCACTCGAGGAAGGGCGAGCTAATCTCAGCCCAGCACGCACAAAGCGGAGTAGGGCAGTTCGGTAGCCCGCTAGTTTCATAAGCTAGAAGTCGTTGGTTCGAATCCAACCTCCGCTACTTAGTGTCGGGTAGCTGTCTTGTGTTAGGCAGTCCGTCACGAGGTAGAAGAGCATACCGCCACCAGTAATCAGGCTGTAGCGGTGTTCCTGACCGTCGAAAGTCGGACATGCTAACAGGAACGCGGGGACGTGATAGCAGATCCTCGCTTGTAGGTTCAAGTCCTACCTCTTCTGCGGTAGCCTCCTAAGCTCATAGCTTTCGAGTCTGCAACTGGATGCCAGTCTGGGACTGGGAGCCGTCATAGTACCTCTGGCAGGGTACAGATTCGGCTCCCAGTTTTAAGCGACCGAGGTTGTAATACATGGCAAGACTTGAACTAACGGAAGCCGAAGCGGAGTTGCTCTGCAACATCCTAGGTATAGAACAAGAAGCCTGGGAAGGAGAACTAGAACGCATACTATCTGAGGAAGGCTTCGACAGCTGGGAAGCCCTCCTAGAATCGACAGCTATATCTGGAGAAGCGATAACGCTACTCAAGAAACTAGGGAGGCAGTTGAATTCAAATGAATAACGTGGCACCTCCGAGACCGTTTGAACACTGCATGACGGTTTTCGAGGCTATGAGAAAGAAGTCCACGCCTACCGAAATCGAAGGCGTACATGCTCTCGTATATGAAGGGTACCTAACTAGGCTATTCGGTGACCTAGGACTGGCAATTCCCTACTACACGAAGATTATGAACATGCTCAAGGCTATGGGCTGTGTTCGACAACTCGCACGTGGCGGAGGCCAGTCTCCTTCTCGATGGGAACTAATCAAGGATCCTACCTGGGACCTCTACGAACCTCTCGAAGATACGAGGTCGAAGTCTCAAACCAAGCTAGGCCAGACTTCTGACATGACAAAAAATCTCGCAAGACGAGTGGATGCTCTCGAGCAGCTAGTCGAAGCTCTAGTAGAGAAGGAGGTATCATAATGCCTTACCGTATCAGCTTCGTCGTGGAAAGCGAAGAAGAAGCTAAGTTCTTCGTCGAAGACGCTAAGCCGGAATACGAAGGTGATCCTGCTGTCGTAAGCTGGAACGACATCGAAGGTGAGCTGCACGAGTGGGATGTTACCGACGTGAAGTATGAGAAGATCGATGGCTGATACGACCTTCGAACTGGCCAAACGGTGCCCAGCAACTGGATGCAACCAGGCGGGCAAGGAGGTAGCGGCTACGCCGATTCCACAGGGCGGCAGAGTTCATACCTTCGAATGCCAGAATGAGCGATGCACTCGTCATGGCGAACGTTGGATCGTTCAGACTAACCCTGACGGAAGCATACCTCAACGTCGCGAGGGACCGAAGACCTTTCCGAAGCTGAATCATTTTTCAGCTTCTGCCCAGAGGGCCAGAGAGGAACTTCAGATCCTCGAGATCCAGTCACTACACCCAAACCTCACACGTCGTGAGATTATTAGGATACTAGGAGGGTAATATGTGGAAGACATCATCGTACAGCCTGAACCATGGTGCGTGTGTAGAAGCCGATACCATATGGATCAAGAGCACGCTTAGCTACTCCAACGGGGCTTGTGTCGAAGCAGCAACGAGCAGAGCTAGCGTTCTAGTCCGTGATAGTCAGATCGCAGACACAAGTCCTATCCTGCAATTCAGCCGTGACACGTGGACAGAGTTTACGCGTCAAGTCAAGAGGAGCAACTAACATGCCATGGTGGGGATGGCTTATCGCAGCGGGAATGGGACTATTCTTCGTAGCGTGGCTCACAACGTTCTTCCTTGCTGTGCAAGCGCACAAGAGAGCTTGCAAGAGTCTCGACGAGACCTTCGAGGAGATGGACAAACACTACCCGTTCAGGTAGCAACAAAGTCTAATGAACCTCGACGAATTCCTCAAACAGGTAGAAGAAGACGACAAAGAAGATCAGCGACTAATCACACCAGTAGCATACGGACGACTACGCGGAATAGCACCTCAACTAGTCTACTATTATATCAGGTCAAAGAAACTCAGAACGGAGATATGCGATTGTGGACGTAGATGCATCGCCCTCGAAGATGCCGATGAACTCCTTCGATCCCTCGGGAGGCTCCCTCAGGCAAATCGAAGTGAGAGACCCGGTAGCGACGGTCGGAATGAAGACCTGGATCGTGACGATCAAGCTCCCGAAGAACTGGAACGGTGATCATAATCCACATAACAAGCTAATAGGTCCGTGTCCGTTCTCACTCCACTGTACCGACGTCACAGGGGAGCATCACTCCTTTATCGTTTCGGCTGACGACTGGGAAGGCGCTAACTACCTTACCCGAACCCAGATGGAGCTCAAGGGCTTTCCCGCCCACATCACACGAATCGAGCAGGTGTAATGACTCCTGAAGAGTGGGACGTCATCCTCGAGCTCATCGTTGCAGGCGAGCAGGAGTGTCCTTGGGCTTGGGCTAACGGTTGGCCTAAGGCCTACGACTGCAATAAAACTCAGGAAGTCATCGCCAAGTTCGGACAGTTCGTCAAGTCGGAAAAGGAGAAGAGCTGATGGCACGTCTACCTAGTTACCTGTATCTCATCCAGCAGCACGGTGGAGTCGTAGTCCTCTTCGAGGAAGGCTCCGAACGTGAAGTTGCTAGCTTTCTAGCCGCTGATGGCAATGCGATGGCCAAAGCACAGAAGACCATCTTCGACGACCCAGAGATGTCAGACGAGGACAAGTGCTTCGCAGCCCTGTGGAGTGGTTACTTCTACGCATACGCGTGCATGGGTACTCCTGCAGAAGGCATCGAGGAGCTTACGATCGAGTATCTTCGAGACAAGATCCTAGCAGAGCTAGGCGATGAGAACGACCTCGCAGCGGAACGAGAAGTTCCAGACTACGACCCAGAACCTGAAGTCGACGACGAAGGCGGTATGTCCGAGGTATACGGATCCCCAACGGGTCGTCTTCCAGCTCCGTATGGCTCTATCCAAGAGCCGCAGGAGCAGTCATTTAGACCTCTCGATCCAGAGATCTTTCCGGATGGAGGCTACACAGCATGACACCTCACGAGATCGTCAATAACGCTAAGAAGTGGACTGTCGACGAGGTAATCGAACAGCTACAGGCGCTATCCGAAGACGACAGGAAGAAGCCTTTTGCACTCTGGGACAACGAGTACGGAGACAGCCCATACTACGGACAGCTCCACATTCAGGAGCTGTTCGTCACTATCACACCCGACTGGTCACCAGAGATGATGGCTGAGCTCAAGAAGTTCCACGACGAGCAAGAAGTCCGACGTCGCCACAATCTCTGGGAACGGCCTGAAGTTCAAGACGCCAAGAAGAAGGGACTCCTACCATGAAGTTCCTAGCGGAAGCGCTCGAGTGGGTCGCTTTCTTCGCTCTAATGGCATTCGCAATTTACGTAATGGCGGGACACTGATATGAGCAGTGGATTCGATGTCAAGAAGCTCGAAGCAGACCTTCGTAGGAAGCGACTCGATAAGGCCGATACTATAGCCCAGAACTGGACACCACCTGTACACAACCTCAAATTCGTCGTCCCAACAGCACCGGAGCGTGAGCCGTTCAATGCTTGTCCAGATCCTACGAGGCACACCGGAGGAAAGAAGCACCCTGGTCACGATCGGTGTATCAAGTTCCTCAAGCGTAACGAGGCTACAGCACGCCAGAAGGTCGGGCTCCCTGTGAGGACGAAGCGAATGGCGACAAAATGACAATCATCTACGGAGCTCTCGCTCTGGTAATCCTCTTCCTAGTATTCGTAGGCTGCCAGATAGCACGCTCCATTCGACTCAACGGTGCAAGCCTCGCCTACGCTGATAAAGAAAAGCCCCTGTATAGATCGTGCGAATACTGCGAGGGGTGCGGCGTCGTCATGCTAGATGGTGATGGAGGTACAGTTCCAATTCCTCTAAAGCACCGATCCTTTTACCGTACGATTTCCGACACAGCTAAGGCATACGGAGTAATGCAGGGACCAATCGCCAACACGCAACAGTGTGAATACTGCCTGGGATTGGGCTCCACTTGGCATTACAAGGACGCGACTCGTCCAACTAATCTGCCAGGCCCAAACTTCGGCGATAAGTGGAGTAAATAGAATGCCGCCAACGCTTAACACAGGAACATTCTTCAAGTGCGGACAGCACGGAATAGTGTCCGTCTTCGATCCTATAACGAATCGTTGGCGTCATAGGGTAAGCAAGGACTTGTGCGCTCCAGCACGGATCTATATCGTTACCACAATACTAGTCGACAGAGACGTAGCAGAAATCGTGGCTAGTAGGGATTGAGACATGAAGCCATACAAGCATCAGGTAGAAGCAGTTAAGAAACTGGCAAGACCAAACCTGCCGAGTAGGCTTCTAGCCGATGACATGGGCCTAGGTAAGACTCTAGAAGGGATCCTTATTGATCGTGAACTTCGATCAGAGAGGCACTACCAAGGTGCACACATTCTCATACCTCCTTATAAGCGTCCTACACTTATTGTCGCACCGCTAGCTACACACTACGACGCTTGGTGGGCGACACTGCATTCTGAGCTGTCGGAGCACGATGGCTGGGATGACAAGTCGATCGAACGAAACGTAGCAGTCATCGATCGAAAGAATCGAGACGCCTTCGTTAGACGAATCAACGATACGCCGCCGATGTACGCTATCATCCACTATGACGCCCTTCGACTCATGCCTGAGTTGGCGGATCATAAGTGGTTTCACGTCATAGCTGACGAAGTCCACAGGGCGAAGAGTCGCAAGGCGCAACAGACCGTCGCACTCAAGAAGCTACCTACGTTCTTCAAGACGGGGCTTTCCGGTACACCTGCAGACGACAAGCCTGAGGATATCTGGTCGATTCTGAACTGGCTCTATCCTAAGCAGTTTCCGTCGTACTGGCGATTTATCGCTACGTACTGTGAGCAAAAGACCGAGGAGAATCGTCAGCTAGGAACGACCTTTAGGAAGGTCGTAGGCGTTAACAAAGCAGCGATGCCCGAGTTTCATCGCTCGATTGCTCCCTACTATATACGCAGGACTAAAGACGATCCTGCTATAGGTCTTGACATTCCGGAGAAGTACTACACCGAACTTCATGTCGATTTGCCTCCTGCACAGCGACGTGTCTACGACCAGATGCGTAAGAACATGCTGGCCTGGATTGGCGAGAACGAAGACACACCTCTATCTTCACCAGTCGTAGTCGCGCAGCTGGTTCGGCTACAGCAGATGGCTCTAGCAACTGTCGATTTCAATCCAGAAGGGAAGGTAACTCTACGTGATCCATCTATCAAGCTTGATCGACTCATGGAGCTCATGGCGGGAAATCCTACAGAGCCTCTGGTCGTCTTTTCCCAATCACGAAGCATGGTCGATCTCGTCATCAACCGAGCGAGTAAGGCCGGCATACCATGTGCGGCGTATACAGGTAACGTTTCCCAGTATGACCGTGAGCAGAATATTCGAGCATTCCAAGCAGGCGACACGCTACTACTGGCAGCCACCATCGCAGCAGGCGGTGAGGGAATCACCCTTCACCGAGCCTCTAACGTCGTCTTCTTGGATCGCTCGTGGAATCCAACTAAGAATAAGCAGGCTGAAGATCGACTTCATCGCATTGGTCAAGTCAACCGAGTCCAAGTAATCGACATCATAGCTCGTAATACGGTCGACATGGGCCGACTACAGCGCGTAGCTAACAAGTGGCAAGAACTCCGATACATCCTAGGAGATGTAAGTGCTTAAGGACCAGATCCATCCTACTTCCGACCTACTCAAGCGAGGCCTCGATATTCTGGGCAAGGTCAGCTTCGGACTCGAGATCGTCGCAGTCGATACAGGCACGATGGTTATGCAGACTCCGCAGGGAATGACTCTGATGTGGCATATCATCTACGTAATCAAGAGCCCTGTAATCGGTCAGAACCTTACGCAGGTAAGCGCTGTCGACTCTCCCTTCGTATCGGACGAAGTACTCACCGAGCTCTTGCAGAGAGGTTGTGATGGTCTGCGTAAGCAACGCTCTGACGCTCTTAGTGCACTCAACGGAAGGAACAAGTAAATGATGGATGTACTCGACTCACACACACCGGTTAAGATCAGCTTCGGCTCCGACGTCTTTCAGCAGCTCTGCGGTCAGTGGGCAGATCTCTCACCGTCTCAGAATGCTGAACCGTCTATCACTGTGCGCGACCTCATGGAGCGCGAGTCAATCGATCGAGCTCGCCATGCATTCGAAGCAGGTCGTAGGCAGATCCAGCCTCCTCCGATTTCAACACGTCCTAGCGCTACTGGGGCATTCGGTCTAGTACAGATGATGCCTCACGACCCTGCAGACCTGATCACGGCAATCACATCGCCGCCCCCTGTGGATTACTCAGCTGCAGCCAGGTACATGGAGTCTCGGATCGGTCTCCCCCCTGGCAATATGTTTCGTGTACACGAACCAGCATTCGAGTACACCGTTCGTCGTCCATCATTTACACCGACAGCTCCTCAGCCTGTCATGCATGAGGAACCGAGAACGGAACCGATTCCTGCTGTAGCTCTATCCTACCACGAAGATAGAGGCTGGAGCGATCTACCTCAGGACGATATCGTCAATCTCAGAGTTACCAGTATGCTACAGGCCTACGAAGAGGCTGATGCAGAAATTAAGGCCAAGCCGAAGAAGCGTCGCACTCATCGTGTCTGGCAGGCAATCCTTCGCTTTGACCTGAAGGACTTCATCAACGAGTGTCTTATGTCACTACACTCAGACCACTACTGGGAGTGACATGAGGCAGATGTACGTCTTCGTCGGTATCGACAAGCAGAAGACAATCGAAAGTGCAGCTAAGACAACTAAGACAGACCAAGACCAGGTTATCGTTCACCTTCATGGCAAACCACGCAAATGTCAGGACTACCAACATGTCATGTACGAAAAGGGCGTTCTAGTAGACGGATGGGGGACAGTCGATGGCTCGAGCCTTGCTCCTAACATTCAAGGACAATGACGCTGCAGAAGCGTTCGTCAAGCTGATTCTGGCTAGCGACAACATCCAGAAAGATGATGCAGACGGCTGGCGAGCTCACGTTACCGAACTAGGTGTCCTAGCGTCTGCCTACAGCAAGGTCGAGTGGATGGTAGCTCAGCCTACTGTCTGGTGCAAATGTAGGATCGGTCGTGGTCGTAGCAGAGGGTGGACTAAAACAAAGAAGTTCGGCTGGTTCGTACACGACCAGTGTAATCGAGTCAGCTATTACGTCGTCCGAGACTTCGTGAAGAACCACCGACAGGGAGAGCACGATCTCATACCAGGACTGATAACACAACGCAAGTCAGACATACACATCATGCCAAACACCGAGCACATTGTAGCAGGGTGCCCTGCACACCACGATCACACGAATAACATATTGGAGGTGGACAATGTCCAGACGGCTACGGAACAACCTGATAGTGCTAATGGTAGCAGTAGCGATCCTGCTAACAGGATTCTTCATATTGTTGGCGAATCATACCGACTCGAACGAGGTAGCTTGTAAGGCTGCGATGGTCAAGGAGCTTCAGAGTACGGAGACAAAGACCTGGATGCTCAATCCAACTCCTGAGCCTTATACTGAACCAAAAGCCTGTTACGGTCTATCTACCAAGACGCTTATCAAGCTCGCCAATCAGGCAGCTCTTCAGGTCTACTCGCAACAGTAAGAAGTTATACAAAGTAAAACGAGCCTCTTGTGATACCAATTGAGGCTGCGCTATAATTAGTATATAAAGAAAGGAAGCAAGGTGGCTGAAGATCTTGTTCATGAAATACATGTCTCGGAGCTTCGCTCCTACCGAGGCTGTCGCCTTCGCCATCACTGGCTGTTCAACGAGAACCGTCAACCGCTTATCACACCGACGCCTCTGGAATTTGGCATAGCGTTCCACAGGGCGATGCAAGTACTGTACGATCCAAGAACGTGGCACCTAGACAAGTATGCTCTTGGTGTCCGAGCTGAAACAGCCTTCATAGAGGCTTGCAAGCAACAGCGTGCTGCCTACATCCGTGCAAGGGCTAAGTACGGAGGACTAGATGAGAAGGAAGAGCACGATTATGAAACCTCGTTCGAGCTCGGTATCGGAATGCTCAAGTGGTACGTCACAAATCACCTTCCGCAAGCCGACTTCACTCCGATAGCTGTCGAGCATAAGTTCAGCGTTCCAGTCCTTAACGAGAATGGTAACCAGCTTCACTGTAAATGCGATCGCTGTTGGAAGAAATATCTCGCTTCGGGCCCTGAACGTATCTACACCGAATACGAAGAATGGCAACTCTGGTACGGACTTCCTGTTGTCTACGAAGGTCGAGTCGACGCTCTTGTTCGAGACAAGTGGGACGGGTTCTGGATTCTCGACTGGAAGACAACCATGCGTATGCTAGCAGAAGACTCTGACGTGGTACTCGAAGTCGACGACCAGGTGGCATCTTACTGCTGGGCCTTCCGCGTAGCAATGGGCTTGAACATTCGAGGCTTCAAGTACGTAGAACTCAGGAAGGGATTTCCCGAAGAGCCTCTACCAATGAAGGTAATTCGACTCGGACGTAAGTTCTCTGTCTCGAAGAGCCTTAACACAGATCACACGACATATCTTCAAGCTCTGGTAAAGGGCGACGCTGACGGATATGAGAGTGGTATCTACGACGAGTTCCTCAATTGGCTTAAGACAGACGGACCACGTTTTATACAGGTTCATACCTTGCATAAGCCAGCTCAGACGCTTGACAATGTCGGTCATTACATCTATCTGCAAGCAAAGGAAATGATCAGCGGACCTGCTATCTATCCCTCTCCTGGTCGTTTCACTTGTGCATGGTGTCCTTTCCAAGGTCCGTGTATTGACCGAACAGCAGGACGAGACTACCAATACGCTCTAGACACAATGTACGAAGTCAAACCACGTTACTACGAACTTCAGGAACCCTCTACTGACAGGCGATACTAATGGAAGATGTAGAAGACATTCCAGACGACGATCTCTTTCCCGGCGGAGTCAAGAAGGAACCTCTTCGAGACATTCACCACTACGACCCTGACGAACCTCAAGCAGGAGAGATTAGCGACGAGCTCCGAATCCTAGCTGATCGCGACAACTACGGCGGCAGAGCTTCATTCATAGGAACAGGTGTAGAGGACTTGCCCGTCATTCCTCCTGAACCGCAGAACGATTTCAGGAATACGTCACCAGACACACACGATATGTCACGTCGCGAAGTGCGAATGTTCGCTGGTATTCCGATTGCACCTGTCGGTGAAGCTAAGCCTCTCATCAACCAGCTGATCTACGGACGACCTGGTTCAGGTAAGACGCGGCTGGCTGCTACCGCTGCGCTCTGTAAGGCCATGTCTCCTGTCATGTTCGTTAACGCTGAAGCAGGTGCGAATACGATCAAGCAGGTCTCCAAGGATATCATGATCCTTCCTGACCCAAGCGTTCGAGGGTCGGTGACCTGGGAAGAGTTCGAGATAGTATATGACGAGCTCGACCGTCAATGCTACAACACCAAGGACGGTTGCGACTACAAAACGGTCGTAGTCGACACAGGTACTGAGCTACAGAAGATCAACATGGACTGGGTGATGAAGGGAACCATCTCTAGTCATCCAGACCGTGACCCGGACGTCCCCGCTCTACACGACTGGGGTAAGTCAACGAACCGCATGAGGCTATATCTCCGACGGTTCCGCGATCTCCCGATCAACTTCATCTTGATCTGTCACGAACAGGATGATCGGGATAACAGAGGCACCCTGTGGAAGAAGCCTGACCTACCAGGCAAGCTGACCAATCAGGTCGCAGGGCTCTTCGACCAGGTCATGTACCTCTATACCAAACAACAGCAGACAGGTGACGAGTCGAAGGCTACAGAAATCATACGTATACTCATGACAGGTGCACTCGAAGGATATGTCACCAAGGACCGCTCAGGAAACCTACCACTACTAGTCCAAGATCCCAACATGTCAGATCTCTACAACATGATCACCAAGGAGTAGCTCAATGTCGATCAAGGTTAACGTCAGCGATCAGGAAGCCAAGTCTGGCTCGTGGGACCCACTACCTTCGGGACGCTTCTGGTGCGTCATCACCGATGCCGAGAAGGTCGAGTCGAAGTCGCAAGCCAATCCTGGCAAGCCGATGCTCAACTTTACGCTTACCGTTCAAGACGGTAAGTACGCCGAGAAGGACATGCAGCAGAACGCCTGCCTCTGGTCGGGGGCGCTCTACACGATCGTTAACATCCTCAAGGCACTCGGCGAGTACGATAACTGTTTCGCAAACGGAGAGCTAACGATTCCTGACTCTCCCTCGTTCTACGTCGGGCGTGATATCGACGTCATTCGTGGCGTCAACAAGAAGCGGAAGGAAGAGAACCCCGACGACGACGCGTCGATGTGGGTCGACATTCGGCGATTCGCTCCTCACGATGCAAATGCAGCAAACGGTGCTAGCAACCCGGCCAAGCCTAGTGGTGCTAGTAAGACGGCAAGCCTTCTGCCGTAGCAGCACACCATAGACGACGGGTCCGAGGATACCTTCCCACCCATCATATCCTCGGACCCGTCCCACCCTTTGCGAGGTGAGGGATAGTGGATGCCTGGTTTGGCCGAATTCTTCGAGGCAGCCTACGGCAATGCTAAAGGCTATATGTGTGTCGCATCGCGACGTACAACAGGCAAGTTTACGGAGAAGTTCTTCAAGTATCCAGATCAATTGAAGGAAGCAATAAGCTTCTCCAGACTCAAAGCTCAAATTGAGAACGTCTATTTCTGTCCGCAACTCTTGACAGAAGCAAGGCGAAACAAATCCAACGTAGATACAGTATCCTGCGTTTGGGCAGATCTAGATGCCTGTAGTCCAGAACTGCTACAAGTTAAGCCGACTCTCGCACTAGAAACTAGTCCTGGCAGGTACCAGGCGATCTGGACACTAAAGTATCTAGTACCAGGTGAAGATGCAGAAGCTGCTTCGCGTAGGATAGCCTACGGGCACGCACAAGAAGGATCAGACAGATCAGGCTGGGACCTAACACAGCTACTCCGCGTTCCAGGTACGTACAATTACAAGTACGAAAACGTAGAGCCATACCAGGTTAAAATCATAGACTGGAATGACAACAGTTATGAGCTTAACGCCTTCGACATGTATCCTCAGGTTGAAGGATACGAGTACCTAGACATTCCGTTCCCAGATCTAATTCCAGAAAAGGGATCGGAGATCCTAGAGCGTAACAGGTTTAGGGTTAGCGGTGCAGCGTTTACTCTATTCCACAGGGCGCCTGAAGCCGATCGCTCTGCAGCTCTCTTCCGACTGGAAATGTACTGTTTCGAAGGTAACCTATCTCTTGCAGATACGTTCCAGGTGTGTAGAGATGCTCTCTGCAATAAGTTTGCAGATGACGATGTACGTCTCTGGAAGGACATCTGCAGAGCTAAGAGTAGGTTTAACGAAAACAGGAGAATACAAACACTGCCTCCTGGAGACGAACTTAGCCTACTTACAGCCGAAGAGACGGCAAGAGTAGGAAATTCGAGTCAGTCCTTCGTAGATAGGTATGTAGCGTGGGCAAAGACGGTAGGAGACGCTCCAGAACAGTATCACGTGGCAACCGCATTTACATGCCTCTCCGCACTTCTCTCGGGGAGCGTCAAATTGCCTACATCGTATGGGACTATCCGTCCGAACTTGTGGTTTATGATTCTGGCGGAAACGACGTTGACACGCAAGTCAACAGCGATGGAACTAGGCATGGACATAGTGACCGAAATCGACGACAATACTCTGATGGCGACAGACGGCTCTATCGAGGGTCTGATGACCGCTCTCCAGGCACGCAAGGGCGTACCGTCAGTATTCCTCCGGGACGAGTTCACTGGTCTCATACAACAGATGTCCAAAAAGGACTACTTGGCAGGTATGCCAGAGTTCTTTACCAAGCTCTACGACGGAAGGGATCAAAAGCGCCTCCTGCGAAAGGAGGAGATCATTATACGCAATCCACTATTCATCCTGTTCACTGGGGGCATTAAGTCTAAGATGACTCGGCTACTCACCTACGAACATGTTGATTCTGGATTCCTTCCAAGGTTCATCATCGTGACGGCAGAAGCCGATCCAACAAAAGTCAAGCCCCTAGGACCTCCAGTAGAGAAGAATACCAAGGGACGAGATAGGATCAAGACCGAGCTCCGAGAGATCAGCTCAATATTCGATAGCAACGTACCTATTGTCATTAACGGCAAGGTAGCCGGGGTACAAAAGGTCGTTCACGAAGCAAGAATGACGCCAGACGCTTGGGGCAGATACAACGAACTTGAGCAGACACTAACCGACATAGGTTCGAGGTCAGGAGAACTCTCGGAGACCCTAGTACCTATGAACGTTCGGCTAGCGGTGTCGATTCTCAAATGTGCGCTCCTGCTAGCGGTAGCGGAATCACCAGCTCCTCCTGTGGAGATTACTGAGCTTCATATCCTCCGCGCCGCATCGTATGGCGACTCATGGAGGAGGTTTGCACAAGACGTAACTAGTCAGCTGGGTCGAGGTGAAATCGAGCACAAGATTCAACTGTGTCTGAATGCAGTAACCAAATCAGGTTCAATGCCTCGTACACGACTTATGCAAATGTATCATCTAACGGCTCGCGAAATGGATGACATCTACCGTACATTGAACATGCGCGGACTAGTTACCGTCGGCGGCGAAGGCCGTATGACAACGTATAACATACTCGGAGGAGAATAACATGGACAACGATGGCGTCGCAATCGTAAGTGGTGGCCTCGACAGTATCACGATGCTATACAAGCTCCTGTTTCAGGATAACCGTCGGCCGTTCGTACTCAGCTTCGATTACGGACAGCGTCACGTTCGTGAAATCAGTGCGGCAGGAGAGGTCTGTAACCTGCTCGGAATTGAGCAGCGAGTCTTCGACTTCACGGACTTCGGCTGGATCACAGAGCTTAGCGGTTCGGCTCTAGTCGACGATACCGTTGTAGTTCCGGAAGGGCATTACGCAGCCGAAACTATGAAAGCGACAGTCGTACCGAACCGTAATATGGCCATGATTTCGATTGCTGCAGCATTCTGTATCTCGATCAAGGGCGATTACGTCGCTACGGCTATCCACTCCGGTGATCACGCGATCTATCCTGACTGTCGACCTGGTTTCATTCAGGCTATGCGTTCGGCAATCAGGATCGCAAATGAGGGCTTTGTCCATCCGAACTTCCATATCTACACACCGTTCATCCTACAGTCAAAAACGGATATCGCAACTCTCGCTCAGGTACTCGCAGTTCCCATCGAGAAGACCTGGTCGTGCTATAACGGTCGAGAACAACACTGCGGCAGATGCGGAACGTGTGTCGAACGCCAGGAAGCACTACACAATGCAGGAGTTCCCGATCTGACTCCTTATGAGGACTCCGAGTTCTGGAAGGAACAAGTTGCCAAGTTATAGACGTAAGGCAGTAGAGATAGAATCCTCGGTCTCAGAAGCGGGTGCACTCAAGCCCGAAACGCTACAGGAATACCTGACACTGTTTCACAAGGTAGCCGATCTAGCTGTCGAAGGCTATACGACCGTAACAGTGACGCTTAAGGGTCGACCTGAAGAGCTAGAAGATCTAGCAGAGGAACTCAGTACATGGACACCTGGACCTGGCTGGACTGCTGACGCAAAGAGGCTATTCAAGGCACTTAGAGGGGAGGAATAGTGCAAACTGTATCAGTCAGGCACAACATGGAGATGGCTCACAGGCTGTTCGAGACCGAAGGTAAATGCGAAAACATTCACGGTCACTCCTGGCAAGTCACACTTACGCTAGGAGGTCAGGTTCGTTCGCGAACTGGGATGCTCGAAGGTCTAGACTTCGCCTTGATCAAGAGTACGTTCCGTAAGTACCTCGACGGAACCTACGACCATCGTCTTCTGCTTAACATGGACGATCCTTTCGCTGGACATATGCAAGTAGGCGATGATGCTCTCGAGCATGTAGAACTGCCAGGCCTACAGAGATTCGTGGGCAATCCGACGACAGAGCGTATCGCCTACACAATAGGCTCATGGGGAAGACTGACGTTTCCCATGTGCAACTTCGTTAAGGTAGACGTCTGGGAGACAGCAGTCAACAACGCAACATGGGAGGGTAGGTATGGCCCTGAGACTGCTCGAGCATTATACCTCGACACAAGGTGAAGGTCCGCGCGTAGGTAAGCTTACACAGTTCGTCAGGTTCGCCGGATGCAATCTCAAGTGTCCTAGCTGGCCATGTGACACTCCATTCGCGATCGATCCGAAGCTCTTCAACTCGGAGCAGAAGATCCATACCAGCCAGTCACTAGCTAAGGCTATTGCCGACGAAGAGCAGAAGACAGGCGCCCGAAACATCTGCTTCACGGGTGGAGAGCCTCTCATTCAGCCACAGGGTGAGCTGGCGATTCTTGTCGAGCGTCTTACTACGTATGGGATCTATGCACCAGAGATCTTTACCAACGGGACGCGAGATGTCAGTAATGATCTGATCGATTACTGTAACTTTGTAGTCGACTGGAAGTTGGAAGGTTCAGGCGAAGATCCCTTCAACGACGTGCGAATCGCGAACCTGAAGAAGTTTCAACGACCTGCAACGTCGATCAAGTTTACGATCGCATCACAAGCTGATCTAGCTCTAGCTCATACGCTCTGGCAGGAACATCTACAAAGAGACGTGTTTGACATCTTCGTCGGTCCTGTCTGGGAGGAGATGTCAGCACAACGTATCGTCGAGTACATCAAGGAGAACAAGCTACCTTGGCGACTCAACACGCAAGTTCATAACTACATCTACGGAGCACAAGTTCGTGGAACCTGATATAGACGAAGATCTCACGTATACGTACAATGCTGATCTCTCCTCTGAGCCAAGTGAGTCGAGTATCAGTATAGCTCAAAAGCTACTGACACATCTCGTAGGTCTCGACGTCGACAATCCTGAAGAGAAAGATACTCCACGACGCTATGTCGAAGCCCTTCTCGAGCTAACTACTCCTCAGTACTTCTCGTTCACGATGTTTGACAGCGACTACACTGACATGGTCATCGAGAAGGGTATTCCGTTCGCGACGCTCTGCCGCCATCATCTCCTTCCCTTCACGGGCGTGTGTCATGTCGGATATATACCCAACGGTAGGATCGTAGGACTCAGCAAGATCCCACGACTAGTCGCACTCGAATCGGCAAAACTTAACACTCAGGAGGATCTGACAGCTCGGATCGCGAACAGTATGATCGCGCATCTCCTACCGCTAGGTGTCGCCGTCATCATGGAAGCAGAACACACCTGTATGGCAATCCGAGGCGCTCGAGCTATAGGTGTCAAGACAAGAACAGCAGCCATGCGTGGTGTGTTCGGTGACCACGATCGAACAGCAAAAGCGGAGTTCATGGAGGCAATCAGGTGACGCTCAATGAACTAGCTATACAGTGTCACGAAGACGTAGAGAAATGGTTTCCTGACCTAGCCTGGAACCTGCCACATCAGGCTCTCGGTCTTTGCGGTGAAGCAGGCGAACTAGCTAACCTCGTGAAAAAGGCTCAGCGAGGTACAGTCACCTTCGCCGAGATCCAGGACAAGATGAGCAAGGAAGCGATAGACGTACTAGTCTACCTGCTTAGCATCTTCACCATCCTAGAAATGGACCCAGAGGAGCAGTATGCCAGAGTCCGAGCAGCCAACGCCAAGCGATTTGGCTGAAGAGTTTACGACTCAGCTAAGAGATGCTAATCAGGCATTCTGGGACGAGACAAGCACACGAATGCAGCGAGGAGAGGAGAAGTACGGTCCACTCAAGTTCCTAGGTACAGACACTCTCGAAGAGGCTATGTTCGAGGTAGTGGATCTAGCTAACTACGCACGCATGACCTACGTCAAGCTCTATCTTCTCCAGCAATCGATCCAGAAGCTCGTATCCAAACATCCAGTAGCGAACGTCGAAGGGTTCGTATCTCTCAAGGAGATGATGGGGAAGAATGATTGACCAGTCGATCCTCCAGCAGCATGTCAAGCCCGTCCGCGATGTGGTTCGCTTCCTTGACTCGAGCCACCTCTTTCCCGAACTTACAACTATTCCTCTCCTCTTCGAGAAGTTGGCAGCAGACTTGCTGACTCTCGTACCTTCCTCGGCGTTCCTTATAGTCGCATCGCGTGCTCTAGTCACTGCTAAGAACGAGGCAGTGATCGCGCACATCTACGCACGCGAAAACAACCTTACGCACTGGCAACCTCTCAATACTATCAAAACGTCTACCAAGGAAGACCTATGACAGTTACAGTCATCGCAATAGGCACAGCGCTCATTCCCGTACTGGGAGCTGCTATCGTTGCCGTTATCAAGGCTATACACGCACAGGACGCTGCAGCAGCAGCATCAGCCGTAGCACACAGCGCTCATACACGTATCGACGACATCACGGGTACACCGCCTATTCCACCTACACTTCCGAACATGACACAAGGTCCGCTAGGTTAACCCGTAATCAGTGGGACCAGAGCAATCTGGTCCCACTAGGAGGTCATTATGCAAGTCGCTTTGATTCCGCCAGTATGTCAACTCCACCGTATCACCAATCGTAAGTACCAGATGGTTATACCTGAGGCACTTTCTTCCGGTATATACCGGTCAACATATCGTTACATGCGTAACAAGTTCATACTTCTCGACAACGGTATGTTCGAGTCATGTGTTTGGGGGTACGAGACTCTCATCGCACTAGCGCTCGAGTACCAAGTCGATGAGATCGTTATGCCAGACGTTCGCGATGAGATGAACGGAACGCTACAGATGACTGACAGCTTCCTGGACATGTTCTGTGACTCAGAAGCTGTAGACAAGAAGATCGGTCTCCAGATCGTCGTGCAGTACTCCGAGATCAGCCAGGTTCACGACTTCATCAGCGCAGCACTTGAAATGGAATGGAGACACTTCGGAGCGCACGGAGTCTTCACCTTTGGTATTCCCCGTAGACTAGTCGAGAAGTCAGGTGACTACGCACGTGTGTCAGTAGCAGATATGATTAGTCTTACGGCACCTAAGAATCCAATTCATCTTCTCGGATACGCAAGACTTCACAATCCTACATTCAACGAAGTCCAAGTCCTCGCGAACAACAAACAGGTACGGTCGATAGACACAGACGCACCGTTCGTCTGGTCAGCCCGTCAAAGTCTACTCTCTGACGGAGTACCTAGGCAGAGGCAGGAGAGGTACTTCCATCTCGAGCCCTTCCTCTTCGAGAAGGATCTCCTCGATAAGAACATAAAACTTCTGGACGAGTGGGCAAATGGCTAGTATACTAATCTGTATCGGGGTCATCGCAGGGTGTCTTATCTTCGCATGGGCGATATCGAAATGGGGATGGTAAGTGACTGAACGGCGTCACCCTCTAGCAATGTGTGAAGAGTGCGATCTCTTCCTAACAAGCAAGTACGTTCCAAGTGTAGGTTCAGGGGAAAATGGTATTGCAGTTGTGGGGGAAGCTCCAGGAGCTAACGAGGCTCGACTGGGCATTCCTTTCTCAGGTGTGTCTGGCAAGTTGTTGGACAAGGTCCTTCAGTACCATCACATCGAACGCGAAAAGACTCTTCTCACCAATACAGTATCATGTCGACCGCCTAACAATGCGACTCCTAGCGCTAAGGCACTACGGGCATGTAGGCCCCGTCTCCTGGCTGAACTGGAGCAGTCAGACGTCGAACGCGTGGTGGCTCTGGGTAACTCTGCCGCGCAAGCGTTGCTTGGAGGTAAAGATGGTATCACGAAGTTGCGCGTGGGACCAGCACGCGTGCCACAGGGAGCTGCGTATCAGGTCGTGCCCACGTTCCACCCGGCGGCTTGTCTGAGACCAAAAGGCGATGCGTACTTTCCATCGATCGTAAACGACTTCTTCAAGCTGAAGGGAATGACCAGTGAGTGGCGAGAGCCAGCGTACGTCGTTGGAGATACGCGTAAGGACTGTCTGGCAATCCTGGGTGAACTCGAACAAAGAACTGATCCCATCACAGTCGACATTGAGTCTGACATCGACAAGGACGTATCCTTCGAGCATCCAACAAGACATCGTCTTCTCTGTGTTGGTATTGGATACGAGCGGGGAAAGGTCGCTGTGTTCGGTGAAGTGGGACTCCAGGAGCCAGATGTTGTGCGTGAACTGGGACGATACCTACGTCAGCATCGTCGAGTCATTGCTCAGAATGGCAAGTTCGATCTTGCAGGGCTTCACTCCAAAGACATGCGAGATATCCGTCTCTGGTTCGATACAATGCTCGCCAGCTATTGCCTTGACGAGAGGTCAGGAATCCACGGACTTAAGTATCAGGCAGTCGAAAAACTAGGAGCGCCTCGGTATGATGACGAAATCAAACGCTACCTTCGTCCAGGCAAAGGCTACGGAATCATTCCACGTGATATCTTGTACAAGTACAACGCGTACGATTGCGACGCCACGTACGAACTGTTCCTTCTGTACACAGAGCTACTTGATCAAGAGCCTGGCCTGCGAGCACTACACGATTTTCTGGTCCGTGCATCCAACGAACTCATGTTTGTGGAGCTCAATGGGATCGGTGTGGACTTGGAATATAACGACGAACTCGCCAGAGAGTATATCGGAACACTCAGCACTCTAGAGAGGAACATGGCGGGGCTTCTGGATAAATCCGATTTCAACCCTCGCTCACCGCAGCAGGTAGTTCAGGTTCTCGAAGGGTTCGGATTTAATGTTCCCTTGAAGCGAAACCAGCAAGGAGAGTGGCGACCTACGACAGAAGTCGAAGCTCTCCTAGACATGCGAGCGAAGGTAGGAGATCCTTTTAATCAGGAGGCAGAGTTCCTAGATTCGCTCCTTGTACACAGGAAGGAGACTAAGAGCTATGGCACATACGTCAAAGGTCTACGTAAGCGCGTTTACCGAGGCCGTGTATTTCCGACGTTCAATCTTCACACGACATCAACAGGTCGTCTCAGTTGTCGTAACCCTAACCTACAAAATGTCACCAGAGGAGAGAAGCTACGGAAGCAGTTCGTTCCTGTTCGACCCGATCACGTGTTCGTTTCAGCGGATTACAAGCAAGCAGAACTACGAGTTCTCACCTGGCTGGCTCAGGAGCCTTATTTTCGGGACCTATTCGAAGATTCCTCTCGAGACATATTCGATGAACTCGCCCCAGTCCTCTATGGAGATATCTCCTCTCTCGACAAGGCAGCACGTAAGGAACTACGTATTCGAATCAAAGCTTACGTTTACGGACTGGGTTACGGCCGTGAAGCGAAGAGTATCGCGGATGAGTTCAAGATTACGACTTCAGAAGCAGCACGTGGTATGCGAGCGTTCTTTGGAGTCATTCCAAAGATAGTCGAGTTCCGAGACGAGACTCGACGAAAGGTAGACGAGGGTGAAGACCTAATCAATCCCTTCGGTAGGCATCGTCGATTCTGGCTTATTACACCCAACAACAAACACGAGGTGATGAATGAGGCTCTTGCATTCCTTCCGCAGTCAGCCGCATCAGACATCTGCTTGGACGCGTTTTGCCATATACGGCCTACTCTTCGCGGGTTCGGTTGGGTGCGGAATCTCGTTCATGATAGTATCTTGGTGGAATGTCACGAACGTGATATCGAGAAGGTATCAGGCATTCTTCGATACCATATGCTCGAAGCTGCAAGGAAGGTCGTAGGCGACTATGTCAAGTTCGATATCGACATCACAATCGGGAAGAACTGGGGTGTTCTGTGATAGAGAGATGTAACAGATGTGGAGAGCCTTCAGCGGAACACTCTGCATCTGAAATCTGTTCTATCTGCGATGACGTTCCTCTCTGTCAGAGCTGCTTCGACCTGCATATAGCAGAGCTTGCAGCAGAAGCAGCAATCGAGTTTAGGAGGTTATTCTGTGATAACAACAGTTAATGAACTACGACCTGGCGATCTAGTAACGCAGAGCGGTGTCGGTTCCGCTATCTTTATCGCGTCTGGAACGCATCCAAAGTACCCAGGCCTACGTCTAGTTATCTGGAAGCTAGACGACGGTACATGGTCTCTCGATGCTCTTCGCTGGAACCAAGAAGTCGGAGAGCTTATATTCTCTACCGCCGAACAGAAGTGGGATAGAGTACAGGAGGCTTTCCATGCCTAGAGGACAACTAGCTAGCGTAGGCGACGAAACAATCAATGCAAATGGCTACCTCACAGTTAAGATAGCCAATGGTATATGGAAAACTAAAGCGCAAGTGCTTATGGAACAGCACATAGGTCGCTCACTAGGTCCACTCGAATACGTAGACATGACAAAGACCGACAAAGCTAATCCAAAACTGGAAGAGCTCACGCTTCGAATTAGGGCAGACAAAAAATCTCCGAAAGCAAGGCTCATCGAACTAGAAGAGGAACTACGCGAGCACCAGTCTATAGTAGAGGCGCTTCAAGAACAAATATCCAAGCTCAAGACGGAAATTTAAGATTCGTGGAATCTAAAAAGACTTAAAGAGACACTACTATTTTTTTCCAAAAAATTACCTGCGAAGGCGCTATAGGTCCCGCGTCTTTTTAAGTCTTTTCAAGTCTTTTAACGTCTGTTAAGCTTTCGCAGCACTAAAATTTCAAAAAGAGCTGTTCCTCTTGAAAGAGGAACAGGTTAAAACTACAACAGGAGATAGCAAATGAAAACGACTGAGCTAGCATGGTTCGCAGGATTCTTCGATGCACGGGGTATTACAATGAAACAGGGCGTACGAATCAATGCAGTAAACTTCGATAATAGGCTAGTACTTGACATCTTCCAGTCCAGATTCGGCGGACATATAGGAGTGACCTCTTCAAGCAGTAAGAAAAGGCAGCAAAGATACTGGCTTCTAACAGGTAAGAAAGCAGACGAGTTCCTTGAAGCTATACGACCGTATAGACTTCTAGACCAAGCGGAAGAGGCTCACGTCCAGCAGATTCTAGGACGTAGAAAGTAAAGGGGAAAACATGAAGATTATGGCAATCGACCCAGGCGGTACCACTGGCTGGGCTACTTTCGATCTCCTGTTCTTGGATGGACTGCCCCTGTGGATTCCTACGTTCTCAAAACATTTCAAGCATCATGGACAGATCGGGCCTGACGAACACCACGACTCGCTAGACAGACATCTCGATAGCGAAATGCCTGATCTCGTCCTACTAGAAAGGTTCGAACACCGTAACAACGACTTCTCGCAACTAATCTCCGTAGAGTATATCGGAGTGACTAAACGTTGGTGCCAGAAGAACAAACGTAACCTAGTCCTCCAAGGTGCTAGTGAAGGAATTAAGTGGTCGGACAACAAGAAGATGAAACACGTAGATATCCTTATCTCGCCTATCACTCCGAATCGCCATGCTAACGATGCTCGCAGGCACCTTCTCTATATGCTAGCCAATAGAGCTAAAGACCCAAGGATCAGGAACTACGTCCTGAAGCAACTCAGAGACCTGCCTGTTTGAGAACAGAAAAGTCCCGCCAGCCCAACCCGAGGAGGTTTTTCGACGGTCGCACGTCTAAGGCTGGCGGGACGATGGGTCCTGTTCAGTCCTACCGCACGAGCCGGTGGTCCTACTGAACAGGACGTCTAAGCGACTAGAAGATGTGTTGCTCGGACCAAGGACCATTACGCGCCTGAACCTTGATCATATACTTCCCTCCCCCAGGAAGCTGTACACCTTGAGCACCATGAGTAGTAACGAGGTCCTGAGTGACCAAGTCTCCTACGCCGTTGTTGTAATGGAAGATCATGTACCTGTAGTAGTCAGGCGTTGGGATGACGGGATCCCATCCGACGTTGACACTGAAACCGTGCAGCGTCGTTGAGATGTTCGTCGGTGCGAGAACCGAGTGTGTCCAGGAACCGTAAGCCATCATCGCCAGTTCGACGAGAGACTTGGACGTGTAGTTCGTGTCACAGAAGCCAGCACCTGGCCAGTCTGTACGATGCGCCCCCTGGACACCGTCAGTACTTTGCCACAGGGTGTGCGGGATTGTAGGCTCCGTGCTCCGGTACGCAGCTACCCAGGTATGTCGGGCTGACTGGAAGAATGACAACAGCCCTCTCGTGCTAGCGAAGTCTTCCCCAGAGTAAAGCCATGACCTCTGGTTGAGAGGTAGGTGGTCAAGCGCGAAGTCTGTGTCGACGTTGTTAAGCCATATACTGGCTCTAGAGCTCTGGTTACCCTGACCCTCTTCTAGGTCGAGTATAGGTATCTCGCCCGGCAGAAGCTTACCTACCCACGTATCGAAGGCTCGTGCCTGAACGAATACATCTTGATCCCATCGAACGTAGTGATACAGACCTACGAACGGGAACTTCGACGCGTGAGCAGCCGCCCTGTGGCGATCGAATGCTATATCCTTCTTACTCTGTCCGTATCCGACGCGGAGAATAACGCCTCCGCCGTTAGCCTTCTTGATCCCTGGGAGGTCTGCGTTTGGCTGAAACTCGCTGATGTCTGGGAGTAGCATTACCGTTCTCCTCGTGGTTTTTTCGCGCGACAGATTTTTGGATAAAGAATATGATTGCCACCCTTACAGGTATGTTCAGGATGACAAGCCAGATGCCGACAAGCTCGAACCAGGCCCAGGGAACACTATTCCTGACTGAGACGTCGAACGTAAGGTTTAGCCAGGTAGGAAACGAGACGATTGTGAAGCTCCAGTCGAACGTGATGACGTTCCAACCGAACCACTCTTTCCACCATGGCCAGATAGGTGCAACTACTCCAGGAAAGACTAGTGTCGCATAGAACGCGATCACCGTAGCCAATCGGAGCTGGTGGAGTAGCAAGATCAGCCCCATATTACCTTCCTGACTCTTGTATGCGCTTCTCTATTACGCGTCTAACATCTTCCGTAATGTGGTTCTCCTGGCGCATCTCTCGGAACAGCTCTATTAGGCCGTATACATTAGTCAGACGCTTCTCTGACTCTTCGCGTGCTTGTCGTGCCTCTATGAGCCCCTCAGGGGTGTCTGGCACATTCTTTTTCCTCCTAGGTAGTCTCACGGGCCTCCCTACGGATTCCCTGAGCTATCTCCTTAATGACGTAGCTGGCCTGTACTTGAACATCTCCTCTTGCACGCTCAAGTTCCCAAGCTCTCTTCCACTCGTCACGTTCCGCTCGGAGTAGCCCCATCTCCTTATCTTTTTCTTCTATTCGGCCCTTTGGGACGATATAACCCGTTATGAACAGGTAAAGCATAACAAGACCTACTCCACCACCCGTACCACCGACGAGTGTAATGAAGTCGCTGACGTTCACAACGCTCCTGTCAGATGTCCAGCGGGATAGTTGCTTCCATGCTCAGCTCGCCAACCGTAGCGGCGATTCCGAACAAGTTCATAGTTCCATCAACGTGAATAGCACATCGGGGAGAACCAATGGCAGCATTCAGGACATCCGTCGTTAGTGCTATCTCATGTGCTGTAGGAGGAATCATATCCGCAGACAACGTTGCCAATAGAACACCCGTACTAATAGTTCCTGGAACCAGTCCCTTAGCTGACAACTGCAACTGATTACCTGTCTGTATCCTAACAGATAGTGTTCCAGTCCAACCGTTCGACAAGGTCATTACCGTCCAGGCACCTGTTCGTCCTGAGTTCCGAACTTGCATCTGCTTGACATCGGACTGAATACCTTGAACCGTTCGAACGATGTCGAACGGTCTTGCATACGGATACTTGTTAGGGTTCGCCATCAGTTGGCACTAGGTTCGTCGAGTACAGGCAGAATCATTTCCGTTCCCTGACCTTCATCAGGAGGCTGAATCGTCCATCCGATAACACGCTTGGTAAACGTTATACCGTTCTTGAATCTTGGATCAGTAGCATTAAAAACTAGGTAGTCACCCATGCCATAAGACCCAAAGGGTGGCATGCTATCGGCTTTAAGTTGAACAGAATGTGTAACCAGTGGTGTGTCGAAAGCTTTCAGATCAGCTGTCGCATGTGCGTTAATTGTCGTCTGATTAGTGACACCAGAGTAAGTGTTAACGCCTTCTATTAGCGGATATCCATTAGTCTGGTAACTAGCATCTGTAGCGCTACCCGTTGTGGTAGTAGACCCTGAACCATCTCCTACAGCCCACCATGAGTTAGCGCCTGAAGATGAGTTCTCCGAGTAAACGTAACTTGAGATGGGACCAGGGTAGTCAAGGGTGAGATCGGTAGCACTGATCGGATTGCCAATGGGTTGGCCGACAATAAGCTGTTTGAGAGGAAGGCCGTTACCGTCCTCTGTCCAACCAATTGTCCAATCAGGACCGCCTGGCTGTTGTGCAACACCGTCCATCAAATCCATATAGGACTTTGACAAGTCCCAACCATCGATGGAAAGCTGTATGACGGTGTCGAAGCCTGCAGGATAGACAGGAGGTAGTACACCGATATTGCCGCCATGGATACTTTGCAGCTGCTGCCACAGGTACGCTATGGCAACCTGTTGGCCCATGAAGATCAGTTGGCTGGTCGTTCCTAGTACAGATCGGGGGAAGCGCTTAGCAGCATAGCTTTCGAACGTCTG
>Ga0137403_10000432_pt1 | contig 53781 bp, 52 predicted proteins | sample CZOMad2_1_16fung_FD_122057 | JGI IMG/M metagenome (GOLD analysis project Ga0137403, IMG submission 122057) | Vadose zone soil fungal communities from Angelo Coast Range Reserve, California, USA - CZOMad2_1_16fungal (Hybrid Assembly) | ecosystem: Environmental > Terrestrial > Soil > Vadose zone... | reverse complement strand
CGGTTGCGCCGCACCAAAATTCCTTCTGCCTCCAGCGGGCGCAGCAATTGCAAAATGCCGCCGACGTCTTCGATGTTCGCAGCGCGCAAAGTGTTGAGTGTGCTTTCCACCACCATGCTGCCGATGCCGTCATCGCTGAACAACTCTTGCAGCAGCGCGCCATCGACGTGACGGCTGATCAGGTGGGTGCGTGCCACGCCCGCTTCACACGCGTGTACCGCGCAAGGCAGAAACAACGCGACATCCCCAGGCAATTTGCGTTTGTTGTTCAGTACCGCCTGCGCATCGGCAACGGTCAACTCTTTGAGCAGTATGCCCTGCTTGCCTTGTACGCCATCGGTATCCATCAGAAATACCAGTTTGTCGGCATCCAGTGCAATAGCTGTCGCTGTGGCGACATCTTCCAACGTGAGGTTGAATACCTCGCCGGTGGGCGAATAGCCGAGCGGTGAAAGCAGCACCACTTCGTTGCAGGCCAACCGTTGCTGTATCGCGGCAACGTCGATCTTGCGCACACTGCCGGTGTGTACCATATCCACGCCATTGATGATGCCGATGGGCTGCGCGGTGATGAAATTGCCGCCTGCCACACGGATGTCGGCGTTTGCCATGGGTGAGTTCGCCAAGCCCATCGACAGCAGCGCCTCGACTTCGACGCGCACCCTGCCGACCGCTTCTTTCACACACTGCATGGTTTGCGCATCGGTCAGGCGGATATTGTGGTGATAGACATCGGTAATATTGTTGTGTGCCAAATGCTGCTCGATCTGCGGACGCGCGCCATGCACCAGCACCAGACGTATGCCGAGGCTGTTGAGCAGGTTGAAATCATGCGCAAGTTCGACGAATTTGCCGTCGGTTATGACCTCGCCGCCAAACGCAATGACAAAGGTTCTGCCGCGAAACGCATTGATATAAGGCGCAACGGAACGGAACCATTTAACAAAATCGACCGGATTGGTGACGACAATAGACATGTCAGTTTTTAGTTTGAATCCGCCACGGCAGCGGCTTTGCGCGAATGATGCCACGAACCCTGACTAAATTGTACCCAATTTGATTTATCTGCTGTTTTTTGAGTTACCATGCCAAGCAATGAGTATCAACGTATCTGGGAGGGACGTGATGCCAGTGAAACACAAAGTGTTGTTTGTTGCGCTATTGGCAGTGTTGATGTTATCTCATCTCGCTATGGCTGCACCGGACGGTCTGCTGACACAGGCCGATAAATTGATGAAGCGCGGCAAGGCAAAGGAAGCCTACGCGCTGCTGGTGCCTTATCAATCCGAGCTTGCCGGTGACCCGAATTATGACTACCTGCTCGGCATTGCCGCATTGGATAGCGGCAGGGCCAACGAAGCAGTGTTTGCTCTGGAGCGTGTGTTGGCCGTCAACCCAAACCATCTGCAGGCGCGCGCCGAAATCGCCAAAGCCTATTTCGCCACTGGCGAGGTGGTTGCCTCACAGCATGAATTCGAGACTGTTCAGCAGCAAAACCCCCCTAAAGAAGTGAGTGCGACCATCGAGAAATTTCTGGGTGCGATCGAACGGGCCAAATCGGGAGAAAGAACCACTATCAGAACTTATGTGGAAAGCGCGCTGGGTAACGACAGTAACGTAAACAGCGCGACTGCGGCCAGTCAGGTCGCGATTCCGTTTTTTGGCGGGGCGATTTCGACACTGAGCACCAATGGTCAACAATTGCACGACAGCTTCGGCAGCGTCGCGGTGGGCGGCAGCGTGCGGCATGCGCTTACGCCGGAGTGGAGCATATTCGGCGGAGGAAGTTTCAATCAGCGCTTCAACTCTTCCCAAACTGCTTTTGATACCGGCGGCGCGGACGTTAATGCCGGCATCAGCCTGACCAAAGGCGATAACAATTATTCTGTTTCCCTGCAATCGCAGGATTTCAGCATTGACGACACGCTATTTCGTAATGCCACCGGCGCAACGGCGCAATTGCTGCACAGCCTGGACAACGACAGCCAGGCCAGCGCCTATTTTCAGTACACTGAGTTGCATTACCCGGGGCGCGACATACAGGATGCCAATCGTTATATCCTCGGCGGTGCTTATGCCCATGCATTGGGCGGACAATATGCGCCGGTGATTTATCTCGGCGGCTATGGCGGCGAAGAAAAAGAACGGGCTGCCAATGTTCCCCATCTGGGGCACAAGCCTTACGGCGTCAGGGCCGGTGGCGAGATGAAGCTCAATCCGCAATCAACATTATTTGGTTCAGCAAGTGTAGAACAGCGCAGATATGGTGGGCCGGATCCGTTGTTCCTTGTGACGCGCAGGGACACGCAGTCTGATTTGGTTGTGGGGCTCAGTTACGTTCCATTGCAAAACTGGACGATCACGCCTCAAGCAGGCTTTACCCGTAACAGCTCCAATATCGTTATCAATGCATACAGCCGTGCGGTGTATAGTGTTGTTGTACGCCGTGACTTTAACTAGCGCAAAATCGGGAGGAAAGATCATGTCACCTCAACATCATTTCAAACTGACTCATTTAGCCGCGATGCTGGCGGCGGCGTGTGCCGTGTTTCCGGCAACCGGATATTGCGTTGCCGCAGGCCATGTGGATTTCGTGGCGGGCAATGTGATGACCGCCGGAGCTGACGGTGTGCAGCACCCACTTGTCAAAGGTGCGGATATCAACGCCGGCGATGCAATCGATACCGCACCGGGCGGGCGGGCACAGATTCGTTTTTCCGATGGTGCCTATGTTTCGTTACAACCCAATAGCCAGTTCCGGGTGGACGATTACAATTATGAAAACAAAACTGACGGTAGCGAAAAAGGTTTCTTCAGTCTGTTGAAAGGCGGACTACGGGCAATCAGCGGCGCGATCGGTCACGTTAACCGCGATAAGTACCGGGTCGTCACACCGACGGCTACCATCGGCATACGCGGCACTGGTTATAACGTCGCCTTAAGCGATGGCCTGACGGTAAATGTGACCGATGGCAAGGTCAGCTTGACCAACGCGGGCGGCAGTCTGGTCATCTCGCAAGGCCAATCGGCTTTTGTTGCCAATGCCAATACTGCGCCGGTGTTGACCTTCGAAAAACCGTCCACGCCACCCGCCAGTATCAGCAAGAGCGTTGACCAACCGGTAGAAAAGTCCACTACCCCGATAGCAGCAGATACTGGCAGCTCGAGCGTTAATTCAAGCAACATAACGGTGGTGACCGGATTGGTATCTGTCGCTGCCGGACCCCAGTTGGATGCGGGCGAAGGATTCGGATTGCCTAACTTGTCTGTCCCGGAATTTGGTGCCATCGCCGTTTTAAACGGCCAAGGGAACATTTCTTTTTACCTGAACCCGAACGGAAATGTTACTGATTTTACCGCTGCCACAGTAGATAACGGCGTGTACAACGGTATCCCCGCGTCCGGCTACGACGGGACCATCGGCTGGGAACGTTTTTACGGCACTATCACCCACACTAGTGCGGCTGGCGATGTCGCCATTACCAATTTGACCGCAGACCAGGGATTTCACGGCGTGGTCGGTATCCCGACGCCACTCATGCCAACCAGTGGCTCGGCCCACTATGATCTTTTGGGTGCGACGCGACCCACGCTTGATTCTGGCTTGGTTGCACCGGGCACGGTAACTGGCGGCGGACTGGATGTTTTCTTTGGCGGCCAGCCTAGTTTGAGTGGCACGTTGGATATTGCTATCGCTGGCACAACAGTCGATCTTAGTTTCTTTAGCAGCTTTTCAGGTAACACCTTTAACGGGTTTGGCTCTGCAACCGGCACTGGATGCATTTCCTGTTCTGCCAGCGTGACCGGTTTCTTCGCCGGTGCGGACGCAGCGCGTGCCGGAGTTGCTTATGAGATATCTGGCAGCAGTTTTGGCGCAGGCAGCCTTATTCAGGGAGCGGCTGTTTATACCAAAACGGCACTACCTGCCCCTCCGCTGTAAGTTTTGCTTGATGGCACAGTAATCCGGGCAGCGGAGCTGCTCGGACAGCATCACGCAGGTCAGGCAATCCTGATTTTATTCCCGTATTGCAACAGTTATCCCGATGATGCGCAGGGCAACTTTTTGCCCGGAGTGGCCTATCATCAAACCGGCCAACTTGAGGTTGCGCTGTCAGCTCTGGATACCGCCCTTAATTCTGAACGCAGCATGTTCAAGCCAGAAGCGCCAATAGATGGCCTCTGGTGTTAATTAAAATCTCCCCACAACGTTTGCCCCGCCACCAGTGCTGCCACCGCCGCCGTTTCAGCGCGCAATACCCGTGCGCCGAGTCGCAGCGGAATAAATCCGGCGTCGTGCATTGCCGCCTCGCTTTCGGCTGCGCTGAAGCCACCTTCCGCACCGATTAACAGCACTATTTTGCCGGACGGTCTGGTTTGTTGCTGTAATAACTGCTCGCCTTGTGGCAATAGAACGAATTTTGTCGCAGATGATTTTTGCATACTTGCCAGCCACGCCATGATGTCGAGTGGCGCATGAATCTGCGGCAATACATTGCGCCCGCATTGTTCGCAAGCACTAATGGCAACTTGCTGCCAATGTTCGACGCGTTTGTCGGCACGTTCACCAGATAATTTCGCTACACTGCGCTCAGTTGCCAGCGGCTGCATTTCGCCAACCCCCAACTCAGTGGCTTTTTGCACCACCCAGTCCATTTTTTCGCTGCTCAATAAAGCTTGCGCCAATACTGTTTGCAACGGCGACTCACAGCTCGCGTTGATTGAAATGATGTTGCCAACCACCACACGTTTGCCGCTGATATCGAGAATGGTTCCTTGGCATTCATTGCCGCTGCCATCAAACAGTTGCAACGTCTCACCTACCTGCAAGCGCAGCACACGCACGGCATGATGTGCCGCACCATATGGCAATTCAATACTGCCACTGACGGGCAATGGTGCCGAGTGATAGAAGCGCGGCATAAGTTAAGTTAGCGAGTAGAAATGAGCATGATAATATAGTGGCACGGCTAGAAATTCATCAAAAACTGTTAAGGAGCGCCTTATGGTCAGTCTGCAACCTCCATTATGTGATTTCGGCTGGAAAGCCCCGGATTTTGATTTGCTGGGCGTGGATGGCAAACGCCATAACTTGGCCAGCTGTCGCGGCAAGAACGGTTTGCTGGTGATGTTCATCTGTAATCACTGTCCCTATGTCAAGTCAGTTCGTGAGCGTATCGTGCGTGATGCGCGCGAGCTGCAACAATTTGGCATTAACTGTATCGCCATCATGTCGAATGATGTCAGTGAATATGCGGAAGACTCTTTCGACAATATGAAAATAATTGCACAGCAATACGCCTATCCTTTTCCCTACGTGTGGGATGAAACGCAGCAGGTGGCACGACAGTATGGCGCGGTGTGTACGCCGGATTTTTTTGGTTTCAACAGTAATCTGGAATTGCAATATCGCGGGCGACTGGATAGTTCACGCAAAGAGCTGGTGGCTGATGCGCCACGCGATTTATTCAATGCACTGCGGCAAATCGCACAAACCGGGCAAGGACCGCGCGAGCAAATTGCCAGCATGGGTTGCTCGATCAAATGGAAAAACGCGGCATGACACTTGGCACGACACGCAGCATGAGTGCCACACTCAAGGCAATTATTGCGGCAGTCAAACTGGTGGCGGCGGAGGAAATCATGCCGCGCTATCTTAAGGTTGCGCATCAACGCAAGAGCGATGGCAGTCTGTGTACTGAAGCCGATCTTGCTGCGCAGAACGCGCTGAGCAAAAAGCTTCAGGCCATACACAACGTGCCGGTTTTAGGCGAAGAAATGACTACCGCCGAACAACAAGCATTATGGCAAGCAGGGCATGAAGGTTTGTGGTGTATTGATCCTATTGATGGCACATCTAACTTTGTCCGCGGCCTGCCTTATTTCGCTGTTTCGGTTGCTTTGTTGCGTCACGGACAAAGCGTATTGGGGGCGGTGTACGACCCTGTCGCAGACGAGATGTTTGCTGCCGAACAGGGGCGTGGCGCATTTTTGAATGGTGAAAGTCTGCTTAGTCGCGACACCGTGACTACCTTGAAGCAGGCATTGGCCAGCGTCGACTTGAAAAGGCTGGATAGCAAATTGCTCACGGCACTGGCCACCGCGCCGCCCTACAGTTCGCAGCGTAACTTTGGCGCGAGCGCGCTAGATTGGTGTTACACCGCAGCCGGACGCTTCGATTTGTATTTGCACGGCGGACAAAAGTTGTGGGATTACGCCGCTGGTATTTTGATTTTGCAGGAGTCCGGAGGGCGGGCTTGCTGTATCGAACAGGATGATTTTACCCAGGGCGATATCTGGGAGCGTTCGGTCATTGCAGTACGCGACGAAAAATTGTTCGGCCTGTGGAAACGTTGGGTACGCACTCACCAATAACAGGCTGAACGCTAGAGCTTGGGAAAACTCGGCCTGTTATTAGCATAATAATTATGACAACATGACTAAAACCCGCTAGGATTGGGGGCGCAACTAGTCTCAATAAAGGCTGGCAGCGGGCGCGGCAACCTAAAAAAATTAATGGCTAGCGCAGCAATGTGAAATCAAGGGGGAAGTAAATTGAGTGAAAACTTACCGTTGTCAGAAGTGAAGGTAGTGCTGATTGATGACAGCAATACCATCCGTCGCAGCGGCGAGATGTTCCTCAAGCAATCAGGTTGCAACGTGGTGTTGGCAGAAGATGGTTTTGATGGTTTGGCCAAAGTGGTGGATCACTGTCCGGACATCATTTTCGTCGATGTCATGATGCCACGCCTGGACGGCTATCAAACCTGCGCCCTGATTAAAAACCACCAGAGCTTCAAAAATATTCCAGTTGTCATGCTAACCAGCAAGGACACGCTGTTTGATCGTGCGCGCGGCAAATTAGTTGGTTCAGATCAATATCTGCTCAAACCTTTCAATAAAAAAAGTCTGATAGAAACCGTTATATTACTGACCCAAAGAAAAGAGAAGGAGTAACACCATGGCGATCAAGAAAATTTTAGTGGTAGATGATTCACCGACCGAACGTCACATTATCGGAGAAATTTTAACTAACAACGGATTTACCGTTACTTTTGCTGAAGACGGCGAAGCGGGGGTGGCACAGGCAAAACTCATCAAACCCGATCTGGTTATCATGGATGTGGTGATGCCCGGTTTGAATGGCTTTCAGGCGACCCGTGCAATCACCAAAGAACCCGAGACGCAGAATATTCCGATCATCCTTTGCACGACCAAGGATCAGGAAACCGACCGGGTGTGGGGCTTGCGCCAAGGCGCAAAAGATTATGTAACTAAACCGGTCAATGCGGCAGAACTGCTTGGCAAAATTGCCGCTCTGGGCTGAGCACTGGCTCCATGTCCAAACGTCTCAATCTTCGCGAATTTCAACAAAACCTCAGCAATCGCATGAATGCGAGGGATCGCGCAAGTGACAGAGTATCTTCACTGGGCGTTCTGATTGCCGGACAAAACTGGTTGATTAACATGGCGGACATCAGCGAGGTCATGCCTATGCCGCCTGTGACCCACGTGCCATTCAGCAAAGCCTGGTTTCGCGGTGTAGCCAATGTGCGTGGCAATTTATACGGCATCGCCGATCTGGCGGCCTACCAGAAAAAAGGCACAGCATCAGGTGACATGACTAACCGCATACTGCTGGTTGCGGAACGCCACGGCTTCAACACCGCGTTGCTGATCGATCGCGTGATGGGTTTGCGCGATACACAAAATTGGCGGCACGACACGGAGCGAGATCAATATCTGGATTCGCAAGGCACAGCCTGGCGCAAACTTGATGTAGTAGCGATGTTGCAGCAGACAGATTTTTTGCAAATAGGCGCATAGCCGTTTTAGCTAGGGAGAGAGCAACATGGCATTCAAACTGACACTACCAGGATTTAGCAGCCGGGCCGACGAAAAGCCGCTCGTTAATACAAAAAAAGCTGACGCCGATAAAAAGTCTTTACTGGATTTTTCCCTGCCGCTGATTGGGCATTTGCCCATTGTGCAGCAACTCAAGATATTGGGTGGCCTGACTGCGGTGGCTTTGCTCACCACTGCAATTTCAGTTTATATCAACAACCAGGAAATCGGTTATCGAGCCAGCTATACGCTGCATACCAGCCGCGTGGAGTTGTTTGCCGAGCGTCTGGCCAAGGATTCCGGCCTGGCATTGTCGGGTAACAGTGACGCCTTCGACACGTTGGCCGACGCACGACAAGCCTTGCAGGCCGATCTGGATTTACTGGATAAGGGTAGTGCGGAGTTGCCTGCCACCCGGGGCAAGCCACGCGCGGCATTAACTACGCTGCTGGCCACGGCGCAAAAAACCCAGGCAGACCTGGACAGCTTGGAATCTGGGCGTCCCGGGCTGGTAACACTGGGCGTGACAATTAACGTGATCAACTCGGTTGGTAGCGAATACCGTCCCCTGCTGGACGAGATCATTGCCTCGGGCGTCAAGCGTGAGCTGGTTACCGAGTTTACCTTGGCGATTGAGCGTATTGCGCGCGACGCTGCTACTTTGCTGGCTACCGATATCAGCATGGAGCAAATGGCGCAGATCGGTATTGATACCTATTCTGCCGAAACTGCTTTGGCGGCAATGCCTGCAACAGACCCTAATGTACAAAAAGCGATCGAATTATTTGATCCCTATCGTAACAGTATTGAAATTCTGGTCGGCCAATCACGTAGTCTGGTGGATGCGAAGGCTGCGGTGCAATCCATCCTGCAAGACACCGAGTCCTTATCCAAACAGACCGAGCAACTGACAAGCGCATACCAAGCTACCCCCATGATTAAAATCACCGGCATTATCGCATCGGTTGCCGGAGTAATTACGCTGCTGTTGTTATTGCTGATCGCCAAAGAATATCTGGAAGATTCACGTCGCCAGACCCGCGAGGCGGAACGCACCAATCAACAGAATCAAGGTTCTATTTTGCGCTTAATGAACGAGCTGGGGGATCTGGCGGATGGTAACTTGACGGTGAATGCCACCGTTTCTGAGGACATTACCGGCGCCATCGCGGATTCGGTCAACTACACCATTGAGGAGCTGCGTAAGCTGGTAGCACGGATTACAGCGGTGGCGACACAAATGGGGCAAGCGACACAAAGTGCCGGTAATATTTCCAAAGGGTTGCTGAACGCGACACAAAAACAGTCGCGAGAAATTCAAGACGTAGGACAATCAGTGCAACTGATGACCAAGTCGATTCAAGAGGTGGATGCCAGCGCCACCAAAGCAACCGAGGTCGGTCGACGTACCTTGATCGTAACCGAACAGGGCGCGCAGGCAGTACGTAACTCCATTACCGGTATGGATGGTATTCGCGAGCAGATTCAGGACACGGCGAAGCGAATTAAACGGCTGGGCGAAAGCTCCCAGGAAATCGGCGAAATCGTGGATCTGATTTCCGATATTACCGATCAGACCAACGTGCTTGCCCTGAACGCAGCCATCCAGGCGGCCTCAGCCGGCGAGGCTGGCCGCGGTTTCTCAGTGGTTGCTGAAGAAGTGCAACGCCTGGCGGAACGTTCTGCCGAGGCGACCAAGCAAATCGGTTCGCTGGTGAAGACCATTCAGAGTGATACCCATGACGCAGTTGCGGCGATGGAAAAAAGCACCCTGGGTGTAGTGGAGGGTGCAAAATTATCCGACGTAGCGGGACAGTCCTTGCAGGAAATTGAACAGGTTTCAAACGAATTGGCTTCGCTGATCAACAGTATTTCCGTCTCCACCCAAATTCAAACCGATATGGCCAAAGCTGTGGCAACCACCATGCAGGATATTTTGAAAATTGCCGGGCAAACCAGCGAAGGTACGCGCGTAACTGCCGAATCGGTTGTGCAGATCGATAATCTTGCTACCGATCTGAAAAGCTCGGTAGCCGGCTTCAAAATCTGATTGACGGTTATAGCTATTCCAGCATGACTTACCAAGCACAATTCGACCCGGCTGTTATTACTGCTGTCAGGCCGGGCATGAATGCCACCATGGTCGAATTAAACGTGCAGATGGAGCGTTTCCTGTCCAGCCCGGTCACGCATGAAGCAGCGCTCCGTGCCGCGCACAACGAGTTGCGGCGTCTGCTTGGCGTGCTTAAAATGATCCGCCTGGATGGCGTGGTGGTGTTTTGTACCGAGCTGGAAACTGTGCTGGCCGAGCTCTCCGCCAACCCGGGTGTCGTTTCAGTGCTGCATCACGATGTGCTGGAGCATGCTTTGGCTGCTCTCAACCGTTACCTCAATGATTTACTGCAAGGCGCAGATAACGCCACTTTGAGACTATTTCCGCAATATCAGGAACTGCAGCAGTTACGTGGTCTGGAAATGGCATTCGAACTGGATTTATTTTTTCCGAACTTGGACGTGCCCCTGCCTGAAAAAGTGTTGGGTATTGCACAGTCAAATGCAGCACAGCCCGGCCTTAAAACGGCACGCAGCCAATACCAACAGGGGCTGCTGCGGTTCTTGCGTGAAAATAGCGCAGCGGCCGTGCAGTTGATGCAACAGGCGCTTGATGTGGCACTGGGCGCTACGCCACAAGATCGGGGCAGAGCGTTTTGGTGGGTCAGTTATGGTCTGCTTGACTGTGTGAAATCAAGCAGTCTGCCTGCGGAACTTAATGCACGTAAATTACTGGGGCGTATTGATCAGCAGATGCGCGCCGCTGCCGAAGGAAATCCTGGTGACACCCAGTTACTGATGAATGAAATGCTGTACCTGATCGGACACAGCGAAAATACCAGTGCAACCGTCAACGCGATTAAAAAAACCTACGCGCTGACTCGATATTTTCCCACATCTTCATCTTTATCACCGGCAGAGTTGGCGCAACGTCTGGAGATCATGCGCGAACAATCACGCAGTGCACAAGACTACTGGGAACTTTGTATTCAGGGTGATCAGCCAAGCTGTCAAAAATTTATTGTGCAGGCCGACCTGTTGGCGCAACAAAGCGAACAGCTTGATCAAAACAAACTGCAAGATTCTGTCCAGCAACTGGTTCATTTTTCGCAATACGCTACACAGCCCGAGCAAGCGCGCCAGTTAGCTATCGACATGGCGATGGCATTGTTGTTGCTGGATAGTGGCATTAACCATTATCAATATCTGGCAGAGGACTTTTCCGAGCAGGTACGCCTGTTGTCCGAACGCATGCAATCGGCGCTTGCTGCGCAGCCTGAGCCGGCGCAACTCTCGGATCATCTGATACAACTTTATTACCGGATGAGCCATGAAGAACTGCTGGCGTTATTAAGCAATGAAATGCTGGTGAATCTGCGTCAGGCCGAACAGATTTTGAATAGCTTTTTTAATGACGCAGCAAAGCGCTCTGAATTAAAGGGATTGCACCGACTGCTCGGACAAATTCATGGCGGGCTGGTCATTTTATCTTTGCAACACGCCGCTGATCTTAGCCTCTCCATCCAGGTCGGCGCAAATCTTTTCGACCAGGCTGAAGAGCCGGTTGCACCAGCTCAACGCACGGTATTGGCTGCCGCGCTCAGCGCGCTGGAAAATTATCTGCAGCGTTTGCCGCACGGGCATCAGAATGAAATTGCTGGCTTGCAGTCTGCGCTCGCCGAACTGGAAAAATTACGCTTGGCACCTGCACAAACAATTGCAACGGAACAGCAATCTGGCGCATCTGAACCGGTGATGCAGCATCCGCAGGTTGAAGATCAGGAGTTGCTCGATGTATTCCTGGAAGAGGCCGGAGAGGTATTGGGCGCCATGCATCACGATCTGGCGAGTTGCACGGCGCATCCGGAAGTTCTCGAGCCGCTGATTACCATTCGGCGCGGTTTCCACACCTTGAAGGGCAGCGGTTATATGGTCGGATTGAATGATCTGGCTGGCGTGGCGCTGGTGATTGAGCGTGCCCTGAACAAATGGCTGCAGGATGGCAAACCGGCAAGCAGTGCATTGCTGAGCTTTGTCGAACAAGCGGTAAAACGTTTTAGTGGCTGGGTAGAAGCGCTGAATAGCCGCGGTAATGCGCATATCGAAGCGAATGACTTGATTGTTGCTGCAGAGCAAATCGAGCAGGGCCTCGACCTTAATATCGCGACGCAAATTAAACTGACGGAAGCAACAGCGCTGCCGCAAATTATTGTTGAGCGGGAACTGGTCAGGATTGGCGACATCACCTTACAGCCGACGCTGTTTAAAATCGCCAGCGAAGAAATTACCCAGCACATAGCCGTGCTGCAGCAGCAGCTTGCTGCACTGCGTGCAGCCAAACCACCCGTTATTCAATATAACTTTATGCGCGCTGCCCATACCCTGGCCGGGGTAAACCGCACCATGGGTTTTGCGGCGGTGGTGGATTTGGCATCCGCTCTGGAGGGGTGGCTGCAAGCCCGTATCGGACAACCCTTTACGCTGAGCGATGAACAGGCGCAACTACTGGTTCAGGTGATTGCCGCGCTGGATAGCATGGTGCATAGCATTTGTGATCAACAGATGCCGGTTGGCAGCGATCTGGTTAGCGATTTGCTCGCTGATAAAGACCGGCTTGGCGAACCAGCTGTGCAACCTGCCATTGTCTCAACGCTGGCTCCGCAGTCTTCCGCAGCCACCCCGGTTGCAGCCACTCCGGCCGCGGTTACTCCAGAGCGTCCGCAAGTGCGCGACGATGTCGATGAACAGTTGCTGCCGGTATTTCTCGAAGAAGCCGATGAGCTGTGCCCCGGAATCGGTTCAGGACTTCGTGCCTGGCGCGACCAACCCGATAATGAACAACACGTACAGTTATTGAAGCGGCTGCTGCACACGCTTAAAGGCAGCTCCCGCATGGCAGGCGCAATGCGCATTGGCGAAATCGCGCACAGTATGGAAGACCGCATATTGTCAGCTGCACACCAGCAAAAAGAAGCCGGATATTGGGATGTGCTGGAGGGTGAATTTGACCGTGTCACTACCTTGCTCGAAGATTTACGCAGCGGAAAAATAACCGAACCGGAACCAGAGCAGGAACCGGTTAAACGTCGTACATCGGATTATGCGGTTCAGGAACGCAGGGGAGACCAGCGCGCGCGTGATGCTGCGAATATGCTGCGGGTGCGCTCTGATGTGGTTGACAGGTTGGTCAACGAGGCCAGCGAAATCAGCGTGGCGCGTTCACGTATGGAGGCCGAATTACGCGCCTTCAAGGATGGCTTGCTGGAATTGACCGATAGCGTGATACGTTTACGCAAACAATTACGTGAAGTGGAAATTCAGGCCGAGAGCCAGATTCAAGCGCGTGTCTCATCATTCAAGGATAGTGCCGAGCAGTTTGATCCGCTTGAATTTGACCGCTTCACTCGCTTGCAGGAATTGACCCGCTTCATGAACGAAAGTGTGCATGACGTGCAGACGGTTCAGCACTCACTGTTGAAAAACATTGATGAAACTTCTGCCGCCATGTCGGCCCAGGCCCGGCTTAATCGTGAATTGCAGCAGAGCCTGATGAACGTGCGCATGGTTCCTTTCAACAGCATCAGCGATCGCCTGTACCGCATCATGCGGCAAACTTCCCGGGAATTGGGCAAGCGCGCCAATCTGGAATTACTGGGCGTAACAGTGGAGCTGGATCGCAGTGTGCTGGAAAAAATGACCGCGCCATTTGAGCACTTGTTGCGCAATGCGATCGTGCACGGCCTGGAAAGCGAATCAGCTCGCATACAAGGCGGCAAAAACCCGACCGGTGATATTCGCCTGAGTTTGCGCCAAGATAGTAACGAAGTGGTGTTTGAACTGAGCGACGATGGTGCCGGCCTGAACTTTCCGGTATTGCGCGAAGCTGCTATCGCCAAGGGCTTGCTGCAGCCAGATGAAAACCCCGGCGATGAGCAACTGACGCAATTGATTTTTACTTCGGGTATTTCCACCGCCAGCGAAATTACGGAAGTTGCCGGTCGCGGTGTCGGGATGGATGTGGTGCGCAGCGAAATCGCCGCGTTAGGTGGGCGTATCGAGGTCAGTTCGCAGCGTGGGCTGGGCACCAGGTTCACCATTCATTTGCCCCTGACGCTGGCCGTTACGCAAACTCTGATGGTGCGTTCCAATGAAACCATGTATGCGATTCCTTCCAACATGATCGCACAAGTGCGCCAGGTGAAGACGGCAGAAATGACTGCCTTGTATGAGGCGCAACAAGTGGTGTGGCAAGAGCAGGCATACCCTCTGTTTTATCTGCCTCATCTGCTCGGTGAGGTAGACCGTATTTCGGATAACCAGCCGCGTAATTTTTTGCTGCTGGTACGCAGTGGTCGGCAACGCATTGCCTTGCATGTCGATGAGTTCCTCGGCAATCAGGAAGTGGTGGTCAAGAACATTGGCCCGCAACTATCGCGTGTGCCCGGTATCGCTGGCGCTACGGTACTTGGTAACGGTAAAGTCGTACTGATTCTGAACCCCGCGCAAGTAGTGCAAGGCATCAAAGCCTCGACTGGCAAGATTAAACAGGCAACCGCAGAAGTTTTACGTACGCTGCCATTGGTGATGGTGGTGGATGATTCGCTCACGGTGCGCAAAATCACCACGCGCCTGCTGGTGCGTGCCGGGTATCAGGTGGTGACCGCCAAGGATGGCATAGATGCGCTGGAGCAACTCAGTGAAATCAGCCCTTCAGTCATGTTGCTGGATGTAGAAATGCCGCGTATGGACGGTTTTGAGTTGACCAAACGTTTGCGTCAGGACAGCAAAACCAAGCAAACGCCTATCATCATGATTACCTCGCGCACTGCCGACAAGCATCGGGATTATGCGCTGCAACTAGGTGTGAATGTCTACCTGGGAAAACCTTTCCAGGAAGAAGAACTGTTACAACAAATCGCGGCCCTTATCTAATCGCTATACTAAGCTGCAACCTTTCCTGCCGGACGACAAGCATCGCTTATGCGCCAACCGGTTCCGCTTTGCATTACAATTCCACCTCGCCATCGTTCACTAAAGCCCTGACATGCAACAACTGACGATAACTCGCCCTGACGATTGGCATCTGCATTTGCGAGATGGCGTGCTGATGAAATCGGTATTGGCCGACAGCGCAAAACAGTTCGCCCGCGCCATCATCATGCCCAATCTCAAGCCGCCGATCACCCACACTGCTCAGGCACAAGCCTACCGGACGCGCATCCTCGCCGCCTTGGCGGCGGACGTTAAATTTGAACCGCTAATGACCCTGTATCTAACTAACGACACCGGTGCCGAAGAAATTCGGCATGCCAAGCAAAGCGGGGTGATTCATGCGGTAAAGCTATATCCGGCGGGAGCAACCACCCATTCCGATGCAGGCGTCACCGATATCCGCAAGACTTACTTGGCGCTGGAGGAAATGCAGCGTTGTGAAATGCCGTTATTGGTGCATGGTGAAGCAACCGATAGCGGTGTGGATGTGTTCGATCGCGAGGCGGTATTCATTGAGCGGGTGATGATTCCGTTGCTGCATGATTTTCCGCAACTGCGTGTCGTGTTTGAACACATTACCACCCGTGATGCGGTGCAATTCGTGATGAGCGCATCCGAACATGTCGCCGCGACAATCACTGCACACCACTTGCTGTATAACCGCAACGCTATGTTCAGCGGCGGTATCCGCCCGCACATGTATTGTTTGCCGGTATTGAAGCGCGAACTGCATCGCGAAATTTTGGGTCAGGCTGCAACCAGCGGCAATCCGAAATTTTTTCTTGGCACCGATAGCGCCCCGCACGAGCAGCATGCCAAGGAATCGGCTTGTGGCTGCGCGGGCATTTACAGTGCACATTCCGCTGTTGAGTTATATGCCGAAGCATTTGATCAACTTGGCATGCTGGACAAACTGGAAGGATTTTCCAGTTTTTTCGGCGCGGATTTTTACCGCCTGCCGCGCAACACCGAGCAAATCACCTTGCGCAAAGAAAGCTGGCAAGTGCCAGCCAGCCTGATGTTCGGGGAACATCGTTTGATACCGCTGCGGGCAGGCGAAAGTGTAGCGTGGAAAATAAGCTGAGCGGCAATGGGAGAACCGATGTTATCGGAACATGACTGGTTTTTCTGGGCAATTCTGTCTGCGACTTTTGCCGCAATGACAGCCATTTTTGCCAAACTGGGATTGAGGGGAGTGGATTCTGATTTTGCTACGCTGCTACGCACATTTTTGATTTTTGTGGTCTTGTCTGGTTTTGTGTATTTCTCGGGAAAGTGGAGCGACCCCTTCGCGCTCAGCCCGAAAAATTGGCTGTTTCTATCGTTATCGGCGCTGGCTACAGGCGCTTCATGGATATTTTATTTTCGCGCACTGCAGTTGGGTGATGCCTCAAAAGTCGCGCCGGTAGACAAGTTCAGCCTGGTACTGGTGGCGATTTTTGCCGCCATTCTGCTGCATGAACGTCCCACCCTGCGTGACTGGCTGGGAATCTTGCTGGTGAGCGCAGGTGTCGTCGTGCTGAGTATTGCGCGATGAGGTTTCGCAATAACCCCGCCTAGGTTATGACCAGACCATGTGATTGAATGATCGTCGCTGTCTATAGTAAATCCGGCGTGATTACCAGGCGTAACAGGGTCTGAGCCATACCTTCACCATATTCACGTCGGCTGAACCACCACAGCGCGCCTTTTTTGATTCCCAGGGAATCCTGTTCGCAACCCAGTAACTGCGCAGCCACCGCACCCAGAGTGGGTTGGTGTCCAACTACCAACACGACACCGTCGGCATCAGGCCAACCAGCAGTTTGTAACAACGCTTGTGCAGATGCGCCGGGTGCGATGCCGTGGGCCAGCGTGAAGTGCTCGCTGTATGCAGCAGCCGTTTGCTGTGTGCGGGTTGCAGGGCTGACCAGAATGGTTACCTTGCCGGACAGATGCTGACGCAGAAACGCGGCCATTTTTTCAGCTTGCTTTTCTCCGCGCGCAGTCAGTTTTCGAGCATGATCAGGTGCGCCATCTACTGCCTCTGCATGTCGCCAAAGAATCAAATCCAACGGCACCTCCAAATATTACATTTCTCTAACCGGAATATACGGTATAGACTTTTTTCGTTACTCTAACGATAAGGGAATATCATGGCAACAAAAAAAGCCAATCCGATCCGCATAACTGTTCGAGCGAAACAATCCGCTGCGGACAAAAAATCGGCCGTCAAAGTCCCCGTTAAACGTCCGGCCAAATTACCGGCTAAAGCAGGCATCAAAAATCCGAAAAAGGAAAAAGTGATACGCGATAGTTTTACTATGCCACAAAACGAGTATCAGAAAATTTCTGAAATCAAGGCAATTTGCCTGACGGCCGGTCTGCATGTCAAAAAAAGCGAAGTATTGCGTGCCGGATTAAAAGCGCTGGGGAAATTGAGTGCGGTACAGCTCAAACAGGTTTTAAGCAGTATAGAACGGGTAAAAACCGGACGTCCCAACAAACGCTGAGTGTTTATTCGCCCGGCGCATTTGCCAGTTGCTTGAGCAGCTCGCGTTGGGCGCATTTCTGCGCTTTAGCGCGCGGGTTTTTACGCCGATAATGACCGACATTATCCATTTCCCAAGCTTGGGCATTATCATTCAGGTAGATTTTGAGCCCTTCATCAATAACGCGCTTCTTGATTTTTTTATCCAGTACCGGGAAGCATACCTCAATGCGACGAAAGAAATTCCTATCCATCCAGTCTGCGCTGGACAAATAGACATCGTGCTGCAGACCATTACGAAAATAAAAAATGCGGGTGTGTTCCAAAAATCGCCCGATGACCGATCGCACGCGAATATTTTCTGACCAGCCCGGCACACCCGCACGCAGTGCGCACACGCCACGCACAATCAAATCTACTTTTACTCCGGCTTGTCCGGCTTCGTAAAGCGCCTTGATAGTTTCCGGCTCCAACAACGCATTCATTTTGGCAATGATATGCGCACGTTTTCCGGATTTTGCCAGAGCGGTCTCATTGCGTATCGCAGCGAGAATTTTTTTGTGTAATGAGAATGGCGATTGCCATAGGTGATGCAGGTCACGCGCTTTTCCCAAGCTGGTCAGTTGGCTGAACACTTCATGCACGTCGGCACAAACCGCTTCGTTGCTGGTAAACAGCCCGAAGTCGGTATAGAAGCGTGCCGTGCGTGGGTGGTAATTGCCCGTCCCCAGATGCACATAACGGCGCAGCTTGCCCTCTTCACGCCGCACTACCATCAGCATTTTGGCGTGGGTCTTGTGTCCGACCACGCCATACACGACGTGTGCGCCAACTTGTTCGAGGCGGTTTGCCCAATTTATATTGGCTTCTTCGTCAAAGCGCGCCAGCAACTCCACCACTACAGTAACCTCCTTGCCTAGCCGGGTAGCCGCAATCAATGCTTCCATCAGCGCCGAATCGACGCCAGTCCGGTACACCGTCTGCTTGATGGCAACCACATCGGGGTCAACAGAAGCCTGCTGAATAAAATCGATGATCGGTTTGAAGGACTGAAACGGATGGTGCAGCAACACATCCGCCTTGCGGATGATTTTGAACATGTCCGCACCTTTTTTCTGCAACACGGTTGGTATGCCGGGCAAAAATTCCGAAAATTTCAAATCATTGCGGCGCACTTGCCCGGGAATATCCATCAGCCGCACCAGGTTGACCGGGCCATTGACGCGGTATAAATCGTTCTGAACCAGATCAAACTGCTGTAACAAAAATTCGGTTAATTGTGCGGAACAGTTATCGGAAATTTCCAGGCGCACTGCATCGCCGAAATGACGCTGGGGTAGTTCGCCCTGCAGACTGAGGCGCAGATTTTTCATTTCTTCTTCATCGACAAACAGATCGCTGTTGCGTGTTACGCGAAATTGAAAACAACCCAATACCTCCATTCCGGTGAACAGCTCCCCGACATGTGCGTGTAATATCGAGGAAAGAAACACGAAACCATATTCGCACCCGCTGATTTCCGGCGGCATCGGGATTGCCCGTGGCAACAAGCGCGGTGCTTGCACAATGGCACGTGCGGAACTGCGTCCAAAGGCATCCTTGCCCCGCAGTTCAACTGCAAAATTCAAACTCTTGTTGAGCACGCGCGGAAAGGGGTGCGCCGGATCCAGCCCGATCGGGGTCAAAACCGGCATTACTTCGCGGGAAAAGAAATCTTTAATCCAGGCCTGTTGCGTTGCGTTCCAATGGGTGCGACGCAAAAACTTGATGCCCTGCTCAGCGAGTGCAGGCAGAAGATTCATGTTGAACACCTGATATTGTCGTTCGACCAGTTGATGCGCCTGTTCGCGCACCAGCTCGAGCGTTTGCGCAGGAGTCTTGCCATCTGCGCTGGTAGCGACGCTGCCCAGTTTGACCTGCTCTTTCAGTCCCGCTACCCGAATTTCAAAGAACTCGTCGAGATTGCTACTGACAATACACAAATACTTCAGCCGTTCCAGCAGAGGAATCGTGGCATCCTCGGCTTGCGCCAGCACACGCCGATTGAACTCCAGTTGACCAAGTTCACGATTAAGCAACGATTGCGCGGATAATTTTTCGGTCAAACCGGGACTCGCTTAATTTTTGGGTGGAACGTAACCTTCCGGCATCTGCGTACCCGAGCCAAAGAAATAGTTCTCCATTTGTGCGGACAGATATTTGCGCGCCTGTGCGTCAGCTAGGTTGAGACGATTTTCATTCACCAGCATGGTCTGAAATTTTATCCAGCCCTGCCAGGCCTCTTTGGAAACATTCTCCAGAATTCGCTGACCCAGTGGGCCCGGGTAAGGCAATCGATCCAGCCCCTCTGCTTCGCGCCCAAGTTTTATACAATGCACCATTCTTGTCATGCTATGAGCCCTCGCTTGTGTGATTGTGCGCCGTAATTATGACACCATGATGACTGCTTATACCTGCTCGTCAATTACTGCCGCACCCCGAAAAGCATCCTCAATCCGCGCCGGAAGATAAATGAAATAATTTTCCGCCTATTCTTTTGACATGTTCGATGAGCTGATAGTCGGAATCGAGCAATGCGCCCAGCGGCTTGTCATCCGTGTCGATGCGCTCGAGCATATTGTAATACATGCGTATGTTTTCTACCAAAATCACAGCCTCACCACCGCGTGCATAGCCATGCTTGAGCTGATCGAAATATTCCGGCTGTTTGAGCAGCGGCATCCATTTTTTTACATCCGCCCAATAGTCCGGGTTCATGCCCATGCGTTGGGTCAGAATGCGGGCGTCTTCCAGATGTCCCAAGCCCTGGTTATAAGCCGCCAGCGCCATCCAGGTGCGATCCGGTTCTGCGATGCGTAATGGCAGTTGGTTTTTGAGCACCACCAGATATTGCGCACCAGCTTGAATGCTTTGCCGCACATCAAGACGATTGGTGACATTCATCCGATCTGCCGTTTCTTCGGTCAACATCATCATGCCGCGTACATTGGTCGGTGAAGTAGCAAGCGGATTCCAGTGTGATTCCTGATAAGCGATCGCTGCCAGAAGCTGCCATTCGATTCCACTCCAGTGCGCTGCGTCCTTGAACAAGGCGCGATAACGCGGCAGGGTAATATTGATTTCGCTTATGAAAGCGGCGGCGTCTATCGGTTCCAGCCGTTCGTTATAGCCGTAATAACGATCCAGCAAACGCCCCAACGTGCCATCTTTCTTGATTAGTGCAAAGAATGCCGTCGCTTCATTAAACAACCCGGTGTCACTATCTGCGGCAAACATCCAAGCCAATTTACTGGGTGTGGCAAGGGCTAATTTTGTGCTGGCCAAATCAGGATAAAAATTTTGCGCCAGAGCTAACTGCTCCTGATTTGCCAAAGTGTAGTCCAGTGTGTCATCCGCCACTTCAGCGAGCAAGGCGTCGACATTCTGGTGGGTGCGCGATTGCCACTTCAGCAACGGCTCAATGCGTTGCGCTTCGCGCAGCACAGCCTCCTGTGAAGTGCTTGTCGCCACCGCAATACGTTTATCAACCAAATCTGATAATTTATGTGGCATGGCCTGGTTCTTATTGAATACCAGTTGCTCAATCAGTGTCTGATAGCTGGGGCCAAATTTTAGCCCGGCCATTGCTTCGTTACTGCGCCACCCCGCTGCGGCGAAATGCGCCTGATGACGCAGCATCTTTTCCGGTATTTTGGCGAGTTCGACCGGGATTATTTTGAGTCTGGCATGCACATATTCGGCAAATAATTTGGCGATATCCTGTTCGAATTGCTGGTCTGCACTTGGTGCAGATTGGGAGACCATTACCAGCAATTCGCCCTTACGCCAATCAGGCAATACCAGCTCTTGTTGTTCGCAGCCGACCAGCATCAGCCACACAGCCAGCGTGCTGGCGCGCAACATGCGATGGGCATGGTGGAAAATGGCGGTCAGGTTTGGCATGTAATGAGCATTCTGCACGAGTTTGACCCTTACTGGTAAAATGCGCGCCCCGGAGAGGTGGCAGAGTGGTCGAATGTACCTGACTCGAAATCAGGCGTAGGTATATGCCTACCGTGGGTTCGAATCCCACCCTCTCCGCCAGTTATGCAATGCCTAGCCTGCCTGTCGGGCTTGCCAGCGGGGTGCGTAATAAACTTGGTTTGACCCAAAGACGATTTGGTGAGATAAAACTGTCAACAAGATAGTGAGGTGACCTATGAGAAAAATCATCACCACGACATTTATAACATTAGACGGCGTGATGCAGGCGCCGGGTGGACCGAAAGAGGATACGTCGGGCGGCTTCAGGCAAGGCGGCTGGTCGGCGAATTACTGGGATGAAATCATGGGCGGAGTGATGGGTGGTTTCATGAACCTACCGTTTGAACTCTTGTTAGGAAAGCGCACATACGACATATTTGCGGCGTACTGGCCTCATGCGAGTCAGGATCAGGCCGTTGCAAAACCCTTCAACATCACGAAAAAGTACGTCGTCTCCAATGCGCTTGCAGAACTTTCTTGGCAAAATTCCACACTCGTGACGGGCGACGTTCCAGTGGAGATTGGAAAACTCAAAATAATGGACGGCCCGAATCTGTGGGTTCATGGCAGTGGAAACCTCATTCAGACATTGCTGAAGAATAGTCTGATCGATCGAATGCATATTTGGACGTTTCCGGTGACCGTGGGTGGTGGCAAGCGCCTGTTTGCAGAAGGCACGTTGCCCGAAGGATTAACACTTGTTGATTCCAAAGTTTCGAAAACCGGTGTGATTATCGCCACCTATGAGCCGGCAGGACCACTCAAGACGGGATCCCTTGGGGGTTAGATTTTAAAGAGCAAAGAATCTACCATCAAAGAAAAATTTTCAATCGCCCTTTCCGTCCTAGTTCAAACCGAGCTATGCCCGTTACTGCTTGCTCCATAGAGAAAACGGTTGGCATTTTGTAAGGAACACACACCGCTACCGACTAATGACCAGTAGAAGCGGCATTCAGCCAGCGACACTGAACTAAACCGCCAAGCGGTACTCCTTGGCTTGCTTAAACTAAAATCATTTCTGATGAAAAGGAACCTGACATGAAAATATATATTCGAACCCTGTTACTTTTTTCCATTCTTTTCTCCGGCGCGGTGTTCGCTTATGGACAGCCGTATCAACAATCTTCATTCAATACCTTGCTGCAACAGGGCAAGCCGGTGTTATTGCATGTGCATGCCGCTTGGTGTCCCGTTTGCCGAGCGCAGGACAAGGTGTTGTCCGAGCTGATGACTCACCCTGAATTCAAGGGGCTGGTTGTGCTGGAAGTCGATTTTGACCAGCAGAAGCCAATCGTCAAAGCGCTCAAGGTCAACTATCAGAGTACGCTGATACTCTATGGCGGCGGCAAAGAAGTTAACCGCCTTGCCGGCGAGACCGATTCTGCAAACATTGCCGCTTTTCTGAAAACCGCCAAACAGGGTAGTTAACGGTGCTCGCAACAGTTGGCAGCTACGGACTTTCTTTTGCGGCAGGAACCTTATCCACGCTTTCGCCGTGCGTGCTGCCGCTGGTTCCGATTCTGATCGGTTCGGCGGCAGCCTCGCATCGCCTTGGCCCGCTGGCACTCGCAACCGGGTTGACTATCTCGTTTACCGCCATCGGCATTTTCGTCAGTACGCTGGGTGGCGCGCTGGGTATAGATCAGCAAGTGGTCAGGGTTATCGGCGCTGCGCTGCTCATTTTTCTCGGCATTATTTTGCTGTCTTCGAATTTGCAACAACGCTTTGCGGTGGCCACTTCCGGCGTGTCCGGAGCCGGGCAAAATCTGCTCGCCAAAATCAGCCCGAACGGATTACGGGGTCAGTTCATGCTCGGCTTGTTGCTCGGCATAGTCTGGAGTCCGTGCGTCGGTCCGACACTGGGCGCTGCGGTGACGCTTGCCAGCCAGGGAACAAACCTTGCCCACACTTCCACCGTGATGTTGTTGTTCGGCCTGGGCGCAGGGATACCGCTGGTGCTGATCGGCGTGCTTTCCAGACAAGCGCTGAATCAATTCCGTGGACGGCTGATGGCGTTCGGGCAGGCGGGTAAAAAGATACTGGGTACCATGCTGGCTGGGATTGGCTTGCTGGTAATATTTGGTGCTGATAAAGCTGCTGAAGGGTGGATACTGGATCTTACCCCGGAATGGCTGGTGAACCTGACCACCTCAATTTGAATTTCCGGAGGCCGGTTAATGCAGCTCAGTAACCAGTCCTTGCTCAATCCAGTGCTTGAGCAAATTGACTGCACGCAGCGGCACCTCATCTGCCGCATGCCATACGCATAGCCCTTCGCACATTGCGCCGAAATTTTCGCCAGCCTGCAGGCTGGCGAATGCCGTGGCCTCATCTTGCTGCAGCGGCCTGAACAGCAGGCGCAACTCATGACGCCAAACCAGCCAGTCTTTTTTTGTCGCGTCCGACACGAATTCTGGCGGCACTTTTTCATCATTAAGCGCACTCCATATATCAGGAATGTTTCCCGCCAGACTTAGCACTCTGAGTGCAGGATGAAACGACAGGGTCAGCTCTTGCCAAGCTTCTGCCGGTATTACAGCCAGTTCATTGAGGCTGACCGGCGCTACATCAGTTGCATCGAAAGCGGCGCATAGCGCCCATTCGAACAACGCCATTTCAAGCAGATCGGGGTGCTGCGCATAGGGCTGGGTCTCAGCCAGAAACCGGCACAAATGCTGACCAAACCAGCGTAATGAAAAATGCCGCGATGGGTAAACGGCCAAATAAGCGTTAATTAATTTTTCAAATTCGGTGTCGCCCAGATAAGACCTGAGATGGGTAAAGTCAGCCGTGCTTGCTTCAACCAGCCGCACCCGGTAGCCATCGGCATAAATTCCGAGCCGTACCGGTTTGGGTACTTTCCCGCCGTCTGCTACCAGGTCATCAATGTTTTTTTTGCTATCGAGCAGATAGTCCTGAAATCTGCTCTGCAACATTGCCAGATGCGACATCTTTAACCTGCCGCCTGTAAAACATTCGTCGCGTCAAGCCGTGCCTGTTCTGCAATATAGCGAGCATGTCCCAGCTCTTCCAGCAATTCGGGCAGGGGGGGAATACTGTCGTCGCGCTCGATCATGGTCGAAACGTCGCCAAAGCGGTTTAGCGCAGCCGCATAAAGCTCCCAGACCGGGTCAATGACCGGATGATCGTGCGTGTCGATGATGTAATCGCCGCAGTTATGGTGTCCGGCCAGATGAAACTGGCCGACCCGTTCGCTCGGGATGTTATCCAGATACTCCAGCGGATCAAATTGATGATTGTATGCGCTCACATAGATATTGTTGATGTCCAGCAGAATCAGGCAATCTGCTTGCTCCGCGACATGCTTCAAAAATTCCCATTCCGGCATTTCAGATTCAGCAAAGCTGATATAACTGGAGACATTTTCCAACAGAATGCGGCGGCCTAAAAATTCCTGTACGCGCGCTATACGCTCGACCACATGCCGCAATGCTTCTTCTGTATAGGGCATGGGGAGCAGATCATGCATATTGAGACCGTCTGTGCCGGTCCAGCAAAGATGATCGGAGATCCATTCCGGCTCAATACGTTGAGCCAGTTTTTTTGTCTGCTTCAGATAATCAAAATTAAGCGGCTCTGTACTGCCGATAGAAAGTGACACGCCGTGCATCACGACCGGATAATTTTCCCGGATACGATCCAGATAATAAAGTGGTTTTCCGCCATCCAGCAGGTAATTTTCGGTAATGATCTCAAACCAGTCGACGTCTGGTTTTTGCTCCAGAATGGTGGTGTAGTGCTGTTTGCGCAAGCCCAGCCCGAAACCAAGATAAGGATACTTTGATGTCAATGGCACGGGATATTCTTTCAAGAAAGACTGCCGGAAGCCAGATAGCCTCCGGCATTTTTCACATTATGATATTTCGTGTCCGCCCATGGCGTCACAGTCAGTCTTGGACAGAGCCTTGAAACCATGACCTTTGCAAGAATTCTGACCTTTGCAAGAATTTTCTGCGCTCTTGCAATCGGTTTGACCCTTACAAGCATTGACACCGCCGCAATGGATCTTGGCTTCTGCCACTTTCTCGCCGCCTGCTTGGGCACAGCCAGCTATCAAAAGTGCCGCAGCTGCCGCAGCCAAAGCAAAAGAACGTGTTGATTGAACATTCATCTTGATTCTCCTAAATTTAAGATTAAAAATATACGTACGTACCGAACCAAAGCCACATCCGGTGTTCCGGGTGTGGCTTTATGATGTCAGCGACGATTAGTCGGTGCAGTCCCTGATTCCTTACAAACAACAGCATTTAACGCTGATTTTGGGCAGCGGACGCAAGACAATATTGTGCGCCAAGCGGACTGTAGCAATTCACGCAGCAGCTGCCGACATCAGCTAGAATGACTGCATTCCAATCCAGCAGGATTCCAGCCATGCGCCTTTATCTTTCCTTGCTTGTCGGTGGTTTTGCGCTCAGCGCCTATGCTGCCGAGCCCCGCCCCGGCAACTTGCAGCCATTGACGCCGCCACCCGCTTTTGATGCTGCGCAGGGTGAAGAGCCGCAGGTAACCATCATCAAAAAGGCCGACCAAACCGTAGAGGAATATCGCATCGGCGGCAGACTTTACATGATCAAGGTCACCCCTAAAAAGGGAGCGCCCTATTTTCTGGTCGACGACAAAGGGGACGGCAAATTTTCCCGCCAGGAAGGTCTTGACTCAGGTGTGCGCCCACCGCGTTGGGTTATCCATACTTTTTAGCATATGGCGGTTTTTACTTCGGTCTCTGAGGCAGAATTGTCGGCCTGGTTGGGAGATTATTCTCTTGGACAGTTGCTGGAATTGCATGGCATCCCGTCCGGCATAGAGAACACCAATTATTTTGTCACCACCAGCAATGGTCATTTCGTGCTCACCTTGTTCGAAAAGCTGAGCCCGAGCGAATTGCCGTTTTATCTCAATCTGATGGCGCATCTGGCACGTCATGGCATTCCCTGCCCCAGTCCGGTGGCGAATCGCTCCAATCAATTTCTGGGTCAGCTCAACGGCAAACCTGCCTGTATCGTCAGCCGCCTGAACGGCAAATTTAGCCGCGCGCCGAGCAGCGCGCAGTGCGCGGCTATTGGTGCGATGCTTGGGCAAATGCACATTGCCGGGCAAAGTTTCAGCCAGGTCATGCCCAACCCGCGCGGCGCAACATGGCGTGCCGCTGCCGCTTTGCAAGTACGGCCTTTCCTTACGGCGGCACAGGCGGCGTTGCTGGACAGTGAAGTGGCACTACAGGCGCAGCAGAGTTTGGCGCACTTGCCGCAGGGGGTAATACATGCTGACTTGTTCCGTGACAATGTGCTGATGGAAGAAAATCGTATCAGCGGCTTGATCGATTTTTATTTCGCCTGTAGCGATGCCTTGCTGTACGACGTGGCAATCACCGTCAACGACTGGTGCATGAATAGCGACAACACGCTGGACTGGAGACTTGCTCAAGTTTTGCTGCGCGCCTATCACGAGGTGCGGCCGCTATTGGAAAGTGAGCGTGTCGCCTGGCCGCGCGTGCTGCGCCTGGCTGCGCTGCGGTTTTGGCTGTCGCGTTTATTCGATCTGCATTTGCCGCGCAACAGCGAGTTGATTAATCAGCACGACCCGCAACATTTTGAACGTATCTTGAAGAATCACATTACGGCAGCTCAAACTGTCTGGCTGCAGGAGTAACGATGGAAGCACAAAAATTGGCGGCAAATCGCGGCTGGGACTGGATCAAGCAAGGCTACGCGCTGTTCATGAAAGCGCCACTGCTATGGCTGGTGCTGCTGTTGATCTGCTTCTTCGCAGTGACAGTATTGTCTATCATACCGATCATAGGCCAGCCGCTTGCCAGCCTGTTGTTGCCGGTGATACTGGTGGGGTTGATGGACGGCTGCCGTGCCCTGACTCAAGGCGAAGAGTTGGAACTGGCGCATCTATTCAGCGGCTTCAGCAAACGCACTGCGCAATTGATCACATTGGGGGGCATCGCACTGGTGGCGCAATTTTTGATTTTTGGCGTCATGATGATGGTCGGTGGGGCGACGCTGGTCAGCATTTTAATGAGTGGGCAGCCTCCCGAAGACCCGGAAATCATCCAGCAAGCGCTTGCCGGTGCCGGCCTAGCGGTCATTCTGGGCATCACATTGTTCAGCGCGTTGATCATGGGCATGCAATTTGCGCCGATGCTGGCGTTTTTCAACAACGTCGCCCCGCTGGCGGCGATGAAACTCAGTTTGCGCGCCTTCATTAACAATATCGGCGCAATGCTGGTGTATGGTGTCACTTTAATTTTACTGGCGATACTTGCCAGTATTCCGTTGATGCTTGGCTGGCTGGTGCTTCTGCCGGTTATCGTCACCTCGATTTACGCTGCCTACTGCGATATTTTTCCATCGCCCACACAGGCGGACGGCGCAGTGCTGGAAGGCGAGGTAATCAGCCGGGACGACCAGGCGCATTTTTAAGCTACACTGCGGTCAGCTTGGCGTATTCCAGTGCCAGCCATTTCACTCCGGCCCTGCGAAAATTAACTTGCACGCGCGCGTCCGCTCCGCTGCCTTCCAGATTCACGATCATCCCTTCGCCGAATTTGGTGTGAAATACCGCCTGACCGGTGCGCCAGGGCGAACTGCGTGCACCATGATTACCCTCGCCCGAGCTGCTGCGTTCCGCTCTTCCGCCGGGGACAGAGGAAAACTGCGTCCCCCTGGCAAAGGGGGATGGAGCGGTTAAAGAATTTGTCGTGAACGTATTACGTTGCGCCACACGCGGAGTAATCCAATGCAATAAATTATCCGGCAGTTCGCGTAAAAAACTGGATGCCCTGCCGTAACTCACTTGCCCGTGCAACATGCGGCTTTGCGCAAAACTCAAATACAATCTGCGCCGTGCGCGGGTGATCGCCACGTACATCAAGCGGCGTTCTTCATCCAGCCCACCATCTTCACGCTGACTGTTCTGATGCGGAAACAAGCCTTCTTCCAGGCCGGTGATAAACACCGTGTGAAACTCCAGTCCCTTGGCCGAATGAACCGTCATCAGATGCAGCGCATCATCCTGTTCGCCCGCCTGGTGTTCGCCCGCCTCTAGCGAAGCGTGGGTGAGAAATGAAGTCAGGCTATCATCTTCGTTCTCATGCACGAACAAGGTTGCCGCAGTCACCAGCTCGTTCAGATTTTCCAGCCGTTCCTCCGCCTCGCGCCGCTTTGCGCCGGTTTCATTTTGATAATGCGCCACCAGGTCGCTGTGTTGCAGCACATGGTCCAGTATCTCGGGGAGCGGTAATTCGCGTGTCGCGTTGCGCAACGATTCGATGAGCGCGACGAATACCGACACTTTGCCACCCGCACGCGCAGCCGCGTCCCACAGTGTGGTGTTGTTCTGCTTTGCCGCTTTCTGCAACTGCTCAATGCTGCGTGCGCCGATGCCGCGTGCCGGGAAATTGATAATACGCAGCAGCGCACTGTCATCGTCAGTGTTCTCCATCAGACGCAGATAAGCCAGCGCGTGTTTGATTTCCTGGCGCTCAAAAAAGCGCAGTCCGCCATACACGCGATAGGATAATCCGGCGGAAACCAGCGCATGTTCCAACACCCGTGATTGCGCATTGGAGCGGTACAGCAGAGCGATCTCCTTGAGATGGATTCCCTCGGAGTGCAACTGCCGGATTTCGCTGACGACAAAGCCCGCCTCTTCCACATCGGTCGGTGCTTCATACACGCGCAATGGCTCACCGCCGTTTTCCGAAGTCCACAGATTCTTGCCGAGACGGCTGCGGTTATTGCTGATCAACACATTGGCAGCTTCAAGGATGTTGCCGTGCGAGCGATAATTTTGCTCCAGCTTGATGACCGACTCAACATGAAAATCACGCGTCAGCTCCTGCATGTTGCCTACATTCGCGCCACGGAAGGCATAGATGGACTGATCGTCATCGCCCACCGCGAACAGCGCATTTTGCTTGCCTGCCAGCAGCTTCAACCACTGATATTGCAAACGGTTGGTATCCTGAAACTCATCCACCAGTATGTGTTTGAAACGTTCCTGGTAATGTTCACGCAACGCGGCATTGCGCGACAGCAATTCATAACAGCGCAACAACAACTCGGAAAAATCCACCACCCCCTCACGCTGACATTGCGCGTCATATTCCGCGAACACTTCCACCTTGCGCCGTGTGTATGGGTCGTAGGCTTCCACTTCATTCGCGCGCAGCCCTTGCTCTTTGCTGCCGCTGATGAAATTCTGCACATCGCGCGGCGGAAATTTCTCATCGTCCACATTCATCGCCTTCATCAAACGTTTGATGGCAGAGAGCTGATCGCCGCTGTCCAGAATCTGAAAGGTTTGCGGCAGATTCGCCTCACGGTGATGTGCGCGCAACATGCGGTTGCACAAGCCATGAAACGTGCCAATCCATAAACCACGTGTGTTGATTGGCAGCATCGCCGACAGGCGCGTGAGCATTTCCCTGGCGGCTTTGTTGGTGAAAGTAACGGCCAATATCCCGTGCGGGCTGACCGCACCGCTGCTGATCAACCAAGCAATGCGCGTGGTCAACACGCGCGTCTTGCCGCTGCCTGCACCGGCCAGAATCAGCGCAGACTGGTGCGGCAGAGTGACAGCTTGAAGTTGGGGAGGGTTGAGACCGGAAAGCAGAGTGGAATTCATGCTGCAATTATCCCACAGGATGGCGATTCGACGCTGGGTCGTAGCCATCGTTATTGATGGATACCGCCAAGATATTAAGTGGAAATAGCTAAGCTACTTAACACCAGTGTGGATGTATTAATCCCCAATGGGAGCATTCGTAACGGTGTATATCAACTAGCGGTTTAATCGGAGCGTCTGTCTAACTCGTTGAGAACAATGTCCCAAGCTCTAACCCAATCGCCGTTGTTGCGCTCTTCCTCAAATTTCGGCTTGGCGCCCTTTATGTATCAACAGTATTGGAAATTAACCGAGCTGCTAGCCGGATAAAGTGACGCATAGTGTTGAGGTGAGTTTTAGTTTGTATTACGAGGGAGTGAGGGAAGACGTCCTGCATCCGCCTCGGTAAGAAAGTGAAGTCCGATTTGCTTTTGTTCTGCGGGTAGCGCAGTTTTAAGGCCAGGAAACTCTGAATTTAGGAGACCCAAAATCTCCGCGGCTTTTTCTTTTTCTCTCTCATCTGATTGAATGTCAGATGGAAACTCGGTCGCTAGAAACCATATATTGAAAACCTGAACTTCAATAGGTTGTTCACTCCCACAAAGCATTGCGCAATCGTGGCAAGCTATGAATAACACGGCCTTGTTGTCGCTGTCCCGCAACTCAATAGCGTCATCAAGCGAATCCCCAGGATGCTTGAAGAAGTTTCGTGCGCCGTTGAGTATTGCCCATAGCTCTTTATCGGTCTCGGTGTGAGTTGCCCGAATGTGGTTGAACATTCGATCAATACTTTCTTTCTCGCAGTGTTTCTCATAGATCTCACGGGCAGCGCAAGCAAGAGTGTGTATCGCAACTAAATCACCGTCCGCGAAATACATACGAATCGCCGTTGTCAGTTGACGATGAGCCGCTTCACGTTTGGTTAATACGGCACACACGATTCAAGCCTTTCACAAATCAGCGTTTGGAACTGTTTTTAAATATTCAGTCAGGGCTATAGGTAGGGGAGGAAGCTTCTCCGGGGTAAGTCTTTCGAGGACGTCCAGATTAAGTACGGCCGCTTTACTGTCAAACCTTTTTGTCATTTCATCTCTCAGCAATTGAAATGTTTTTCGATACCGATTTTCATCCCGATCCAAGCGAAGCACAATGGCTCGCTGATGGTCTCGCATCCGAACGCATAGCTCGGGCCCAAGATGAACTTCCATTACCCCTAGAGTGGCGTTGCCATGTGTCTGATGAAAGGGAGCCAGCGTCCGTTGAATCTCTTGAGCACTTTGATTGAAATCTGTGAGCCTCCCAATAAAATCTAGGTAAGTTTGCTCCGCAAATTGAAGATGAACAAAAGCCTCTCTACCTGTTTCAGTTGACAGTAAAAATGCTAGGGATTTGAAGTCAAACGTGTTTGACTCCGTTATGCTGAATCCCATTGGACGCGCCAAGGCCCATTCTGGAGAGTCGCCTAGAGCTTGGTGTATTTGATTGATCGAGTGCCGAATCGCATATCTATAATTGAGAAAATCGTCCATTTGAGATCTGATCGTAAACAAAGCGAGACGACCCGCGCATAGTTCATCCCGAGTCTGAGTCTTGTGCTGAAACCACCAGTTCGATAGAAAAGCGAGCCCAGCACCTGTGAAGGTTCCAATCAGCGAGGGCAAAATACTTGTAGATTCTGACATGGCTATTTCCTAATAATGAGGACACTTATTTAGTATGTGGTCCTAGGTATCGGTTGCCGTTGAAGTGGATTAGATGATCGGGGTTATCTGCAATCCAGACTTCGGTTTCCCACGCCAGAACGGGGAGGGACTTTGCCGCACGAGTTCGATTTGGGAAAGCGGTAATGAACACCAAACCCGCTTTCGAGTGTTTCAAAAGTTCGGTGAGTTCTTCGTGGCGTTTGCCATCCATCGGCCCAGAGCTGATCACGGATTCGATTAAGAGAAGCCAGTTGTGTTTCGTATCATGGATAACCACATCTGGCATCTTCCCACGTTCATGTAGGGCGATACCAAGAGCTGCAAGGCTGGCTTCGTCGAACACTACGCCTTTGTTTCCAGTGTCTCCGATGTAAACGATTTTTCCTCCAGGAGCAAAGCGAGGGGCAAATTGTTCAATAATGTCTCGAATGAGTTCGCTATGTTTGCCAGGGGAAAGCTGCAGAACTTTGCCATCCGGCATCGTGCAAGGGACGAGATTCATGTCCCGTGCTTTCTTGTATCGGTCGGCTAGCGTTTCCACGGCAGCTAGATATTTTCTCAAGGTGGGTTCCCAAGCCTTTGTCCCAAAGGTTGTGAGTAAAGCTTTGGCTTCGGGTGAGATTTGATAACACCATTTGGGAGAGTTAGGAGAACGGGCGGGATCGTCTGGATTCTGAAGGGCTAAGCCCCCGGCGACGAATTGATGAAGTGTCTCTTTGCGGAAGGACTCGCGCGAGTTTTCTGCGTAAGGCTTGTCGTAGTCATTGCGGCAAAAGTCCAAGATAGCACGAACTCCAAGCATGGGTTCTTGGAGTCTTTGCCAAGAGCCTTTCTCATGGAGTTGAATCAGGGCTAGAAGGGAAAGAGCGGATCGTTCGTTTTGTTGAGCTCTAGGGAAGCCAAGTGCTGTGATGATGGAAATAGCTTCGTCAAGCTTGGACATTAAACTTCCCTTCTACCATTGAGTCGATCTGTTGTTGAGACGGTAAAGCATTCTTAACCTGAGAGCCCCACTCTCTGAGTGTCTCTAAGTCTGGGTATCGTATCGCCCTTAGGTCTCCAGCGTTGACTTGAGTGTGTCCATTGAAACGTCTGAACCATTGGTCGGCTAAAGTTGAGCCCAAGTAAACGGCCAAACCTTTTGCAACCTTCGGAGGCAGACCGTGCTTCTTTGCGTGGAAAACGTTCAAGTGATTTTCAAACCCAATTCGTTCTCCGTGAATTTTCTTTGGATCGAAGACAGCGGGAACGATTCGCCGTTTTTCTTCCTTCGAGGTAAGCCGTCGAACAATCACATAGTTTCCCGAAGGCATCAGCCACTTCAACGTCTCTTTGTTGTCGAGAATGGCGTTTGGTTTCTTCGAATCGGCCCTAGGGTGAGAGACAAACCCGTTCACGAAATGGAACGGATAAACCAAGGGAACACAGCCCTCTTCCATGTCTTGTCGTAAGACAGAGCGCATTCGAAAATCCACCACGGGGCCAGTGGATACAGTAAGTCCAAGGTCTTCAAGCGTGTGCATGTAAGTCTTGGTCCCTACTTCGATCATCGGATCTTCGCCTTCTGGAACGAGGTAAAAGACGTTATCTGGATCCTTGGGCATCACCACGCTTGAGAAAGGAACCGTTCTCTTAGTTAGGTCTTGGAATGAAGCATTGAGACAAGATGAGATTACGACCTCACCTTGTGGCTTACCTTTGACGAGGTGGAAGATTATATTCTCTTGAAGTACGTCATCGCCCTTGAAAGCGTGGTCGCGGGACTCGAAGACATGGATACGAGTTAAGGCAGCTTGTTCAAGGATTAATTTGCGAAACGGCTTGAAGTAAGTTCCATTGCAAAAGCTGCGTGGAGTGATCGCCACAAGTTCTCCCCCGTCTTTGAGTGAGAGAAGAGCCAGTGCAACGAAGGCAGAGTAAAGATTGGTTGTTTCAATCCCAACCTGCCTCAACGATTTTCGATGTTGCGAATTCGAACTAATTTTCTTGTAAGGCGGATTTAGGATTGCATGAGTGAAGACTTGGGCTGGTGCTGCTTGAATGAAGTCTTCGGTCTTCAAGTTGAAATGAAATGGGACATTTGCTTTCTGGAATGCGTCTTGGCATCTGTAGAGGGTTTCAGTCAATGGAGCATGAAGGGCTGAATCAATCTCCCAAGCTTCAGCGTCTAGGGATTTGGCCTTGTGGAGGGCTTTAGCTGCAAAGGCCGCCGTCAATGAGCCGATTCCCGCCCCTGCATCTAAAAGGTGGATCCTTTGTTTCCCAAGAGGGGCAAAAAGTGAAGCCATGAAGTGGGCAATGGCCGTTGGGGTCATGAACTGGCCGAGCTCGGACTTCCGTTCTGCGGGTGTTTCGCTGGCGATTTTCATTCGACGTTGGTCAATTATGAGGAGAGCATTCATAGTTGAATGATACCCCATCTTGAATAACCAGCCTGTCCCTTAGCGGTAAGGTGTGTGACGGCTCGGATCAAGTGAGTGAGGGAGAGCGGCTCTATGTTACTTATGGCTACCTGCGATTACTGAATTTTTCTGATGTAATTAAATGACAGCCAACTTACACAAGCAATATCCACGCTGCCTGCACCAGCAGTATTGCCATGATGATTGTCAGCAAGGTGTTGCGGCGTTTTTGCTGCACCAGTAATTGTTGCAATGTGATGTCCAGGTTCATCGTTTGGTTTTCGTGCAGCCGTTGATGCAGCAGGCGTGGTAATTGTGGCAACAGCGTGGCGTAGTGCGGCGCTTCTTCCCGCAACGTTTTGAAAAATCCGCGCCAGCCGACTTGTTCGCTCATCCAGCGTTCCAGCCAGGGTTTGGCGGTTTTCCATAAATCCAGTTCGGGGTCGAGTTGCAAGCCCAGCCCCTCAATGTTCAGCAAGGTTTTTTGCAACAACACCAGTTGCGGTTGTATTTCGATGCCGAAGCGACGCGAGGTTTGAAACAGGCGCAGTAACACTTTGCCGAACGATACTTCGCGCAACGGTTTGTCGAAGATCGGTTCGCACACCGCACGAATGGCCGATTCCAGTTCATCTACGCGGGTCTGTTTGGGCGCCCAGCCGGATTCGATATGCATCTCTGCGACACGCTTGTAATCACGGCGGAAAAACGCGATGAAGTTCTGCGCGAGATAATGTTTGTCGCTATCGGTGAGCGTGCCCATGATGCCGAAATCCAGTGCGATATAACGGCCATCGGCGGCAACCTGCACATTGCCCGGATGCATGTCGGCATGAAAAAAACCATCACGAAACACTTGCGTGTAGAAAATTTCCACACCATCGGCGGCCAGTTTTGGTATGTTGACGCCAGCTTTGCGCAGGCTGTCCACCTGGCTGACCGGTATGCCATACATGCGTTCCATGACCATGACTTCCGGAGTGCAAAAGTCCCAGTAGATTTCCGGCACCAGCAATAATTTTGAGGTGTTGAAGTTGCGTTTGAGCTGGCTGGCATTGGCGGCTTCGCGGGTCAGGTCCAGCTCATCATCCAGATATTTTTCAAATTCCTTGACGACTTTGCGCGGCTTCAGACGACGACCATCGGCCCACAGCGTTTCGATTAGATCAGCCGCCACTTTGATCAGCGCGACATCATGCGCGATAATTTTTTTAATACCGGGGCGCAGAATTTTGACCGCGGCTTGTTGACCATTCGGCAACACGGCAAAGTGCACTTGCGCGACCGACGCGCTGGCGACAGGCAGTTCGTCAAAACTGCTGAATACCTTGCTCAGTGGTTGGTGATAACTGGATTCGAGGAGTGCAACGGCTTGCACGGAAGGGAAAGGCGGCACTTGATCCTGCAGCTTTGCCAATTCATCGGCGATGTCAGTCGGCATCAAGTCACGCCGCGTGGACAACAACTGTCCAAATTTGACGAAGATCGGGCCGAGATTTTCCAGTGCGCAGCGCAGACGTACTGCGCGTGGTTCGGAGATGTTACGCATGAACAACAAACCGTTGAGCAATTGGCGTAACCAGCGCACCCGGCTATGTGCGAGCAGGAACTCATCCAGCCCAAAACGCAGCACAACAAAAATGATTTTGATCAGGCGGAAGAGACGCATGGTTAATTTTTATGTGCAGCAAGCAGGCGGTTGATGCGTATTTCCAGTCGTGCCACGTCATCGCGTAGCGTGTTCACCTGTTGTATAAATGTGGTGACGTGCTGCGGTTTGGCGAGCAGCGGGCGTTCCTCGGTCCAATATTCTGCGGCTGCCCGGGAAAAATTCTCTAATGCTTCACGAGACTGTTGTTGCATACCCTGCACGGTTTGCACGATGTGTTCTGCGGCAATGTCGCCGGTTACATGACTCAGGTCTTCGGCAACGTCCCAGCGTAGGTTGCGCGAAAGGAAAAAGATTTCTGTGAGCAAGGCGTCGTCGCCTTCACTGTGAATTTCGTTGTGTGCATTTTCATCATGCAGTCCAAGGCGGACCAACAACAAAGGGGTAAGCACACATAATGCGTCTACGCTGGCCGTCGCCTCGGCGCTGCTCAGCAGACCGTTATCAAGTATCGTATAGGCGTAGGAAAACGGTGTTATGTCGAAGCACGCTGTTTTCCCCGCAAAGCGCGCAAGCCGTGGCATTGCCCAACTATTTTGCTTGAGCAGGTGATTGAGTGCCGCGCAGGTTGGAGAAAAAGACATCGTTCAAATCGTCGAATTTGACGATATGGAGTATAGCATTTGAGGGTGCCACAGCCCCGCTGGTAGCGTTATTTATTGCGGGGCGTGGCCACGATGCTCAATGCAAAACGGTTTGTTGTATGCCGGCCAACAGCCAGACCGATTTTTCGTCGCGCAGATTCTTTTGCACATGCCAGATTTCATCCACGTTTTCAGGCATTCCGTTGTTCTCGGAAAGTTGTCCGGTAAAGCGCACGCTGGCGATGGCAAAATCGCCTTCATTGGCCACTTCAAGCAACTCAGCGTTGATGACAATCACATCAGTTTTTTGCAGGGTGTTGTCGCGCTCCTGTATTTGCATGGAGACTTCCGCGAACATCTCGGGGCTGGTGTATTCGCGGATGTCGTTCAAATCCTTGCGATCATTGGCCGCCTGCAAACGGATGAAAGTTGTTTTTGCGCTGCGCAAAAAAGTTTCTGCCGGAAAATCTGCCGGGATAGCGCTATGCAACAAGGGTGTTGCAGCGCCTGCGCTGCCAGTGATGGTGTAGGGCGCGGTTTGCAGGGGCTCGTTGTAAGGTGCGCCCGCAGCGGCATACTGCATGGGCTGAGGCTTGCGGAATTTAGAAATGAGGAACATCACCACGCCTGCGGCAAGCAGTGCCAGCAAGACGTTGCCCATCGCCCCGCCTAAACCGCCACCAGCAAACAGTGCGCCCAGTCCGGCACCAATTGCCAGACCGGCCAGCGGACCAAGCCATCTGTTGCCGGCTGGCGCAGGTGCTGTAACGGGTGTGGTTACGGGCGCTGGCTGCGTCTGTTGTGGAGCCATCGTCCGTTGCTTGCCAAAACTGCCGCCCCCGCCAAAACGCTTGGCTTCCGCGGTTGTGGTAAACAGGCTCAGGCAGGTCAGTGCAATGGCCAACAACGTCAAAAATCTGTTCATAATTTCCTCATTAAAATAGTTTTTTATTACTGGATTTACAGCAAATCAATGCAAATTGCACATGCGGCATTGGTCAAGATGGATGGGTTTAAATTCCCTGTCGATAGTGAAGATGGGGAGCTGCGCTTAGTTGGTTGAAGCTTGTTCTTGAGCAGTTTTTTTCCTGGGCGCATTCGATGCCGTTTCATCTCCAGGATAGGGGAACCGGTTGTGCCCGTAACGAATGACCAATACTGCCGTCGCAAGGATAAGAACGGAACCCGTTACCGCAAGCAGACGCCAGTCATCCATCGCTTTCATATCCAGAATCAAGTAACGTGCCAGCGCCACCATGCCGATATACAGCGGAAAACGTACCGGCAGCTTACCGGTGCTGTAATAGAGGCCGACCATCGCCAGGACTTCCAAATACAGAAACAGCAACAGCAGATCGGCCAGGGTGACTTGCCGTGCGACAAGCATATTGTTCACTGCCATTGCCATGGAAAACACCGTGGCAACGGCAATTGCCAGCAGCCCCAGGTTTTCTACCAGGACAAGAAATCTTTGACTGAATAATTGTATGGGTGTTTTCATTGTGGCTTTTTCAATTTCAGGAGAAGCATAGTGCGCCTAATATCACTCATTCATGAAGACTTCGTCAATCATAAATTTTTGCCATTGCCACAGCGCGGTTAAAACGGCGCTTCACACAGCAGGGTGAGCGCCTTGCCACTGAGCGGATGCGAAAAACTCAACATGCGCGCATGCAGCATCAATCGTTCTGCCCGGTTGTTTGCCGCAGCGCCGTAAAGCGCATCGCCAAGAATCGGGTGGCCGATAGCCGCCATGTGTAACCGCAACTGGTGAGTACGTCCGGTGATCGGCCGCAGTCCTACGCGGGTGGTTGCGCCACCCTGTTCACCTTGCGCAGCCTGAACAGGCTCATTATTTTCCAGCACCCGGTAATGTGTAAGCGATGCCTTGCCATGCGTAATATCTATTTTCTGCCGGGGTCGATTCGGCCAGTCGGCGCCGAGCGGCAAATTTATTTCACCTTCACTGGGCGCCAATCTGCCCGCCACAATCGCCACATAATGTTTTTTCACGCTACGTTCGCGGAACATGCGGGACAAATGTTGTTGCATCTGCTTGCCGCGAGCCAACAGCAGCAAGCCGGAAGTGCTCATATCCAGACGATGCACACACAGCGCGTCGGGAAAAATTTGTTGTGCCCGGCCAAGCAGGCTATCCGTTTTGTCCATCCCTCGCCCGGGCACAGAAAGCAGCCCAGCCGGTTTGTTCACGACAAGCATGAATTCGTCCTGATAAATAATATCCACAGCGCAATCTTGTGGCGGCGCGTAGCTCGGGCCTATGGCGGCGTCAAAAAAATCACCAGCAGGGATCATCAACCTTTTGCCCGGGTGTGATTAGAATTTATAGCCGCGATGTACCGCCACTACGCCGCCGGTCATATTGAAGTATTCCACTTTTTCAAGTCCGGCGGCCTCCATCATCGCCTTCAGTTCTTCTTGTCCGGGGTGCATGCGGATGGATTCGGCAAGGTAACGGTAACTGTCGCCATCGTGAGCGACGAGCTCGCCGATTTTGGGCAATAGCTTGAAAGAATACAGGTCATAAATCTTTTCCAGCGGTTTGGCGACCTTGGAAAATTCCAGTATCACCAGCCGTCCACCCGGCTTGAGTACACGGCGCATTTCGTTCAGCGCAGCGTCTTTGTGGGTGATGTTGCGCAGACCGAAAGCGATACTGACGCAATCAAAATAATTATCGGGAAAGGGCAGATGTTCGGCATCGCATTGTGTGGTCGGCGTGTTGATGCCTTCGTTCAGCAGGCGATCCCGCCCAACTCGCAGCATGGCGTTGTTAATGTCGGTGAGGACAACCTGTCCGTTGTTACCCAGTTTCTTGAAAAACAGGCGGGTCAGATCTGCCGAGCCGCCGGCGACATCCAGCACGCGCTGTCCTGCGCGCACTCCGCTGATGCCTACCGCAAAGCGCTTCCACAGGCGATGCAGTCCGACTGACATCAGGTCGTTCATGATGTCGTAGTTGCTTGCAACAGAGGTGAATACGCCAGCGACGCGTTTGGCTTTTTCTGTTTCGTCTACGGTTTCAAAACCAAAGTGGGTGGTTTTATCCATGATGTTTTCTTTGATTTATCGCCCGCATCCTTGTGGTGCGGGATGATCATTTTCGTGTGACTGTGGTTCGCGGCTTTCGTTGGCATCAGCAAGGCGGTGCAGATAGTCTTGCCACAATGTATCCTGGTTTTTACCCAAATCATACAGGTATTCCCAAGAATACAAACCGCTGTCATGACCGTCATCGAAGCTGATTTTGAGGGCGTAACTGCCGACCGGTGCGACATCGCTCACGCCGACATTTATTTTGCCGACTTGCAACACTTCTTGTCCCGGCCCGTGCCCGCGTACTTCGGCAGAAGGTGAGTGCACCCGTAAAAATTCATACGGCAGACGATAGTGCGCGCCGTCAGCAAAAATAATCTCAAGGATACGGGAGTGCTGATGCAGTTTGATCTCGGTGGGTTGCTCGGTCATTCAGTGTCCCGGGGAATGGCGCATTTTGGTTGAAATCTGAATCATAGTGCGCGTATCTTTTGTAATAGTGTGGTGGTGGAGTGCAGGTGCGAAAACGGAATGCTGTGAACTTTGCCGCCCCAGCTTTGCACTTCAGTCGCGCCGACGATGCTGGTTATTTGCCAATCGCCGCCTTTAACCAGTATATCCGGGCGGCAAGCGAGAATCAGGCGCAGTGGTGTGTCTTCATCGAACGGCACAACCAGACTGACCGATGCCAGCGCGGCGAGCACTGCCATGCGATCCTGTTCGTTATTGATAGGTCTGTCGGCACCTTTACCCAAGCGCTTGACCGAGGCGTCGCTATTCACCGCGACGACGAGTGAAGCGCCCAAGGCACGGGCTTGCGCGAGACAGCTGACATGGCCGCGATGCAGCACGTCGAAACAGCCATTGGTAAAAACCAGCGGGCGCGGCAGAGCGGCTATCCTGGCGGCGAAACCTTCAGCAGCGCACAGCTTGGCTTCGAAGTCTGGCGAGGAATACACCTGTTTAGTTGGTATATTCAAAGAAGGTGACAACGCGCAATACGCCACTGGTAGAGCTGGCAATATCGCTGGCAATTTTGCCTTCTTCGTGGCTCACCAATCCCATCAAATATACCGTGCCATTTTCGGTAACGATTTTAACCCGGCCCGAATCGAAGTTCTCTTTTCCGACATAGTGCAGCTTGATATCGGAAGTGACCAACGCATCGCTGCTGCGCGAAGTGAGTGAACTCAGACCGGAAACAGCCAGCTCGTTATTCACATTGCGCACGTTTTGTGTCGCGGCAACCATTTTTCCAATTTCGGCCTTGCTGGCCTCGTCCGGCACTTCGCCGGTAACCAGGGCAACGCGGTTATAGCTGGTGATATTCACATGTACCCTGTCTCCATACTTGTCGCCGACCGCCTTGGCAGACTTGAGCTGGATTTCTTCATCTTCGAGATAAGTGCCATTGGTACGCGGGTCTTTGGCTACCACCACGCCTGTGCCCATGCCGGCTGCAACGATTGGAAAACAACCTTGCAGCGAACTTGCCAGCATTAGCAGGCCAATCAGGGAAAGCTGTCTCATTATTTATTCTCCTAATAAAAGATAATCAATCACGTCACACAGACAATGCAGGCTGAGTATGTGTACTTCCTGAATGCGTGCAGTGCTTTGTGCATCCACGCAAATCAATACATCGGTTGGGTGCAACGCCGCCAGCATTGCTCCACCATTACGTCCGGTCAGTGCGACCACGCGCATGTCGCGCTCGTGCGCAGCGTGTATCGCTGCTACTATATTTGGCGAGTTGCCGCTGGTCGAGATTGCCAGCAAATTGTCTCCGGGCAAACCAAGTGCACGTACCTGCTTCGAAAAAATCTGGTTGAAATCATAATCGTTTGCGATTGAAGTCAGTACCGAACTGTCGGTCGCTAATGAGAGAGCCGCCAAACCGGGGCGCTCCTTCTCGAAACGGTTTATCAACTCTGCGGCAAAGTGTTGCGCGTCGGCAGCGGAACCGCCATTGCCGCAACATAAAATCTTGCCATCATTGGCGATACAGTCAAAAAACAGCCGCGCGCCATTTGCGATGGGTTCTGCCAGTTCGTCCTTCACTCTCAGTTTGAGTTCGGCGCTGTCTTTGAAATGTTTATTGATGCGTTTTTGTATGTCCATGTGGGATATTTGTTTTGCGTTAGTACGGATATTAACCTGAATAGTTCACAAATTTATATTCAGATTTCAAATGCGTTTTTCAGCCATTGCACATTTTTGCCGCGCACATCGTCCATTAGTACGGCATCAAACCGGCACATCGGAATTTGTTTCAATGTGGACAAATAAAGTTGCGCGGTGCGGATGATGCGCCCTTGTTTATGCGCATCTATGCTGGCAGCCGCGCCACCAAAGACGGAATGTCGGCGTAACCGTACTTCTACGAATACCAGCACTGCTTCGTCGCGCATGACTAAATCAATTTCACCAAAACGGCTGCGGTAGTTCTGCTCAATCAAGGTCAGCCCTTGTTGTTGAAGATAACGGGCAGACCATTGCTCGGCTTGAACGCCGGAAGTCGTCATGGCTGATCGATGGGTTGTTCAGGAAACATTTGTATTTTCGGTGCTGGCTGCTGGCTGGACAGCTGCGCTTGTCCCTGTACAAACACGGCGGGGATTCCCTGATGCTGGAACACCTGACCATCGAGTTCAATCTGCCCGGTCACACCATCCAGCGACAGATCCGGGCTCCAGCTTTTATTCAGCAACAATTGGATCAGGCGGAATGCATCTATACCCAACGCATACAGCCGCTCATGTTCGGCGGAGAGCGGCGGATTGGCATGCGGGAAGGTCATGACTGCCGGGTGATCGGGTTGCAGCAGCCAGGGCATATCGACAAAATGAATATTGCTCAAATCAAAATTGATCAAGTTATTCCGATTACCTGCAAATACCTGTGAGGTCGAATAAAGCGGCAGCTGGTTGGGCAGATAAGGACGGATCAGGCGCGCATGTTCGGCATCGGCAGCAATAAACACCAGCGTGTCCGGCATATCGGTTACATCAGCCAGCGCAGCCGGATCGCCCTTGAATTCAATTTCACGCAATATGCTTCCGCCTGATTTTACCCATGCCGCCTCAAAAGCAAATTGCAAGCGTCGGTCGATTGGCGCGGGTGTGTTGATGACAACAGCCTGATGAAAACCTTGTAACGCCGCTAATTGTGCAATCTGCTGTGCTTCGGCTTCCACCGCCATGCCAAAGTAATACGGTTGCTTGGGCGGCGTACCTTCTACGTTGTTCAAAATCAAAGTCGGCACGCTGATGCTCTGTGCTGCCACCAGCGCGCTGGCGCCGCTGCGGGTTAACGGGCCAACGACGGCGCGCGCGCCATTTGCAATGGCGCGTGCATATAGCGCAGCTATTTCCCGTTCTTCATCCAGACATCCATATACGCGCACCGGCAGGGTGTGCCGGTCAGTGCTGCTGGCTGCGACAAAACCTTGCCGAACGGCATCTGCGGCATCACCGAACAGTGGCGAATTGAGCGGCAGCAGTAAAGCGATGTGCGCAACCGTAGTCGGCGTTGTCTGGCGATAGTCAGGCACGGCACCGAGTTCGGTAGCGTTCGCAAAACTGCTCACGTATAGTGCGAGCAAAATCACCCGGCAGGAGTGCGCACGTTGCATATCAGTCACCCGCAAACATTGGAAGCCGCATTATATGTAGTTGCTACCCCGATTGGGAACTTGCGCGATATTACCCTGCGTGCGCTGGAGACGTTGTCTCTGGCGGATGTGATTGCGGCAGAAGATACGCGCAACACAGCAAATTTGTTGACCCAGCATGGTATCAACGCAAAACATTTGCTGGCCGTGCATCAACACAACGAGCGGGCCGCTGCTGAAAAAATTATCGCGTTGTTGCAAGCTGGGCAGAGCGTCGCTTTTGTCAGTGATGCCGGTACGCCTGCGGTGAGTGACCCGGGTGCGGCGTTGGTGCATGCAGTTCGTCTGGCCGGGTTGCGTGTCATTCCTGTTCCGGGCGTGAGTGCCGTGACGGCGGCGCTCTCTGTGGCGGGTTTGTCCGAGCCGCATTTTTTATTCTTTGGTTTTTTGCCGAATAAATCTGCCGCGCGTCGTACCGCACTACAAGCGCTGGCGGTGCATCCCTATGTCCTGGTGTTTTATGAGGCGCCGCACCGTATTATCGAGTGTGTGACTGATCTGTGCGCAGTATTGGGCGGAGAACGGCAGATTGTATTCGCACGTGAGATTACCAAGCTGTTTGAAACAATACATAGCTGTCCATTAAATGTGGCCGAGGCTTGGCTACGGTCAGACAACAACCAGCAGCGCGGTGAATTTGTGCTGTTAATCTCTGGCGCAACAGCGCAGACCGGCCTGTCAAATGAAGCAAAACACACGCTTGAAGTGCTGCTCAAAGGATTACCCCTCAAGCAGGCCGTGCAACTTGCCGCACAAATCAGCGCGGCCAACCGCAACGAACTGTATCAACTGGCGCTGCAGCTAAAAATCTCCGGCTAAAAGTTGGCGAATCCAGTCACCGCTTTACTTTCAAACAAGCGTTTGATACGATTGTTTGAAAGTGAGGTGGTTCAGGTATCTTCAAAACCAATTAACTGCAAAATAAGTAATATCGGCTGCCGGTGTTAAATCGTGGCAGGCATTGAACAATAATAAATCAGGGCAGGATTCCGACATGAAAACTTTCAACGTGACAATCGTCTTAGCGCTTCTGTTGAGTATTGGTTTGCCGGGGTGCAACAGTGGGGACAAACCGTCCGGCGCTCCTGGCGCAGGAGCACCTCCAATTGAAGTAGATGTGGTGAAAGTTACCACCGGTAGTGCGACCATTACCCAGGATTTGCCGGGACGCTTGCAGGCGTTTCGCACTGCAGAAGTTCGTGCGCGGGTCGAAGGGATAATCGAAAGGCGCTTGTTCGAAGAAGGCAGTGACGTGAAAGAGGGGGCGTCACTGTTTCAGATTGACCCGGCCATCTATAAGGCCGCGGCAGAATCCGCCCAGGCCGATTGGGTGACAGCGCGCCAGACGGTGGAGCGATACAAACCGTTACTGGAAATCAACGCAGTCAGTCAGCAGGAGTTCGATTTGGCAGAAGCCAAGGCAAAGCAGACAGAATCGGCGGCGGTGCGGGCAGATCAGGATTTGCTGAATGCCAGTGTGCCTGCCGCGATTTCGGGGCGCATTGGTCGGACGGCGGTGACGGAAGGAGCTTTTGTCGGCAAGGGAGAGGCGACATTACTGGCAACCATTGAGCAGCTAGATCCTATCTATGCCAACTTTACCCAATCTGGAAACGATTTGTTGCGTCTCAAGCAGGCAATCAAATCCGGCAAATTGCAACGCGCAGAATCTGCCAAGGTTGAGTTATTACTTGAGGATGGCAGCGTCTATCCGTTAGCGGGCAAGATATTTTTTACCGATATGGCAGTTGATCCGGGTACCGGTTCGGTGTCATTGCGCGCTCAATTTCCCAATCCACAACGTGAGCTATTACCTGGCATGTTTGTGCGAATTCGGTTTCCGCAGGCGGTAGCGGAAAATTCCTTGTTGGTGCCGCAGCGCGCGGTGCAAGCCGGCCCACAGGGTCAGCTAGTGATGATCGTGGATAGCGAAAACAAGGTGACGCCGGTGCCGGTAAAGACGGGTGGCATGGTGGGCGAGAATTTCATTGTCAACGAAGGCCTTAAACAGGGCGAACGGGTCATTGTGAACGGCTTGCAGAAAATCCGTCCTGGCGCAGTGGTGAAGCCGGTGCTATGGGACGCGACGGCGCAACCTTCCGTAGCAAAATCCGCTGAACAAAAATAAGGCCAATCATGTTCGCCAAATTTTTTATTGACCGCCCTATTTTTGCCTGGGTAATTGCATTTATTATTTTGCTCGGTGGCGTGCTGGCATTGAGAGGTTTGCCGGTTTCCCAGTATCCCTCGGTTGCGCCGCCTGCATTAACTATTACGGTTACCTATCCGGGTGCTTCGGCACAAGCTGTCGAGCAAACAGCAGTGGCTTTGATTGAGCAGGAAATGAACGGCATCGAGCATTTGCTGTACATGGAATCGTCCTCCGAGTTGGGCTCTGGCAGCATCACTTTGACATTTGAGGCAGGCTCAAATCTTGATTTGGCATCGGTGGAAGCGCAAAACCGCGTTAAGCGCGTTGAAGCGCGACTACCGGATGATGTGCGTCGTTTGGGCATAACGGTTACAAAATCTGCGCGCAACTATGTCATGTTCGTCGCGCTGTTCTCGCCGGACAAAAGCCTGGATGGCGTCGCGTTGGGCAGCTACACCAGCGCTAATGTGCTCAATAGTTTGCAGCGCGTACCGGGAGTCGGTGAGGCATTGCTGTTTGGAACTGAATACTCGATGCGCCTGTGGTTGAAGATGGAGAAATTACAGAATTACAAAATTTCTCCGGCGGATGTAGCGCGTGCGGTGCGCGCCCAGAACGTAGAACTTGCCACCGGGGAGTTGGGGCAGTTGCCCGCCGCTCCCGGGCAACAACTCGATGCAGTCATCCTGACCAAAAGTCGCCTTTCCACACCGGAAGAATTTGGCAGCATTATTGTCCGTACCAATCCGGATGGCTCTGCGTTGCGCGTCCGGGATGTGGCATGGGTTGAGCTGGGTGCGCAAGACTATACCCGCTCTGCGCGCATTGATGGGCAACCGACAGCGGCGGTGGCGATTCGTTTGTCGCCGGGCGCGAATGCCTTGAGCACGGTTACGGCGGTGAAAGCCAGAATGACCGAGCTGGCCAAATTCTTTCCTGAGAACATCAGTTGGGTGGTGCCCTATGACACTTCTCAATTCATCGATATTTCTATTAGAGAAGTATTAAAGAGTCTCGCCGAAGCACTGGTGCTGGTGGTATTGGTGATGTACGTGTTTCTGGGTAATTGGCGTGCCACTTTGATTCCCGCCATTGTCATCCCGGTTGCGCTGGTTGGCGCGCTGGTGGGATTGTATCTACTGGGTTACTCGATCAATGTGCTGACTTTATTCGCGATGGTATTAGCCATTGGTATCGTGGTGGACGATGCCATCGTGGTGGTGGAAAACGTCGAGCGCATCATGAGCAGCGAAGGACTATCGGCGCGCGATGCAACGCGCAAGGCGATGGATCAGATCGTCGGCGCGATTATCGCCATTACCTTGGTGCTGATGGCGGTGTTTATCCCGATGGCATTCTTTCCCGGTTCTACCGGCGCGATCTATCGTCAGTTTGCTGTCACGCTGGTGTTAACCATGGGATTTTCGGCGTTGATGGCTTTGACGCTGACACCGGCGCTTTGCGCGACATTGCTGAAGCATTCGGCGAGCGGCGCGATGAATTCTGTGCCCACTGGTTGGTTTAACAGATTCTTCGCGCGCGCGACACAGGGCTATCTGCATACGGTTGCCCGCATCGTTAAAAAGGCAGCGCGTTATCTGCTTATCTATGTGGCGATTTTCATCGCGATGGGCTGGTTGTTCAGCAAGCTGCCGGGCAGTTTTCTGCCTGAAGAAGATCAGGGTTATTTCATCAACATGATCCAGCTTCCGCCTGGCGCCACACAGGAGCGGGCACTGAAGGTGTTGTCGCAAGTTGAAGCGTATTACAGGCAACAAACTGAAGTCGAGCACGTCATCGGCGTGGCCGGATTTTCCTTCTTTGGCCGCGGACAAAATGCGGCGCTGGTCTTTGTGCGGCTGAAAAATTGGGATGTCAGGCCATCACCGGACAGCACTTCAACTGCGCTGGTACATAAGGCGAATAAAGTATTGTTTGGCATCAAGCAGGCACTGATTTTTGCCATCAACCCGCCACCTATTCCAGAATTGGCGGCAGTCGGCGGTTTTGATTTTCGTTTACAGGATCGCGGCGGTGTGGGCAGGGAGAAATTACTCGAGGCGCGCAATATGGCGCTCGGACTGGCAGCCCAGAATCCGGTGCTGGCAGGGGTGCGCCCGGAAGGTCAGGAAGCCGGGCCGCAACTGTTGCTGGATATTGATCGTTTGAAAGCAGAGAGCTTAGGCGCGTCGATCACCGATCTTAACGACACCCTGCAATCAACCCTGGGGGTTGCTTACATCAATGACTTCACCCGCCAAGGACGCATCCTGCGAGTACAGATGCAAGCCGATCCGGATACGCGACGCACACTCGAAGACATAATGCGCATCACGATACGCAACGCCAAAGGCGAGATGGTTCCGTTGTCCGAGCTGGCAACGCCGCGTTGGGAAACAGGCTCGCCCAAGTTGGACCGTTACAACGGTTTGTCGGCGATGAAAATTTCCGGGGGTCCTGCGCCGGGACGCAGCAGTGGTGAAGCGGTTGCGGCGATGCAGGATATCGCCACCAAGCTGCCGCCAGGTATCGGCTATGAATGGTCTGGCACTTCGTTTGAAGAGCGTCAATCTGGCCAGCAGGCACCGTTACTGTTCAGCGTTTCTCTGATCGTGGTGTTCTTGTGTCTGGCAGCTTTGTTCGAGAGCTGGTCGATACCCTTTACGGTATTGATGGTCGTGCCGCTCGGTGTGTTTGGTGCGGTGCTCGCGGTAACGCTGCGGGGCTTGCCAGACGACGTGTATTTTAAGGTGGGGCTGATCGCTATCATAGGTTTGTCGTCCAAAAATGCCATTCTGATTATCGAATTTGCGCGCAAGTTACAGGATGAAGGGATGAGTTTGATCGATGCAATTTTAGAGGCGTGCCGGTTGCGCTTCCGCCCGATTCTGATGACTTCGATTGCCTTCATTGCCGGAGTAACGCCGTTGGCGCTTTCCAGCGGTGCCGGTGCGCAAAGCCGTCATGCGATTGGTACCGGCGTGATGGGCGGCATGATTGCCGCGACTTTGCTGGCGGTATTTTTGGTGCCGGTGTTTTTTGTCGTGATGCGAAAAATTTTCCCCGGCCACGCACGCAATATTGCCACAGCGGATCTGCATTCCGAGGAGAGCAAGCATGAATAAAAAATTGATGTCGGGCATGGTTCTTATTCTGCTGAGCGGATGCTCGATGATGCCCACCTATGAGAGACCCGCCGCACCGGTACCTGCGACCTGGAATGGCGGTGGTTCAAGCAATACCGGACGCGACATTGTCAATACTGCGTGGCAAGACTATTTCCCTGATCCGCGTCTGCAGGTTTTGATCGCGTCCGCGCTGCAAAACAATCGTGACTTGCGTATCGCAACTGCGCGTATTGCTGAGGCGCGGGCGCTATATGGAGTACAGCGGGCGGATCGTTTGCCGACCGTGGATCTGGGCGGGTCATTTAATGAGTCGGTGACCCCGGCAAGTTCTTCCTCTATCGGCAGCAAGTTAAAGCTGAAACATTACGACCTGGATGTCAGTGTGGTGTCTTTTGAGCTGGATTTTTGGGGGCGCGTCAGCAGCCTGACCGAGGCTGCCAAGGCGAGTTACCTTGCCACCGAATCGGCGCAACGCGCGTTTCGCCTGTCGCTGATCGCCGACGTGGCGAGCGCGTATCTGTCGCTGCTGGAGTTGACTGAGCGAACCCAACTCACTGTCGCAACCCTCAGCTCGCGCGCAGAAACCAGAGCGTTATTGGCGCGTCGCCGTGAACTGGGAATTTCCAGCGACATTGATTTATTACAGGCAGATGGTTCTTATCAGGCCGCGTTGGCAGACCGTGCAGACCTGGAGCAGCAGCAGGCTGCAGCGGCAAATTTGCTGGATCTACTGGTTGGCCAGTCACTGCGGGAAATGCGGAATTTGCCGGAGGGAAAGAGCCTGGAAGAACAAGGTATCGTCCCCGATTTGTTGGCGGGTTTGCCTTCTGAGGTGTTGCTGCAACGTCCCGACGTATTGGCCGCCGAGCAGCAGTTGATTGCTGCAAATGCCAATATCGGTGCTGCTCGTGCAGCGTTTTTCCCGAGCATCAATTTATCAGGCAGTCTGGGGTTTTCCAGCGGCAGCTTATCCAGCCTGTTTAGTTCGGACAGTGGCGCCTGGAGTTTTCAGCCCCTTATCAGTCTGCCACTGTTTGATGCGGGGCGGACTGCCGCCAATTTTGACGTGGCTGCGGCGCGCAAAGTGATTGCCGTTGCCCAGTATGAAAAAACCATCCAGCAGGCGTTTCGCGAAGTGGCCGATCTGTTGAGCGCGCGTGAAAAAATTGCCGAACAGCTTGCGGCGCAGACCGCCAATGCGCAGACGCAGAAACGGCTGCTGACCCTGGTGGAAGCGCGCTACAAAGCAGGCATCGCAAATCACCTTGAAGTGCTGGATGCAGAACGCGAGGCTTACACTGCCGAGCAGCTTGCGGTGCAAGTGAGGCGTGTGTGGTTGAGCAGTGCCACGCAACTTTACAAGGCGCTGGCGGGCGAATCGAATCGTTCCGTGACTCCTGCCGTGAACGAGATTACCAACAAGTGACCGGCGCAACTGAAATCAAGGCTGCCAGCGAACAGACGCGCACGCGTCTGCTGGAAGCGGCGCGTGAAGTGTTTTCGCAACAAGGCTTTCAGGGTGCGACGGTACGCGAAATTTGTCGTCGTGCCGAAGCGAACATCGCCGCAGTGAATTATCACTTTGGCAGTAAAGATGGTTTGCTTGCCGAAGCATTGAATTTTGCTTCGCTCAAGGCATTGCAAAAAGCCAACCTCAAGGCGGATGATTGCCCGGAGACTCGCCTGCGCTTGTTTATTGCAGACTTCATGCTGATGCTGCTGGACGAAAATAATGCTTCATCGCAATGCCGCATCATGGCGCGTGAGCTCGCCGACCCGACGCCCGCACTGGACCAGATTGTGCGCGAGGCCATCGCGCCATTACACAAATTTCTCGGTAAATTGGTGTGCGAAATCATCGGGCGACAGGTCAGCGAAGCCGAGTTGCGGTGTTGTGTGCACAGCATCATGGGGCAGTGTTTATATTACCGCCATACCCACCCGGTGCTATTGCGCTTGAATCCCAAACTGCGCTATGACAACAAGGAAATTCAGGCAATAGCAAAACATATCGCCGGGTTTTCACTGGCGGGCATCCAATCCAGATCGGATAAATCGTGTACCTGATTGCGCTGAAAATGCTGATGGGTGACCGCAGTAAATACTTTGGCATCGTCATGGGCATCACTTTTGCGACTTTGATCATGACGCAACAACCGTCGATTTTTGTCGGCCTCATGTCGCGCACTTATAGTTTCATCACTGATTCCGGCCTGGCAGACATCTGGGTGATGGATCCGCGTGTGCAATTCGTCGATGACATAAAACCCATGCAGGACACAGAGCTGTACCGGGTGCGCAGTGTGTCGGGGGTGGAGTGGGCAGTGCCGATGTACAAGGGCTTGCTGAAAGCGCGTTTGGCAAACGGTAATTTTCAAACCTGTAACGTGATCGGTCTGGATGATGCCTCTCTGGTAGGCGGACCGGCCAACATGTTACAGGGCAAGCTGGATGATCTGCGCCGGGCCGATGGCATCATCGTCGATCAGGACGGCGCCAACGGAAAGCTGGCAAAAAAACCGACCGCCCCAGGCGGCAAAGCCATCCCGCTGAAAGTCGGCGACATACTGGAGTTAAACGACAAGCGTGCCGTCGTGGTCGGCATCGCAAAGACCTCGCCCACGTTTCAATCGCAGCCGGTGCTCTATACCACTTATTCGCGGGCCGTCAATTTTGCGCCCAGTGAGCGCAAGTTGCTGTCATTTATCCTGGTCAAGGCCGGTGCGGGAGAAAATATCAGCCGGCTCACGCAGCGCATCACTGAGCGCACCGGTTTGGCGGCTTATAGTCGGGATGAGTTCGAGGATGTGACCATGAATTACTTCATGAAAAATACCGGGATTCCGATCAATTTCGGTGTCGCGGTATTGTTGGGATTTATCGTCGGCGCAGCGATTGCCGGACAGACATTTTTCAATTTCACCCTGGAAAACATCAAGCAATTTGGCGTGCTCAAGGCGATGGGTGTCAGCAATGGCATGTTGTTGCGCATGATTTTATTGCAGGCGGCTGTGGTGGGCGGCATCGGTTATGGTCTGGGCGTGGGTGCGACGGCGTGGTTTGGCGCTGCGATGAGCGGCAGTGTGCTGGCATTTCGCATGACCTGGCAATTACTGATATTCAGCGGAGTGGGGGTGATGCTGATTTGCTGCATCGCGGCCTTGATCAGCATTCGCACCGTGTTCAAATTAGAGCCTGCGGTTGTGTTCAAGTGAGCATGGTGGAGCAAAGGCAGTTGGCGGTGCGATGCCGCAACATCGCCAAACATTATGGAACGGGCGATGCGCGTGTGCAGGCATTGAATGATGTCGAGCTGGATGTATATGCCGGTGAATTGATGATGCTGGTTGGCCCATCCGGTTGTGGCAAGACCACACTGATTTCGATCATTGCAGGTATTCTCGATCAGAATCAGGGCAATTGCCTGATATACGGCAAAGATTTTCTGTCGATGAAGTCTGCCGAAAAACTCGCCTATCGGGCAAAGAATATCGGCTTCGTATTTCAGGCCTATAACCTTTTGCCCACGCTAACCATTGCCGAAAATGCCGCCGTACCGCTCATCATCAACGGCACGCCGCGCAAACAGGCTGTAGAGCAGGCTGGCGAAATGCTGGAAAAAGTGGGTTTGGGCGGCAGGCAAAAATCACTGCCCGCGCAGCTATCCGGCGGTCAGCAGCAACGTGTTGCGATCGTGCGCTCCCTGATCCACGGCCCGCGCCTGATTGTGTGCGATGAGCCAACCAGCGCGCTGGATCATGAAACCGGACACAAGGTAATGGAATTGATGAAAGCGATCGCTCTGGATCGAAACCGCGCACTGATCATCGTTACGCACGATGCCCGTATCTTTGAATTTGCCGATCGTATTGCCCGCATGGATGACGGGCATATCGCCAGAGTCGTTACGTCACATGCTGATTTATAGAGGATGCCATGCTAGCCAAGTATAAATTGCCAATTCTTGCCGTGATCGGATTTTTGTTTGCGCTGTATTTTGTATTCAAGAGCAATAAGCCGGCGCAAATTGCCTTACCGGTTGCCGAGCCCGCACAGACCGGTTTCAAAAATTATATTGCCGGTTCCGGCTTGATCGAAGCGCAGTCGGAAAACATCAGCATCGGCACGCCGCTCTCCGGCGTGGTGAGCAACGTCGCAGTTGCGGTCGGCAGTCGTGTCAAGGCTGGCGATGTATTGTTTACCCTGGAAGGGCGCGACGTGCAGGCTGAACTGTCAATCAGGCGCGCTGATATTGCCGAGGCGCAAGCCAACCTGCAGGATGCGCAAAATCAGTTGCAACGCGTTGCGCAAGTCCCTGACCAGCGCGCAGTAAGTGCCGAAGAGCTGGATCGCCGCCGCATCGCTGTCAACTTGGCGAAAGCGCGCTTGGATAATGTGCAGGCCCAGGCGCAGGCGACGCAAGTTCATCTCGATAGGCTGGTGGTGCGTGCACCGATCAATGGCGAAGTGTTGCAGGTGAATGTGCGTAGCGGCGAATATGCTCAAGCGAGTGTACTGGCGACGCCGTTGCTGCTGTTGGGTAATCTGGGCAAACTGCATGTGCGTGTCGATATTGATGAAAACGATGCGTGGCGCTTCAAATCCAGCGCCGCTGCGCAGGGGTTTTTACGCGGCAATCGCAATGCCGGGACAGAGCTGAAATTTGTACGTGTCGAGCCTTTTGTCGTGCCGAAAATTTCGCTGACCGGTGACAGTACCGAGCGGGTGGACACCCGCGTGTTGCAGGTAATTTACAGCTTTGACCGTGCGCAATTGCCTGCCTATGTCGGGCAGCAAATGGATATTTTTATCGACGACTTGCGTCCGGTCAAGACCGAACCAGCCGAGCCGGTTATATCTGGCGCAGTTTCAGGCAAGTCATGAAACCACAACTCGTGATTGCTCTGCTGGCCTGTGCGACACTGGCTGCCTGCAAAGCTGTCGGACCGGATTATGTACGCCCGCAAACGGATTTGCCCGCACGGTTTGCCGAACAGCATGAGGACGAAACACAGAGCCAGGAAAAAGCGTCACGCGAATGGTGGAAAAATTTTCACGATGCCACGCTGGACCAGTTGATAACGGCCGCGCAAGCAGCGAATCTGGACATCAAGATTGCCGTCGCCCGCGTTCGCCAGGCACGTGCCCAGCTTGATGTTGACGAAGCCGCTGGAGATATCAGCGCAGTATTGTCGGGGTCGGCGGCGCGCACTTTGGTCAGTGCGAACATCGAACAGAACATCGGGCAGATTGGTACGAATGGCAGTCAATTCGCCCCCGGCGGCGTGCCATTCAATTTGTATAAAATCGGTTTCGATGCCGTGTGGGAAATAGATTTATTCGGCGGCATCCGGCGCAGCAATGAGGCGGCTGCCGCCAATTTTCAGGCTGCCATAGAAA
>Ga0137403_10000431_pt1 | contig 53843 bp, 38 predicted proteins | sample CZOMad2_1_16fung_FD_122057 | JGI IMG/M metagenome (GOLD analysis project Ga0137403, IMG submission 122057) | Vadose zone soil fungal communities from Angelo Coast Range Reserve, California, USA - CZOMad2_1_16fungal (Hybrid Assembly) | ecosystem: Environmental > Terrestrial > Soil > Vadose zone... | reverse complement strand
TGCCTGCGCCATGGCATTGAGTGAATCACGCCGGTCGACTCGTCCCATTACCGGCGCGCAGCCGAATCCCAGTTTTGAAGAGGTGAAGTTGATTTCGGGCCAGTAGACTCGCTGCATCCTGTTTACCGTTCTAGGCCTTCAATTGCGTATGGAGATGTTCGGCCAAACGGACGGCCAACGCGACGATCGAAAAGGTGGGGTTGGCTTGGCCGGAGGTCGGAAAGACCGAGCTGCCGGCAATGAACAAGTTGTCGATTTCATGAACGCGGCAATCCTCATTCACCACCCCTCGCTTGGGGTCGCGCGCCATTCGAGTCGTACCCATATGATGATACAATCCGTCGACGCTCTGCGGCCACCCAACGACTTCGGTGCTGGAGCGGAACACGCCCCCGGTAAGAGTTACGTTGTCGGGGAGCAGCTTCACCCGACCGAGGCCCGCTTGCCCAACTTCGGCCGCGAGGATTTCGACGCCGCGACGGAAGGTGCGCTTCTCGAGCTCGCCGAACCGCCAATCCAGGGCGATGCGGGGCATGCCGAGGGCGTCGCGCTCGTTGGTGAGTGTGACCCGGCTGCTCAAGTTAGGCTCCTGCTCGATCTCCATGGGCAGATAGTACGCCAGCGGTCGTTCGTCACGCCGGAAGAAGGCCTTGTAGGCGTACAGTGCCTCCTCCTCGAGATCGGCTGCCACCTGCCGTACGTGCACCCCAAAGTCATCGTCCAGCTTGCCCCGCCGGGCGCTCTCGATCAGCGAGTGGGCCGCACGCACACCGTCGATCGAGTTCCCCATCACCTCAAGCTCGGGTGCCGCGAGGAGCAAAATCCGGAAGTTGAGCAAACCCTCGCGCCGCTGCGTCTCAGCACTCGGGCAGAGAAACCCGTAGGGGGCCAGGCCCCGGCCGTGTTGGTACAGCCCCAGGGGAAGCGCTGGGTTCGTGGGCATGAAGACGCCCCCAAAGGGGCTCAGGTGCTCCATGAAATACCGGCCCACGAGATCATGGTCATTCCCGACGCCATTGGGGGCGACTCGGTTTGAGGCGAGCAGCAGGCGCGGGTTCTCCAGCCCGCCCGTCGCGAGGACGTACAGTCGAGCGCTGACGCGGAAGCGGGCCCCGGTCAGGCATGCCACCTCGAGTCGCTGAACCGCGCGCCCGGTGGGTGCAAGCTCGATTTGAGTGACGTTCGAGTGCAGGTACACCCGCACCTTCCCTGCGCGCTCGATCTCGTTGTGATACACGCGCCCGAAGCGGGTGGGTGGGCTTCGCCGGAGTACGCAGGTGCGGAGGCGGTCGCCGGCCAGCGGCAGCCGCGGCGAGCCGGGGGTCTCCCAGGGGTCCACTCGATAGTCGTAGGCACCGAGCTGGCAGATCGGGTGGGCTCGAAGGTAGTAGGGCTCCAGGTGGGACCGCGGAAACGGCCAGCCGCTCCCCCCCACCCAGTCGCGGACCTCGAAATCGCTCTCCTCGAGCGGGCGCGAGAGCCCGGCCCAGTGCTCCGTGCTTCCTCCGAAAACCCGAAGTCGGGTCGTTTCAAGAACGAAGTATGGAAACCCGACGTTGCGTCCGCCAGCGAGCCGCTGTGTCTCGCCATCAAGTGCGAGCCCGCCGCTCTCCAAGACGCACACCTCTAACGGGCTGCCAATGAACTCCCGGGCGATGGTGATGCCGGCCGCGCCAGCGCCGATGATGCACAAGTCGGCCCGGACCTCGGTTTCGTGGGGCAGCGTCCGTGCGTCAACAAACATGTTGCGGGACGATAAGCCAGGGCCTCACAGCCAGGGACCCACTCGGCCTGCGAGACGGCTACCCAGCCAAGCAGCCGCGCATCCCGCGAGAGTGATGGCAACCGCATCTTCCAGGGGACGCCGCGGTGATCGGCCCAGCTCTCGCAGGGCGAGAACGACCAGACCGAGGAAGAACCAGAAGCCGCTGCTGATGCACAACGCCCACCGCCAGGGGCGCTCCGGCCAGCGCATTCCCAGTACCAGCGCCGCGAGGCCGCACACGACCACCGCGAGAACCGAGGGGTACCCGTCGCCCAGGTGAAACTGGGCCACGATCGCGAGGATCAGAAGGAAAACTGCGATGCCGGCAGCGACGGCGACGACGTAGGGTTGAACGACAGCCTCCCCGAGCGTGCTCGTGCGGAGCTTCAGGGGATGACAGTGGTTCGCGAGGACGCGTTCAGAAGGCGCCGGTGCCCAGGCGCAAATCCAGCGCCGCTGGTGCCGATGATAGACCACGCCCTTCTCTCGCGCAAGCAGGAGTGCGGAGGGAGCAGCGCATGGCGCTCAGCCACCGACCTAGTGCACGACGCGGTTGGTGACGATCGCGGTGGGCAAGCGGCCCATCCCCTAGGCTGCCACGGCCACGCGGTACTCCCGGCGCCAGAGCTCGAACATCGCGAGGGCGAAGAGTCTGTCGCCATTGGTCGTATACCCGCGCCGCTGGTGCCGGATGAGCCGCGCGATAAAGCGCTGATCGAACAGCGCTGGATCGGCCTCGGTGAGCACGCTACTGAGATAGCGGCCCCACTCCCCGCGGAACCAGGTTTCGATCGGGACGGAAAACCCCTGCTTGCGGCGCAGGTCCAGCCCCGGTGGCAGCACCCGGGCCGCGAGCATACGAGGCAAAATCTTGCGCGCGGTCGCGGTGGCCTTCAGGTGATCGGGGACTCGCCGGAAGGCGAACTCGATGATGCGGTAGTCCAGCCACGGTGCGCGAACCTCCAGAGAGGAGAGCATACTCGCGCGATCAACTTTCGCTAAGATGTCGTCAGGCAGGTACGTCGTCAGATCGACCGCCTGCGCCGTTTGCAGCTGGGACCGCCCAGGCTGGAAGGGTAGGGGCCAGCTGGCCTCGTGCGCTCCGCCGTTGAGGCCGGTTCGCCCCCGCAGCATCCGCCGACTCCAATCGTCGAACAACATCACCCCCCCGAGGCTACTTGGGCCGGGCATCCCCAATCGAAGCAGGAATTTTCGTCCGGCCAGGCCGACCGGCATGACGCGCGCCGCACTGGCTGCGAGGACAGACCGGACAGGCCGCGGCAGCCGGCGGCGCCAGGACTCGAGCCGGTACAGTTCGTTATACCAGGGATACCCTCCGAACAGCTCGTCTCCTCCATCACCGCCGAGCGCGACCGTGGCGTGCTGGCGTACGAGCCGGGACACCAGATAGGTCGGGACCATGGACGAGTCGCCGATCGGTTCATCGTACTGGCGGGCCAGTACTGGCAGGAGATCCACGGAGGCCGGCTCCGCTTCGAGCTCAAGATGGTCGGTGGCGAAATGTTGGGCCACGAGCCGCGCGTGGGGTGCTTCATCATAGGTGCCGTGCCCTGGAAACGAGATGGTGAAGGTCTTCACCGGGCGGGAGGACGCTTCCGCGGCGAACGCCGTTACCAGACTCGAGTCAAGTCCGCCGCTCAAGAGAATCCCGATGGGCACGTCCGCCATCAGTTGGCCCTTGACGGCGTCGCGCAGGAGCGCTTCTAACTCCAGAAGCAAGTCGTCCGTCGTGGTGGCTTCATCGATTGCCGGCGGGGGGACTTCCCAGTACCCCCACACATCGAGGCGATCTCGCCCGGGCTCATAGGTCAAAGCGTGAGCTGGTGGCAGCTTTCTGACCCCCTGCAGCAGGCAGAGCTGCCCTGGGACGTAGCCCGCGGCCAAGTAGTAGTCCAGCGCGCACTGGTCCAGAACCCGCGGCATCGCGGGGTTTGCCATCAAGGTCTTGAGCTCGGACGCGAAGGCAAATTGCCCGGCAGAGTGCCGGTAAAACAGCGGCTTCTCTCCCGCACGGTCGCGGGCGACGAAGACCAGCTGGCGACTATGGTCGTAGAGAGCGAAGGCGAACATCCCATTTAGGTACTTGACGCAGTCCGTGCCCCATTGCTGGTACGCGGCCAGAATGACCTCGGTGTCGCTTGCGCTACCAAAGCGATGCCCCTTTCCCTCCAGATCCCGCCGGAGGTTCTGAAAATTGTAGATCTCGCCATTGAACACGATTTGGAGACAGCCGCTCGCGTCCATCATGGGCTGGTGCCCCGCCGGGGACAGGTCGATGATGGCCAGCCGGCGGTGCGCGAGTCCTACGACGCCATCCGGGGACCGCCAAAGACCTGCGTCATCGGGTCCCCGATGACGCAGGGTATCCCGCATGCGAACCAGGAGCTCGACCGAAGCCGGATGGGCTGATGAGACTATCCCTGTAATGCCGCACATCGTCTGCCCTTTGTCTGATCTTCAGTGGATCTGAGCCAGGCCGTCGATCCCACCCAATCTAGGAGCGCGATGCGCGTGCCCGCTACGGCGACCGGTCACCCGCCGCCCACGCGAGTTGCGATCGGGGTAGAGCCCATGCACGTTACCACCTCCAACGGATTCCCCCGTCGAGAGAGCACGGCTGGTGAGCGCATGACTACTGGTGAGCGCATGACTAGTGGACTGACAGACCGCCACCGGCCCCCCGAACAGGTGGCGATCCTGGGCGGCACTCTCGGCCTGACACTTGTCACCGCCATCTATGCCGCGCTGTTCGCCGAGGTGCCGTGGAACAATGAGGGCGTCTACCTCCTCGCTCCATGGAGATGGTGGCGGCCAGACTTCCTCGCCAACGACTGGACCTTCGGGCTGCGATGGCGCGAGCATACGCTGTACGATGCAACGGCGGGCCTGCTCTCGCTGATCCTCCCGATGACGGCGTTCGCCTGGGTGCTCAGGCTCGCCTGTTGGTCGTTGGTCTATTACGCGCTCCTGCGCCTGGCGCGCCGCCTTGGCCTCGCGCCGCTGGCCGGCGCTGCGGCCGTGTTGCTCTGGATTGGCGCAGGCCAGGCGATTGTGGGTGCTGAGTGGATCATCGGCAACGCAGAGGCAAAGGTCCCCGCCTATGCGACGCTGTTTCTCGCGCTCGAACAGTTGCTCGATCGACACGACCGTGCCAGTGGTCTTCTTCTCGGCCTGACGTTCAGCCTGCACCCGGCGATCGGCGCCGGAGCGCTGGTTGGCATTGCCGGGGCGCTGGTTCTGATCCGCGCGCCGCTGCGACGGTGGTCCACGGTGGGGATCTGGTTTGTCCCTGCGTCGCTCCCGGGCATCGTGACGGCTGCGATGATGAGTCGCGGCATCGAACCCAACACCGCCGCCATGTGGGCGTTACTGGTTCGGGCTGCGCTGCCGTGGCATTTGGATCCCGCGTTCTTTCCGCTTTCCGACGTCATCCGTCTGCTGGCGTTGACCTGCCTCCTCGCGACCGTCACGATGCTCCAACGGGTCACGGAAGACTGGCGCTTGCTCATGGGCTTCGTGGCTGGTACGGGCCTGCTCGCGCTGGGTGGGCTGGCAGCCAGGGCCGTGCATGCCTACTGGGCGTTGCAGGTCTACCCGTTCCGCCTCTTCCCGGTGGTGGTGCCCCTGTTCCTGTGCTTCGCGGTCGTTGGGGGATTGTTCGGTCAGTCGGCGGAAGGCCCAAGACGATATCCGTTCGGCGTGGCCGTCGGCGCCGCCTTCGCCTTACTGGCCGCCTACCCCATCGGGAAGCTCACCGCAGAGGCAGATCGGCTGCTGAGGCACCGGATTCCCCTCGCCCGGGGGCCGGAACCCGCGACGGTCGAGTGGCGCCCGGCGCTGCGTTGGGTGGCGGACAGCACCCCGACCGACGCGGTCGTCCTGCTCTCGCCATGGAACAAAGAGAGTTTCTTCTTCAGCCGCCGCCCCGCCGTCGTAAGCTTCTGGGCGCTCCGGGTCGATCGGATGGCCTCCTGGTGGAGTCGGCTCCAGGATCTTTCCGGGCCCCTGAGTCCCCTCTATCCACCATCCCCGTTGCACCTCCAGGCCAGGTTCGACTCGCTCTCGACCGAAGCGGTGCTTCGCCTCGCTCACCGTTATCGCACTACCTTCCTGGTGACCCACGGCATCTACCCCTTCCCGCTTCGTTTTTCGGCGGGTCGTACCCGGGTCTACGCCCTACCTCCCTTCTAAGCGCGACGTCGGGTGTTGTCCCACCGCCCTTGGAGCTGGTCGACGGAGATTCAGCGCACGCCAGTTGATGGTTCTCGCCGAAGCACGCGCGCGGCCGCTAGGCGCCAGGGCAGGCCGAAGGCTTCGACCATCACCCGGCGCGATAGCTTGCTGACGCCACGACGCCGCTCGACGAAGACAATAGGGACCTCGCCCAGCCTGAATCTCTGGTGCGCGCGATATTTCATCTCGACCAGGAAAGCATAGCCTTCCGAGCTGACGTTCTCGAACCGAATGGCTTCGAGCACGCTCCGCCGATAGCCGACGTATCCGGAGGTGCAGTCCCGCACCCGGAGCCCGGTGGCATTTCGCAGATAGAAGTTGGCACAATAGCTGAGCGCGAGGCGATGCAGCGGCCAGTGAATAACGCTGATCCCGCGCACGTAGCGCGAGCCGATCACCACGTCCCATCTGTCCAGCCCCCGCCAGAACCGCGGCAGGTATTTCGGGTCATGGGAGCGATCACCGTCCATACTGAATATGTAGTCGGCACCGTGGTCGAGTGCCCATCGGAAGCCTTCGATGTACGCTGTGCCCAGGCCCAGCTTGCCGCGACGATGCAGCACATGCACCTGCGAAGATGCCGCCGCCAGCGAGTCCGCCAGCTCTCCCGTACCGTCGGGTGAATTGTCATCAACGACCAGGACGTTGACCTGGGGGCCGAACGCGAGAACCCTGGAGACCAACCGCGGAAGGTTGTCGCGCTCGTTGTACGTTGGGATCACGACCGTTGAGATGGGCATTGTAGGCGATTTAGGCTCAAAGTCGATGGACCAGGTAGAAGAAGGATGCAGGAAGCCGCTTCCGAGGCGATGTCATCCGCTTCGCGATCGGGAGAGCGCAACGTCACCGCGACAGCAGGCGAGCCGTGAGTCCATCTGATCGGATCGCACGACTCGGCTCCACAACATAGCGACCTACGGGGCCCTCGGGTGCCGACGACTGTTGCCTCGGGACCGTGGCGGTCGGTACTATTGTCCCGGCCGGTGGCAGGCGTCATGGCGATCCCGAACAACTCGGTTACCGGAGCGGCTATGAGAGTCAGCCCTGTAGCCGGTCAGCCGCGACGCTCAGCCTGGGTCCGATGACCAATATCGCGAGCCGCCCTTCATCTCGCCCAGCGCGACCCCGCGCCGGCTCCCCAGCTTTCCCGCCCGAACAATCATTATCGCGAGCCGTTGGGCATCAAACCCCATGAGACTCCGGCAACTGGTATCCCCTCCTCGGTTCGCGTCGTGGGGCCGAATGGCGGACAGGGCTGTTTCGCGCGAGTGGTTATGGCTCTTCGTAATCCTCGCCGTAGGCACATTCTTTCGAATCGGAGCCTGGTACCACCGCCCCCTCGACCCCGATGAGGGCGCGCAGCTCATGGACGGGCGGTTCGTGCTGAGCGGGCTCGTGCCGTTTGTCGACTTCGGCTCGCGGCAGGTGTTCTACGCGTACCTGCTGGCGGCTTTGATCGGCTTGGTAGGCCCCGACTACGAGCGCGTCCGGCTCTTCGTGGTTTTCACCGACCCCCTCAACGCCGCGCTCATATTCGCCATCGGGCGGCGTCTCTTCGATGCCCGGGCGGGACTGCTGGCCGCGGCTGCGTACCTGGCATTCCCCCTCGCGGCCGGCTTGGGGCCCATCGTGCATACCGAGTCGTTTGCCATCTTCTTCAGCAGTGCCGCAGCGTATTGCCTGCTGAGGCACCTGCAAGACGGCGGCCCCCGACCACTGCTCGCGGCTGGCATTCTGATAGCCGCAGGCGTGTATGTGCGCGAATCGGGCTTGGCGATCGCGCTGAGCGCTCTCCTCACCTTGGCTGGCGTGATGTGGAAGAGCCCGGGCGCCTTGCTGCGTCGCTATGCCGTTCTCGCGGGGGGATTCCTCATCCCGTGTATTGGCGTCGCGCTGTACTACAGCCGGTTCTTCTCAGCCGCAGATCTTTGGCGCCGCCCGCTCAACCCCTTCTATGTCCTCCGGCCTTCGCGGGGGGGCACGGCCCTGCTCACCACGATCAATCAGTCGCTCTCTGCGGGGCGCCTGGTTCCCGTGGCGGGAGCTCACCCCCAGCCATGGTGGTCGACCTGGGAAGTGGTCGGCGAAGCGGCTCTAGTATACCTGCCGCTCCTCGCCGGGGCTGGATGGGCGATTGTCACGGCCGTTGCGGGGTTGCGCGGTCGGCCCGCGTCGCGCCGACCTGGCCAGGCGGGTGCGCTGCTCTACCCATGGGTACTGTGCCTAGCCCTGGCATACGCCAACTGGATTGTACATCGCGGCTTCTTCGCTGAGTATGCGCTGGAGCTGGTGCCGCCTCTTGCCTTGCTCTTCGCGTTCGCCGTGTTCGAAGGGGGGCGGAGCTGGCATGTCGGGCCGCTACCGGGCTGGGCCATACTCGTGCTCGCAGCAGGCGGGTGGACGACCCTCGTGGCGTCGCATCTCGGGCTGCTTGACGTGCCGCGCGTCCTGTATGTCGCCATCGTGCCGCTCGTCGTAAGCTGGCCCTGGCTGACCGAGAGAGGAATCGGACGTTGGTGCCTCACGGGCGCGGCCGTCGGGCTGCTGGTTCTGCCGCTTGGTCTGCCTGCCACTCCGCAGCGCTTAATCAAGTTCATCGCATTGAGTGGGCTCATCGTAGTTGGTTGGGTTGCTGCTCGCCGGCGGGGGGCTACAGGCCAGGCGCGCCTCAGCCCGGCCCCGTACGTCGGTCTGCTTGCGCTGGGTTTAGCCGCAGGGGGACTGGACGCCATTGGACGCCCGGAACGGCTCAGACCGAGAGGCACTTGGCCTGCGAGTGTGGTGCAGGCAATCGCGGACAGCCTGCGTCGCCGCGGCCGCCCAATGGACGAAGTCATCTCAGGGGGGGTCATCTGGGAGTTCCAGGCGGGGCTGCAACCATTCGCGGGGATCACCCACCCGCTCAGGTTCCAGTTCGGGATCTCGCCACAAGAAGCAGCAGCGCTCACCTCGCGACTCAAGGCGACACCACCCAAGTTCATTATTTTCGATGGATACACCGAACGAACCTACGCCGCCGTGCTGCCCGATTTCGCTCAACTCGTGAGCGACCGGTATGACCCCGTCATGACGGTTCGGGGAGGCCGCTATCCGGTGCGGCTCTACGAGCTTCGCACTGCCAGCGGAAGCCCGTGAGCGCCCGCCGAGAGAGGTATGTGGTATCGATGTCGAATTTACGAATCGCGATTGTGACCAACCGCTTCGCCCCGTACGTGGGTGGAATCGAGCGTCAGATGGCGATGGTGGGGGCCGGTCTGGCGCGCCGGGGACATGAAGTCACGGTACTGACAAGACGCTATGATCGCGCGCTGCCCCGCCGGGAGCGTCTGAACGGCCTCACGGTGGAGCGGTTCACACCCTCTGGACAGGGGCCGGCTTCCAAGTGGCTGGTGAATCTGGGGACCTTTCGCCGATTCGTGATGAGCAAGCCGGCGTTCGATTGCGCGCTCGTGACCCAGTTCTCCGCAACGATCATGGGGCCGGCATTAACCCACGCCTTTGGACGCGGTATCCCTATCGTGATCCGACCGGCCGAGCCTGGTGAGTTTACCGGCGAAGTATCACGCCGGACTCTGTCAACTCTGCCCCGTGGCGCGCGCAGCTTGGTAGCACGGACCCTCGCCGCAGTCCGTGGATGGTCCTATGGCAAGGCGAGCGTGGTCGTGGCGATCTCAGACGAAATGGCGCGTGAAGCCGGGCAATTCGGGTTCCCCCCGGACTCGATCGTACGCATACCCAACCCGGTTGACACCACGCTGTTTCGTCCGGCGACCGCGGCAGATCGCGAGGACCTCCGTAGGGAGCTCGGTGTCGCCAGTGACACCAAGCTCGTCGTGTTCAGCGGCCGGCTGGCACGGGGCAAGGGAGCGGTAACCTTGGCGACGGCTTGGAAGGAGCTGGCCCCGATACACCCCGAGGCGCTGCTCCTCGTGCTGGGGTCAGGGCCCGGCCACGCCTCGGCGCTCGACGAAGAGCAGGCCCTGCGCCAGTACCTTCGGGCCGAGCAACTCGAGCGGCGAGTGCGGCTGTTGGGAAGCCGGCCCGATGTCGAGCGGTATCTCGCTGCCAGCGACGTCTTCGTGTTCCCTTCAGAGGTCGGGGAAGGCTTTGGCAACGCGGTGACAGAGGCAATGGCTTGCGGCGTGGTGGTCCTTGCGTCCGACATTCACGCCGGCTCAGTGGACCTCCTGGTCGAGGGGCAGCAGGGTGTCAAGTTCGAAGCCGGAAACCCGGCATCGCTCGCGAAGCGGCTCCATGAGCTCCTGCTGGATGAACCAGCGCGAATCCGAATGGGTGCCGCCGGGCGCCGTTTCGCCGAAGAGCGGCTCGACCTGAATACGGCCGTCGAAGCCTATGAGCGCGCATTGCGTAGGGCGATGGCGCACGGGTGAGCTGAGGAGATTGTCCTTTTCCAGGTCGCACGACGGGTGAATCCTGTTCACCGAATCGTGGGCCCGCCGCCGAACCGCTCGATCTCGCGTGTCCTGACCTCCCTCCCGCGGGTCGGGGCTGAGGTATCTCGGCTTCCAGCTCAGCCTGACGGCGCTTGCGCCACGGGGGTATTCCAGGTGTGGCGTTGGCGCCACAACTTTGAGTGCCCGCTGAGGCGCCTAACTTTCGGACTAAGGCCGGCTCACGCATGCAATCCCCGACCTCGGTTGCCGCTGGCCTCTGTGAAGCGGCAGCTCCCTGGTGGCCCGAGTCTTGATGGTCGGAACGCCTCACATCGTCGCGCCAGCGCGTTCCGCGCCCGGGCTGGCTGCACCTTCGATTGGCACCCATTTGTGATGCTGCCGGGATGCTTGCCCTTTGTTGCTGCGGGCCTGACGAGGCGAACAGTTCGTGCGACACCTGTCCACGAAACTGCGCTTCGCGGTAAGCACCGCCCATTGCGGCTCCGAACCGACTGAAAGGAACTGAGAGGACTATGCGTGTACTGGGACTGGGTGACCACGTCGACTGCGGCAGCGCCCTGTTGGAGGACGGGCGGATTCTGGCCGCGATCAACGACGAACGGCTGGTTCGTGAGAAGATGGTCTTTGGAGTGCCCCGTCGCTCCATTGAAGCCGTTCTCGCCCTGACCGGCACCCGCCCGGAGCAGGTGGACTTGGTCGCGGTCGGCACTCGCAATCAGCATCTCGTCCCCCAGTACACTGACTTTCGGCAGGGGTGGTTCGGGCTGAAGAGGAGCCTGGTCAAAGAGACGTTGTTCGCGGTCGCTTCCCAGGTGGCGCGTCTCCACGACACGGTTCCTGGACTCGAGACGCTCTACTATCTGCTTCGCCAGCCCTCGTACGCTCATCGCAGGCGCGCATTGCGGCGCATCCTGCGGGACGAATTCGGCATTCGGGCGCCCGTCCAGTTCATAGACCACCATTACTGCCACGCCACGGCGGCCTACTATTCAAGCGATTTTGGACCGGACGCGACGATCCTTACCATCGACGGCGGCGGTGACGGGGTTTCCGCCAAGGCGTACGACGTCACCCAGGGCCGGTTTCGCGAGCTCGTCCGAGTCGGGAGCTATCACTCACTGGGTGCGTTCTACTCGTACATCACCCAGCTTTGTGGCTTCAAGGCTGGTCGCCACGAGGGAAAGATCACCGGCCTCGCAGCCCACGGGGAGCCGCGCTACGTGAACCTGTTGGACGAGTTGCTCACGTATCGCGATGGGCGCTTCGTCAACATCGGGAACATCTTCTTCCACTCGGCGCTTGGCGAGCTGGACCGGCGGCTTCCTCGCGGCTGGTCGAAGGCGGACCTCGCGGCGAGCGTGCAGGCGCATTCCGAGCGGTTGACGGCGGAGTTCGCGAAGCACTGGATCGGCCACACCGGCCACCCCGATGTGGCGCTCGCGGGTGGCCTCTTTGCGAACGTGCGGATTAATCAGCGGGTGCACGACCTGCCTGAAGTGCGCCGCTGCTTCGTTCACCCGGGCATGTCCGATTGCGGCATGGGGGTGGGCGCGGCCCTCGCCGCGTTTTACGACCGCGAGCCGCGGCCGCTGGTCAACACCCGGTGCCTGGATACGGTGTACCTTGGCCCGGCGTACACCCCCCAGGAGATTCGGACAGCGCTCACCGACAGCCAGGTTGACTTTCACGAATCCCGTGACCTGGAGGCCGAAGTCGCACGGCTCCTGGCCCAGGGGGCGGTAGTAGCACGATTTGACGGCCGCTTGGAGTATGGTCCGAGGGCCTTGGGAAACCGCACGATCCTGTACCAAGCGACAGACCCGACCGTCAACGACTGGCTCAATGTGGCGCTCGTTCGCACCGAGTTCATGCCCTTCGCGCCGGCCGTGCTCGCGGAGGCGGCGGATCGCTGTTTCGAGAGGGTGGACGGGGCCGAGCGGACGGCTCGATTCATGACGGTCACCTTCGACTGTACGCCGTGGATGAAGGAGCGTTGTCCCGGCGTCGTGCACTTGGACGGCACGGCCCGACCCCAGCTCGTGCGGGCGGAAGACAATCCGTCGTTCTACCGGATCCTCAAGGAGTATGAACGGCTCACCGGACTACCTGCGCTGATCAACACCAGCTTCAACATGCACGAGGAGCCGATCGTCTGTTCCCCGCAGGACGCCATCCGAGCGTTCCAGCTAGGGCACCTCGACTATCTTGCCATCGGTCCCTTTCTGGCGCGCAATTCGGCACCCATCGACGTTGATGCAAGACGATCGCGGGGGACGATCACGGCGGAGCCCGTCGCAAGTCCCGCCGCATTAGGTTGAGGACCCCTGAACTGGGCGCGTCCATTCGGTGGAGCTATTCGGCGTCGGGCGGCCCGCCGCCCGCGGTCCACTAAGCCGTGCAGCTCGCGACGCGGCAGACGGTGCGACCGCGGTTGCGCGCCACCAGCTCGTAGAGCCAGGTGCCCACCCGGCCCGCCAATGGGAAATACAGCAGCGGGAGCAGCGGCCAGAGCGGCGGCACCACTCGGGCGAGTGAGCGGAACGCGTAGAAGCCGCGGGTCACCCGTCCGCCCGGTAGCGTCACGTGCATGGCGTGCCGGGCCTGCGCCGGGGTAAGCCCTGGAGCCAGACGCGAGGCCCCAGCCCAATCTCCCTCGAGATCCACGAACCTGAGCCTAGATCGCCAATCCAGCCGGTCGAGAATGGTTGCGCTGCGGATGCACAGCGGACACAGCCCGTCGTAGATCACCGTCAACTTCGCCTTCTCCTCGACTGGCTTCGGGATCCGCCGCCAGGGCGGGTAGGCTCGCAGGGCCTCGATAAAGACCACGTAGAGCACGATGAACTGGGGAAACGGGGCCCGCTGGGTGATGTAGATGGCAGCATGCAGCCCGGCGCCGGCGAGGAGGAACAGCAGCGTGAAGCGCGGCACGAGTAACGCACCCACGAATCCCACCTCGGTGGCGACGGCTATCACCGAGAGAACTCGGAGCAGGGGAACCTGTCCCGCCAGCCACACGCCCAATGCCGAACCCCTCTCGACCGCATCTTTGCCAATGAGGTAGGCCAGGCTGTAGCCGTTCATCCATTCGAGTCCGCCGTTTCGAAGCTTGGAAATGCCCGCCGAGAGATACGCCATCGCCAGCAGCCATTGCATCAAGCGGAGGGGCCAGCGCACGAACGGGCTCAATCGGGGTTCGGACGACTTCGGTTCGAACCGCATCTCGCGGACCGAGCGGCGGACGCTCTCCCGCAGGGCGTCGATCGACCAGGTCGCGGCGCTGGCGCTCAGGGCCAGTGCCCACAGTCCTATCGTGAACAACGCCTCGGTGTGATGCCCTTCGTTATAGGAATAGGAATGCGCGATCAGCAGCGTGTTGCTGGCTGCGAAAACGAGCAAGCTGGGCCGGGCGAATAGCCCGATCAGCGCGAACCCGCCGGTGACCACGGCCGCGAGCCAAACGGCGTGCAGGAACATTGGCTCGGGGCGTACGCCCCATCCGAACGGAAGGAGCAAGACCTTGAGAGTGGGGAGGGGGAGGTATTGGCTCGCGCTGAGCTTGGTCAGCCCCAACTGGTCGCCGAGATCACAGCCGGGACAAGCCCCGACCTCTCTCGAGAGCGCCGGCCAGAGAAGCAAGAGGAGCTGGAACCCGACCAAGGTGACCCGCATGAGCGCGAGATCCGTCAAGCGGGCGGGCGCGAACCAGTGCCGGTCCAGCCGCGCGAGCACGCGGCTCATCGAGGCTCGCCGGTATGGAGGGAATCGTTCGAGGTCGAGGCGGTCAGCGGCCAATCGGCGGCGACCTGCCACGGCACGTCGGGACTCTCGAGCCCGCGCGGGCCGATCTTGTAGGTGCGACGCCAGAGCTGCACGCTACACGCGGGAATCAACAGCTGCGTCGCCGCGAGCCCGCGCAGCTGATTCGCCGCGTGCTCCCGACTGGTGGGCGACGGGGCGTCCCCGAGGCCTGCCGCCTGCTTCAGCAGACGTTCGAAGGGGCCGTACCCGATCCGAAGATCGACACTCGAAAGGGGCACCGCGCTCACACCTGGCCGACACGGAACCGCCCGCAACTCGAGACTCGAGAAGCTGTCGCCCCGCTTGTGGGTGGTGGAGTACATCGGGTAGTTGACGAACGGCCAGTAGTAGTTCCAGTACGAGCCGCGGTGGCGGAGGCTGGCAATGATCGGAAACGCCTGAAGCGCGAGCACCGATGCACAGAAAGCAGCTGCGAGCGCCTTAGTGAATGACACCGCTCAGCACTCGCATCCGCGAGCTCGGCCCCACGATCGCATGCATCAGCGGATCGAGCAGTCGGTCGCGCAAGTCGGCCTCGAACTGGGTCGGATCGGGCGACAAGGCCTTCCCGAACCGAACCATGACGAGATCGAGACTCGGCACGACCAGGATGACTTCGTGATCGGCTCCTATCCCGGCCAGCGCATCGCGCGGCACGTCCGGCCACGTGCGCCGGAGGTTGAGCCGCCATCCGCTGCTCGCGCCTAGCAGTGGCGCGACGATGCCGCCCGAGTCTGGGGGAAGCAACCCGCTGGCTGGCCGGAGGCTCCGGGCTACCAGGCCGGAATCCAGCAGCCAGCGGTCGCGCCAGCGGCCGCCGTCGAGAATGAGCTGCCCGATCCTCGCCGCGGCACGGGCCGTATAGGTGGCTCCGCTGCCGATGGCATACAGCGTCATCCCGTCCGCCGTGTACGACTGCCCGTAGCTCAGCCTCCAGTCGTCGTCGGGGATGCCGAGGGGCAGCATGATCCGCTCCCGTAGCTCGCTTCGGATGTCGTGCAGCGGCGCGTCTTTCAAGCTGGTGGCGAGCGCGTAAGCGAGTGCGTAATAGCCCACACCACTGTAGCCGACGCGAGTGCCGGGCGGGAACAGAATCGGGGCCGTGTTGATTGCCATGCTGAAGCGCTGCTCGGGGTGTTGCCAGTAGGTCAGCTTCCACCCATTCAGACTGTCCCCCGCAAAGAAGTCCACGTCATCCAGCCCCGACTGGTGCGAAGCGAGCTGATTGATCCGGATCTGGGAACGGACCGGGTCATCCTTCCAGGCAGGGATGTACTTCCACGCTGGATCGTCGAGCGCGATGCGTCCATCGGATGCCACCGCGAGAAGCGCAACGCTTCCAGTGACAGCCTTGGCCATAGCCGTCATCGCGTGGCGCTTGTTGGGCCCCGAGGTCGGCGCGTACCACTCGTAGACGACGTGATTCCCCCGGACCACGAGAAATGCCTGGGTGCGCTCGGCCGCCAGCCCCGCCCGGAGACTATCCAGTGCCCCCAGGCTCACACCTTCGCTGTCCGCATTTGCGGAAACCCACGCGACATGTGGCTCGGGAACACGACGATGCCGCCGGAGCACGGCGTGAAGCGACTTTCGAAAGGCGGGCCAGTATGCGGCGGCGAGAAATACAACCAGGATCGCCAAGCCCGCTCCGCGAAACCAGAGCGCGCACGCAGACCTGGGCCGCACGCCCGTTCCGGCGGTGACGTCGATGTCCATGCTTAGGAGTGTCTCGTGGTCGAGTGCGGGCGTCCCAGGCAACCTTTGTGCCCTTGGGGCTGGGAGTCGCGGTGTGGTGGACCTGCTACACCACGCGCAGACTGGAATGTACCATCGCCGGTTTTGCCGAGCGGCGCAACCTGCCGAACGCCAACCGGCTCATCTTTGCGGCGCTGACTCGGGCTGGCGGCGCACGTAGAGGTCCACCGATGGGTTCACGAAGCCCATCGGGGGACCGGACATTCCTCGATGGGGATACTCGAACCGCTGGGCAAGCTGATATGAGCTTGCCAGCACGTCTCCCGATAGCTCCTTCGTCTCCGCGCCCTCCACGATGACCACGTAGTCCGGCTTGGAATCGCTCTGGACCGGGGCCTCGCATTTCCCGGCATAGGCGTCGAACCATGCCGTATAGGGATGTGGACGGACGCGGGTCCCGAGACGACCACCCAGCCACCGCTCCATCCGAACGAGCGCGCTGCGGAATGCCTGGTATCGGGGCGATCGGTCCACTCGCTCCTTTGGCTCGATCGCGACGCTGCACCAGTCGGACCGGATCGGAGTGCGAACCGAATACCGGTCCAGCGGAAGGGCGGGTCCGTAGCCTGCCAGCAAGATGGAGGATCCAGCCGGTGCATTCTGCGCGATCCACCGGCCAGCGGCATCTCGCGCGTCGTTATCGAACTGCGCTGCCACCATTGCGGCGGCCCAGAGCGACCAGCCGAGGGCGGCTCCGATCCCCACCCATCCGAGGCGCGCCTGCCTGCGACTGACCCTGCGCAACGCGTCGCTGCAGCCGACTGCTGCGAGCAGGAGCAAACCCGGGAACAGCATGGGCGCATACCACTTTCTTGTTGCTCGTCCCAAAAGGAGCAGGGCATAAGGGATGAACGTCATGAGAAGCCAGATGGCAGTGCGCCGGTCCCGCCGCCACGCTCGGATGAGTCCGTAACCGCCCGTCACAAGGACCAAGGTGAAGACCGGCCAGCCCAGACCTTCCCACAGGTACTCGACGACCGCGGTGTACGTGTGTGCCCCGTGGGTTCGGACGGCTTGGTAAACCAAGTCCCGGACGTAACCATCCACGTACTCCAATGGCGCGGTCACGATTGTGGGGTTGGCGAGGACGAACCCGATCGGGAGCAGCAGGGCGGCAAGACCGAAGTCGCGAATTGGCCCGCGAGGCCGCGCGAGGACGAAAGCGGTGAGTAGCGGTGCCACGACGACGACGCGGTCGGACTTGAGCCCGATGGCAATGCCGCCAAGCAGAGCAGCGGCCACCAGCCAGCCGCGCTCTCCGCCTTGCATGTAGCGGTAGGTGGCTGCGCAGGCGGCCCAAAATCCCAGGGTCGCCAGCGTGTCGGCCGTGGCGAAGTGACTGATGGTCACGAGGTACGGATTGACCGCGAGGAACGCGGCAGCCAGCAAGCCTGCGCGCCACTCGAGTGAGACCGCGCCCAGTAGCGCGATCAGGACGATCAGGAGCGCCGCGTAGCTGGCGGAGACGGCCCGGGTCGCTTGCATCACGCGAACCTGGTCCCGGCGAGCCCACAGGCTGTCGGCGGTCGTCCCCTTCTGGCCCGGGCGCGGATCGAGGACTCGCTCAACGAGCTTGACCGGCACCACCCCAAGGAGCGCGAACCCATAGTAATGCAGCTCGCCATAGGGGTAATGATGCGGGTCGATGGTGCGAGCATCTAGCAGATTCCTCGCGCGGCTGTACATCTCGTCGCCGTGCCACCGGGCGGGCGCACCCCAGTGATTACCCCACACGCCCAACCCGAGACTCAGCAGCGCGAGTGTGGAGAGGAGCAGGGTCGCCCATCGTGGCATTCGCGCTCGGCCATGGGTCTGCTCCACGGCGCGCGTTGTCGGGTCGACACCGTCGAGGTTGTTATCCCTAGGGTTTGTCACCGGGGAGGCTCCTTCCGACTGTCCTGCCGAGTTGTGCAACAAGAGTGGATTCCCGCGGTGGCGCAAGCGCCTGGCAAACGAGGCCCCTCGGCCCCAGAACGCTGCTCACGCCAATGTTCATCCGCGCTCGCGTTTGCCGCCAGCCGCGGGTTCGGGCCCGATATCGACAGACCTGGAGCCGGGGTGGCGCGACGGCGCGCCAAATTGGCTCGCCAACGAGTGGGGCGGATGGGGTACCTGTAGTGGGCGCGCTACAACAAAGATTGCATCACCGCCTCAGCTTCATGCCCCGCAGCTGACCCAAGGTACGCCTGCGAGGCCCGGGTGCCCCTCCCGCCGCAGGGGGTGCCTGGCATAGCGATTGCCCTTCCAGGTCGCATCGACCAAAGCAGAGTCAGACCGGTGCGCACCATCGCCGTTTTTCAGGGGCGCGCAAGCCGCGTGGTTCCTCTTGGCGACGGCAATACGGGTGAGCCAGTTGCCTCAATCTGAGCGCCACGTCATGGCGATGTCCCGGTACCGTGGGTTCTTCGCCGGTAGCCTCCGCCGGCGCTGGCGCTCGTTCTCTCGGTTGCTGCGCACGCGCTACCCGGCCTTTGTGTTCGGGTTCGGTCGACGCACCGCGCACTCGCCTGTCTTCGTCTACCACGAAGTGGACGCCGCGCAGTTCGAGGCCGACCTGCGCTTCCTGAGCGCCAACGGGTATCGGACGTTGAGCGCGGAGGAGTTCCTGGCCTGCGACGGACGGGTGCCGGGCGCCGTCTTCCTCACGTTCGACGACGCACGGCTGAATTTCTACGACGTCGCCTTCCCACTGCTCCAACGATATGGAGCGCGGGCCACGGTCTTCGCACCGACGCACTGGGTCGGCGAGGCGCTCGGCGATGCCCCCCCAGGGATGTTCATGGGTTGGGACCAGCTCCGAACCTGCGCCAGATCCGGGCTGGTCGACGTCCAGGCACATGGGCATCGCCACGGTCTGATCTACACCTCTGCGCGCCCGGTGGCCTTTGCGTCTCCGAGCCTGGTGGCCCGCCACAACCTCTTCGACTGGCCCTGGCGGCGGGAGGAGGGCGAGGAGCGTTCGGGTGCGCCGCCTCTGGGCACGCCGATCTACGATGCCGAGCCCATTCTTTCCGCCGGCTTCCGGCTGGTCGAAGACGGCCGCGCAAGCCGGGCATGCCAGGACCTGGTCGCAGCGCAGGGCGGCCCGACGTTTTTCGAGAACCCGCGTGCGACTGGGCTCCTCCGCCGGGCGCACGCGGAGGCAATCCGTGCCGGAAGCAGAATGGAGCAGGTGAGGGGAGCGGCCTTCGAGGCGCTGGTGCGCGAGGAATTCGAGCGCTCCCGCGATGTGCTGGAAGGACAGTTGGGCGAAGCCCCTGTGCTGTTCGCGTATCCATGGATGCTGGGGTCGGATCTGTCCGTTCGATGTGCCGCGGATGCCGGCTTCCAGGCCGTGTTCGGGGTGGGCTTCGACTTCGGGCGGGCCAGCCGGATATCCGGTCCGATGCGTGCATACGGGCGAATCAAAGGGGATTGGCTCCGGTTCTTGCCGGGAACCGGCCGCCGTCAACTCCGCGGCGTCATTCCGGAACGACTCAGGGATTTCCTGCTTTCGCAGCATCTCGCTCACTGAGGGGGCACCAGATGGCGAGGCAACGCGTGGTGTGCGTAATGGGCCGCCCGCTCGACCAGGATGACGGGATTGGGGTCTACACCTCCCAGTTGCTCCGCAACATGATGGCGCTGGATACGGTCACGCGCTACGTGGTGCTGCTCAGCACTCCCAAGCATGAGCACCTGTTCGACGCCTTTCCCAACGTCGAGGTCCGAGTCCTTCCGGCCCCCTCGAAGCTGTGGTGGGACCAGGTCACTGTTCCCCTGGCTGCCCGGCGTATCGGGGCAGACATGATCTTCAACCCCAAGTTCTCGCTCCCCCTGCTCTCCCTACGCCCCGGCGTGTTCGTCCTGCAAGGCTCTGATTGGTATGTCAATCCAGACAACTACCCGTGGTGGGACAATCTCTACATTCGGCTCATGCTGCCGATCTACTGCCGCAAGGCCACTCGATTGCTCTCGATATCGAAGCGTACGGCGGAGGACACCGTGAAATATGCGGGGATAGACGGCAAAAAGATCACCATTACGTTCGCGGCTGCAGCGCCGCACTTCCGGGTCGTGACCGATCGGGCGTTGCTCGACGACTTCGCCGAACGGTATAAGCTCCCCCCGCGATTCATCCTCACGGTCGCCCGCGCGTATCACACGGGGCATGGGCGGCACCCGGAGTACCCGGGTGGCAACAACGAGAACCTGCTGCTCGGGTATCGCCAGTATCGGGCAGCGGGCGGCTCGCTGCCGCTGGTCGTCGTCGGGCAGGAGATCGACCGTTATCTGCGTGCCAGGGGGTGGGGCGATCAAGAACTTACGGGAGTCCATTTCACGGGGTTCGTTCCGAATGAGGAGATCGTGTATGCCTACAACCTGGCCGAGTTCTTCGTCTTGGCGACATTGTACGAGAGCTTCGGGCTGCCCGTGATCGAAGCGCTTTCCTGCGGCTGTCCGGCCATTGTGCCTACGACAGGGGCCTGCCGCGAGCTGGCTGAAGACGCGGCGCAGTACGTCGACCCGCTCGACCCTGAGGCGATCGGCAACGCGATGGTCGGTCTCGAGCGCGAACGGGATCGGCGGCTGCAGATGCGTTCGGCCGGTCTCCGGCGCGCCACCGAATTCACCTGGCAGCGGACAGCCGAACGCACCCTCATGGTCCTGACGTCGGTCGTGTCGGCAGCATCGTGACCGCGCCCGGGCGGATGGCGCTCGGGCGAGCCAAAGCCCCCGGGATGTCTGCGTTATCTGCACGACCTTCTGCCCCGACGTGGTCGCCTCCGCATACCTGGACCTCTGCCACGGCCGCGCGACGGTAACCAAGCAGCGTCTCGAAGGCGGAGGGCCTGACCGCGAGCCGCCGGCCCGGGGCTTGCCCTGATTCTCATCCCCCCTGATCGTACGGGCTGCAGGGCGAAACTGCGGTTGCATTGGGGGTGCGGGCTCCCCTATCCCTGTGGCGAGGGCTCTGTTACCTCGGAACGACATCGCTCCAACAGGCAAAGCCTTGGCTCCTAATCCATTCTAGGCCAAGGGATGGGTGTTTTGACTGGAGGGTATCCGTGGCCACGAAAGCCTCGACCCACATCCTGGGTATTTCCGCATACTACCATGACAGCGCAGCGTGCCTGCTGCGCGATGGCGAGATCGTGGCGGCCGGACAGGAGGAGCGCTTCACACGGGAGAAGGGGGACGCCAGCTTCCCCAAGCACGCGGTCAATTACTGCCTCCGCGCCGGCGGGATCCAGCTGGCTGATCTTGACTTCGTGGGCTTCTACGACAAGCCGCTGCTGAAGTTCGAGCGGATTCTAGACACCTACCTCAGCATTGCCCCGCGAGGCTTCACCTCGTTCCTCAAGGCCGGCCCGCTCTGGATGAAGGAAAAGCTGTTCATGGACCGCCAGATTCGGCGGGAGCTGGGGTACGAGGGCGAGCTGCTCTACGCGGAGCACCACGAGTCGCACGCCGCCAGCGCGTTCTTTCCCTCGCCGTTCGAGGAAGCCGCGATTCTCACGATGGATGGTGTGGGCGAGTGGGCCACCGCGTCGATCGGCGCGGGGCGGGGGAGCGACTTCGAGCTGACCAAGGAGCTTCACTGGCCCGACTCGCTCGGCCTTCTCTACTCGGCCTTCACCTACTACACCGGCTTCAAGGTGAACTCCGGCGAGTACAAGGTCATGGGGCTGGCGCCTTACGGCGAGCCGAAGTACGTCGATCTGATCTATCGCGAGCTGATGGAGCTGCGGGAGGATGGGTCGTTCACCCTGAACCAGAAGTATTTCAACTACCTGGGCGGGCTCACCATGACCAGCCCTGCGTTCCACCAGCTATTCGGCGGCCCGCCCCGGGTGCCCGAGACCAAGCTGACGCAGAAGGACATGGATCTCGCCCGCTCGGTGCAGGACGTGTGCGAGGAGGTCATGCTCCGGATGGCGCGCACTGCGCACCGCGAGTCCGGACTTGACAACCTCTGTCTCGCGGGCGGCGTAGCGTTGAATTGCGTCGGCAACGGCCGGATCCTCCGGGAGGGTCCCTTTAAGCGGCTCTGGATCCAGCCCGCCTCCGGCGACGCCGGCGGCGCGCTCGGCGTAGCTCAACTCATCTGGCACCGCCACCTGAAGCAGCCTCGGCGGACGATTCCTGGCAGCGATGGGATGAAGGGAGCCTACCTCGGGCCGGGGTTCGGCGCCGAGGAGATCGGGGCCTTCCTCGAGGCGAACGGGGTCGCGTACGAGCGGCTCGAGCGCGACGGGTTGGTGCGCCGCGTGGCCGAGCTCCTGGCGGACGAGAAAGTGATCGGCTGGTTCGACGGCCGGATGGAGTTCGGCCCCCGGGCGCTCGGGGCCCGCAGCATCGTGGGTGATGCACGGAGCCCGCGGATGCAGGCGCAGATGAACCTCAAGATCAAGTTCCGGGAAGGGTTCAGGCCCTTTGCGCCGAGCGTGCTCCGCGAGCGGGTCAGCGACTACTTCGAGCTGGACTCCGATTCGCCCTACATGCTGCTGGTGGCTCCCGTCCGCTCCGATCGCCGCATCCCCAAAACGGCCGAGCACCGGGAGCTTTGGGGCATCGACCAGTTGAACGTGCCCCGTTCGGACATCCCCGCGGTCACCCACATCGACTACTCGGCACGCATTCAGACCGTGAGCGAGGAAACCAACCCGAACTACCACGCGCTGATCAAGGCCTTTGAGGACCTGACGGGGTGCGGCGTGCTGGTGAACACCTCGTTCAACGTGCGGGGCGAGCCCATCGTCTGCACCCCCGAGGATGCGTACCGGTGCTTCCGCCGCACGCACATCGACTATCTCGTTCTCGGGCCGTACCTGATTGGCAAGGCGGCGCAGCCCGAATGGAAGGAGGACACCGAGTGGCAGAGGGAATTCCAGCTCGATTGACGCCCCAGGAGGGGCGCAAGTTCGGGTTCACGGTCGGAGCGGCCTTCCTGGTTCTCGCGGGGCTGATGTGGTGGCGCGGGCGCGAGCCCGGCGTCATCGGGTTTGGGATCCTCGGCGGCCTGCTGCTGTTCGCCGGGCTCGTGATTCCCGGCCGGCTCGGTCCGGTGTACCGGGCCTGGATGGGCCTCGCGCTGTTGCTGTCCAAGGTGACCACGCCGATCTTCATGGGGATCGTGTACTTTCTGGTGCTGACCCCGGTCGGGATCGTACTCCGCCGACTGGGCAAGCAGCCCTTGCGGCGCCACGCACCCAGCCAAAGCGCCTGGGTCGATCGAGAGCCGAACCAGCGGCGCGGCGATCTGCTGCGCCAGTTTTGAGGGGGATCTATGGCTAGGTCAGGTTTGCTGAGCGAGCTCTGGGCCTTCATGCGGGTCCGCAAGAAGTGGTGGCTCCTTCCGATCATCACCGTGATGGTACTGGTCGGTGCCTTGCTCGTGCTTGCGCAGGGCTCCGCGCTCGCGCCGTTCATCTACACCGTCTTTTAGCCGCCGAGTGGCGCTGGGCGCCTTCACCAGGCAGGCAACGGCAGTAGCGCTCGCACCCGGCCGAGTGCCCGCGACCTGGGCAGCGGAGCTCGAGGGCTTGCGGACGGCGGGGCCGCTACTATTACCAGCCGAGCCTGCCGCTTTTCATGCGTTCGTGCCCGAGGAGTGCGAAGGCGCGCGCCTCGAGCTCCCTCGCGCATGCTCCGAGGTAGCGGACCGGGTTGGACAGGAACTCCTGGCCACGCCTTCCGATGAGAGCACTTCGGTCCTGCGTAGCGCCCCGATGCTGGTCATCGCAGCCACCAATCCCAAGAAAGAGATCCAGGACGGCGTTGCCTAGGATACCGTATCTGGCGCCGGGCCTCTGGCGCCGGGGCCTTTTGTGTCTGGCAATAACATGCTCCCTCGCCTGTTCCAACGCGGATCGCACATCGGTATCTGCGGTCGCCGTTGCACCGCACGACGACACCCTTCTCGTCGGGGAAAGGGTGCGCCTGCTCGCAACCCTCCGCGGTCCGGCAGACCGTCCCCTCGCGGGCCGAGGTCGAATAACCTGGTCGACCAGCAACAGCTCGGTAGCCCGTGTTTCTGCCGATGGCGAGGTGACCGCTGCCGGCGTTGGGGTCGCCAGCATCTCGGCTTCCGCCGCGAATCGGGCCGGCTCGGCTCGAATCTCAGTCAGTTACGGCGGCGGAGTCGTCCGGGACGTGCACTATTGCAGCCCCAACCCGCTCCGCACCATGAATGTCCACATCCCGGGCGCCGCCAGGCCGCGTCCACTGCCGGTCGCGGTCTACATCCACGGCGGCGGCTGGGACAGTGGTGATAAGGACCATACTGATTGGCGATTCGCCCACGTGCGGGACAGCTTGCTCTCTCGGGGCTACGTAGTCGCCAACCTGAACTATCGACTTGCCCCGGCAGACAAGTGGCCCGCCCAGATCGAAGATGTGAAGTGTGCCATCCGTGACCTTCGGGCCAATGCCCTGATATTCGGGTTGGATCCTTCGCGCGTAGTTGCCTGGGGTACCAGCGCCGGCAGCCACCTCGCCGCCATGCTCGGAACGACGGGGCGAGACCCCCAGCCGACCGACACCGGCGAGTTCGCCGGCTTCTCCAGTCGAGTGAGCGCGGTCGTCGACATCGCCGGTCCGACCGATCTCGGGCGACCCGGCGAGCTCAATTTTGGAGGGGTACAAGAGATCCTGCGTACCTGGCCCGACTCTTCTTCCGCCGAGGCTGCGGGCGCCAGCCCGGTGCACCAGGTCTCGGCCCAGGCGCCCCCGTTCTACATCATTCACGGTGACCGCGACGAGGTCGTGAAGCTCGACCAGGCCGTTCGTCTCTATGACCGGCTCGGCGCAATGGCTGTCCCACGGCAGATGCTGGTCGTCCTGAACGCCACCCACGGCATCGCATCCGCCGGCGAGGGTATTTTGCCCGACCGCCCGGCCATCGTCAGCAGCATCGTCGCCTTCTTCGACCGCTACACCAGCCGCCCCTAGCGCACCGGGCGAGAACAGGCGCCCTGCCGTGCGCTGCTGTCGGCAAGGAGCCGGTGCTGCTCGAGATAGCTCGCGATGGTCCTGGCGGCCAGGAGCTGAGCTCCGCTTCCGGGGTGACTGTCGTACGCCGTTCCCCACCACTCCTTCAGATCCTTGCCGGCTGCCAGGAACGTCGGAAGCAGGTCGAGCACCTGGAAACCGGCGTTCCGCCCGGCCTCGGCTACCATCCGGTGAATGTCTTTCTCCGGATAGGTCTCCAGCGTCCAGTGACCCGGGAACAGGTAGGGATACACCACCAGAAGCGCCGGCGTGCAGCGCCGAGCGGCCGAATCCGCGATCTCGCGGAAGTCGCGTTGTTCCTGCAACCAGCCGGGCGAGTCGGGAGCGAAGTGCTTCCGGTTGAATTCCACAACCCCAATGAAGTAAGCCGTGAGCGCACGCTCCAGCAGGACCAGAATGCCGCTGTTACGGATCCAACCGGTTCGATACTCGGGAGGGACCAGCCGGATCTCCTCCTTCTCGCCGGTCGCCACGAACCCGAATTGGGGAACGGTCACGTACGCATCGTTGTCGAGCCACTGGAGGATCACGAGATCCGGATCGAACTGCCACCCGATCCGGCGGAGCAGCTCCGCCTCGTTGCCGGTCGCGTATCCACCGCGCCCCGTGTTGATCACTTCCGTCTTTGGGGCGCCGGGCATTTGCGTCAGGATCTGTTCGAGAAGCGCGGGCCAGGTGCTGTCGGAGGAGGCGATCTTGGAGCCCCAGGTGAACGAGTCCCCCAGGGCGATCACCCGGCGCACGCCGGGCTGGCGCCGCGTGTCCTCATAGGGGGAGCGGAAGCGGAAGAAGTTGTTGGACCAGACACCCCGAGGGTAGCGGCTGCCCCATCGGGCGAGCTCCGCTGGGGTGCCGAACTTCTGGGCTACCGGTCCCCAGGCGAGGACCACCTCGACCATCGCCAAGCCAACGAACGTGGAAAGGGCAGCTGCGCTCCACCCTCCGAGGCGCCTTTCCCAGGCCGCGGACCCGAATGCCGCATCCGCCGACCACATAACACCGCAGAAAACTGCGCTCAACATGAATGCGACATAGGCGTTGAACGTGAAGCCGATCAGAATTGCCGAAAAGACCGCTGCCAGCAGCGACAGTCGTCCTCGCGTTTCGCAGAGGAGATGCTCCAACCCATCGACGATCCGCGGGCTCCCGGCCTTCGTTGCGAGAGCTATCGTGCCGGGCATTAGCGCCAGGATGATACCTGCCAAGGTGATTGGGCCGGGGCGGCTAGCCGATGGATAGGAGATGCCCGCGCCAATGACGAGCAGCGCCCAGGCGAGTCGCACCTCGCCAACGGTGAGCTTCATCGCGCGATGACTCCTCGGAGGCCCGAGATCAGCATCAGGCGGCGCTAAGCCGACTTGTCCGCTGCCCATTGGCTTCAGGCTTCGCCTTCCCGGAGGCCATGTGTTGACGCGAGCCACTGCCGTCTTGCGTCAAGTCTCGTCCTCCCTCAGGCTCTGCGACCGAGCCTCGAGCTGCGCTACCAGGGCGGGCAAGTGGGTGGGGACTGCCCCAATCTATCGTTTCGACCGGGTCACCGACAACGCAAAGAGAATGCGGGAGCCGCCCCTGCCTGGGACATCGCCCGGTCGTTGCTGTGGCGCCACAAACTGTGGCGGCCTGCCGACGAGGGCCGCGTTCCAGGCACCCGAAGGAGTCCGGGGCTTTATGCGCGGGAGCGGGTTCCCGAAGGAGGCCCGGGCCCCTGGCTAGATTAGAAGCCCGACACTCCCTGCCAGGCGCGGTTCAGCCGATGCGGCGCCTGCACTTGGCTTCAGACCCTGGGCCCCACTCCCGATGCGTGTTCTGATCACCGGCGGCACTGGCTTCATTGGCTCACGGCTCGCGGAGGCATGCGCCCGGGCTGGGCACGAGGTAGTAGCGCTAGGCCAGGCGAACACTCCCGCCGAAGCCGCCAATGTCGAGTGGCTAGTCAAGTCCGGGACTCGCGTCGTGAATGCCTCGGTTACCGAGCCGGCGTCGCTCGCGCCAGCGCTGGCGGGTATGGAGATCGTTTTCCACCTGGCAGCCGCGCAGCACCAGATGAACGTCCCGGACGCGCACTTCCGGCAGGTCAACGTGGAAGGCACCGGCAACGTCCTCGAAGCGGCGCTACGCCAGGGTGTGCGGCGGGTGGTGCACGGCAGCACCATCGGCGTCTACGGCTCGGCCGACGGCGTGATCGACGAAGACACCCCCTGCCGGCCGGACAGCATCTATGGGGTGACCAAGCTCGAGGGCGAGCGCCTGGCCCTGTCCTATCGCGATCGCGTCGAGCTGGTGGTGGTCCGGATTCCCGAGGTCTACGGTCCCGGCGACCGGCGGCTGCTCAAGCTGTTTCGCGCCATCGAGCGCGGGAAGTTCATCAACATCGGGCCGGGTCAAAACCTGCACCATCCGATGTACGTGGACGACCTGACGGCTGCGCTCCTGAGCCTCGCCGTACACCCGGAGGCACCGGGGAAGGTGTTTCTCCTCGCCGGCCGTGAGGCGGTCTCGACCAACGACATGGTCGGGGCGGTCGCGGCCGCCGTCGACAGCCCCGCGCCGAAGTTGCGTCTGCCCCTGGCCCCCCTCCTCGGGGTGGCCACCCTGATGGAGGTCACGCTTCGGCCCCTCGGCATCCAGCCGCCGCTTCATCGGCGCCGGATGGACTTCTTCCGGAAGACTTTCAGCTTGCGGCCGACCCGCGCGGCCGAGCTCGGAATCGTGCCGCGCACAAGCTTCCGGGAAGGCGCCCGGGCGACGGCGGACTGGTACCGAACTGCCGGTTTGCTGGGGCGTCACGATGGCGCGGGTCCGATCGAGTCCCGACTCACCCCCTCACCCGGGAGCGGAGCGATGCGCTCCACCATCACGCCAACCGACGCATCCCCGCCGATCGACACCGCGCTGGACGACATGCTCACGGCGCAGATGGAGCCATTCGATTCGTTCTGGGAGGCGCCGACCAACATCGAGAAGGGATACCGTACCTTCGGCGCCTTCTACCGGCACAACTATCTGCGCTGGATTCCGAAGGACCGATCGGCTCGGATCCTCGTGATCAGCTGTGGTCCGGGCTACTTCGTGAATCTGCTCCGACAGGAGGGGTACGCCAACGTCGTGGGCATCGACTCGTTCCCCGACAAGGTGGCGTTTGCCAGCCGCCGCGGGCTCGACTGTCGCGTGGCCCGGGCATTCGGGTTCCTCACGGCGAGCCCTGCGCCGTGGGACGTGATCATTGCCGAGCAGGAGCTCAACCACCTGACCAAGGAGGAGATCCTGCGGTTCATGGCGCTGTGCCGGGACCAGCTGAGCGAGGGCGGCACGGTGATCGTCCATGCGATCAACGGGGCGCACCCCATCGTGGGGTCCGAGTCGCGCTGGGGCAACTTCGACCACTACAACGCGTGGACCCAGTACAGTCTGCACCAGGTTCTGGAGCACACCGGCTACCAGGACATCCGGGTGTTCCCGCTCAACCTGTACGTCTTCTGGGCCAACCCATTCAACTACGTGGCGCTGGCCTGGGACACGCTGCTCCGGTTTTTCTTTCTTGTCTGTTTCAAGATGGTGGGGAAGAGCAACACGCTGTTTTCGAAGAAGATCGGTGCGGTGGGTCGGAAGCTCACAGCCAGAACCGGCTAAAAAAACGAACCACAGAGGCACGGAGTCCGCAGAGAACACACTACAAAACGCTTCCTCCGTGCCTCTGTGCCTCTGTGGTGTGCAGTTGGCCGAGGAGCGCGATGTCAGGGCGCTGCCGCCACCGCGGGGAGCGGCCGACCCTGCGCTGTGCCGCCCTGCAGGATCCGCTCGTACGCCGCCGCGCAGGTCTCGATCCGGTGACCTTCGGCGCGGGCCACGTTGGCGGCGCCGATCCGGCGGGCCGCGGCGGGGTCCCCTGCGAGCGCCAGGAGCGCCGATGCCATGGCGTCGGCATTGCCGGCCGGGAGCAGCCGGCCGGTCACCCCATCGGCGAGAAAGTCCGTCTGTCCGCCGTGGTCGTAAGTCACGACCGGCAGCCCGCACGCCATCCCCTCCAGATAGACCAGGCCGAAGCCTTCGTGCATCGTGGTCGAGACGTAGGCATCCGAGGCCGCGAGGATCTGCCATTTGGCTTCTTCCGAGACCCGGCCGAGGAAGTGGACTCTCGACCCGAGCCCCAGCTCCTGGGCGAGAGACTGGAGCGGGAGCAGCTCCGGACCGGTCCCGATCACGGCGAGATGGAGGCCGTCGAAGCCGGGGCGGGCTAGGATGCGGAGCAGCTCGTCCACTGCCTTGCGGCGGACCAATCGCCCGACGGTCACCAGCAGAAACACACCCGTCGGAAGGCCCAGCGCGGCGCGAGTCGCGGGGACGACCGAGGGAATGCGGATGCCCAGCGGCACCATCTCGATGGGTCCCCGGTAGCCGTAGTAGCGGTAGACGTTGTCGCGCGTGTTGGTGGACTGCGCGATGACGACGTCGGACCGTCGCAGCACCTGGGTCACGGTAAACCGCAGCAGGGCGAACCGGTGGGGCGAGAGGCGTTTGGAGGGGTCGTACACGTCGCCGCCGTGGAGTGAGATCACATGCGGCACGTGCACGAGCTTTGCAACCGGCAGCGAGCCCGGCCCGGTCGGCACCGCGAAGTGGCTGTTGATGACGTCGAACCGCTCCCGGCGAAGGAGCCGCGCCGCCGCGACCCAGGCGCCGGGTGGGTAGGACAGCATGGAGGCGAGCGATGCCGCTGCGGGATCGCTCCGCGCGATCACCGGTACCCGATGGACCTCGACCCCGTTGACGTCCTCCTGCTTGGCGAGCTGTCCCACCCGCGATGTGATGACCACGACTCGGTGTCGGCGAGCCAGCTCCTCGGCGATGAGCGCGTGCACCACCCCACCCCCTCCGCCCACTGGAGGGTACTCGTAGTTGAACATCAGGATGTTCATGAGGCGGCTGGCGATCCGATGGCTGCCTCCGCGGCGAGCGGGGGTCGCTGGCTCGCCCGGTGAGGCGCGAGCCGCGCGTAGGCGGCGCCCACTTCCGTCAGCTCTCGGCCGATGCGCTCCTCATCCCAGCCGAGCGCTGCCCCCATCAGCTCGGCGGCTGCTCGCAGTGCCTCGGGGCCGGGATCGTCCGCCGTGCCCAGGTCCGTGCGACGAAAGACCACATCTGCGAGCCGCACCGCCATCTCCTCCCGCGCCGCGTGCAGCACCTCGCCGCCCAGGACGTGCCGGCCGCCCAGCCGCTCCCAGCCGCGCGGAGCGGTCCGGCAGTGAGCCAGCACCGGGCCGATCTCAGATCCGTAGTTGTGAGCCAGGCTGCGTACCACCACCTGCGGCTGTTCCTGCAGCTCCCTACGCGCCAGTCCGGCGACGAACGCCTCGAATGGACCGGTGGCGCCGCCATGCACCGGCCGCTCGGCCGAGGTGCACCGAGGACTCGGGCGGTCCAGTTTGCGGTAGGCCATATCGACCACTCGCTCCGCCACGCCGCGGGCCGTGGTGAGGCGGACCCCGATCTGGGTGATCAGGCCTTCCACCCCGTTGCTCTGGGCGTGGTCCACCACCCGGGAGCGCTTCCCGTAGCGCAGGTTCACGGCGCCTTCGGCATTCTCGCCGAACAGCGTGAGCCCCGCGTTCCACAGGGTCACATCGTCCAGGGAGAGGGCGAGGCCGGGGCATCCGGCGTTCACCTCGTCCAGAAAGGCCTGAAGCTCGCGCGCGGTGACGGTGAACGCGTCGGGGTCGCCATGATGCACGACGTGCCACGTTCCGACCAGGGTGTAGTCGCGCCAGGGTGCCAGAAAGAGATGGCGGGCCGTCCGGCTCACGATCGCGTCGGGATCGCGGGTCTGCCCGGGCACCGCGAGCGCCGAGTGGCCGGTCAGGCGGCGCCGGACCACGAAGCACGCGTCCCGCGAGTATGTCCCGGGCGGAGTCAAAGCGAGGCTGGCGTCCTGGCGAAGCAACGCTTCGGCCCAGGGGCCGGCCGCGTTGACCACGATGCGGCCCTCCACCGTGAAGGTCTCGCCGGACAGCCGGTCGCGGACCAGGACTCCGGTGACCCGATCACCGGCGCGACGAAAGCCGACGGCCTCGACGTAGTTTGCCGCCACGCAACCGGCTGCCACCGCCGACCGTACGAAGGCAAGCCCGAGCCGGGGAGGATTGTAGATCTGGCCGTCGGCAAATACCGCGGCTCCGGTGAGCCGCCGCCCGTCGAGGGTGGGGAACTCGGCCAGGACCTCATCCCGTGAAATGACCCGACCAGCCGGAACCTGGCGGTCGGGGTCCTCGATCCCCCGGTTTCGATCGAAGACTAGGAGATCGTACAGCCCGAGCGCGGCCGCTAAGACTTCGGGGCCCTTCACCCCGTGACCGTAGGTCGGGATCATGATCGGCAACGGCTGGGCGAGGTGAGGCGCTATGCGGAAGAGGGCCGTACGCTCGCGCCCCGACTCGCGGATGCGGTACAGATCGGCGTGCTGCAGGTAGCGAATCCCGCCGTGAATGATCTTGAACGAGTTGGCCGAGGTGCCGCTGACGAAATCGTCCCGCTCGATCAGCGCGACCCGGAGCCCGCGGATGCTCGCGTCGTATGCCGTGCAGATGCCGTGCAAACCAGCGCCGACGACGACCAGATCGAATGGCTGGTTTGCAAGTGTCGCCAAGTCTCGAAGCATCGGCGCGAGTCCGCTGGAAAGTGGGAGAAGAACTTGGTTTGGGGCAGCAAACCACGGGCCATCGAGGCCGCGCCCTGATGCGGTCCGTCGCGGTATCGAGGCCACGCCTTGCCCCAACCTGCGGCGACGTCGCCACACCGTGTTGATAGTCTGTACTGGTGCCGCCTGCTACGCCAGTCCGGCCCGGGCGGCGCAGGCTCGGAAGATCGCATTCGCCCGCGACGAAAGGTAGGGGGCATCGGCAGCAGGGCCTTGGCGCGTGACGGCCCGGCGGAATACCTTGCTGCCGGTCCGGCGGTTCCCCCCTAGCCGAGGCAAATCGCTTCCCCTTGAGTGAATCAGTCGGGCTGCCACACTCCCCCGACGTCCCGTTGTGTGTGGACTTGGACGAGAGCCTGGTGCGCACGGATACGCTCGCCGAGTCCGCCTTGGCGCTGATCCGGTCGAGCCCGGTGAACGGCCTGCGCCTGCTGTATTGGGCCTGGGGCGGACGGGCCCGGCTGAAGGTCCGGGTGGCCGAAGCCTGTACGCTGGACGCCTCGCTGTTGCCCTACAACGACGAAGTGCTCGCGTTCCTTAGGGCCGAGCGACGAGCCGGCCGGCGGCTGATTCTGACGACCGGCGCCGCGCATTCGGTGGCGGAGGGGGTTGCCCGCCACCTCGGCCTGTTCGATGAGGTCGTCGCCACCACGGTCGACCGGAATCTCACCGGCCGGGTAAAGGGCGAGGTGTTACGGGAGCGATATGGCGAAGGCTTCGATTACCTGGGCAATGCCGCCGCGGACGTGCCGGTTTGGCGACACGCCCGGCGCGCCCTGGTAGTCGGGGCCCCGATGTTCTTGAGGCGCTTGAGCGCGAGGGGCATCACGCCGGCCCGCGCGTTTGGCGGAGGGAAGTGGTCGCTGCGGGTCGTCATCCGGGGACTGCGGGTGCAGCAATGGGCCAAGAACCTGCTGCTCTTTGTGCCCCTCCTGACCTCACATAAGATCTTTTCCGACCCGCCCGCGGTGCTGGCTGCCGGGGTGGCATTTCTGGCGTTCAGCCTCTGCGCGTCCGGCGTGTACCTGGTGAACGACGTCCTCGATCTCGAGCACGACCGCAAGCACCCCACCAAGCGGCATCGACCGCTCGCGGCCGGACTGATGAGCATTCGGGCGGCGGGCCTGTGGACCACCGGCCTGCTCCTGGCGGCCGGGCTCGCCGCCAGCCAGCTTCCCCGGGCCTTCGCCGCCATTCTCGCGATCTATTTCGTCGCTACGTTCGCCTACTCGATGGCCCTTAAGCAACGGCCCGTTCTCGACGTCCTGTGTCTGGCGGGATTGTACACCTTGCGGATCGGCGCGGGGGCTGCGGCGATCAGCGTCCCGGTGTCCCGGTGGCTTCTCGCTTTCTCCATCTTTCTGTTCCTCAGCCTGGCGCTGGTCAAGCGGATCTCCGAATTGCGGCTGACCAGGGGAGCCGAAGGCGGCCGCCTGCATGGGCGGGGCTACCTGGGCAGTGACCTCGACCTGCTCTCCGGGATGGGCGCCGCCAGCGCGTATACCGCGGTGCTCACGCTTGCCCTCTATGTGACGAGCCCGGAAGTCAGCCGCCTGTACACCAGACCGGACTTCCTGTGGGCCATCTGCCCTTGCTTCCTCTACTGGCTCACCCGCATCCTGCTGCTCGCGCGTCGAGGCGAGATCACCGACGATCCCGTCGTGTTCGCGATCAAGGATCCCGCGAGCTACGCTGTGCTCGCCCTCACCGTTCTCTTCACCGTTGTCGCCATCTAGGGCCTGGACCTGGGCCGGCCGCGTCGCCGGCCTGCTGGCGGTGGTAGTCCTGGTGAAGTCCGTGGTGGCGATCATTCGCTACCCCGGCCAATACCAGTACGATCTCTCGGCCTATTACTACGGACCGCTGGTGATGAAGCTCGGCGGCAACCCGTACGATCGGACCGCCTTGCAGAAGATCGCCGGATCGGTCGTCCAGTGGTTCGTCTACCCACCGATCACGATCCACCTGTTCCGCCCGCTGAGTCTGGTGCCGTACCCCGTGGCCTACTACGCCTGGTTGGTTCTCAAGCTGGCGGCGTTGGCAGCGCTCCTGGGCTTGTGGCGACGCCGCTTCATCGGCGAGCAGCAGTTTCCCGCCTTCACGGCCTTGTGCGCGTTCGGGTTCGGGTCGAGCCTGGTCCGAGATCTCAACGCGGGCAATATCTCCATCTTCGAGCAGCTCGCCTTGTGGGTGGGCATCGCCGCCCTTCTGGACGGCCGGGCCATGGCGTTCGGGCTCGTGGTGGCTCTGGTGGGGCAGTTCAAGCTCCTGCCGCTCGGGCTGCTGGTTCTGCTCATCCTGCCTCGGCCCCGCTGGAAAGCGTTGGCCGGCTCGGCTGGTGTGGCCGGGCTTCTGCTGGGTCTGAACCTGGTCGTGTATCCGGGTCTCACCGGGGAGTTCCTGCGGAGCGCCGCCGGCATCGATCAACGGGGCGAAAACAACCCGGCGAGCCTGGCGGTGGTGCGGGATCTGATCGACACCCTCACGGGATTCAATACCGCGCACACCTTTGCCGACGAGTGGTCATATCTCCTGTTCGTGATCTGCCTGGCGGGCGCGACCCTGTGGGGAGTTCTGGGGCGGGCGCACCCCGAGGATCGGGAGAGCGATCGGCTGGTCATCGGATTCATCTGCACTGCTTTCGGGCTCGCGGTGCCGAGGTTCAAGCTCTACTCGTACCTGTTGCTCCTGGTACCCACCTGGCTCCTTCTGGCCGGCACCCGGAGTCGGGTCGTGCTTGGGCTCGGCGTCGTCGCCCTGGCGGCCTCCAGTAACTATGTGGTCGATGTGCTGCCGCCGCTGGGAGGATACTGGCCGCTGCTGAGCGCGCTCGTCTTGTGGTTCCTCTTTCTGTGGGAGCTACGATACCGCGCCGAGCCGCCATCTTCGCAACTCGGCGCGGTTTCCTGACCGTCGTCCGTGCCGGCGGCGGGCTAGACCCGAGGCCCCGTTCACCACCGCCTAAGCTTTACTCGCCACCACGGTATAGTGCGGGTACCAGAGCACTCGGCGCTTGCTCACCGAATCGATCCGGAAGCCAAGGCGGGCCAACGAGCGGACCGCCGCCGCAGCTTCGAGCTCGTGCCCGATCTCGCCGCTGAGCAGCAGGTCGTGCAATTTGTTGCACCCGCAGAGGACGCGGTTGGCGGCGTCGATGTCCTTCAGCACCAGGGTTGCGCCCGGTGCCATGCCCTCCCGGATCCGCTCCAGCAGCGCCTCCTGGCCCGAGGGTGGCACGTGGTGTAGCACGTCAGTCAGGAAGACGTACTGGTAGTCGCCGAGCATGGCGGGGAGGGCCACCCCGTCATAGACGCGCAGGTCGAGGGGGATCGCCGCGCAGGGCCCGCGCAGGAGATTCCGCGCGTTCGCAATCAGCTGCGGGCTCACCTCTACGCCGCCCAGCGCGCTAGGCTGCCGGAACACCGCCGTGAGCAGCAGGAAGGCGCCATTGCCGCAGCCGATATCGAAAACCGTGGCGCCCGGCGGCAGCAGTCTCAGCAGATCATCGAACGGGCAGATGTAAGGCCGGTAGAGAGTCTTCAACCGGTCCAGGGTCCCCGCCGACGCTACGTGGCGCCGCAGCGTTTCGACCAGGTCGCGGGTGGAGGGATGGCCGTCAACGCGGCCGGTCGTGGCATCACCCATCGTCGCGTCCGGCCGGTGCGGCCGGCAGCAGCGAGAGCAACGCGTGCTCCAACCGGGCGCAGTCCTCCTCCCAGTTGTAGCGCGACCGAATTGCGGCGCGCCCCGCCTGGCCGCAGGCAGCCCGCACCGGCTCGTGAAGCAGCTCTTCGACGGCGCGCGCGAGATCCCCCGGATCGCCCGATCGATACACCCGCCCGCATCCGGTCTCGGTGACCACGCGCCGGCAGGAGGCTACGTTCGAGCTGACCACCGCCAATCCGGCCGCCATGTAGTCGAAGAGCTTGTTCGGGATGGTGGTGTTCCACGCCTGGTTCGAGAGATGAGGCACCACGCCCACGTCGGCTTCGGCCACGGCCGCGAGCGCGGCCTCGTTCGGCAAGCGCCCGGTGAACGTGACCATCGGCGGGCCGAGCCTCAGCTCGAGGGCCTGCTGGTGAAAGAGCGCGTCGTCCCGGCCGTTCCCGATGATGGTCACGCTCACCGGCTGTCCCCGATCGCGGAGCATCGCCGCCGCCGCCAGCAGCTCACCCACGCCGCGGTGGACCTCGAGCAGCCCCAGATAGACCAGCCGCAGCGGTGAGCCGCTCGCCCGCGGGCCCGGCTCGGCTCGGTCGGCACGGGCACGGGGCGGGGTGTTGGAGACGATGGTGATCCGCTCCGCCGAGACCCCGAGGGCGGTGAGGCGGTCGCGCGACTCTTCCACCACCACGAGCACGTGAGAGACCCGCGGGAGCGTCCATCGCTCGACCCGCGCGATGGCCGCCGGATTGCGCACCAGGACGTCGAACGCGCGCCGGCGGCCGGTCTCCCACAACGTGGCGATCATGGCAGGGTAGTTCTCCGCCATGTCGATCACCACCGGGAGGCGGTGGCGCCGCGCCACCCACACCGTGGTCGGGCCGAGCGGAAGATCGCGGACCACGAGCACCTCCGGCCGGGCGAGCCGAACCGTGTGCTCGAGATGGCTGATCCAACGCGGGTTGAAGAAGGCGGGAAAGCTGAGGAGCGCGTCCAGGGAACGGCCCAGCCCGCGCCACGGCGGCATTCGGCGGACCAGCCCTTCGGGGCGCGTTTCGGCCAGTGGCTGCCATGCCCGATTCCGCGCGGCGATCGTCACCTCGTGCCCTCGGCCCGACAGAAAGGCACAGATCTTCTCGGTCCGGATGTCCCAGGGGTAGTCGGCGTCCCAGACATACCCGACTCTCATGGGGCTCGCTCCCGCCGGACGCGAGGCAGCGGCGCCGGCGTTACCACCCCGGATCGGAGGTGTAGATGCGGAGCCGCCCCCACCACGTCTGGGTGGGTCGGGAGGTGCCGGAGTTGGAGTTGCTACCCAGGAAGATCTCTTTCAGGCGGTTCGACCATTTGTGGCTGTGCGATTCGGTCATGTCGACCCGTTGCACGTCATTGACCAGCCTCCCATCGACCCAGACCTGGAACACGCCGTCAGCAACGCCTTGCGCGCTGTTGAACCGGATGTGGAACCGATACACATGCCACTGCCCGTCCCAGTGCATGTCCGACCCGAGTGCCGGCAGCCGGCAACTGCGGTTGGGCCCGGCACACTCGGGGGGGCGGCCGAAGGCCGGCGATTGGGGGTTCTTAGACCACCACTCGCGGCCCAGGTGGCCGTTCACCAGGTCGAACCGGTCGCCGATGGGCCGCCAGAAGAGCAGGAATTTGTATTCCCCGAACTCGCACATGCCCCCTGCGTTCTTCGTGTTGGTGTTGAACGTCGGCGCGAACTTGTGCACCGCTTCGATCCACAGCTCGGAAACCTCGGGCGCCTTGTAACTCGTGACGATGGCGTAGTCGCTTCTGCACGCCGGGCCGCCGGGCCAGTCGTAGCGGAGGCTCTGGGGCGACCCGCTGTAGCCTTGGCCCCGGTCGAGCGCCAGCTGGTCCTGGTGAAACCATTTCGGGCCGCCGACGGTCCAGCCGAAGGGATTGCCCCGGTACTGCTCGATGCTGGTGTAGCGCGAGAAGTCTTCATCCAACCAGAGGCCGTCCTTCGGTCGCTGGCCGGTGTCTGGGGGCGGCGGGCTCCGAACCACGGCGCTCCGGACCACAGCGACCCGGATCGTGTCGGTCGAAGGCGCACCCTGGACCGTGATGGTTGCGGCTCCGGTGTCCGCGGGGGCGGTGTAGAGGCCGGTCGCGCTGACAGTGCCGGTGCTCGCCGCGTAGGTCACCCGCGCCGCCGGCGACTGGCTGTGGAGCGCAAGCGGGCTTACGCTCGCGGCTCCCGCCAGGAGCCATCGTCCCGGGCGCCAGGCGCGCCGATGGCGCCCGCTCATTGGGGCATCATCGCTGGTTGGAGTTCGCCCGGTGGCCCGGTCGCGGCAAGACATCATGGTAGTCGTGAGCCTGGGTACGCTGCGGAATTGTAGCGGTGCCACTCGGCTTCCGGAAAGCAGCCGGGGCCGGCAGCGACCTCGCTGCCGGCCCCAGGCTCGCGGGCTCGATCGCCGGCTATCGGCTCACCATCCCGGATTCGAGGTCCAGACCTTGAGATGCCCCCACCAGACCTGGGTGGGAACCCGCGTGCCGGAGTTCGAGTTGCTGCCCAGCAGGAGCTCGATGTAGTGATTCGCGAAGTACCCGGTGCTCTCGTTGATGAAGTTCCGATTGTAGCGCCCCACAACCATCTTTCCGTCCACCCAAACTTCGAGCACGCCGGTCGCTTCTCCCTTTACCGCCGGGAAGCGAACATGGATCCGGTAGGTATGCCACTGACCATCCCACTGGTGGTCCGGAATGTTGGGGAGAAACTGGGCCTGGCCATCCCCGTAGCCCCACTGGCAATTCTCTCCCCCGCCGGTGGACGAGCAATGGGTCCCGGCGTCCAGCGTCGCTTGGAGGGGCGGAGACTGCCCGCTGAGGGTCCACCAGCTCGTCCCCTCATGGCCGTTCCCGATGCCACCCATCCGGTCGCTGGTGCGCAGCATGAGCAGCATCTTGTACTCGCCGAAACCGCACTGGGTGAGCGGCTGAACGAACCCGCCCCAGGTTCCGTCCGGGTTCTGAACCTGCTTGTAGCCGCGGTCGTCCCAGTTGGTGGCGAACTTGTGGACGGCCTCGACCCACACTTCGCTGGCGCCCGGCATCTTGTAATCCGCCACGATGGCGGGGTCCGCCGAGCAGCCGCACCACTTGTCCTTGCCGGCGTCGCCGGCGGTGTTCGTCAGCGAGATGGTCCCGTTGCCGCAGCTCGGCCAGTCGTACCGCAGCGTGGGATGGCCGTTGTAGAGCTGCTGGGTATCGATGAAGATCTGCTGTTGATTGAACCAGCTGGTGCCCGAGCCGCCCATCCATGCGTGCGGGTTGCTCTTCCAGGTCGCGGTGGCGCCACCGTAGGAGGTGAAATCCTCGTTGAGCCAGGTCGAGCCCGGCAACACGGAGCCGGAGACGCTGACGCTGCTGGTGTCGGCCTTCCCGCTCTGGGAGGTGGCGATCACGCGGAAGGTGCCGCCGCTCGAGCCGGCGGTGTAATAGCCGGTGACGGAGATGGAGCCGCCGGTCGCGGTGTACGCCACCGGCACCGAGTACGACGTCGTGCCATCGGAGAGCCGGCCGGTCACGCTGAACTGCTGGCCCTGCCCGGGGCTGAGCGACGTGCTGCCGGGAGACAGCGTGATGGAGCTGAGCGTCGCCGGCGGGACGGTGACCACGGAGGTGTCGGCGAGGCTGGTGGTCACGTGGGTAGCGATCACCCGGTAGCTGCCGGGGGTGAGCCCGGCGGTGTAGAGCCCACCCGCGTCGATGCTGCCGCCGGTCGCGGACCAGGTAACGCCGATCGGCACCTCGGTGCCGTCGCTCAGACGGCCAGCGGCGGAGAACTGCTGTTGCAGCCCGCCGCCGACGGTAGTCGTCGACGGTGTGAGGACAACGGCGACCAGGCTCGGCTGGGGGGGAACCACGATCACGACCGATGTGTCGGGCGGATTGTGGGGATTTCCCTTCCGGCGTCCGACCACCCTGAACGCGCCGGTGGTCCCGGGAGTGTAGTTCCCGTCGCCGGCAATCGAGCCGCCGGTCGTGGTCCACTCGATGGAAGTGACTTGGCTGGAGCCGGGGATCAGGGACTCGAACGCGCGGAAGAGGACCCCTTGGGTGCCTTCGACCGTGACTGTGCGGGGACTGAGCGCTACCGCCCCATCATCGCCGGTATCGATGGAGCTGGTGGAGGGGTCGAGCGGCTCGCCGGCGGCGCAGGCGGCCAGGATGGGGAGCAGCAGGGCGGGGATGATGCGCAGCCGCGCGAGGCGCCGGGCGAGCTTGAAGGTGAACGTCATGCAGCCGACTCCTGTGGGTGCGGAGATGGGAGGCCGCCAGCTCCGGCTTCTCTCGCGGAGAGAAGCCTGACGCTGGCGGCCCGGCTGGCATGGCGATCCGGCTCGATCGCGGTAGCCCCGAAGCTCTGTGCCACCGCCTTTCGGCGGTTTTACTCTGGGCAGCGGTGGACTGGGGCGTCGACGCTGGACGCCGAATGGCACTTTGCCTGGGTTTTAGCAACTATCAGTCCACTGTATTGGAAGCTCTATATGCCGATTTAGCCACTGCCATGTAAGTGATCATGCAGCAGGAGATACATTGATTTCTTGCTCTTCGTGGTGCGAGCAGAATATTGACGGTAGCCCACATCGATCTGGCTTGCAGACCGCCCAGGGTCAGCCGATCTGCACGAATGCGGATTGGGGTGCCAGCGCCGCTCGCACAACCTCGGATCGCTCGCGTCCGTCCGCACTCGCCGCCGACCCCGGGCTCCTGCAGCCGCTGGCCCGTACCGCGTGCGCTCTTGGCGCCAGGCGGTTGAGCCGCGGGGGCGACACCCGCGGTGATTACGTTGACTGTCGTGTCTCCGACTCCGTAGGTCTTTAGACCATTGAGCAACTATCAAATAACATCCGCGCCAAGACTTGCCGATCGGACCATCTCATTGTGGCGCCAGTGTCGTTAGCTTAGCGCGCCGGTGTTTGTGAGCCATTCACATCAGCACGCCGGCAGGCAAGCCGTCGCGGCTTGCCGAAGTCACCAGATCCATAGGCGAAGCAGCAGGACACGGTCGCACCGCTTGGCGGTCGACGTCGGACTGCGTTCGCGCTGAAGGGAGGTCGCTCGTCGGCCAACGCCGTCACGTACGGCGCGTACTTGGTCGTTACCTCAACACCGCGGCCTCACCCCATCACATCCGTCCGTGTTCTGCGGAGCCTTCAAACGCTCGCGCATGGGCACCCACACGCCTTACCTCCGGAGGAGGATCTCTTGACCCATCCCCTTCACGTCCGGTCCCCGCGCGGGATGCAGGGCAGATTCGCGCGACTGGTAGCTGCGGTCGTCGGCGTCACCGCGATTGCCTGTGGCAGCAACGACCTCGCCGCCCCACCTGGGAGCGCAAGCGAGGACACCCCTGGGATGAACGACACGCCGGCGATCACGGCGCTCACGACGTCGGTCGCGCCCTGGCGGAACGAGGACTTCACGACCTATGGCGGCAGCACCAACACCTGGAAGGCCGACCCGCACGATTGGATGGTCTCGCCCTCCAGCTGGATGCACACGGAGAAGATCGTGCTCGACACCAAGATGCTCTACAACGGGCATCCCACGCTGCGATACGACTGGCCCGGCCCGGCCGCCGGCAAGCCGTGGGGCGGCTGCAATACCGATCCCGCCATCTCGGCGTCCTACAAGATGCCGGCGGCCCGGGAGGTCTGGATGGAGGTCGTGCACAAGTTTCGGAGTGACTGGAACGACCGCGGACCCGGATGCGGCTTCGGGGAGTACAAGTTCCTCCTCCCGCTGCGCGCCGCCGACCGGATGGCCGGCATCGGCAACGGGCATCTGGGCTCGAGTTGGTGGAGCTCGAGCGCGCAGTCGCCGGTGTTCAGCGGCTTCGGAACCTTCTGCTCAACCGGTGGTGTGGGAGAGAACTGCCAGTGGGGCTACGGGTCCGGTCAGTCGCAGTACCTCGCATCGATTCCCGGCAAGCACTGGGATGGCCAGTGGCATGTGTATCGGGTGCACGTTCGGTTCCCGGCCGTTAAGGGCGAAAAGACCGGCACCTTTGAGATCTGGGTGGACGGCGTGAAGGTGCTCGGCCGCTACAATCGGACCTTCATCAACGCGAGCAACGGGTATTTCTCGCCCCGCTTCGTGGAGTTAATGCTGGGGAGCAACTCCAATAGCGGGACCCTCGTGGCCACGCAGACCTGGTGGGGGCACCTGAAGATCTGGACCACGAGCCCGGGCTGGTGAGCTGAGGGCGAGTCACCGGGTGTTCCAAGACCGATTCGCCCCCAGGACCCCTGCACCCGCGAGGTTCGTGGGGGCGGACCATCGAACTCGACGGACCCCGGAGTGGGGCCGGTCGAATCAGCGAGAGCCCGCCTCCCGGCGGCCGAGCCCGAAGGCAACGATCGAGCGCCCGGCGGCGACGGCTACGTACTGCTCGCCCTGGGCCAGATATGTGACGGGTGCAGCCAGGATGCCGCCGCCGGCGTTGAATCGCCATACCTCTCCGCCGGTACGCGCATCCAGCGCGAAGAAGAGATTCCCATCGCCCACGAAGAGAACGTTGCCTGCTGTCGTGAGAATGCCGCCGACCCCCGCGAGCTGCGCGTCCCCGGCCGGCTTGAGTCGCGGTGGAAAGTTGAATTCCCATCGCAGCATGCCGGTTAGCGGATCGAGCGCTCGGACCGCAGTGCGGCCGGGCTGGTCCACCAGTCGCTGCTGGGTGCTGCCCGCGAACCACTCTCCAGGGGTGTAGCGAGCGAATCGGCGGAAGAACAGTCCGCCGGACTCCAACACTGGAACGTAGAACAGGGTGGTCTGCGGGCTGTACGACGGAGACCACCAGTTGGTAGCGCCCAGTGTGGATGGATAGACCACGCTCCCTTCGATCGACGGACGAGATCCCGGGAGCTCGACCGGTCGGCCGGTCGAGTCCAGGCCGCGGGCCCACGACTGGCGAACAAAGGGCTGGCCCAGAATGAACGCTCCGGACTGGCGGTCCAGGAGATAGTAGAAGCCGTTGCGGTTGGCGAACGCCAGCAGGCGGCGCGGAGCGCCTCGAAGCTCGGCATCGATCAGCACCGGGATTTCGACCGCATCCCAGTCGTGCTCGTCATGGGGCGTGAACTGAAAGTGCCAGCGCAGGCGGCCTGAATCGACCTCGAGTGCGACGACGCTGTTGGAATAGAGGTTGTCGCCCGGACGCCCGTCGCCCTGAAATCCCGGCGCCGGGTTGCCCACTCCCCAATACAGGAGGCCGAGCTCCTTGTCGTACGAGCCGGTGAGCCAGGTCGGCGCGCCTCCCGTCTTCCACGAGTCCCCTCCCCACGTGTGTGCCCCGGTTTCGTCGGGTGCCGGAATCGTGTTGAAGCGCCATCGGCGACGTCCCGATCGCGCGTCGTAGGCATCGATGAACCCCCGAACGCCGAACTCGCCGCCCGCGATGCCGGTGATGATCAGGTCTTTGACCGCGAGTGGCGCGCCCGAGATGGTGTAGCCCGCCCGGTAGTCGGCCACCTCGACGTCCCAGATGACTTTGCCCGTTCGGGCGTTCAAGGCCACCAGGTGGGCATCGAGGGTGCCGAGGTACAGCACGGAATCAAGAACGGCCAACCCCCGATTCACCCGACCGCAGCAGGCGGATAGCACCGACGGCAGGCGGCGGTTGTAGCTCCACAGGACGGTGCCGTCGGAGGCGTCCAGCGCCAGAACTCGGCTGGGTGGTTCGGTGACGAACATGACGCCGTCTGCCACCAGAGGGGTGGTCTCGACCTTGGGATCGGTCGTGGGGAGCTGGAGCATCCACCGGGGCCGAAGCGCGGACGCGTTGCCGGTGTGAATCTGGGACAATCGGCTGAAGCGATGCGCATCGTAGGAACCGGAGTACATGTACCACCCACTCGGGTCATCCGCCGCATCGAGCAGACGCTGGGTGGAGAGCCGTACCGGGGGGATTCTCGGGCTTGCCGAGGCGGCCTTGCGCTGGACCAGCGTGCGAACGAACGCCGCGAGCTGCCAGGCCGTCTTGGCCGGCACCGGCTGACCCTGCATGGCAGTGCCCGGCACCCCGCGGGTGATCGTCCGATACAGATCAAAATCGCTGTCGCCCTGCCGGTACTCCCGCGTCGCCAGGTCCGGCGCCAAGCCCGTTCCCCGTCCGTCGCTGCCGTGACAGGAGCCGCAACGGGTGCGAAAGGTCTCCGCACCCGCCTTGATGTCCGCCTCCGAGGCGAAGGGGTTCTTGATTCCTTCGAGGCTGGCGGTCGGCGCCGGCTCATCCGGTCTGCCGGGACCGAGCATCTGGGCCAGCTCCCGCCACTCGAGCTCGGGAAGACGGCCGCCGACTTTGCTGGCGACCAGCGCGACCCGCCACCGCGCAGCGGGAAGGGCGACGGTCACGGCGGTCACGAGGCCGAGTACCGCGGCTGCACCGGCGATCGTGATGAGGCGGCGACGTGTCACCGGGACCTCCGAGTAGATCCGGCCCTCGCGGCCCGCTCGCACCAATCCACATGTTGCGCCGCGCAGCGCTGCAAGCTGAACCGTTCTTCCACCCGGCGGCGGGCTGCCGCAGCGAGTCGCCGTCGCAGATCGGGCGACGCGAGCACCCGATTCAGCGCGGCCGCGATGGCCTTGGGATCGTGTGGCTCGACCAGAAGCCCGGTCTGGCCGTCCTCCACCAGCTCTGGAATGCCGCCGGTCCGCGAGGCGACCACCACGCACCCGGAGGCCATCGCCTCCGCGATGGTCCACCCGAATGCCTCCGCCCAGACTGCCGGATGCACGAACACCTCTGCCGTCTGCAGGCAGCTCGGGACGTCGTCCCGCAGGCCCGCGAACTCGGTGCGCGCATCGATGCCGAGGCTCGCGGCGAGGGCGCGGAGCCCGGCCTGTTCGGGCCCATCGCCCACCACGATGAGGCGGGCCTCGGGGTCCTCGAGGAGTGCGAATGCCCGCAGCAACACATCGACCCCTTTCTCGGGGATGAGGTGGGCGACCACGAGGATGGTCGGCCGCGCCGTGGCTCCGGCGGGGCGGGGGACCCAGCGGAATCGATCGAGATCGACTCCATTGTAGATCGTGACGGTCCGCCGCGGGTCGAGCCCCAGCTGCCGCCCTGTCCGATCACGCGCGTAGTCCGACACGCCGGCGAGACTCGAGATGCGCGGGACCGTGAGGCGATTGAGCAGCCAGAGCTTGGCGCGACCCGCCGGCGAGGGCCGGGTGGTCGCCGGAGCAGAGGTTCGTTCGACAAACAGGACCTGGGCGGGCCACGCCGCGTAGGCGATCAACGCCGCCCCGCTCCTGGCGCCGAACAGGTTGAGCTGAATCACGTCGTAGCGGCGGAGTCGGCGGACCCCGCCCAGTGGCTGGCGGAGGACGGGCTCGAGCGGTTCCCAGACGCCTCCCGCCTGCTCGAGGGCGGCGAGAAAGCTCGCATGCGCCGGGCCGTAGGTGAACACGTCGAGGGTGTGATCGCGGGCCCGCGCCTCACGTGCGACCCCAACCAGCCAGCCTTCGAGCGAACCCAGCTTCCGCGGGACCAGGTTGACCAGCACCGCCAGCCGGAGGCGTCGGCCTGCCGTCAAGGTGCTGGGCGGGAAGCGAGCCGCAGGTGGCGATCGAGCAGCTCGCTGATCGCGTCGGCCGACTTGGCCCAGGTGTGATTCGCCGCGGCCAGCGCATAACCGGCGCGGCCCATGCGCTGCCGCTCGCCGGGTTGGCCCAGAAGGCGAACCACGTGCGCGGCGAATTCGGCAGGGTCGTCGGCCACCAGACTTCGGGCCTCGTCGTCCAGGGTGAGCCCGTTGGTCGCGAGGGCCGACATGACCACCGGTCGCTCGCACGACCAGGCCTCGAGCACCTTGTTCTTGATGCCCGCACCCGAGCGCATGGGCGCGACGGCGACCCAGGCGTTCTGGAGCACGTCTTCCATGGCCCCGACGTCGGGAACGACATCGATTCCGGGGCGATCCGCGAGTCGTCGCACGTCCGCCGCCGGCTGACGACCGGCGACGACGAACCGAGCGTTCGGTACCGCGTTCCGGACCAGGGGCCAGATCGCATCCGCAAAGAATTGGGCGGCCGCGATGTTGGGCTCGAAGCTCATCACGCCGGTAAAGATGACGGTCGGGATCGGGCCCTCACGATCCTGGTTGGCCCGTTCGGGAAGGGTCACGCCGTTGGGCACGACGTAGACGCTCTCGCGCCCGGAAATGCGGCGCAGGACGGCGGCATCGGTGTCGCCCACGACGATCGTCGCGGCCACCGAACGAACCAGCTTCCGCTCATACCGCACTGCCTTGGCGGCGGCACGAATCGCACGGTAGCGATCGATCCAGCCGCTCCGGGCCCGCGCATGTCGCCAGTTGGACAGGGTCGCGCAGTCGATGCGGTCGGCAATCGTCACCGGGAGCTCCGCGTCGAACGCCAGAAACTCCGCTCCCGACCACAGCAGAACGGCGCTGGGCCGCACCCGGCCGATCACCTCCAATGCGGTCTGGCGGAGCGACGCCGTGTCCAGCTGCCACGGCATGGTGGCGATCTGGGCGCCCAGATCCACCGATACGAAGTCCGCCAGCCCCAGCTCGGCCGTGCGGTCCTGGTCGGCGGGGGACGGCTGAGCCACCAGCACGGTCTGCCACGTCTTGGTCAGCTCGCCCAGCAGATTCCCGACTCGCAGCGCGTATCCGTTGCTTTGGGGCCAGAGCGGAGCGGTGCAGACGGCCACGAGGGTGCGGGCGCGATCCTGCCCGGAAGGGCGAAGCGCCGGCGGGTCGGATATGGACTGGGTCGCTGCAGGTCGCACGGAACTCCTGGGTCTCCGGGCTTGGTCGCTGCCTGACGGACACGCCGGCCGGCGCGGCAAGATTCCGACCAGCGCCCGATGGTCCCACGGCCTGTCGTAAGATCGCTACAGCCGTTGCGACCCGTCCACTCCCGTTTGGCGCCAAAGGGCGGACCACGGTAGCTTAGACCGGGTGGCAGGGGTCCAAGCTACGGCAGCATAACGAGTCCCGGCCTGGGCCGCCGGGCCAGGATCGGCGCACGCGCTTTGCGGAACGGGGAACGTTTGGCGGTGAAGCCGTTCTCCCAGGACGGGTCACCCAAGATCCTGATTTGGACTGCTCATCTCACGGAGCGCGCACGACAATGGCCACTCAGTTGGCAGTATCCAGCTCTGCCTCGACCGGGGTATCGAACGTCGCGGCGCAGCTGGAAGCGGACGGCATCGCCATTCTCCCCGACTTTCTCACGCCCGAGCAGCTCCAGAGCATGCAGCGGGCGTTCGCGCACCGGCTCCAGCGACTTCGGTGGAACGACTTCGACGGCTACGAGAAGACCGAGCAGTTCCGCCATATGGTGCAGGACGTCCTGAGTCTCGATCAGGGATTCGTGGATGCGGCCCTGCATCCGCTGGTGAAAGCCACGCTCACCGACTACATCGGGTCGTCGTTCGCGCTGGTCGAGGCGAAGGGCTGGCTGTCGCTCCCGACCACGCAGGACTTTCACGGCTGGCATGGCGACGGCTGGTACGATCAGACCCGGGTTGAGCAGCTGCAGCGCGAGGTCAAGCTCGCCATTTACCTCACGGACGTTCGGTCCGGCGCTTTCACCTACGTCAAAGGTACCCACGGCAAGCTCCATCCCCGGTCCTACACCGATGCGGACGTCGCTCGGTTGGATCCTGGGCTGATCGTCCAGGCGCTCGGCAGCGCGGGGACGGCCATCCTTTTCGATACCAGCGGCATCCACCGGCAGAGCACGCCGATCCTGGAGCCCCGGCACGCCGTGTTCTACAACTACCACGACCCGGGCGTGCCGCTCCGCCACGAGGACGTGAAATACAACCGGTATCATCCCCTGGTGCTCAACGCCGCGTTCCTGGGTGGGATGACCGACGAAGATCGCCGCATTCTCGGCTTCGGGGACAAGCGCCACTACGTGCCCAACTACGAGCGCGCGCCGCGGCACGAAGGCTTCCAGGCCGCGATGACCGCACTGCTGAACGCGAAGCTGCGGGCGGAGGATCTGTCGGGCCGGGTCGGTGCGCGGCTCCGGCGGCTCGTTGGCGGTCGCTGAGTCTCGGTCGGCGCCCGCCGTTTCCGGGCCCGGGCGCCATCTCGTATGTGCGGTCTAGCAGGGCTCTTCTCTTCCCGCGCGCAGACCGAAGCCGAGCTTCGGGACATTGCGTGCAGCATGATCGCCCCGATTCAGCATCGGGGTCCGGACGACCACGGTGTCTGGGTTGGCCCCGACGCCGGGGTCGCGCTCGGGTTCCGCCGTCTCGCGATTCTCGACCTTTCCGCCCTGGGGCACCAGCCCATGCGCTCGGCGGGGGGCCGCTTCACCATCATCTTCAACGGCGAGGTGTACAACCACGCCGATCTGCGCCGCGAGCTCGAGGGTGCGGGGCACCGGTTTCGGGGCCATTCCGACACCGAGACGATGCTGGCTGCCTACGAACAGTGGGGTATCGAAGACGCGACCCGCCGGTTCGTCGGCATGTTCGCGATGGCGGTCTGGGATCAGGCGGAGCGTACGCTCCACCTGGTGCGGGACCGGCTCGGCATCAAGCCGCTGTATGTCTGGCAGGGAGACGGCCAGCTCGCGTTTGCCTCGGAGCTGAAGTCGCTCATGGCGCTGCCCCAATTCGACCGGGCGCTGGATCACGACGCGGTGGCGGCCTATCTCCGCTTCCTCTACGTGCCCGCCCCGCACAGCGTCTTCCGGCGGGTGCGCAAGCTGGAGCCCGGCCACATCCTCTCGATCCGCGACCCCGCCAAACCATTGCCCGACTCGAAGCCCTACTGGTCGGTCGCGGAGGTCGCGCGCGAAGGGCTCGCGAACCCGCTCACGGCGAGCGACGAGGAGCTGATCGAGCAGGCGGACGCCCTGCTCACGCATGCCGTGGGGCTCCGGATGCTGGCCGATGTGCCGGTCGGCGCGTTGCTCTCGGGCGGGATCGATTCCTCGGCCGTCGTGGCGCTCATGCAGGCGTCCGCCAGCCGGCCGGTGCGCACGTTCACGATTGGCTTTCCCGATCAGGACTACAACGAAGCCGCGCACGCCGCGGCGGTCGCCCGGCATCTCGGAACCGCGCATACCGAGCTGATGCTGACGGCGCCCGAGCTCGAGGCGGTGGTCCCCCGGGTGCCCGAGCTTTTCGACGAGCCGCTCGCTGACCCGTCGCAGATCCCGACGTACCTCGTCTGCCAACTAGCGCGCCGCGAAGTCACGGTCGCCCTGTCGGGCGACGGCGGCGACGAAGTATTCGCGGGCTACAACCGGTACATGAAGGGGGCGGCGGCGCTCCGCGCCGCCGCCGGCCTGCCTCGGGCGGCCAAGCGGTTGGTCGGCGGGTTGATCGGCCGATCCGATGCCGAGAGTCTGAACCGCTGGAGCCGGAGCATCGGCGGGCTGCTCCCGGCGCGGCTTTGGGACCCGCGCCTCGGGGAGAAGGCCTACAAGCTCCGGCTGCTCGCCCGGTCGGACGGCGCGGCGTCCATGTACCGCGCGCTGGTTTCGTTCTGGCAGGATCCCGCCTTGATGGTCCCCGGTGCCCGTGAGTCGGAGGACGCCGTCAACCATGCGTGGACCGCGCTCGCAGGGGCTTCGGACCTCGATCGCATGATGTTGACGGATCAGCTGGCCTATCTGCCGGACGATCTCCTGGCCAAAGTCGATCGGGCCAGTATGGCCGTGAGCCTCGAGGCTCGCGTTCCGCTGCTCGATCATCGCGTGGTCGAGTTTGCCTGGCGGCTGCCTCGGCGCCACAAGGTCCGGGGCCAGTGCGGCAAATGGCTCCTGCGCCAGGTGCTCTATCGCCGCGTGCCTAAGGCGCTGATGGAGCGGCCCAAAATGGGCTTCTCGGTCCCCATCGACGCCTGGCTTCGCGGTCCGCTCCGTGAGTGGGCCGGCGATCTGCTTGCTGTCGGTGGAGTAGGCCGCACTGGCGTGCTGGACCCGCCTCGAGTGGCTGCCGCTTGGGGGGCCTTCGAGAAGGGCCGTGGCCCGTCCGGCCTGGACCTATGGGCCTTGGTGGTGTTCCGCGCATGGGAAGAGCGCTGGACCAGGGCGGCGGCCAAAGCGGCGTGACTCCCCACTGTGGCCCCAGGGCCACAAGTCCGGGATGGCTCGGCGGACCTGAACTTGCCGTACGCCGTGGCGTTGCAGACGGCTTGAGAAACCACCAATCCGGTAGCCCGATTTGCCCGTGATGCGCGCCACCACAGCTGCCCCCCGTCCGCCCGCCAAGGGCGGCGCGAAACCAGTCGCCAAAGCCGCGTTGAAGCCCAACCTGGATCCGCTCCGGTTGGCGCTCTTCGCGCTGGTGGTGCTTTCGGTGAGCCGCCTCCACCAGCATTTCGCTGCGCTTGCCGCGCTGCGCGTTTTGCTGCTCCTGGTTGCGTTCACCGGGATCTACGCGTTTCTGAATCCGAAGAAGATCGCGGGGCAGAATCTGCGGCTGAAGCCGGCCCGGATGGTGATGGCCGTGGCCGGCTGGGCCTGCATTACCGTGCCCTTCGGCATCTCGCTGGGTGGGTCGGCCAGTTTCATCCTCAATTCGTACTCGAAGACAATCCTGCTGTGCTTCCTGCTGATGGTGGCCATCCGCGGCCCGCGCGATCTCCTAGCCATCGTCTGGTCGTATGTGATTGGCTGCGCCGCGCTATCCTACCTCGCGCTGTTCGTGTTTGGCCTCTCGAAAGCAGCCGACACCGACGTCGCCCGCCTCTCCGGGATGTCGACCTTCGACGCCAACGACCTGGGGCTGGTGCTGCTCATCGGGCTTCCGCTGTCGCTCCTGACCTTCCAGACCTCGCGGCAGTTGGGCAAGATCGTGAGCGGCGTCACCATCCTCGGCATCGGCGGCGCGCTGGCCCGCTCCGGCTCCCGCGGGGCATTCGTCGGGCTGGTTGTCTTCGGGATCGCCCTGATGGTGATGCTTCGGAGCGTGCCGATCACCAAACGTCTGGGCTTCATGTTCGCGACGCTGGTGGGGCTCGGGATCGCTGCACCCCCGGGGTATTGGCAACAGATGCAGACCATCGCTGCGCCCACTCAGGATTACAACTGGGATGCGACTGACGGGCGCAGGGCCGTGGCAGAGCGGGGTCTTGGCTACATGCTCGGGTATCCGATCTTCGGGCTCGGCATCCAGAACTTCTGGCGGGCCGAGTGCTTCATGTCGGAGAAGGCCGCAAACCGGATCCTGGGTCACGGAATTCGTTGCACCCCGCCCCACAACTCCTACATCCAGGCCGGGGCCGAGACCGGTATTCCGGGGCTCATCCTGTGGTCCACGCTCGTTTTCGGCGGCATAACCGGCGCCAATCGGCTGCGCCGGCGTCTGCCGAAGGAGTGGGAGCGCGGCGATCCGGAGGAACGGTTCCTCTATCTCTCCAGTATGTATCTCCCGCTCGCGATGATCGCCTTCGCGTCCACGGCGTTTTTCCTCTCGTTCGCGTGGATCGACATGGTATACATGGTCACGGCGATGATCACAGGGCTCTACGCCTGCGTGGAGGCACGGCTGCCAGGGCTACTGCTGGGCATCGCCGGGCCGCGGCGGCGCAATGGTGCTCCAGGTGCGAGGCCAGGGGCGGTCCCCGGGGGTCCGCCGACTCGCCGACCATGACGGACCTATGCTCCGAGCGAGGGTCAAGGGCCTGGCGGAACTGATTGCGCTGCGGAGTGGAGGCCGGCTGGTCGGCCGGCTCCGACGGCGCGGCTACCTGCTCATCCTCTCCTACCACAATGTGGTGCCCCACGGCGAGACGGCCCGGGGCGACCGCTCGCTCCATCTCGCCCAGGGGACGTTCGGTGCTCAGCTCGACGAGCTTCTGCGCGATCACGACATCGTGCCGCTCACCGAGCTCTCGAAAACTCCGGCCGCCACTGGTCGTCCCCGTGCAGCCATCACCTTCGATGACGCCTACGCCGGGACGCTCACTGCTGGAATCGAGGAGCTGGCGCGCCGGCGGGTCCCCGCTACCGTGTTCGTGCCGCCGGCCTTCGTCGGCGGCCGGTCGTTCTGGTGGGACGAGTTGGCCGAGGGCTTGGCCGGTGAGCTGCCGTCGGACCTGCGCGACCACTGCTTGAACGAGCTTGCCGGAGATGAGGAACCCATCCGCCAATGGGCGGCGTCGCAAGGGCTCGCCAGGGCGGCCGGACTGCCTCCCTGGGCTTGCGCCGGCACGGAGGACGATCTCCGGCGCGCCGCCGCCGAACCTGGAGTCTCCTTCGGGTCACACTCCTGGAGTCACGTGAACCTCGCCGCGGTCGACCCGGGTCGTCGGCGCGACGAGCTGATCCGATCGAAAGCGTGGCTCGAGTCCCGGTTCCCCCAGGCCTATGTTCCATGGCTATCCTACCCGTACGGGATCGAGTCGGCCGAGACCCGCGCAGCCGCGGGCGAGGCGGGTTATGCGGCCTCGGTGCGGGTGACCGGGGGCCGCTTCCGCCCCGGCGCCGCCCCGGTCCAGGCCCTGCCGCGGTTGAATGTGCCCGCCGGGCTTTCCGTTGCGGGCTTCGCGCTGCGCGCTGCGGGGCTTCTCTCGCGGTGAGCGCCAGGATCCTGGTAACGGACGGCGAGCAGCGGGCGGCGCTCGCCGTGGTGCGGTCGCTCGGCCGGGCCGGCTTCACGCCCCTGGTCGCGGAGAGTCGGAACCCCTCTCTGGCGGGCGTCTCGCGGTTCGCGGGGGGGCGGTTCGCCGTTCCCGATCCGCTCCAGACACCGGAGCGCTTCGCCCAGGCGATCGCCCGGCTGTCGCGGGAGCTGGACGTCGATCTGGTTCTCCCCATAACGGACGCCTCGGTGCTTGCCGTACTCGGCATCCGCGATGGCTTGGGCCGCGCCGTCGTGCCGTTCCCCTCGCTGGATGCGTTTCGGCGGATATCGGACAAGCAGGCGGTGCACACCGAGGCGAGCCGACTGGGTCTTGCGGTGCCGGCCCAGTACACCATTGCCGACTACAGCGGTGCCGCTGCGCTCGATGTCGGCTCGCTCCGGTTCCCCCTCGTGGTCAAGCCGGCTCGTTCCACCACCGAGGCTGCGGGACAACGGATCAAGCTGGGAGTGTCGTACGCCTCGGACCCGCGCGCGCTGCGCGACCGGCTGGCCGCCCTTCCGGCCGAGGCCTACCCGGTTCTTCTGCAACAGCGGATCGTGGGGCCCGGCGTAGGCATTTTCGAGTTGCTGTGGGATGGACGGCTGATCGCGACGTTTGCCCATCGCCGATTGCGGGAGAAGCCCCCCGCCGGCGGCGTGAGCGTCTACTCCGAAAGCATCGCGGCCGATCCGACGCTGGTCGAGCGCTCCCGCGCGCTGCTCGAGCGATTCCAGTGGCGCGGGGTGGCGATGGTGGAATACAAGATCGATGCGGCCACCGGAGCGGCCTATGTGATGGAAGTCAACGGCCGGTTCTGGGGCTCGCTGGCCCTGGCCGTCGACGCGGGTGTCGACTTCCCGCGGCTGCTGGTGGAGTCGGCCCTGGGGCGCGTGCCCGCGTCGCCGTCCTACCAGGTCGGGGTCCGCAGCCGCTGGTGGTGGGGCGACGTGGACCACCTATGGACCCGCTGGCGTCATTCCGCCGACTACCTGGCCCTGCCGCCGGGAAGCCCGGGACGGTGGCGCGCGCTGTGGAACTTTGTGGCCGTGAAGCCGGGAGCCCGCTGTGCGGTCCTGCGCTTCGATGATCCCAAGCCGTTTGTCCGGGAGAGTCTCGATTGGCTGAGAGGCCGGTGACCACCGGCGGATCGGTCGGCGTCGTGCACGTGCACAGCGACTATTCGCACGACGGACGTGACCCGCTCGCCCGGCTCGCGGGGTTCGCCCGCGAGCGCCGGCTCGGGTTCGTATGTCTGACCGATCATGCCGAGGACTTCGGACCGGAGGCCTTCGAGCGCTATCTGCGGGAATGCGAGGAGCAATCGCATGACGGCCTGCGCCTGATTCCGGGCCTCGAGTTCCGGTTCCACGGATTCCCCGGCCTCCACCTCCTCGCGCTGGGACTCCGGGCCTGGATCCAGCCGGCCACGCCCGAGGCGTTCATCGAGCTGGCGCAGGCCGTTTCGGGCCTCACCATCGTGGCGCATCCGATGTTGGCTCGCTACCAGCTACCTGAGGCGGTCCGGCGGGGGATCGACGCGATCGAGGTCTGGAACGCGGCCTACGACACCCGGTACCTCCCCGATCCCCGCGCGTTCGAGTTGCTCCGCGCTCTCCAGCGCGAGCGGCCTGACCTGCTCGCCGTCGCCGGGCTCGATCAGCACGACGCCCGCAACGATCGCCGCACCCGCGTGGTGCTCCAAGGCCCAAGCGCAGACGACCCGGTCGCCGAGCTCCGGGCGGGTCGCTTCACCAATCGAGGATTGACCCTCGGGTTCGCGGCCCGCCCTGCCTGGGGCCCTGTGCGTCTCAACGCCCTGAAGAGTCTCGAGCGGGGTCTCCGAGGCGTTGAACGGGTGCACGACAGGCTCGTGCGCTGGCGCCGGGCGGGTCGGG